>Ga0207416_1001902_pt1 | contig 24856 bp, 20 predicted proteins | sample PaiPotPPM11metaG_FD_184107 | JGI IMG/M metagenome (GOLD analysis project Ga0207416, IMG submission 184107) | Iron sulfur acid spring bacterial and archeal communities from Banff, Canada, to study Microbial Dark Matter (Phase II) - Paint Pots PPM... ... | reverse complement strand
AAGGAGATTCAAAAATTGCGCCTTCTCAACAACTCCCGTTCGACCTTCTGCATGATCCTTCTGCTGCTGACGGCGGGATGCTCCAGTCCCCTGCCACAGGCTTCCGGCTCGCGTCTCGGTGACGTGTGACTACAACCGTCGAAGACAAGCCTGCTCTACGTGTCGGATCAAAGCCATGCAACGGTTTCCGCATATAGTCAGTGGACGGGTGCCCTAGTTGAGCAGCTAACAGGTTTTAGCGAGCCCGAGGGCTTAGCCACCGATCAAGCGGGAAACCTTTACGTCGCCGACTTCAACCTGGGCGAAGTATTTGTGTTTGCGCCAGGACAAACAAGTCCATCGCTCACACTCACTGTGCCGGGGAACAGACCGAACAGCGTCGCAGTATCGAGCACCGGCGAGGTTGCAGTTACAAGCGCCCCCATCGGTAATACGAGCAGCGTTAGTTTTTATCGAAGAGGTGCAACTTCACCACACGACTCTCTTTCTACGGTATATATCGAGGAGATGACCGGTTGCGCTTTCGACGCGAACGGTAATCTCTACGTCGTCGGCATTGGATCTGCGGGAAATCCGAGCGGCACGGAGGCATCCGTGATTGAGGTGTCGGGTAAAGACAAGCACAAGAGCGCCAAGAATCTGAATAACACTGATGTCGTTACCCCTGGGAATATCGAGGTCACAAGTAACGGGGATTACCTGGTACTAGACACGGCTGCGCAAGATATTCTTGAGTTCAAGCCGGCTTCGAACGTCCTCGTCGCGGCGACATCTTTGAATGGGGCCTCAGAGGCGCGCTCATTTGCACTTAGACTTAGCGAAGGATCGTTCTGGTTGGTGAATGACGGCGGCGGGGGAGCAGCCCAACTGTACAATTTCCCTAAAGGTGGCTCACCAAAGAAATCCTTCCCAATCAGTAGCACATCGGTCGGTATTGCACTGACGCCCGAGCCGATGCCATGAGCCGGGAGCTACTGGCGTAGCGCCGGCGATGCCGCAATCACTCGCTTTCCGATTACACTTCCGCCGCTTCCGCCCTTGACGTTCCACGTACCTTGGAAGCTCTTTCCGTCGGCCGCAAATTTGAAAGCAAAGTCACCGGTTCGCCGCGAGTCTCTCCAAGTGCCGCTGAGCGTTTGAGACCCTCGCGGGAGCGTTCCTTGCAGATGGCCGTCTTTATAAGCGCCCGTGACGGTTTGCCCTCGTTGCTGCAAGTTGAGAACGGCAGACGTAAACGCGACGCCGCTGGACGCGATGTTCCAAAGACCTCGAACCGACATCTGTGAGGTGTCCACAACGTTGCCCTCGATCTGACCGGACGCTTCAGAGCCTACGGCGAGACCCCACGTTCCTTGGAAGCTTCTGCTATCGTCCGCGAACTGCAGCTTGATCCAGCCGTGTCCGTCGGAACTCTTCCATGTGCCCGACAACGTGTTGCTCTCGGTTGCCATTGTGGCGTCCAATTCCGTACCCGTTCCGTAGTTGCCGACGACGTCTTGTCCTAATTGACGTAAAGTCATGGTACGCGCCGCGAATTGCGCGCCGCCGGTGACGGTCACGTAGTAGTGACCGCTGACTATCGGATACGACGTCCGAGTCGCAACAAAGCTTCCGCTCGGCCTGCTGCCGGGGCGTCCCCACTCTCCCGAAAAGCGCCGCCCATCTGCGCTGAAAACGATTGTCATCCAGCCGGCGCCTCGGGCATCGCTCCAGTTGGCGTCGACTTGCGTCGTTCCGGGTTCGAACTTCCCGTCGATACGGCCGTTCGGCCCGTAGCTTCCCGCGAACGCCGATCCCGTTTGCTCGAATCTGACCGTACCGTCCAGTAGCCTCTCGCCTTGCGGCGTGACGCTCCAATTCCCGGTCGCATTGACGGCGCTTTGCGCGCTCGCGCTCGCAGCGATCGCGATAGCGATCGCGATAACGAAACCAGCGGATAGAACCCAACTTCTGCTCATGACGCCCTCCAAAATGAACAACGCTTCGGTCCACCCTCGGTGGCAATTGAACTTTATTCCCAAAAAAAGGCCCAGATAATCCAGCGGGGAGTCGCAACGTATTTGCCGCGGCTACCAAACCGACGAACTGAAGTCCGTTAGGCCGCGACGCTTCCTTGGGAGCGCCGCGCGCGTCACCGAAATACTTCGTTCCGGCGTAACCTGCAGAACATCGTCGAAGCGTATGGTTCGTATACTAGGTCCGACATTCAAGAAACTGCACCGCTGAACGCAACGCGTATCAGGCGGTCGGCCAAGGGCTCTCCAAAGGGCAGTTTCTGAGGCAGCGTCGCGGTCATCGTGACCTGCGTCGAAGCCGTCCTGCGGTAGGATTAGGGCCGCAGGCCGTACTATATTTGAGCCTCGCTTCGGGCCATTAGCTCAGCTGGTTAGAGCGCATGCTTGATAAGCATGAGGTCCCTGGTTCGATCCCAGGATGGCCCACTAAGCGCCGCGATCAAACCTTCGATCGCATAACTCTCAGGCGCTTCTGGGGGCGTGATCAACGCGGCAGTTCATCGTCCACGGCTTGACCGCGAAATTACCATGTGTCGTGATTGCGGTACGTGTTCGGGCACGCGTGCAGCGCAACTGCCCTCGGTGGGCCGCCGTCGAACAGACGCGCAAATGCGTCACATAGCGCGGTAAAACCGCGCTTTTACTATAGCACATCGCTGCCGGGATCGAAGGGTCCGAAAACCGATGTGACGAAAACTCATGCAGTAGTTTTCTCGGGTAAGGAATTTTGCGGGGGTGAATACATACAGGGTCGCCGGCATAACATCGAGCCTTCTGGCTCGAGCGTTCCTGTGTTGCACGATCGCGGCAAGCAGTGGATGTGCGCAAGGTCCTGCCGCTCCGCCGGCGCCGCCCAGAGCTGGAACACCTGTTACGTCGGTGCGACCGGACACGCACTTCTACGGCAACGACTGGTTGTACGCGTCGCAGCCGGCTAACAACGATGTTGTGGTGTACCGACGCAAACGGCACAATCTCACGCTCACCTACTACGAAACGCTGACGTCGGGATTTTCCGCTCCAATGGGTATGGTGGCGACTCCCGACGGGGACTGGTACGTCGCCAATTCCGGAAGCTCAAACGTTCTTGTCTATAGCACGACACGCCACGGCCCCCAGGGTCCTGTCGCGACACTCCGCGACGATGGGAACGTTCCCGTCAACGTCGCCGCTAATCCTAACCACCGGCTCGTAGCGGTTTCAAACGGGTCGACCACCGGGGGCGCCGCGGGCAGCGTCAGCGTCTATCTCAACCAGCGCAAGAGCCCCGCGCGTACGCTCAGATATGGAAGCGATCCAATCCGCGGCGCGGGTATCGCACTGGATTCAAACGGTAACTGCTACTGGAGTTTCAACGATCCGCGAACGTTGACGGGGTCGATAGTAGAATTCGCAGGCTGCAACGGCACCGGAACGCTCCTAACGTCGGGAATCTTGAGAGCCGGCGGTCTCGCCTTCGACAGCAGCGGCAACCTGTATTACGTGGATCAACTGCTGGGCGTCTTTAAGTGCCTAGGTTCCGTATGCCATCTCATTGCGCCAATCGGCCTCAACGGTCTCATCCTTCCGACGAACATCAACTTCGATAATGGCAATCCTGCGAATCTTTGGTTGGCCGATGCGGGCGGATACGTCGACGCGCTAAATTTCCAGGGTCTAATTCTGTATACGTTGCAGATCATCGGCGGAGTCCTCGACCCGCCGGTCGGAATCGCGCCCGCACCAGGTACCTAGAGCGCCCGGCCGCGTGGAGAGGCCAACTTCGGAGCTGCCTACACTTCTCAAGAAGTTCCGGCTGCAGGTCGGCCTTTCACAACAGGCGCTCGCTGAGCGGGCGCTCATCAGCGTGCAAGCCGTCAGCGCTCTCGAACGCGGCTATCGCAAGGCGCCGTATCGCGCCACGCTGCTGCGCATCGCCGACGCGCTCGGACTCTCTGAGGCTGACCGGGAAACGCTCGAACGCTCCGCGCACCGCGAGCGCGGACCGCGGCTCATTGAGCGCGACGCAACACCGCCGCACAATCTGCCGCGACAACTTACGTCGTTTCTCGGACGCGACGATGTAGTTGATGTTATCATCGAGCTCCTCGAAAGCGCGCCGTTAGTCAGCATCGTCGGAACGGGCGGAGCCGGGAAAACACGCGTCGCAATCGAGGTTGGAACGCGATTGCTGAACCGATTCCCACAGGGCGTTTGGTTTGTCGAACTTGCACCGATCAACGACCCGGCCCTCGTGCCTCACGCGCTCGCCGCGGCGTTGCACGTGCAGGAATCGCCGCGTCGCTCGCTTTTCGAAACGCTGTTCGCTCACCTCGCGCAAAAGCGCATGCTCATTATCCTCGACAACTGCGAACACGTGATTTCGCAGACACGGGCGGCGACGGGATCATTGCTCCGCGAATGTCCCGGCGTAGCGCTGCTAGTCACGAGCCGCGAATCGCTGAACATTACCGGCGAGCGAACGTATCATATTCCCTCGCTCGCGGTCCCCGAGGAAACCCGGCAGTCGCCGCAGGACGCCTTGAAATTCGGGGCGATCGCGTTGTTTGCCGACCGCGTTCGCGCCAGCGAATCGCGTTTTGAGTTGACCGAAGAGAACGTCAAACCCATCATCGAGATCTGCCGTCGTTTGGACGGCTTACCGCTTGCCATCGAGCTTGCTGCGGCGCGCGCGGCCGTACTCTCGCCACGAGAGATCGACGATCGGCTCGATCGCGTTTTCGACGTCCTGACCGGCGGGCGGCAAGGTGCGGTCCCACGTCACGCAACGATGCACGCCGTCATCGACTGGAGTTACGAGCTGTTGTCTTCTCAGGCGCAGTTGCTGTTCGATCGGCTGGCCCCGTTCGCCGGTGGCTTCACGCTGGAGACTGCTGCCAGCGTCTGTTCGGACGAACGAATTCCCAAACAAGACGTACTAGAGTCCCTCTCGTCGCTGATCGCGCAATCGCTCGTCATGGTCGACTTCGCGCACGGCAGCGCGCGCTATCATTTGCTCGATGCTACCAGACAATACGCACTCGAGAAGTTGGACGAGCGGGGCGAACTTGATGCATTGCAGCAGCGCCACGCGCTGGCGTTTCTCGACGTGGCTGTGAGACTCGATCGTGACTGGTACGGCAAACCCGAGAATTCGTGGTTTCGCGAAGCGGAAGCCGAATTCGACAACTTTCGCGTCGCTTTGCAGTGGTCGCTGGCGGAATGTAACGATCTGCGTTCCGGTGGTCTTCTCGCCGGAACACTTGCACGGTTGTGGTACTCGCTCGTCCCCGTCGAGGGACGACGCTGGGTGCGTTTAGCGATCGACTCCATCACCGATAAAACGCGCGCCGACGAGATCGCTCAACTCTATATCGCCGATGCCGAACTCAGTGGCGCGCTGGGTGAATCGGCCGCGTCACTTGCCTCGGCAGAGCAGGCGCTGCGCCTGCACTCGATGCTCGACGCATTGCAGGTGGCACGCGCCCAGCACGCAGCTGGAAGCGCGCTCACCGCGAGCGGAAAGGCTTCAAAGGGAGAGGGATTTCTAAAGCAAACGCTGGCCGCGGCCGAGCGACTCGAGAACCGTCGTCTACAGGCGCTGGCACTAAGCGAAATCGGCACCGCGCGGGCGCGCCGTGGCGACGTCTCCGGCGCCCGCCGCTACTATGCAGAGGCGTTGGCGCTGTACAATTCTTTGGGGCTCGAGCGGCCGGCAGCCTCGATTTCCGGCCATCTTGCCGAAGTTGAGTTTGAAACGGGCGATGCGGCCGCCGCCCTGCATCGAGCCGAAGAGGCACGAGCAGGTCATGCCGCAATGCGCAATCGCCGTTCGGAAGCCGCCGATTTGTGCAATATGGCGGCGTATCTCATTGCGCTCGACTGTTTTGCCGATGCGCGCATATACGCATCTCAGGCGTTGGAGGCGGCTCGGGACGTGCACGCGCCGGTACTGACGGCTTTCGTCCTTCAGCACGTCGCGGCGATAACCGCGCTGAACGACTATTCGCACCCGCCCGCTCGTCCAGAAAAAATGGATCGGGCGGCAATGCTCCTCGGCTTCGTCGAGGCGCGGCTGCGATCGCTCGGCGGACGGCGCGATTTTACGGAACGCCAAGAATACGAACGCGTCTACGGGGTGCTTCGAAACGCTCTCGGAAAGCGGCTCGACGAGCTACTCGCCCTCGGCGGGCAGTCGAGTGAGGAGAGCGCGCTCGCCGCGCTGGAGCTCTAGACGAAGTGGCCCGTACCCATACAGTTTTCTGACACAGTGGCGGCTGTAGGTGGGCGACGCTGCGGTCGTTCGCTACCGTTATCGCATGCTTTTCTTCGGAGGAAGCCGCGATGAATAAACTCTCTAGACTCGGTCTCTTAGTGGTTGGCGGCCTGTTTCTCGCCTTTGTGACGGGTTGTCACGGCGGACCGACCGGTTCGAACTCAATCCCGAGCACCGTTGGCGCGGGCACAGCGCCTCAGGCGATGTCTCCCGAAACGTCGCCGATTCGTGTGTCCTGCAAAGTCCCCATCGACTTGCCCGTGGGGAAGGACGTGATTTGCCGCTTCAACGAGACGGGCTACGACGGCAAGATAACGATCGACAACGACCTCAACGGTGTCGCTGCTGTTCGGCCGAGTAGCGCCAAGGCAGGCGATCCATTTGTGGTCCACGGCCTGAAACCCGGCAGCGGAACGTTCGCCGCGAGCGACGATATGCGTCACAGCCTGAACGTTTCGGTGACGGTTCCGGCGGAGCCGGTGGAGTCCAGCTGTGGGCAAAGCATCCGCATCCACATCCTGGGAATCGTAACCTGTCAGTTCAGTGAGGACGGCGGTTACAACGGAATGTTCAAGATCGATGCGAGTCATTTATCCGGAATAGCAACGGTTTCGCCGCAATCGGGTGATTCGCACACGCAGTTCACGGTGACTGGCATCCTGGAAGGTGGCGGTTACTTCGTCGTCACCGGCGACCGCAGTCTTCGGGTACACGTCCAAGTCACGACACCGTAACCCCCGGACGTCGTAACCAAGGACGGAGGGAAGGGAGCACCGGCATCAATGTCCGGTGCTCCCTTCTTTTGGGCGGTTTTCCGACATACGCGCCGGCTCTCGCTTCCCGTACAATGCAGTCGGGGAGGCGCAACTATGGGATATCGAATGGCAAAGGCGCTGCTGTCGGCACTCGTGATAGCGGGCTGCTCGACAACTACCACGTTCCCCACAGTTCCAGCTGCGGTCGCACCGGCTGCTCGGAGCGGCGCTCTGCCCGACGCCAAGGCGCCGCCGTCGGTGTATTGGACGCTATTTGCCAGTTGCAGCTATCCGCAGGTTCAACACGCCGCGCTTCCGCTAAAATCCACTACGACGGCGAAGAACGAGTACTGCAGCACTCACAACGGCCTTAGTTATTCGAGTGGACTTCACGTAGACTCAAGCGGTCGTTTGTGGGTCTTGAACTTCGGTGCACATAGCGGTTCGCCGGGCAGCGTTTCCGTTTTCAATCTTCCTTTTAAGACGGACGTGCCGACGCCGGAATACACATTTGTTCTCTCAGGCACGAGCGATCCGGACCATTTGACCTTCGACCGGTCGGGGAATCTGTGGGTCAGTTCGCATAACTCGGACGTTACCAAATACAAAGGGCCGTTCACCAAGAGCGGCACGCTCTCGCCGGCGATAACGCTGACGAACGGCATCAGCAGACCCTCCGGAATTGCCGTAGACCCGAGTGGTAACGTTTATGTCGCCGATTTTACCAGCACCGGTACGAATTCGATCGCCGTTTTCAAGACCCCGATTTCGAACAAGCCGGCCTACTATCTCAAAGGGCTGACGCAGCCTGGCGGTTTGGCGTTCGACAAGTCCGGCAATCTCTACGCCTCGGAGAACGGACCGTCGACGTACGCGATCGTTCGCTACAACAGCGGCGACCTTAAACGCGGCGATGTGCCCAGCATTGCTGATGCGACCGGCTTGTCGTCAACATATGAATCCGACTTTGCTTTCGGCCCGAGCGGCGACCTCTACTTTGCGAATTGCGGAGACACCGGAAGCGTCTATGAATATCCCACGAGCAAAGAGCAGTTCAGTTCGAGTCTCGCGCCCTCGCTGGACTATACCAACGCCGATCTCCAACAAGCCGGATGCGCGTGGGGAATCGCAATAAAATAGGCTTACTTCGGATCGGTGGATTTCGGGACGAACACGATGCCCGCGCGCGAATAGTCGAATACGATCTGCGCGAAGTTGTCGAGAAACGGCAGTCCCACTACTACTTGTCGATCGCCAAAATCAGTCGCCATGCATGTTAGCGGCCGCGTGTAACTGATTGAGGCAAGCGTCACGACGTCGAGTAGCCAACAGCCCGAGCTGTCGTTGCTCGGGGCAAGTTTCAGGCCGTGGCGTTCTACCATGCCGTACGGAATTACGACCGGGTCGGGAACGCTCGTGTCAAGTAAAGCGTTAACCTCGAAGTCCTGAATTCGCGCCGGGACGGCGGGGGCTCCGCGGCCTAGATCGGCGAGCATGTGGATTCCGCCGATGCCGTCGGTATTGACCAGCGCTGGGTCCTCGATCCTCATCGTGGATTTTGCGAAATCAAGCGTGACTACCGAGTGCGCGAAAAGGTCGTAGCCGAGCACGCCATCGGGAATGCGAGTGTCGACGTTCTGGAATCCAAAATAGACGCTAGCACCGCGTAATACGTTGCCGGCGATATCGATTGTTTCGGCGGTTCCCGTCTCGAGACTCTCCGGGAAACCTCCGTACGTCGCTTCTACTCTGCCGTTAGCATTGAGACCGGCTCGATGCGCGAAGCGTCCGCTGATCATCGTGCCGGCGAACCCAGATCCCAAAACGAAAAGCCCCTGTACGCCGTTGACTTTAGCCTCGACGGCAATACGGTTGCGCGTCGTCTTGAACGGGAACGCCGGCGCACCGATCGATTGCCACTGTGCGATTTGCGGAGGCGGCGACAAGTCAGGATCGCTAATGACCGCATTTGCCGAAACGTCGTTGAGCGTATGCGTCGCATCCTCATCGCCGGAGCGCCATTGGGAGATGACCTTCATGCCGTTGACGGTAGCGTACTGCAGGATGTCGAGCACAACGCGATGATCGCCATCGGGGTCGATGACGGCGCGGCGATATGCGCCGGTCCGATCGTCGACGTAGATGTCGATTGGAAGCCCGGGTTCCTTTGCGATACGATAGACACCCACGCTATGCGTATCGACCGTATCGGGACCTCTGGCCGTCCACGGCATCGTAGCAATCGCGTCGGTGAGGATGAGATCTTCTGCCAGTAGGCGTTTTGCCGAATCGCCGGCGATTGGAACGGCAAAGCCGTTTGGGTTGGAAAACCAGAAGTGCTCGCCGTTGAAACCTGTCGACGTCGCAAACCGCGATTGCATGTTGACGATATCGCGGCGATAGACAATGCCGATGCGCCGAATTTGTCCTTGCGAGATCACGTCGCTCTTTCCGCCGCGCGTGACGACCTCGGACTCGGTCAACGAATGCAGCCGGCCGTCGCCGTACGTAAACCCCGCAAACCCGGTATGGAGGACTAGTAAATCGGCCCCCGGCGCCCGCGCGATTGGAACGGCAAACATCAAAGCCAGCGCTCCTAGGAGCGCACGCGACCCGCGCATCGCCGCAAACGTTCGGCAATCCGCCAGTCCGCCCCTCGAACGAGACGCTACTTAGTAGTCGTCCGCGGGCGTGCGATCCGGATGCGTTAGGAAATAGTGCGCGTCGTATTTGACGGGGATCGGTTTGTATGTGCGCGGACGCTGCGAGAAATTAAACATATCGTTGAATCCGTCCGCTCGCTGATCCGCATACGCCTCCGAGCCGTTGCCGATAAATCCTAAACCGAAGGTTTCTTCGATAAAGCGCAGCGTGCTGGCAATTTCGTGTTGCTGATGCGAGATATAGCCCGCTTTGGCGTAAGGCGAGATTACGATCAGCGGAACTCGAAAGCCCAATCCCTCGCGTGCACCGTGCGGAGCAAGATATTGCGGAGGGTGCACGTGATCGTACCAGCCGCCCCAGTCATCCCACATAACGATGATTGCCGACGAGTTCCAATACTTACTCTGTCCGATGGCGTTGGCAATGGACCCCACCCACGACGGTCCCTTATTCCCCGATGCCGGCCCTGCGTGATCGGAGTTGCTGCCCGAAGGCATCACCCACGAGACGTTTGCGAGCGTGCCGTTCGAGATGTCTTTCAAAATGTTCGTATCCGGAGAACTGATGTTCTTCCAGTCAGGACCTTTGTAAATTTGCTGGATTGAAGTAAATGCATTGAGATTGCCGCCCGGGTTCTGTGCTTCGACGTAGTACGTCCAAGAAATTCCGGCGCCATCGAGGTTATTCGCGATCGTCGGATAGGTGAAGCACGGAAACGGTCCCGGCACTTCGTGGCCCGTCGCCTTGGAAAACACCGGCGGATTGGCTTGACCGTACGCAAGCAATTCGACGGTTTCACTCGCCGGCCCGTCGCATCCCCATGGTTGCGCCGACGGCACCTCCGATGCGTGTCCCGATTCACCAGCGATCAAATACTGGTGAGCGACGTATGTCGGCCCGTTGTTCGAGGCAAAAGCATTGTCGCCCAGCGCATATTGCTGTGCCAGCGTCCAGTATTCCTGAACGTCCGTCGGCTGCACGTAAGAATAAATGGCCTGCTTGACCCACTGCTGATTCGAGAACACCCAGCAACTCGGATGGTTGAGATAGTCGGAGCAGCCAGAACCCATTCTGTATTTGACGATCTCGTTGTTGAAGCCGTCATCCTTGCCTTGATCGTAGTCCTCCAAGAACTGCGGGTGGTCGTGCCTCGGATCGAGTTTCTTGTACTCCAGCGGGATCGGCGCAAGGGTGTACGTCTTGCCGTCTTTGCCTTTGGCGCTGTTTACCGTATTGGCCCCAGGAAATCCATGAAACATGTTGTCGAACGTGCGATTCTCCTGGATGATAACGATCACGTGGGAGATAGGACTGGATCCACCGGCATGAAGCATGCTGTTTTCAGTGCGCTGCGTCACGGGGATCGATCCCGGCGATCCGCTACAGGCGGCCAAAACCATGGTTAGAGCAACGATTATGCAGCGTTTCATCTCTAGTAGTCCATCTCTGGAGGTGCGCTTTGCTGCGACATGCAGTATTGGTAATTCGGCGGCTGCGGTATCTGCTTGAACGGGGTCGGCTTCTTCGAGAAATTAAACATGTCGTCGTACGCGTCGGCGCGGGCGTCGGCTTGTCCGAGCGAACCCAAGCCAAACACCTTCTCGATGAAGTGCAGCGCCGATGCCGTCTCGTGCTGGTCTTTCGATATGTAATGATTCTTCGCGTAGGGCGATACGATGATCAGCGGTGTGCGGTACCCGAGCCCTTCGTACGCGCCGGTCTCCATATTGGGATATTGTGGCGGGACGACGTGATCGAACCAACCGCCCCATTCATCCCACGTAATGATGATTGCAGTGCTCTTCCAGTAATCGCTGATGCCGATCGCATTGACGATAGCGGTTACCCAAGCGGGTCCGCAATCGCCCGATCCGCCGCCGGCGTGGTCCGACGCGCCGCCGTGTGGCATCACCCACGAAACCCCGGCGAGATTCTTGTTGCCCACGTCGTTGAGTACTTGCCAGTCGGGCGTAACGACGTTCGAGTAATCCTGTCCGTAACGCACGGCTTTGATCGCGTCGAACGCGTCGAGCCAGTATGAATCGCCGCTCGATTTCGCCTGCTTATACCAGCGCCACGAAACGTTCGCACCATGAAGTAAGTTCGCAATGGTGGCGTAGGTGAAGCACGGTTTGGGACCTTTCAGGTCGTGGCCGAACGCCGGCGGAAACTCCGGGGGCTTCGCCTGTCCGTAATGCAGGTAGTACTCCCATTCATGCGTATCGCAGCCCCAGGGCATTTCGCTCGGAACCTCGTCGGCGTGCCCCTCCTGCCCCGCAATGAGCATCTGGTGCGGTCCGAAACTCGGGCCGTTGGTCGAGGAAAAGTTATGGTCGCCGAGCGCGTATTCAGACGCCATGGTCCAATACGGTTGGACGTCGGATTTGATCGTGTACGAAAACGCCATGCGCTCGTACACGTTGCCCTGCCAAAACTCCCAGCACGACGGATGATTCACCCAGCCGTACGGGAGGAACTGACAGCTGGGAGTGTGCCCTCGAATCAAGCGATCCCAGCCGTCGTTCTTTCCGCCATCGTAGTCCTCCAAGAACTGCCAGCGAAAATGGTTTGGATCGAACGTCCACTTCAGCGGCCGCGATTGCAACGCGTATTTCACGCCGTGTCCGTAGCCGAACATTGCACTGTCGGCTTTTGGAAAGCCGTGGAACAGGTTGTCGAACGAGCGATTCTCCTGCATGATGACGATGACGTGCTGAATCGGCATCGAACTACTGCGAGCACGAACGGCGTTCGGCACGAAGAGCCCTGCGTCACCACTACGCGACGCTGCAGAGTTATTACACGCCGTAACGATTACGGCGACTATCAGTAGAGCAAGCGCGCGTTTCATCCGTTAGTAGTCGGTCTCCGGTGGGGCATTCTGCTGCGTCATGCAAGTTGTGTAGTTCGACGGTGGGGGAATCTTCGTGAATGCCGTAGGCTTTTGCGAATAGTTGAAGATGTCGCCATATGCGTCGGCTCGCGCGTCGGCGAGGCCCAGCGAGGGCAGGTTGAACATCTTCTCAATAAAGTGTAGCGCCGACGCCGTTTCGTGCTGCGAATGCGAAACGTACTTGACCTTGGCGTACGGTGAAACCACGATCAGCGGTACGCGGTAACCCAAACCTTCGTAGACGCCGTCCTGCGGATCCTGATCGAGCGGCGGCACCACGTGATCGAACCAGCCGCCCCATTCGTCCCACGTGATGATAATCGCCGTGCTGTTCCAATACTGGCTCTGACCGATCGCGTTGACGATCGCGGTCACCCAAGCGGGTCCGCAATTGCCCGATCCGCCGCCCGCGTGATCGGAAGCGCCTCCGTGCGGCATTACCCAGGACACCTGTTGCAAATTACCGTTAGCGATATCCGTGAGAACCTGCGTATCGGGCGTTACAACGTTCTTATAGTCCGGCCCATAACGCACGGACTTGATTGCATCGAACGCGTCGAGCCAGTAGGAATCTTCTTTTTTTGAGGGTGTCGGATCCGGCTGTTTATACCAGCGCCACGAGACGCTCGCATTGTCGAGTTCGGGTGCAATTGTCGCATACGTAAAGCACGGGTCGCCTCCCATCACTTCGTGGCCGAACGCGGCCGGAAATTCCGGGGGACTCGACTGTCCAGGTTGCAGGTAGTATTCGCTCTCGTTAGGCGCATCACAACCCCATGGCATTTTCGTCGGCACTTCAGATGCGTGTCCGTCTTGTCCCGCGATCAACATTTGATGCGGTCCGAAACTCGGGCCGTTGGTGGACGAAAAGTTGTGGTCGCCGAGCGCATACTCCGAGGCCATCGTCCAATACGGCTGCACATCGGACTGCATTGTATACGAGAACGCCATCTGCTGGTAGACTTTGCCCGTCCAATATTCCCAGCACGAGGGATGATTGACCCAGTCGGTCGGCAGATACGGACAACTCGCCGTGTGACCTTTAATCAGTCGATCCCAGCCGTCGTTCTTACCGCCGTCGAAATCTTCCAAATATTGATAGTGGAAGTGATTCGGATCGAAACCCCATTTTAGCGGCTTTTCTTGCAAATTGTATTTCACGCCGTGACCGTAGCCAGAGGTCGCGGTATCTGCCTTCGGAAAGCCGTAGAAGAGATTATCGAAACTGCGGTTCTCTTGCATGATGATCACGACGTGCGTGATCGGATACGGACCTGAGCGATGATGAGCGAGAGCGAGGGCTTGTGAGATACCGGGGATCGTCGCCGTTTGTGAAGGCGATGCGCTGCATGCCGTAAGCGTTACGGCAATGAGCAACACGGCGAGTCGGTTCATGAACGCACCTCGACTGCGGGCTTACGCTAGCGTCCGGAGCGCTTCCGCGGGGGCCTTCAATCCCCTCCGCCTCACTAAGGAATCCGGAACGCATGGCGCTCGCCTGCCCGGCCGCCCTTCGGGAGAGTGTCGCGACTCCGACGTAGCGCTCGGCAGAGTTTGAGAAACTGGGAATTTTTAGTGTTTAGTCGGAGGGAATTTGGGCCAAATTGGGGCCGTCAGGGAGGTTCCAATGACAAAGAAATGGTTGCTTAGTTTCGCTTCGTGCCTTGCACTTCTCGGCATCACGCAAATTGGAGCAAGCGCTGCGGTCATCACGCATCCCATCCCACCGCCACGTTTGATGCCACCGCCGCGCGCTGTGAATCACACCATTACGAGTCACGGTGCCGCACGCACGCACGCGAAGGTACCGATTCCGCGTCCGATACCACGACCGGGAACGATAACCGTAGCGCCCGACCTCCGCAATAGCGGCGTCGCACTAAAAACTCAATCCGGCGAGCGACCGCGAGCAATCGCGGTCGCTCTTCACGAAGGTCACCGCGACGATGACTGCGTTGACCGCCTTTGGACTTGCCACCGTTACGGGCATGATGCTCTGCTACGCGCTTGAAAATCGCGCGCCCGGGTTTACGCTGGGCTTTGCATTCTTTTGCGCCGGAGCTTCGGTATACGGCTGGCTTGCGGGGACGTGGCCTTTCGGTATCGTTGAAGCGGTCTGGGCTGCGATAGCGTTAGCGCGCTGGTACCAGCATTACAGAACGTGATCGGTTAGACTCGCGAATGGCGAACGGGTTTTGGTGGAGATGAGGGGACTCGAACCCCTGACCCTCTACATGCAAAGCAGATGCTCTACCAACTGAGCTACATCCCCAGGCGCGCCGCATTTCGTTCGCGTCGAAACCAACCCTACCGTATAACGTGGGCGCGCGCGCGGCAACCGGAGGAGTCGGGTTTGGCGGCGTGAATACGGGCGGGTCGCGGGGGCATAGCTCAGTTGGTAGAGCATCACGCTGGCAGCGTGAGGGTCAGGAGTTCGAGTCTCCTTGCCTCCACCATCGCCGCTTCCGGCGCCGGCCCGTGGTATAGTGGTCTGGGGAGCGCGTGAGACGGCCGCGCCTGCAAGGGTGAGGAAAGTCCGGGCTTCATAGGGCAGGGTGCAGGATAACGTCCTGTCGAGGCGACTCGAAGGAAAGTGCCACAGAAACATACCGCCCCTTCAGTGGGGTAAGGGTGAAATCGTGAGGTAAGAGCTCACGGAGTGCCGCGGTGACGCGGCGTCGGGTAAACCCCACCCGAAGCAAGACAGCTCGACAACCTCTTAGGAGGCGGACGGCCCGTCCGAACGAGCTGCGTCGCAACGAGGTGCGCGGCAACGCGCATCCCAGATAGATGGCCGTCCATCGCGACTAGTTCGCGGAGACAGAATCCGGCTTACGGCGCGCCTCCCCACGTCAGCGCGCAACCCCGGTGGGGCCAAACCCCGTTACAACCGAAAGAGAAGATCTGTGAACGAACAGCGTTTTACCCCGGAAATGACCGTTGACGAAGCGTTTCGACTGCACGCCGGTGCCAGGCGCGTCTTTGCGCGCTTTCACTTGGGCGGCTGCTCGAACTGCGCGATCAGCGAGAGCCACACGATCGGCGCCGTCAGCGAGGATTACGGCATTCCGCTGCCGATGCTGCTGGACAGTCTCAACGAGCTGTTCGGCCAAGGAACGCTTGCCGTCGGTGACCGCGTTCGCATTCCCGACGAGATTCGCGCAAAAATTCCGCAGTTGGCCAACGTTCCGGAGGTCGGCGAGATCACCGGTGCCGATGCCGGCGCCTACATCGCCGAATTCGGCGAGGTTCGGCTGCAAGGTTTGGCCGAGGACTTTCTCCCGGTCGAGGCGAGCGCCCCGGTTTAGCCCTCGAGCGGTTTTCGCCCCGAAAACCCGTCTTCCGGGCCGTGCCAAAATGCCACGGCCGGTTCGCCCGCTTTCCAACACAGATAGATCGGCTCTCCCTCGCGCTCGGCGGGGAAGTCGAGCAGCCCGAGGTCGATATCTTTGACAACGCATCCAAACGATTCGATGCGATGGATGAGCCGATGTATTTCGAGCTTCAAATCGCCGAACCGCGGCGGCGGAAACGGTGATCGCACACCGGCAAGCCGCGGTGCCTGCGGCTGTTGGACGTGCTGCAAGGCCGGATCGGATTCCAGTAATTTAATTGCCAATTCGCGGCGCTTGCCGAGCAGTTCCTCAACGAGCGCCCCAAGTTTTGGAATTAGCGCGTTGGCGCGCTCGGGTGAAAACAACTTCATATGAATCCGCCGCGTGTCGTCTTAGTTGCCGGACCATCGGGTGCCGGTCAGAGCCAAGCGATGAAATCTTTCGAGGATTTGGGCTTTTACTGTATCGAGCACCTTCCTCCCACAATGCTTGTGCCCGCAATCGAAGCCCTCGAAAACGCCGGCGTTCGCGACGTCGCAATCGCGCTCGACGTACGAACGGGACGCCATCTCGGCGATCCGCTGACGGCGATCGACGATGCCGTCGCGCGTCACGGCGCGCAGGTATTGTTTCTCGACGCGCAGGACGCCGTTTTGGTGCGACGCTTCAGCACGACCCGGCGGCGCCACCCGTTCGATCGCGCGGGCTCGGTTCGCGAAGCTATTGCGGCAGACCGGCGCTTGCTCGGGCCGATTCGACAACGCGCAAGCGTCGTGATCGACACCAGTACACTTACGCATGCCGCGTTGAAAGAGCGCATCGGCGCGTCCTTCGCCGTCGAAAGCGGTCCGCGCCTTGCCGTCGTCATCGTCGCGTTCGGTTTCAAGTATGGCTTGCCGGCCGATCTCGATCTGCTCTTCGACGTTCGTTTTCTGCACAATCCCAACTACGATGCCGACCTCGCGCCGCTCACGGGGGAAGATTCGGCCGTCGCCGCATTCATTGCACGTGATCCCGCACTCGAGCCGTTCCTGGACAAGACTGCCGACCTGCTGGCCTTCCTGCTCCCGCGCTACGTTGCTGAAGGCAAGACGCGAGTTACGATTGGAATCGGTTGCACCGGCGGCCGCCATCGTTCCGTCTACGTTGCGCGGCGACTGCTCGAACGGTTTCGCGACGATCCCAACGTCGATCTCGCCTTTGAGGCGCGCGATTTGAGGCCATCGTGAGTAAGCGCGTTACCGGCTGGTTCCAGTGGCTTCTGCCGGGGTTGGGCATTAAGCGTTGGGCGGTCCTCGCCGCTGTCGGCATCGCGCTGCTGCTCGATGCGTTGCTGCGCTGGTTGATCGCCGAAGGCGTCGGCCTCGACATCAACGCAATTCTCGACAACATCGTCGACGATTATTTCCCGCCGGCGTATCTCACGGGGATCTTCGCCATTGCCGGGTTGGCGCTAACCGCCATTGGCATTCGCATGTGGTTGCAGTCCGTGGGCCGAATTGCGCGCGGCCCTGAAGGGCTGCGGGCGACCATTGCCGACTTGCGCTTGTCGCAGGGCCATAAAATCGTGGCCATCGGCGGCGGCACGGGCCTCTCTACGCTGTTGCGCGGATTGAAGCGGCGGACCAGCAATCTCACTGCGGTTGTGACCGTGAGCGACGACGGTGGATCGTCGGGACGACTGCAAAAAGAACTCGGCGTTCTTCCCCCTGGCGATATTCGCAACTGCCTGGTCGCGTTGGCCGACGACGAAGCTCTCGTCACCGACTTGTTTCGTTTTCGATTCACCGAAGGCGAAGGGCTCAGCGGTCACTCCTTCGGCAATCTGTTCTTGGCAGCAATGAGCGGCATAACCGGCAACTTCGATCGCGCGATCAAGGAGTCGAGCCGCGTGCTCAACATCGTCGGCCGCGTGCTTCCCGCAACGCTCGGTGTCGTTCGATTGTGCGCTAAACTCACCGACGGCAGCATCGTGCGCGGCGAATCGAATATCTCACAAGCCAAATCGCCCATCGAGCGAATATTTTTCGAACCCGACGGCGCGCAACCGCTCGATGAAGTCATCGCTGCGATTCGCGACGCGGACGCGATCGTGCTCGGCCCCGGCTCGCTCTACACGTCGATTCTGCCGAATTTCTTGGTGGAACGCATCGCTGGTGAAGTCGCCGCCGCGCACGGCGTGAAGATTTACGTCTGCAACGTTATGACGCAACCCGGGGAGACCGACGGCATGACCGCTGCCGATCACCTGCGCGCGCTCTTTAGCGTTGCCGGGGACCGTGTCTGCGATTTCGTCATCGTCAACGACGAAGCACCGTCCCGACTGGTGGCCGCGTACGCGCAAGAGGGGCAAGTGCCGGTCGTTCCCGACGTCGACCGCATCGCCGCGATGGGTATCGAACCGATCGGCGCTCCCGTAATCAGCGAAACGGAAACGGTGCGCCACGACTCCGAACGGCTCGCGACGACGGTGTTCGGCGTGATCGATCGCGCCGTCGCCGATCGCGCGACCTTGATGAAACCGGCCAGCGCGTATCGGCGCTCGGCCGCAGCTCCTAGTGGCTGATTTGCGCGGCTAGGGTAACGTCGAGTTCGTAGGGTTTACCCGGCTCGACGTTTGCAGTCGAAACGACGACTTGATAGCCCGTCGCTTGCACCGTATAGTCAAGGATCCCGCTGGGAACTTTGTCGATCGAAAATTTACCGCTGGCATCGGTGGTTGCCGTCAATACGGTGTCGACGGTTACGATTGCACCCGCAACCGGTTTGTTGCTGGCGCTATCGACGACCGTTCCTTGCACCGTGGTAAACCCAGATGCGGGCGGCAATGCGTCGCTGTTGCACGCAGCCACGAACAGCAACGCCAACGCGGCGAGCACGGTGCGAAACCGCTTCATAGGTGAACGTGTTCGCCGCGCGGAAGGCCGCGCTCCTATGTCGACCACCGCCCGGCCTGACCAAGCGCTGCGGCCCGCGTACTGCGAAAATGCGTTAGAAGCGATCGGACACACCCCGCTCGTCAAACTCAACAAAGTTACCGACGGTGCGAAGTGCCTGCTGCTGGCGAAGGTCGAGTACATGAATCCCGGCGGCAGCGTTAAGGACCGCCCCGCCATCGCGATGCTCGACGCTGCCGAACGCCACGGGCTGCTCAAGCCGGGCGGCACGATCGTCGAACCGACGAGCGGCAACACCGGATCCGGCCTCGCAATGGCGGCTGCAATTCGCGGCTACCGCTGCATCCTGGTGATGCCCGACAAGATGTCCAAAGAGAAGATCGACCTTCTGCGCGCCTACGGCGCCGACGTCGTCATCACGCCGACGAACGTTCCCGCCGACTCTCCCGAATCGTACTACGGGGTCGCCAACCGCCTGGCCGCCGAGATTCCCGGCGCGTTTCAACCCAATCAATTTCACAATCAGTTCAATCCCGAAGCGCACTACCACACGACCGGGCCCGAGATTTGGGAGCAAACGCGCGGCACGATTACACACTTCGTGGCCGGGATTGGAACGGGCGGAACCATCTCCGGCACCGCACGCTATTTAAAGGAACGCAATCCCAAGATTCACGTCGTCGGCGCCGACCCCGAAGGGTCGATTTATTCGGGTGACATTCCGCGCTCGTATCACGTCGAGGGGATCGGCATGAATTACCTGCCGGATACGGTCGACCTTCGCGTCATCGACGAAGTGATTCGCGTCTCGGATCGCGACTCGTTTTTGCTCGCTCGGCGCATCACCCGCGAAGAGGGCTTGCTCGTCGGCGGTTCTTCGGGCACGGCTGCGGTGGCTGCCATCAAACTGGCGCACACACTGCCGGAGGATGCGATCGTCGTCGTCATCTTCCCCGATTCGGGGCGGGGCTACATGTCGAAAATCTTCAGCGACGACTGGATGATCGCCAACGGCTTTCTCGCCGACGCTAAACGGCGTGCCACCGTCGGTGACGTGTTACGCGCGAAGACGCCGCTCCCGCGGCTCATTACGCTGCAGTACGACGAGCCGGTCAAAACTGCGCTCGATTTGCTTCGGCAGTACGAGATCTCGCAGATTCCGGTCATGCGGGGACACGAACACGTCGGAAGCGTTAACGATGTCGGCGTCATGCGGTCCGTTTTCGATCACGCCGACATTATCCATCAGCCGGTCGGCGAAGTCATGGGACGAGCCTTTCCGATTCTCGAGCAGTCCGAAGAGATCGAGCGCGCCTATAAGTTGCTGACGCTGGCCAACCCGGCGATCGTGGTTGCGGACGAGGGCGAGCCGATCGGGGTGCTCACGCGACAAGACATCATCAGTTTTCTATCGAGCAGTTCCGACACCGTCCGCGCGTAACCGTCATGAAGTTTGCGACGCGCGCGATCCACGTCGGCCAGGAAGCCGACCCGGCAACCGGCGCAACGATCGTTCCGATTTACCAAACGTCGACGTATACGCAAGACGGCGTCGGCGTTCATAAGGGATACGACTACAGCCGCACTATCAATCCGACGCGCGTCGCGCTCGAAAAACAACTCGCATCGCTCGAAAACGGCGAGCACGCGAGCGCCTTTTCCAGCGGCGTGGCGGCGACCGCGGCAGTCCTCAATGCGCTGTCAGCCGGCGATCACGCCGTGGTCACCGACGATCTCTACGGCGGCACCTACCGCCTTTTCTCCAACGTTTTGACGCGCTACGGCCTCGAGTTCACGTACGTCGATATGACCGATCTCGACGCCGTTCGTGCCGCGATCCGTTCGAACACGAAACTCTTCTGGGTCGAAACGCCGACCAACCCGATGCTCAAGCTAATCGACATTCGCGCCATAGCCGACTTACGCAACGACGCTGTGCACGGTGAGGATCGAGCGGTTGTGGCGGTGGACAATACGTTTGCCACACCATACTTTCAGCAGCCGCTGGCCTTGGGCGCCGACGTCGTCGTGCACTCGACCACGAAGTATATCGGCGGTCACAGCGACGTCGTCGGCGGCGTGGCGATTACCAACGATCGCCATCTGTACGATATTCTGCGCTTTCATCAAAACAGCGTCGGCGGCATTCCTGGGCCGCTCGACGCGTGGCTCACGATGCGCGGCGCCAAGACGCTGGCGGTTCGCATGCGCGAGCACGAACGCAACGCGCGGCGGATTGCGGAATTTCTCGCAGGCCATCCTAAAGTTGCCCGAGTCTACTACCCGGGCTTGCCGTCGCATCCGCAACACGACCTCGCTCGCCGGCAGATGAGCGGATTCGGCGGCATGCTGTCGTTCGTTCTGGAAGGGTCGCCGGAACGCGGCTTGGCGTTTGCCGGACGCTTGCGCTATTTCAGTTTGGCGGAAAGTCTCGGCGGCGTCGAATCGCTAATTTGCCATCCGGCGCGCATGACGCACGGCTCGATTCCCGAGCACGACCGCGAGCGCCGCGGAATCACCGACGGATTGCTGCGCCTATCGGTCGGCATCGAAGACTGCGACGATCTCATCGCCGACTTAGAACAAGCGCTATCGTAACTACGGTTCCTCGGCTGGATAGCGCGTAGCGGTGACGTCGTGCAAAACGCGCTTGGCTTCGTCCGCACCCGCGTCGCCGAGTCGCGTCGCCTCCACTAATGCAATGCCGCGCTGCCCGTCAGCCCACACAACGGCAAACTGTTTGCTCGTTGTAAACCCGCTGCCTGAGGTTATCTCCACGAAGTTTGCAGGCATGCCGTTGAGCAGCGCCATCGGCGTCTTGTTGCGAATCAGCAAACCGCTGCCACCGGCGCTGTGCATCTGGCTCTCGAACTGCCCTTCCCACTGGTCGGGCGCCCCCTCGAACGCCTCCATCGAGATTTGAATCGTCCGCATGTCTTCTTTGCCCGCGTGCAGCGCCCACACCGCGACCGTTTGCAGATCGCCGCTGAGTTCGCTCAATTTCGGATACCGACGCCCCACGAGTATCGCCTCGGGCGGCGCGGTGAAGTTCATCGCCGGATCGGTGTAGGTGTGCGGATCCGGTGACGGGGTTGGCGGGGGCGGAACTTGCGCGCGAACGCCGGTTTGCAACGTGAGTATCACGGCACCAAAGAGCACCGGAAAGAGTAGCGCGATCGGCTTCATTCGGTATCCAAAACGCCGGCTAACGCCGGCAGCGAGATTTCGTAGCGGTACCCCGTGTTGCGATGGTCGTCATCGAATTCCTCGTGGCGCACGTCAAGGCCGGAGTCGCGCATCCGCTGCGCCACGACGCGTGCGCCGATGTCGAGGCCGTACTCGTCGCGGCGCCCGCAGTCCAAGAAACGTAAGCGCAGGCGCTGAAGTTCGGCGCGACGCCTGGCGACGCGTTCGGCTGGATCGAACGCGAGCCACCGCGCAAACACCGCCTCGTCGAGCGCGCCCGTACGCGCGTCGAACGGCAGTTCGAGATCGAACGCGTGCGCCGATCGCGGTGAATACGCCGCTGCGTAGGCGAGCATTTCCATCGTCGTATACTCAGCGGCTTGGCGCTTGGGTTGGCTTTCAAATGCGTGCACGAAAGATTCGACATTTCCGTCGTAGCGCTCGAGCGTGCGCTGCACGCTCGGAAACGCCGGAAAGTGGGCGTAGCGGAAATAGGCGTCGCCACTATGCGAAGCAAACGCCCCGAAAACGCCCGGATACTCCATCGCCAGATGCATGGCACCGAACCCGCCGGACGATTTTCCGAGGACCGCGCGTCCGCCTTCGCCTGCGATCGTGCGATACGCACGATCGACGTGGCCGATAACGTCGCGGATCGTATAGGTTGCATAGTTGCCGTTATGCACCGAGTCAACGTACTGCGAACCGCCCAAACGCGTGAACCCGTCGACCGCGACTAAGAGTGCGGGCGGCATGCGCCCGCCGGCGATGAGGCGGTCCATCCACTGAAACGCGTTGACTTCCCATGGACGCGCGCCGAGCAACGCGGCAACGTCGCCGGTATATCCGTGCAGTAGATACAGCACCGGATAGCGGCGCGACCCCTGACTATCGTATCGCGGCGGAAGATAGATCGCGACCGGACGCGTTGCGGGATCGCCCAAGGCGTTGCCGCGCAACGCGGGACTTTCTAGCATGTCGACTCGTATGTCGCCTTGCAACCGCAAAACGCCGGCGAGCGTGGTTCGATCGGCCATGCGCGCCACGTTCGTGCCGGGTTCCGCTTTCACCCCACCGAACGTCCGGGCACCATGCAGCGCGGCATTAGTTTGCGCGGCGCCATCGCGGTCAACGTGATAACGATGATCGGCATCGGCCCGCTCGTGACGATCCCGTTGGTGATTGCGGCAATGGGCGGACCGCTCGCACTGGTCGCTTGGATTGCCGGTGCAGTTGTCGCACTTTGCGACGGGCTGGTCTGGGCCGAACTCTCGTCGCGCTATCCCGGATCCGGCGGCACGTACGTCTACCTGCGCGCGGCCTTCGGCGAGCATACACTGGGGCGCGCGCTCGCGTTCCTCTTCAACTGGCAGTTTCTGCTCTACGCTCCATGCCTGCTCGCGAGCGGGTACATCGGGTTTGCCAACTACGCCGGATATCTCTATCCGCCGGCCGCCACGAATGCGCTGGTGCACGACGGCATTGCCGTCGGCGTCGGCGTGCTGACGATCGCCACGCTTTATCGGCGCACCACCCACGTCGCCGCCGTCGGCATCGGGCTCGCCGTCGCCGCACTCGCGACGCTCGCATTGGTCGCCGCCGCCGCGCTCGGCCACGCGAACTACGCACAAGCGTTCCACCTCAGCGCTCCCGTGCGCATCGGCGCCGGCCTACTCGCAGGCTTCGGCAGCGCCCTTTACATCACGCTTTACGACTACGTCGGATACGCCGAGGTCGCTCTGCTCGGCGACGAAGTCGTGCGACCGCAACGCACGATTCCGTTTGCAATTCTCGTTTCCGTTATCGTCGTCGCAGTGCTCTACGTACTGCTGCAGGTCGGCGTCCTCGGCGTCATTCCGTGGCACTCGCTGCTCGGCGCCGACGGCAGCCCGACAGCCCAGTCACAGTACGTCGGATCGCTCGTCGTCGCTCGCACCTGGGGACCTGTTGCCGCCGTCGTGATTACGTTGCTCGTGTTGGTGACAGCATTTGCGTCGCTGTACGGTAACCTGTTTGGATTTTCGCGCATTCCGTTTGCCGCGGCCCGCGACGGCGCGTTCCTTCCGGCGTTTGCGCGCCTCCACCCACGCAAAAAGATTCCGCACGTGGCATTGCTCGCCGTCGGCGCGCTCTCATTGGTCGCGAGTTGCTTTAGCCTCGATCAAGTCATCGCGTTCTTGACAGCCGGCATCGTGCTGATTCAAGGCGTTGCGCAGATCTTTGCGCTCTTCGTGCTACGCTGCCGCTCGAACGATGCGCCGTTTCGCATGCCGCTCTACCCACTACCGGCCGTTATCGCGCTCCTGGGCTGGACGCTCGCGTTCGCCTACACCGGCACCAATGCGATCGTGCTAGGTGTCGGTTGGCTCGCGATCGGCGCGTTAGTTTTCATCCTTACGGCGCGAGCGCACCGCTGGTGGCCGTTTGGCGCCGCACTTGTTTTCATCGCCGCCGTGAGCCTTTTTCCATCGAGCGTGCGCGCAGAGCCGCTACCAGCCGGTTGGGCGATCTGGAACGCTTCGTCTATCGTTTCCGACAATGGATACCCGGCATTCCTTGTCAACGGCAAGCCGTTTTTCGTCTACGGCGCGGCGTTTTTCTACGAGCGCATTCCGCGCGAGGAGTGGCACGACGCACTGCTGGCGTATCGCCGGCTCGGCATCAACACCATTGACGTTTACGCGATTTGGAACTGGCATCAAACCGCGCAAACGCAGCCGCCGGATTTCACCGGGGCAGCCGACCCGCGTCGCGATCTCATCGGTCTTTTGGATCTCTGCCGCCAATTGGATTTCAAAGTGATTTTGCGCCCGGGTCCGGTGATTCGCAACGAGTGGCGCAACGGCGGTTATCCTG
>Ga0207416_1001901_pt1 | contig 24858 bp, 21 predicted proteins | sample PaiPotPPM11metaG_FD_184107 | JGI IMG/M metagenome (GOLD analysis project Ga0207416, IMG submission 184107) | Iron sulfur acid spring bacterial and archeal communities from Banff, Canada, to study Microbial Dark Matter (Phase II) - Paint Pots PPM... ... | reverse complement strand
ATGCCGAAGGCTCGCCAAGGATTGGGAAAACCTCAATCGAAAGGCGCTGGCTTTCTTGCGCCTCGCCTCAATCCGCCTCATGCTCCGAAAGCTTTGCAATCCCGCTTGATGTTCCCGGACAGACTCTAATAGTCCTCTATTCACGCCGAGAATTGGTAAAGGGGTACGGCGCGGCGCACACGAAATTGTTATCGGCGGCCGCGCGAAAGCTCATTTCTCGGCGTGCGCAATCTCACAGCGTTGTTCGGCGCGCTGACCCAGAGGCAGGGTGCGGCGGCTGGCCCTATCGGTCCGGATGCGTCATCCGCGCCGGCTGCACCAGGCGGTCGAACTCCTTGCCCGAAACGAAGCCGAGCTTGATCGCTTCCTCGCGCAGCGTCGTGCCGTTCTTGTGCGCCGCCTTGGCGATCTGCGCCGCCTTGTCGTAGCCGATGCGCGGCGCCAGCGCGGTGACCAGCATCAGCGAGTTCTGCATCAATTCGCGGATGCGCGGCTCGTTGGCGCGGATGCCGGCGACGCAATGGTCGGTGAACGAGTTGACGGCATCGGCAAGCAGCCGGATCGATTGCAGCGCCGCATAGGCGATGACGGGCTTGAACACGTTGAGCTCGAAGTGGCCCTGGCTCGCCGCGACCGCGATGGTGGTGTCGTTGCCGAACACGCGGCAGCACACCATGGTCATCGCCTCGCACTGGGTCGGATTGACCTTGCCCGGCATGATCGATGAGCCCGGCTCGTTCTCCGGCAGGATCAACTCGCCGAAACCGGAACGCGGGCCGGAGCCGAGAAAGCGGATATCGTTGGCGATCTTGAACAGGTCTGCGGCGAGCGCGTTGAGCGCGCCGTGGGCAAAGACAAGCGCGCCGTGCGAAGCGAGCGCCTCGAATTTGTTCGGCGCGCTGACGAACGGCAGGCCGGTGATTGCGGCGGCCCTTTTGGCGAATGCCTTGGCGAAGGCGCGCTTGGCGTTCAATCCGGTGCCGACCGCCGTGCCGCCCTGTGCCAGCGGATAGAGCTCCTTCAAGCCTGATTTGACCCTGGCGATGCCGGAGGTCACCTGCGCGGCATAGCCGGAAAATTCCTGGCCGAGCGTGAGCGGCGTCGCATCCTGGGTGTGGGTGCGCCCGATCTTCACGATCGACGCAAACGCCTTGGTCTTCAGTTTTAGCGCGGCCTGTAGATGCGCCAATGCAGGGAGCAACCGTTGCGAGATTTCTTCCGCAGCCGCGATGTGCATTGCCGTCGGGAAGCAATCGTTCGACGACTGGCTCATATTGACGTGATCGTTAGGATGGATCGGCGCTTTCGCGCCGCGCTTGCCGCCGAGCATTTCGTTGGCGCGGTTGGCGATCACCTCGTTGAGGTTCATATTGGTCTGGGTGCCGGAGCCGGTCTGCCAGACCGACAGCGGAAAATGATCGTCGAGCTTGCCGTCGATGATCTCCTGCGCCGCTTGCACGATGGCCTTGGCGCGCCGCGCGTCGAGCGAGCCGAGCGCGAGATTGGTTTCCGCCGCGGCGCGCTTGACGATGGCGAGCGCGCGGATGACCGGGCGCGGCATGCGCTCCTCGCCAATGCGGAAATTATTGCGCGAGCGCTCGGTCTGCGCGCCCCAGTAGCGGTCGGCGGGCACGTCGATCGCGCCAAATGAATCCGTTTCGATTCGGACGACGGAGGACGGACGACGGAGGACGGATGAAACGCGCTTTCTTCTGTCGTCCGTCATCTGTCTTCTGTCGTCATTTCTTTCGGAACCGGTCGAGCCGCACAACTTCGCCGCCGCCTGTATGGGTGGCTGGCTCGGGGGCCGGCAAAGCATCGGCCTTGTTCTGCGCCGGCAGGCGGGTCGCGGGTTCAGGCGCCTGTTCGGATTCTCTGGCTGGGGCGTCCGCGTCGTCCGCCGCCTGGCTCTCCATGGTTTCAAACTGCAAGCCGAACTGCACCGCAGGATCGAAGAACGCCGTCACCGCATCGAACGGCACCACCACTCGCTCCGGCACGCCGCCGAACGACAAGCCGACTTCGAAGGTGTCTTCGCCGACGACCAGATCCCAGAATTGATGCTGGAGCACGATGGTCATCGTTTGCGGATATTGCGTGCGCATCCGCTCCGACAGCCGCACGCCCGGCACCGTGGGATCGAACGTGATCTTGAAATGGTGCTCGCCCGGAAGACCCTTCTTGGCGGCGTCGACCAGCACCGTGCGCACGACGCCGCGCAAGGCCGCTTGGGCGAGAAGGTCGTAGCGGATGTAATCCATGTCAGGAATCAGTAATCAGCGGTCAGTAATCAGATAACAGATAGGGAGTGAATCATAGTGGTCCAGATCACTGTGTCCTCTGATTACTGATTGCCGATCACTGTTTCCTGGAAAGTGGAGGCTTCTGTTGCCAGGTGCCTCCGAACCCCGCCTAACGGAGCTTAACCCGCCAGGGCTTCAAGTCGGTCTTTCGGGCTGCTTACGCAGCCAGAGCAACCGGAGCATAGTTGTCATTGGCAACTATGGATTTGGCCCGATAACGCCGGAACCATCCCGGGCAAAAGCGCGTCTTTTACGCCCTCGTCGATCCTATTTCGACCCCGTAAGCAGGGATCAGCCGACTTATCGGCTGACCCCTGGATTTGGTGGAGTCGCCGGGTACCGCCCCCGGGTCCGAAAGGTTTATTACGACGCCCGTTTATCGCCATAGCCGGCTTGCGCCGGCGGCAGGGAATATAGGCGTAAAAGGTTGCGAAAAAAAGAGCGGGTCTCCGCCTATCCGCCCCCGCTACGCCTCGCGGCGGCGGATAAACAATTCCGTTCTCGCGACGCATGCGCGCCCGAGTTATGCAACGCCAATCGGCAAGAACGCCTTGCGAGCACGATCCCGTCAGACTTGGTCGGCGGTGGCACCGGCTTCCATCACGATCATGCCCGTCAAACTCAATAAAATAAGGGAAGCGGAACGCCGACAAACGCGTATCCTACCGTCCGCATCATACGGATGCGGCCGCGCGCTGAAGCGCAGCGCGCTCGCCTGTCGGCGTCCCACCACGGCGCTTGCGGCAGCGACCGAACGCCACCGCTCAACTCCAGTTACGCGCTTCCTGAGACGGACTACGCAGGAACGGGCGTTACCCGCTCCCCGCCGTTCCAGTGCAGCGAGTTGCCTCGCAGACCGGTCATGGTGCCGGCCGGGCGTCTATCCCCGGAGCCGCCCGGGAGCGCAGGTGACGAACCCGCGCCCGCGGGAACCGCTCTCGCTCCATCAGCCGGGGTCGCCGGCTGACGTCCTTTACGGGAGCAAGATTCGCCGACTGTAGCTGAAATGGGGACGAATGTCAAGCGGTCGCTATATAGGTGACTGCGGAACGCCCATGGTACCATTCATGCGAGGATCGGCGAACCATGGCTAAAAGTGTTCTCGCTTTAATCAACCCGGCGATGCTCGTGTGGGCACGTGAAAGTGCACACCTGACGCCGGAGGCTGCTGCACATTCCGCCGGGATACCGGTCGAGAAATTGACCGCCTGCGAGGAGGATAAAGCGCAGCTAACGTTTGCTCAGCTCATGAAGATCGCGCAAGTCTACAAGCGACCTGTGAGTCTATTTTATTTAAAGACGCCGCCGGCGGGTTGGACACCAATCAATGATTTCCGACGCGTACGCGATGCCGCGGGTGGTTTCTCTCCCCAATTGACATATGCCATCAGACTCGCGCGTGAGCGCCGCGAACTAGCGTTGAGCCTGCGCGAGGAGTTGAACGAACCGGCGCAGCAATTTCGCCTGAATGCAACCAGCAGAGCCGATGTTGAAGACCTGGGAAATCGAATTCGGACGTTTCTCGAAATATCCGATGCCGAACAACAGCGCTGGGGAAGAAAGGCATTCGACGGCTGGCGCGTTGCAATGGAAGCCAAAGACATCTTGGTGTTCGTAGTACCGCGCCTGCCAATAAATGAAATGCGTGGCGTTGCGGTCGCAGAAGCTCAGATGCCGCTGATCCTTGTTAACGCCAGGGATAGGACCAACGGCCGAACCTTCACACTCCTCCACGAATTCTGTCACCTCGTCCTGCGCCAAAGTGGTGTCAGCGGCGTTGGCGGCGACAGCGATGATGCTCCAAGTGCCACAGTGGAAACATTCTGTAACGCTGTTGCAGCGGCGACGCTCATGCCGAAGGATTGGATTCTCAGTGAGCTACTGGTGACCCGAAAGGGTGCTACCAAGACGTGGAGCGATGACGAATTGGATGCGCTTGCGCTGCGCTTTGGCGTAAGTCCGGAAGCCGTACTGCGTCGACTTTTGACACTCGGCCGCACGACCAAGACATTTTACGAAGGCAAGCGGCCTGCGTTTATGAAGCGCTACGAAGACCTAAGTGAAGAAACGTCCAGCGGTGGCCCCGCGTACCACCTTCAGGTCCTTAGCCAATTGGGCCGTGCGTTTACACGGCTCATCTTCCAAGGCTACTACGAGCGCCGCCTCACCCTTCGCGATGTCTCTCAACACCTTAACATGCAGGTGAAGTACGTACCTGCCATGGAGAGTGCCGCATTTGGTCTGAAAGTTAGTGCTGCGTGATGGTGTATTGCATCGATACCAGTGCGCTAATCGCGGCTTGGTACGAGCGGTACAAGCCAAATCGTTTTCCGAAATTGTGGTCTCAGTTTCACCAGCTCATCGCGGACGGCCGTCTGGTTTCCTCCCCACTGGTCCATGCTGAATGTCATCACCGGTCGCCAGAACTTCATGAGTGGCTGGCCGACAGGAAACAAATGTTTGTAGCGGTGGATGAGTTGGTTCAGGGTCAGGTCGATTTTATCGTGAATACCTATACCGGACTTGTCGCAGCAGGGAATGAAAAATTTGCTGCTGATCCTTTTGTAATTGCGCTTGCCAAAGTGAATGGCCACACGGTAGTAACCGAAGAAACCGGACTCGATAGCCTCCGAAAGATTCCCGGCGTCTGTCGGGCGATGAATGTGCCATGCATCAATCTCGCTGAGCTTATTGATGCAGAAGATTGGGTGCTCGGTTAACCGCCAGGGCCGTAGGGCGTAATAGCGTAGCGCATTGCGCCGCATTGGTGGTGATTGGCGGATTACGCTTCTAATCCGCCTTACGGGCTTTGGCGAGGCGCATCACTTCGGCTTCCGGCGCGAGCGCGTCGGCGTCGCCCGCGTCCAACGCGCGTTTGTACCAGAGGATCAGTTCGCGGGTGAGATAGACGCCGTCAAACGCGTCGCGGTCCTTGCGCTCGACGATCGGGAACGTGGCGAGGATGTAGCGGATGTCGTCGTCATCGGTGACGCCGTAGAGAATGAAATAGAGCGCATCGAGCCGCGCCCGAAGCTGCCGCCGCTCGGCCTCGTTCCAGACGATCGGCGGCTTCACCGTTCCGTCCTTGTTGACGTAGCCCATATCGCGCGCGAACAGCGCCATGTCGTGCGCGGTGTAGGTGAGGCGGAGAACGTGATCCTTGACGATATGGGCGGCACTCTGCTGGCCGAAGCGCCGTTCATAGTGCTTGGACGCAAGCACAGGAAGTTGTTCGACGATGAACCAATTGAGACTTGTACTCATCACCTTTGATCGAGCCACAAAGTCAAATACAATCGCATTAAAGTTCGCCGCAATAGGACAAAGCGCGTCCATTTTGTCAGTCGTAAGCAGAGGGGCTTTATTTCCAAAACCAGATTTGGGAACGACGGCTCCTATTGCAGTCCGAACGTCCGTCGCTCGCGCGATATCGCGAAATGCGAAACCCCATTCGTGTGGATAGGGCCACTCAATATCGTCGCTGTCTACCCAATACTGTGCGTCCGGAATGTAATCCGGATTGCTTAAGTCACTGATATCTGTTGTGTCACTCGATGCAGGATTGAAGATGTTCTCGTCGCTGACCTCCACTGAAGCAGATCGATGATTGAATTGATGGATTGTTCGGCCGACGTACAGCGGCATCCACTCCTGCTCGCCCTTGCGCCAGCGGCCGAGGCTTGAAGGATAGGCGCCCTCCTTTTCCAGCCGCTCGCGCGTCCAGAACAGGTGGCTGTCGTTGGTCATGTGAAACATCGTCATATATCGCACCGGCCACGCCTTCTTCTCGGCGCCGTTGCTGTGATCCACGAGCACCGGCAGCCGGCGATAGATCGCGGTGGTGAGTTTGGCGTCGCGCTTGGTGCGGAAGATGGGCGCCGTGCCGGTATTCGGGTTCACCAGCGAAAAGTCCGCGGCGGTGAGCATGAAACGGCTCTCCTCGGGAACGAGTTCCGGCGCATCGCGCAGGAAGAACGCACATTCCGTAGCCGCCACACTGCGCTTCGGTCCACCGCACACGAACGTGCAGAACTTGAAGCGGCTGTCGATATCGGGAAAGAACGACTCGCGTCCCTCGCCGCGCCGGTTCTCGAAGTCGAACAGGCATTGCACCCGGCCGGCGGTTGCCACCTTACGGAAAAAGGCCGATGCACCAAGGTCGGAGGCGATGCCGGATGGCGTCAGTAGCCCCGCCAACCCCTCTTGCTTGATCAACGCCTGGGCGCGCTCGACGAACAGGGAATAGATGTTGATATCGCCGCGCGAGAGCAGCGGATAATCGCCGTCTTTTGCGCGCTCCATGGCGGTTTCGGCAAGCGCTGACGCGCGCTCGTATTGTGCGATCAGCGGGTCGCCGGCCGCCTTCATGTTCTCGATCAGTCTTTTGCGATCGGCCGCACGCGCCTGCCGCGCCACCTGCGGCGCACGGGCGGCGAACCATTCGACCTCCTGCATTTTCATGCGGTCCCATGGCGGATTGCCGATCACGGCGTCGAAGCCGCCGTCCGGCTCGGCGCTGGGCCAGTTCTTCCAGACACCGGGGAACGCGATTTGCCAATGCAGGAATCGTTGCTCCGCCGCGAGCGCGTGCGCCCTCTGGAGCAGCGATTTGAGAGCAAGATAGTCTTGCGCCGAAGCGACGCCGGTGCCGGCCAACGCAAGCTGTTGCGCGGCGCCGCCGAACAGCGCGGCCTCGCCGTTCTCCAGGCCAGCCGGGGGATTGGGCGGCGTAAGCCCGGCCGCGATCGGCAGCGGCTGGCCGAAGTGGCCGTCGAACAGCGCCTGCAGCGCCTTCTTTTGCTCCGCCGACAGGTCGAGCCATTTCACCGCCTGCCAGAAATCGAGGAACCGCCGCAGCGGCTCGGTCTTGGCCTCGACGCCGTGATAATCCTCGGCGCTCGCCTTGACTTCGGCGATATCAGCGTCGCTGCGGCTCTCGACCAGCGCCATGCCGGCGATGCTCGCCTCCGCCGAGCGCACCGCGTCGCTGATCATCAGGGTGCCGCGCGCCGCCAGCTCATCCAGCGCCTTGCGCACCCATTCGCCGTAAAGCGAATCGCCGCATTTCAGATGATGATCGAGGAAGGACAGCGGCGCACCGGCGGTGAAAGTGTGCAGCCACAGCGCCACCTTGGCGAGCTCGACCGCCATCGGATTCTTGTCGACACCGTAGACGCAACGCTTGAGGATGAAGCGCTTGATCAGATTTTTGTCGGCAAGCTGGTCGTCGCGGATGCTCCAGCGGTGCTTGTCGGCTTCGGCGCGGATTCGCGCCCACACATCGGCGAGGCGACCGACTAGTGGCGAGACATAGTCGGCCCAGGCTACTTCATGGTGCGCCTCGATCATCAGAGTGGTGACGCGGTCGGCGAGATAATCCACCAGCGACACCAGAAAGTGCCCCGACCCCATGGCTGGATCGACGACCTTCAGACTGAGCACCGACTCGGCGGGATCGAGCTTGCGCAGTTCTTCGAGACGAATTTCTTTGCTTCTGCGGTCGCTCGCCAGTTCCGCGGCGCGCTTGAGAAAAGCCGCGCGCTTCTCCTCGACCAGCGGACCGACCGTGCGCTCGACGATGAGCTTCACCAGCTCGTCGGGCGTGTAGTAGCTGCCGGAGCCCTTGCGCGCGAATGGATTGAGGCGAACGTCAAGGCCGTCCGGCTTATCCGGAGCCGCGATCGGTTCGTATTCGAGCAGCCGCTCGTAGATCGAGCCGAGTTGCTGCACCGAAAGGTCGCGGAAATTGATGCGCACGCGGCGCCCGTCCTTATCAGTGCGGGCGAGGCGGTCGAGCAGCGGCGCGAAATCGGCATCGGGAAGGATGGCGCGGTCGAGCAGTTCCGTCGCCGCCGTCTCATCGGAGAACAGGCCACCGTTGTAGGGCGGCACGCCGAGTGTGTCGTCGCCCTCGTCGATGGTGACGAACAGTTCGGCGCAGACGCTCGCATAATTCTTGCGCCGTCCGCTCAGCGTGGTGCCGGCATCGATGCGCTCGGCGACTTCGTCGCGCAGCCGCGAGAGTCCGCCATAGTTTGGATCGCGCTTCGGCAGCAGATCGCGATCTTCGGCGTAAAGCGCGAACAGCAGGCGGTAGAGCAGCGTCAACGCCGCTTCGCGCACGATCGCGAGATAAGCCGCGGTAACGGGACTTGGCGCTTGCGGATCGGCCCGCAAAAGAGCCCGCATCAGATCGGGAAACACTTCATCGAAAACCACCCCGGCAAGGTTTCGCCGGACCTTGGCTTCCCACTCGCGGCCTTCCGCCAGCGCGATTTGATGAAAGGTGCGGCCGGCGGCGTCAGCCAGAAATGCGTCGCGCCGAAACACGAGCCAGAACAGCGTCAGAAGGTGCTCGCGCCAAGCGGCGTCGTTTTGGAACACGGACGGCCGCGCCGCGGCGCCAAGGTCGCCTTGGGTGCCCGCGACGGCCAGCACCCACGCAATATCCACCTCAAAAAATTCTTCGAGCCGCGATTTTGCGCTCTGATAGTAGAGTCGCCAATACCGGCCGTTGGTCAAGATGCCCCATTTCACCTTTCGTTCCGACAACACATCGGCGCGCGAGAGGTAGCGCAGAATTTGACCTGACGGGGTTTCGTTCGCACCGGCACCAGCCCCGCGGCGGTCGAGGTCGATCGCCCAGGCTTTTGCATCGCCGACGGCAATCGCGAGCGGATAGCGCTCGCTGGCCTTGCGCTTGCGGTCGGCCTGCGCGAAGTCTTCCGGCGTCCCGAAAAACAGATAATCCGGGACGTTCGCCCGGCCTTTGGTCTCAAGCCGCTCCTGGACCCAATAGCAGGCGTCCCATCCGAGACTCTGCAAGATTGGTTTGACGATCCGATCCTCGGTTTGAGCTTCGTTCAGCCGCGCCGGGTCGGCAACTTTCTTGAGAATGGCTTGCAGCGCCTCGCGGAACGCTGCCAAGGTTTCGGGCGTGAGGCCACGCCAAGCGTCCGTGCCACGGATGCCCTCGTTGAGGAAGTCTTCGGTAAACAGCGTACCTTGCGGCATACGGCGGGCTTGAATCGATTCGACTCGCGTTCATACCATGGGGCCTGACTGAGGAGGACCCGGCCCGGGTTTTCGCCCATGAAACTCCTCTGCGGCGGCCAATCGGGGGTCGATCGTGCGGTTCTCGATGCCGCGATCGAGCGCGGCGTCGATTATCGCGGCTGGTGTCCGAAGGGCGGCTGGGCGGAAGACCTGCCCGAGCCACCTGGCCTGCTGGCGAAATACCCGCACCTCAAGGAAACCCCGCTCGCCGATCCGGCGCAGCGCACCGAATGGAACGTGCGCGATGCCGACGCCTGCATGATCATGATCGAAGCCGGCGGCGTTGAGGTCTCCAAGGGCGCGGCCCTCGCGCAAGTACTCGCGCATCGCTACCGCAAGCCGCTCCTGGTTGTGGACCTGGCGGCACCGGAGATCGTGGACAATGCGACGCTATGGCTGCGCTTTCAGCAGCGCAGGGTGGGCGCCAAACTCGCACTCGCCATCGGCGGCCCACGCCAGAGCGAGGCGCCGGGGATTTATGCCCGCGCCAAGACATTCATCGATGCGCTGCTGGCTTCGGCGGCGTGCTGGCCTGGTCGCGGCGCATGACGATCGACGAGCGGCGCTGGCTGACGCCTGAGCAGTTCAACGAGACTTACGCGCTGTGTTCGTTCCTGCCCGGACCCAACATCGTCAATTTCTCGGTGATCTTCGGCTCGCGGAGCCGCGGGCACGCCTTCGGCGATCGCCCTACATTGTGCTTTTGAGGTAAACTCTGCTCCCGACTCGGCTGGAACCGGCGATGCGCCAATATCTCGAACTCATGGAACGCGTGCTCGCCGACGGCGTGGAAAAGCGCGACCGCACCGGCATCGGCACGCGCTCGATCTTCGGCCATCAGATGCGCTTCGATCTGGCCGACGGATTCCCGATGGTCACAACCAAGAAGCTGCACGTCAAATCCATTATCTATGAGCTGTTATGGTTCCTGCGCGGCGACACCAACGTCAAATATCTCAACGAGCACGGCGTCACAATCTGGGACGAATGGGCCGACGAAAACGGCAATCTCGGGCCGGTCTACGGCCGGCAATGGCGCTCATGGGCGGCGCCGGACGGCCGCACCATCGATCAGTTCGCCAACGTTCTTGCCGAAATCCGCCGCAATCCATCGTCGCGCCGAATGATCGTGACCGCCTGGAACCCGGCCGAAGTCGACGCCATGGCGCTGCCGCCGTGCCATTGCCTGTTTCAGTTCAACGTCGCCGACGGCGCGCTGTCGTGTCAGCTCTATCAACGCTCGGCCGATGTCTTTCTCGGCGTGCCGTTCAACATCGCTTCCTACGCGCTGTTGACGAGTGCGGTGGCGCAGGTGAGCGGCCTCAAGCCCGGCACGTTCATCCACAGCCTCGGCGATGCGCATCTTTACCTCAACCATCTCGAACAGGCGCGTCTGCAACTGACGCGAAACCCGCGCCCGCTGCCGACGCTGAAAATCAATCCCGCGGCGAAAGACCTGTTCGCGCTCGGCTACGAGGATATTGCGATCGAGGGCTACGACCCGCACCCGCATATCAAGGCCGCGATCGCGGTGTAGATACGACCATGGCTCCTCTATCACGGGCTACTCTCCAAGGTCTTGCTCTTGCAAAGGTCGAGGACGCACGATTACTTTATGTAAACCAGCGCCACTCGAATGCTTATTATCTTTACGGCTATGGCGTAGAACTGGGTTTGAAGGCCTGTGTAGCGCGATACATCATTGCCGAGACAATTCCTGATAAGGCCATATTGACGCGGTTTTTGACGCACCGGCTAGGAGACCTTGTCAGTCTCGCCGGATTGAATTCCACGCTTATAGAACGATGCAAAGACGCTGAATTTGGTACGCGATGGGCAGTTGTGGCGGAGTGGTCGGAAGAGTCGCGCTATGACATTATTGACGCAGTTGTGTCGGCTGCGATGCATGATGCCGTGGAGCATCAAACACACGGAGTGATGACATGGCTGAAGCAATCTTGGTGAATGACGATATCGAAGCGGGCCGTGAGCTAGTGCGTCTCCTTGATGAGGCAGGCTTTCCGGTGACGGCAGCAGCTTGGATTTATTTCTCGGACGTCGAAGAATGGCGTCTGGTCATACGAACGCCTAAAGCGGCCCGAAATCTCCAAGAAACATATCTCGAAGTGGCACGAGCTATGGACGCAAAAGGAGACCTGCGGACGCGTCTCAATCTTGCCCGAATCAAATTAGTCCCTCCCACGGATCAAATGCTTGAGGCCCTTGGTAGCGTTGTGCGTGTGGCTGGGCTGAAATCGATCCGATTCAGTCGAAATGTGGTCAATGGTATCTATATTGACGATGCGTTGATTTATCGACTGGCAGCTTGATAGCACCTGATTCCCTCGTTCGGATGTTTCCACCGATCCTCCTTCTCGCCGCCATTGCCGAGAATGGTGTCATCGGCCGCGGCAATGCGCTGCCGTGGCGGCTGAAATCGGACATGCAGCATTTCCGCGCGCTGACCATGGGCAAGCCGGTGGTGATGGGACGCAAGACATATCTTTCGATCGGCAAGCCACTCACCGGCCGCACCACGATCGTGGTGAGCCGCGATCACGCCTTCGCTGCGGCGGGAATTGTTGTTGCGCCGAGCCTCGATGCCGCGCTCGCGGCGGCACGTGGCGACGCGCTTCGCCGCAATGCCGACGCAATCGTGATCGCCGGCGGCGCCGAGATCTATGCGCAGGCGCTGCCGCTGGCGGCGCGGCTTGCCATCACGCACGTCCATAAGCGGGTCGACGGCGATGCGCGTTTTCCGGCCATCGATCCGAATGTGTGGCAGGAAACCGCGCGAACGGAGCAGCAGCCGGCTGCCGAGGATGAGGCGGCGTTCGCCTTCGTCACCTACGAACGGCGATAGTTAATGGCGCGGCAGCGCAATAGCGGCATTCATGCCGCGTGACTAATCGTCCGGCATGCCTATCTAAGCGAGGCATAACTGCGCGTTGTAAGGGGCGGCGCGCTCCCCTATAACCGCGGCAACCAGCCGACGTCCGAGGAGAGAATTGATGCCGTGGAGCAATCAATCCGGCGGTCCGTGGGGTTCCGGGTCGAAAGGACCATGGGGTTCGGGGCCGCAATCGCAGGGGCCGCGGCCGCCCGATCTCGAGGATTTCCTGCGCCGCAGCCAGGACAAGCTGCGCGCCGTGCTGCCGGGCAATTTCGGTGGCCGCGGGCTGGCGCTCGTTGCGCTGGCGGTTGTCGCGCTGTGGGGTTTTTCCGGCTTTTTCCGGGTCGAGCCCGATGAGCTTGGCGTGGTGCTGCGGTTCGGCAAGTTCACCCGCGAGGTCCAGCCGGGACTGAATTATCATTTGCCCTATCCGATCGAAACTGCACTGACGCCGCAGGCGCTGCGCGTCAACAAGCTCAATATCGGGTTTCGCGAATCCGATGATATGCGGCGCGGCACCACGCTGCGCGACGTGCCGGAAGAAAGCCTGATGCTGACCGGCGACGAGAACATCGTCGATGTCGATTTCTCCGTGTTGTGGCGGGTCAAGCCGAGCGCGGTCGGCGATTACCTGTTCAACATCCAGAATCCCGAAGGCACCGTGAAGGCGGTGGCGGAAAGCGCCATGCGCGAGGTGGTCGGGCGCTCCAACATCGGCCCGATCCTTACCGGCGCACGGCAGACCATCGAAACGGCGGTGCAGGAATTGATGCAGAAGACGCTCGACGATTACGGCGCCGGCATCCTGGTCCAACAGGTCCAGCTGCAAAAGGTCGATCCGCCGACGCAAGTCATCGACGCCTTCCGCGACGTCCAGGCGGCGCGCTCCGATCTCGAGCGCGCGCAGAACGAAGCGCAGACCTACGCGAACCGCGTCGTGCCGGAGGCGCGCGGTCGCGCCGCCAAGATCACCCAGGACGCCGAAGCCTACAAGTCGCAGACCGTAGCCGACGCCAACGGTCAGACGTCGCGCTTCCTGCAGGTCTACGAGCAATACAAGAAGGCGCCCGACGTCACCCGCCAGCGGATGTATCTCGAAACCATGGAACATATTTTTGCCAACACCGATAAGACCATCATCGATACCGGACCGCAGAACGCGCCGGGAGTTGTGCCATATCTCGCACTGCCTGGCCTGACGCAGGCACCGCAGGCACCGCAGGCACCGCAGGCACCGACGGGAGGCAAGCAATGAGACTCAGTCTCGTGAGCGGCGCGATCGCCGTCATCCTGCTGCTGGTGGTGATCGTCGGCTACAGTACGTTCTTCACCGTCTATCAGACCAGACAGGCGCTCGTGGTACGGCTCGGACAACCGGTACGCGTCATCACCGAGCCGGGACTCAACGAGAAACTGCCGTTCATCGACGCCGTGATCTATATCGACAAGCGCATCCTCGCCGTCGAATCGACGGCGCAGGAGGTGATCGCCTCAAGCCAGGATAATTCGGTTGCGGGTGCCGGCGAAGCCGGCGAGCGGCTGGTGGTCGATGCTTTCGCGCGCTACCGCATTGCTGATCCACTTAAATTCTATCAAACGGTTGGTCCGGATGGCGCGAGCTCCCAGCTCGCGATCTTGCTCAACTCGGCGCTGCGCCGCGTGCTCGGCGCCGCTACGCTCGCCGACGCGGTGCGCAACAGACGCGAGGAGCTGATGGGGCAGATGCGCGATCAGCTCGATCGTGACGCGCAGCCGTTTGGCATTCACATCGTCGACGTGCGCATCCGCCGCGTCGATCTGCCGGAGCAGAACAGCCAGGCGGTATTCCAGCGCATGCAGACCGAACGCCAGCGCGAGGCCGCCGAGTTCCGCGCCCAGGGCAGCCAGAAGGCCCAGGAAATTCGCGCTAGGGCCGACCGCGACGTCACCGTGTTGCTGGCGAAGGCCAATCAGCAGTCCGAGACGATTCGCGGACAGGGCGACGGCGAGCGCAACAGCATCTTCGCCGATGCCTACACTCGCGATCCGGACTTCTTCGGCTTTTACCGCTCCATGCAGGCCTACGAAAGAAGCATGCAGAAAGGCGATACGAATCTGGTGCTGCGGCCGGACTCCGATTTCTTCCGCTATTTCGGCGATCGGTCGGGCAAGATGCCGGAAGCTGCGGCAACGGGGGCCGCCTCCGGTGCTCCGGCGACATCCGCGCCGCAGCGCGCGAGTAGCGCAACGAAATAGTACGCAGAGCGAGATCGGTTCGCGTTGATGTCCGATTTCGTCGCCGCGCTCGGCTTGTTTTTCGCGATCGAGGGCATCGTTCTTGCGGCGTTTCCGGGCAGCGCCAAGCGTGCCATGGCCACCGTCCTTGAAATGCCGGACGGTTCATTACGGATCGCCGGCATCGTCTCGGCGCTGGTCGGCGTGCTGATCGTCTATCTGGTGCGCGGTTGAGATGCTTACGGTGCAAGTCGCTTTTCCGCCCCAATCGGGTCACTAGGTCGGTTGCACCGCGTTTGGCCTTGCGCAAGGGGCAGGACGGGGGCACCTTTCTAGCCAAATTGAGTCCTTTCAGGAGCGCTGGCTTCCATGTCTCGTCACTTTACGTCTTGCCATCTTTGCCGATTAGTGCGGCAAGGCTCGCTGCTCGCCGCGCTGGCGGCGGCGGTTTTCGTTCTGCCGGCGCGGCCGGCGGCGGCGCGGGGGCCGGAGAACATCGCCGATGTCGCCGAGCAGGTGATCGACGCAGTGGTCAATATTTCGACATCGCAGAAGGTCGACGCGCGTATCAGCGGTTTGCCCGACCTGCCGCCCGGTTCGCCGATGGAGCAATTCTTCGAGGAGTTCTTCAAGAAACACCGCGGTCAAGGCGGCGGCAACGGCAGCGGCGATGACGCCGATCGTTCGCCGCACCGGATCAATTCGCTCGGCTCCGGCTTTATCATCGATCCGTCCGGCCTGGTGGTGACCAACAATCACGTCATCGCCGATGCCGACGAAATCAATGTCATTCTCAACGACGGCACCAAGCTTCCGGCGAAACTGGTCGGCAAGGATTCAAAGGCCGATCTCGCCTTGCTGCGCGTGCATGCCGACAAACCGCTAAAGGCGGTGACGTTCGGCGACAGCGACAAGCTGCGGCTCGGCGAATGGGTGATCGCGATCGGCAACCCGTTCAGCCTGGGCGGCACGGTGACCGCAGGCATCGTTTCGGCGCGCAACCGCGACATCCAGTCCGGCCCGTACGACAATTACATTCAGACCGACGCCGCCATCAATCGCGGCAATTCCGGCGGCCCGCTGTTCAATCTCAACGGCGAAGTCATCGGCATCAATACGGCGATCATTTCGCCGTCCGGCGGCTCGATCGGTATCGGCTTTGCGGTGCCGTCGGACACCGCGATTCCGGTTCTCGATCAGCTCCGTCAATTCGGCGAAGCACGGCGCGGCTGGCTCGGCGTGCGCATCCAGCAGGTCACCGACGATATCGCCGAGAGCCTGAGCATCAAGCCGGCGCGCGGCGCATTGGTCGCCGGCGTCGACGATAAGGGTCCGGCCAAACCCGGCGGCATCGAGCCGGGCGACGTCGTCGTCAAGTTCGACGGTCACGACGTCAAGGAGATGCGCGATCTGCCGCGTATCGTCGCCGACACGCCAATCGGCAAGCAAGTCGATGTCGTCGTCATCCGCAAGGGCAAGGAAGAGACCCATCAGGTCAAGGTCGGCCGGCTCGCAGACACCGAGAAGGTGGCGTCCAACGACACCAAGCAGGATACGCCGCCGGACCAGAAATCAACCGTGCAGAAGACGCTGGGGCTCGAATTGTCGAGCATCACCGACGATCTACGCAAGAAGTTCAAGATCAGGGACACGATCAAGGGCGTGGTGGTCACCGGCGTGGACCCGAGCGTCGACAATTCGCATCCCGATAAACGCCTGGTGCCCGGCGATGTCATCGTCGAGGTGCAATACGAGGCCGTAGCCAATCCGGCGGCGCTGCAAACACGCGTCGATCAGCTCAAGGCCCAGGGCAAGAAGGTCGCGGTGCTGCTGGTGTCGAATGGCGTCGGCGAGACGCGGTTCGTGGCGTTGAGCTTGCAATAGCGGACGACAGAGTACGGACGACGGAGGACGGATAAAGAGAAGTTGTAATTCCTCTTATCCGCCCTCTGTCATCTGTCGTCCGTCGTCAATCAATCCAGCACGTGGCTCACCACGCCATCAGCCAGCTTCGGCTCGAACCACGTCGACTTCGGCGGCATGACGGCGCCGGCGTCGGCGACCGCCATCAGATCGCTCATTTGCGTCGGATAGAGCGCGAACGCGACTGCCATCTGGCCTGAATTCACCAGCCGTTCGAGCTCGGCGAGGCCGCGGCCGCCACCGACAAAGTCTATTCGTTTGTCGGTGCGCGGATCGGTGACGCCGAAGATCGGTTCGATAACATTGCGTGCCAGCAGCGTGATCGGCAGCCGGTCGACCGGGTCGCCGGATTTGGCCGCTATTGCCGCGATCTCAGGCCGCAGCGTGAGACGGTACCAGCGCCCGGCGAGATACATGCCGGCTTCGCCCGCCGCGGCGGGATGCACCGGCTGATCGCTGGCCGCGACCGTGCAGGTCTCGCGCAGCCGCGCCAGAAGCTGATCCGGGCTGTTGCCATGCAGATCGCGCAGCACGCGATTGTAATCGAGGATCGTCATCTCGTTCTGCGGAAACATGACCACGAGAAAATAGTTGTGCGAGCCCTCGCCGCCGCGCGCTTTGGCGACGCGTTCTGCCGCGGCCGAGCGGTGGTGGCCATCGGCAATGTAGAGCGCCGGCAAGGCATCGACCGCGCGCGTCAGCGCCGTGATCGCAGCATCGTCGCTGATCGTCCAGAGTTGATGCCGCACGCCGTCGTCGGCCGTCACGTCGAACGCGGGCGCGCCGGCGGCGGCGCGCGCCAGCATGGCGTCGATCTGCGGCGCCGTCGGATAGCCCACCATGACCGGGCCGGTTTGCGCGTTGACCGCTTCCATCTGGCGCACGCGGTCGTCTTCCTTCGCCGGCGTCGTGTGCTCGTGCCGGCGGATGCGATTGCCGGCGTAGTCGGCAAGCGAGCTCACCGCCGCGAGCCCGGTTTGGGTGTGGCCGCGCCAAGTCAGCCGGTAAACGTAATAGCTGGCCTTGTCGTCGCGCACGACAACGCCGGCGGCGATCATGCGCTTAAAATTCTCGGCAGATTTGGCGTAAACCGCGCGGTCGTAAGGATCGGTCGCCGGTTCGAGGTCGATCTCGGCCTTCGAGACGTGAAGAAAGCTCCATGGCTTGCCGTTGGCGCGCACGCGCGCCTCCGCGCTCGACAGCACGTCATAGGGCGGGGCGAGGATTTCGGCGGCGCGTCCCGGCGCCGGCCGCAGCGCGCGAAAAGGCTTTATCAGGGTCAAAGTGGCTTCTCCGATATTGACCACCATGCTTCGGCGTGACCTGAGGAGTGAATCGTTGCGGGTGTCCGCTGAGGGGGCGTGGGAAATTGAATGACGGAGGTCAAGATACCGGTGCAAAGACGAACTCATATTGCGGGTATTTGTCCTTAAGAAGATTCGTAGACCGGCATGTCATCCTCCCACGCTAACCGTAACCACCGGCATACTCTTGCTACTCGAACAGTGGAACGACCTTGCTCAAAACCTCCTCAACAATGTGCTCGGGAACCGTTTCCAGCCTTTTGGCTCCTCTCGCGCGCAGATCGACGGCTCGCGGTTGATCGCAACGTACGACACCGGTTGTCCGCGTGCCGGCACCCATGAGCGACACTGCAAATCCAGCGGTACGGGCAAAATTGCCGCCAGTCGTAATCGGCAGCACGACGGGCGCGCCAGTCAAGCGATTGAATTGGCCCGGCGATATGACGAGAACGGGACGCTTTCCCTGTTGCTCATGGCCAATTGCCGGGTCGAGTGAGACGAGATAAATGTCGCCGCGCTCCATCAGATGAGTTCACGCCCTAGGGGTGGGTTCGTCAGCCATTCGCGATCCTCCCGCGAACGCCGCGCCGACGGTTTGCATTGCGCCAGCAACTCGGCGAGCGAGTAGCGTCGCCTCTTCTTGGGATCGACGACCAACCTTCCCGCCTTGATCGAAAGGCCGACCGAACCATCGGGGGCAAGATCGAGCGCGTCCAACATTGCCTTTGGGATCGCGAGCATGACCGATCCCCCAACTTTGCGAAGCCGTGCGGCATGTGGCATTACGTGTGTTCCCTCAGTTATATTTGAATATAACCTGCTCACGTCCGGCGGGCAAGACTGCAACCAGCCACGTTCGGGATTTTAATTCGCACAAAAACGCATTACGTCAACCCCGTGGGCAACCCCGAGATCATCCTCATTGCCGGCCCGACGGCCAGCGGCAAGTCGGCGCTGGCGCTGGAACTCGCCGAACAGCGGGGCGGCACCATCATCAATGCCGATTCCATGCAGGTCTATCGCGATCTGCGCATCGTCACCGCGCGCCCGACGCCGGAAGAGGAGGCGCGCCTGCCGCACCGGCTCTACGGCCACGTCGATGCCAGGGAGAATTATTCCGCCGGGCGCTGGTGCGTCGATGCCGCCGCGGCGCTTGCGGCGGCAAAGCAAGAGCAGCGCGCGGCCATTCTCGTTGGGGGCACCGGTCTCTATTTCAAGATGCTCACGCAGGGCCTTGCCGCGGTGCCGCCGATCCCGGCCGAGATTCGCGACGACGTGCGTGCGCGGCTTGCCAGCGGCGGCGTCGCGCCCTTGCATGCCGAGCTGGCGCGGCGCGATCCCGCCGCCGCGGCGCGGCTGATGCCCGGCGATCGGGCACGTGTCACGCGCGCGTTGGAAGTGATCTTGGCGACAGGACGCTCGCTGCTGGATTGGCACAAGGAGGGCATGCCGGCGAGCTTGGATGCCGCGCTTGCCGCAAAAGTTTTTCTCATGCCCGATCGCAATGAGCTGTTCCGCCGCATCGACACGCGCTTCGACGCCATGATGGCGGCGGGCGCATTGGAGGAAGTGCGCGCGCTCGCGGCGCGTAACCTCGATCCGAGCCTGCCGGCGATGAAGGCGCACGGCGTGCCGTGGCTGATCCGCCATCTTAACGGCGAGATTTCTCTTGCCGATGCGGTGGCGGGCGCGAAGCGCGATACCCGGCAATACACCAAGCGGCAGGGGACGTGGTTCCGCAATCAGCTTCCCGGCTTCGCCTGGGTTGCGCCCGATCAGGCGCGCGCGGCGGTCGAAACGCAGTTGCGGGCGTTGGCCAAATGATGCGGCAATCTGGTGCGAGTGCGAAAATGGCACTACGCTTAGACTTCCCGGCCGGCATATGCTCAGGGAACGAGGCGGGGAGGGACGCATGAAATCGATTTGGGCATTGCTGCTCGTTGTCTTCGGCGCGGTGAGCGCGCTGGCGCAGGATTATCCGACGCACAACGTCACCTTCATTGTGCCGACCGGACCCGGCGCCGCCACCGATCTCCTGGCGCGCATTCTTGCGCAGCAGCTCGGCGAGCGCTTGGGCAAGCCTTTTGTCGTGGAGAACCGGCCCGGCGCCGGCACGCTGACAGCATCGAACGCCGTCGCGAAGTCAACGCCGGATGGCTACACCATTCTGATGGGAACGAGCACGCCGCTGGCGATCAACGCCACATTGTACAAGCATCTGCCATACGATCCGGTAACGGACTTCGTGCCGTTGGCGCTGATCGCGAGGATTCCGTTCGTGCTGGTGGTCAACAGCGATCTGCCGGTGCATTCGGTGGGCGAGCTCATCGCCTATGCCAAGGCGCATCCCGGCGAGCTGTCCTATGGTTCGACCGGCCCCGGCACGCCGTTCCACCTTAATGGCGCACTGTTCAGCGCCATGACCGGCATCGAGATGGTCCACGTGCCCTACAAGGCGGTGGTGGATGCTCAGGTCGATCTGATGGGCGGCCGAATCCAGGTGATGTTCACGGACTTTACCTCATCGGTGCCGCTGATCAGGGACGGCAAGATGCGCGCTCTCGGCGTCACCACGAAGAATCGGGCCGCTGCCATGCCGGAGCTTGCGCCGATCGCGGAACTCGGTGTGCCCGGTTTCGATGCCGCGGCATGGCAGATGGTGGTTGCGCCGGCGGCGACGCCAAGACCGGTCGCCGACAAATTGCATACCGAACTCGAAGCCATCATGGCGCGGCCGCAGACGCGCGAGGCAATTACCCGCATTGGATTGATCCCGGCGGACCAAAGCTCGATCGAAGATTTGCGGGCCTTCATCCGCTCGGAAATCGTCCGCTGGGGCGAGGTCGTCAAACGCTCGGGCGCGTCGGTCGATTAGAGCATGATCCGGAAAAGCCTGCCCCCGGACTTGATGCGGGGGCGGCGGCCGGTTTTCCGAAAAGATCATGCTCCATTAAAAGTCATACGCATGGACACACAGGTCCTCATCGTCGGCGCCGGTCCGGTCGGCCTCACGCTCAGCATCGATCTCGGCAAGCGCGGCATCCGCTGCATCCTGATCGAGAAGAACGACGCGCCGCTCGGCTACCCGAAAATGGAGCGTTGCAATCCGCGGACGATGGAGATTTTCCGCCGCCTCGGTCTCGCCGATACCGTGCGCGCGGCGGGATATCCGCCGGATTGGCCGATGGACACCTACCTGGTGTTCGATCTGATGCGGCCGCCGCTGTTCAAGATGGCCCATCCGACGGTGGCGGAGGCCAAAGCCAAGCGCGACGCCACGATGGACGGCTCGCTGCCGCTCGAGCCCTATCAGATCATCTCGCAGTACACACTTGAACCGCTGCTCAAATCGGTTGTGGAGCAAATTCCCAATGTCGCGGTGAAATTCGGCCATGAATTGGAGTCGTTTTTACAAGACGCCGATGGCGTGACCGCGCATGTCAGGAAGACAAACGGCGAGGCGGTCACGATCCGCGCCGAGTACATGGTCGGCTGTGACGGCGGTTCGAGCGTCGTGCGCAAGCAGCTCGGCTTTAAGATGGAAGGCGACGCGCATCTGCGGGAAATGCGGCAGGCGCTGTTCCATTGTCCGCAGCTCTACGACAAAGTGCGCGCGCCGCGCGCCCGCCATTACAATCGCATCGACGATCATTGGACGCTGATGATCGTTCAAGACTCGCGCAAGCATTTTACGCTGCATGCCATCGTCGAGAACGACGACGACATGGCGGCGCTGTTCGAGAAAATTGTCGGCACGCCGGTGCAATACGAGATGCTGCATTGCGCGAAATGGGTGCAGCGGCTGCTGCTGGCCGAGCATTATTTGGAGAAACGCGTCTTCATTGCCGGCGACGCGGCGCATCTTGTAATCCCGACCGGCGGTCTCGGCATGAACACCGGCGTCGGCGACGCCATCGACATTTCCTGGAAGCTCGCCGCGACGCTGCAAGGCTGGGGCGGGCCAAAACTGCTGCAATCCTATGAGGCGGAGCGGCGGCCGATCGGCGCCATCAACGTGAAAGCCTCAGGAGGCGGCACTGCCGGCCGAACGGTTTGGCGCGCGGCCTATCGTCCGAATATCGAAGACGATACGCCGGAGGGCAGGGCGGCGCTGGCCCACCTGTTGGAGCTCGCGAAGGAGGAAGCGCCGAAATCATTCCGCGTCGTCGGCGCCGAGCTTGGCTATCGCTATGCCGGTTCTCCGGTGATTTGCGATGAACCTGGCGGACCGGCGCCGAACATCGAGGACTACGAGCCGACGAGCTGGCCCGGCGCGCGCCTGCCGCATGTCTGGCTCAAGCCGGGCGAGACGTCCGTGCATGATCGGATCGGCGATGGATTTACGCTGTTGCGCCTGGGTCCGAGCAAGACCGGCGCATCGGGGCTGCAAAAAGCCTTCAGCGCGCTGGCGGCGCCGTTGTCAGTGCTTGATATCGACAGCGAAGCCGCGCGGCGCGTCTATGGCTTCGACTACGTTCTGGTCAGGCCGGATCTTCATGTGGTGTGGCGGGGCAAGGCGTTGCCGAACGATCCGGATAAGATCGCGCGTGTTGTTACCGGGCACTGACGAGTTAATGCGAAATGTACTGCATCCCCGCCGAGTAGGCCGCGCCGCCGAGGACGCAGGGCAGGCCTAATTCGATTTGCCCGGTCGCGGCGGCGACGACGCAGCCCATCGACAGCGCGCCCTGGCCGACTTGGCCCCAGCCGCTGAGCTCGCGCTTCGAGTTCGGCCCCTTCTGCTTGAGATCCTCGATCGCGGCGATCGATTCCTTGCGCATGTGCACGGTATCGACGGTCTCCGCGGTGTTGATCACGTCGTCGAGCACCACGGCGACGTCCGTGGGCTGGTGCTTGACCGACCATTTCAGCATGTTGAGCAGAGCGAGATCGCGCACGGCATTGCTGGCGAGCGTGAATTTGGCGGCGCTGCCGGTGGTGAGGTTGTCGACGCTATCCTTGTCGTTGGCGAGCGGCAGCAGCTTGACGATGCGCCCGACCGGCGCATAGGTGCCGGTCGCGAGATAAAAACCCCACAGCACGTCGATCAGCTCCGGGCTTGGCGCCATCGTCACGGGCTTCTGCGCGTGCTCATCGGTGAGCTGCAAGACCACCCTGATCTTGTCCACCATGCCGGGCTTCTTCGCCGCGTAGTCGATCTGATCGAGCGTGGGCAATTCGCCGTCGAGATATTTTTCGACCATGGCGCGGCGCATCGGCATGCGGTCGACGAACTTGCCGAGCAAATCCTTCCAGCGCGGCAATCCAGAATAGGCGATGGCGCGCACCAATACCCAGTGATCGGCGGGATCGATCGCCAGCATTTTGGCAATGAGGGCTTCGGCGCGCGCCGGATTGGCGCCGAGCACACCGGCGATGAAGCCGATATAGACGCCGCACGTCTCGGCATCCTTGAACGCTTGCACCGCGCTGAGCGCGCGGACCACGGCGGGAAGGCTGTCAGGATCCGGACGATTGCGATACTCGTTGATCCATCTCAGCATCCCGTTGGTCGAGTTGAGCGGCGCATTCGGCGGCTGCGCCGCCGCAGCCGGCGCGATGAGCGCAAAGACGATAGCGAACGTTGCAAAAAAACCGGCGACGGCGCGGCGCAACGGCCCGGCAACCGAATATCCTGCAACCATGTCCCCTCCAGCGGAGAAAACCGGCAGCGCGTGATCGGAGATTTCAGAACGCGCACGCCCCCAACCGCGGCAATTGAGCAACACGGCTAGGAATTTTGAAGGCCGCGATCGTGCGAAATCACGGCTGCGCTGTGGCGCTTAACAATGGTTAACAAACGCGCTTTTGCGCGGTCTACCGATTTCAAACGCGCGTTTGAAGCGCGTTGCGGGCTGCCGCGCCGGATTGTCGCCGTATTTTGCTTGACCCGCGCTGCCGCAATGCATATAAAATGCAGTCTGCGAAGGAAGGGCACATCCGTGCGTAATTTTGTTGCGACGTCGCTGATTCTCGTATCGAGGCGCACCGCCGGGGGTGGATAATCCACCCGTGAACGTGGCGGTGCGCGATCCAGGGGCCCTTCGAGGCCCTTTTTTGTTATCCGAATTTCCCCACCCGTCCCTGCCCCGCAAGCGGGGCAGGGACGGGTGGGGGTGAGTGACGAACGAGAGAGTGGAGCGGACCATGACAGAGATGACCGGCGCGGAAATGGTGATCGAGGCGCTCGCCGATCAGGGCGTCGAGCACATCTTCGGCTATCCCGGCGGCGCCGTGCTGCCGATCTACGACGCGCTGTTCCAGTCGCAGGACCGGGTCCGCCACATCCTGGTGCGGCACGAGCAGGGCGCGGTGCACGCCGCCGAAGGCTACGCGCGCTCGACCGGCAAAGTCGGCTGCGTGCTGGTGACATCGGGCCCGGGCGCGACCAATGCCGTCACCGGCCTCACTGACGCGCTGTGCGACTCGATCCCGCTGGTCGTCATCACCGGGCAGGTGCCGACCCATCTCATCGGCAACGACGCGTTTCAGGAGTGCGACACTGTCGGCATCACGCGGCCGTGCACCAAATACAATTACCTGGTGAAGAACATCGCCGATCTGCCGAGCGCGCTGCACGAGGCGTTCCATATCGCCTCAAGCGGCCGTCCCGGGCCGGTCGTGGTCGATATCCCAAAGGACATCCAGTTCGCCAAGGGCACCTACTCAAAGCCGAAGGAATTTCAGCACAAGGGCTACCAGCCGAAGCTCAAGGGCGATCCCGATAAGATCAAGCAAGCCGTCGAGATGATGGCGGCCGCCAAGCGGCCGCTGTTCTACACCGGCGGCGGCGTGATCAATTCCGGCCGCGCGGCGTCGGACCTGCTTCGCGAGCTCGTCAAGCTCACCGGCTTCCCCATCACCTCGACACTGATGGGGCTCGGCGGCTTTCCGGCCGCCGATCCGCAATGGCTCGGTATGCTTGGCATGCACGGCACCTGGGAAGCGAACTGGGCGATGCACGATTGCGATCTCATGATCTGCATCGGTGCGCGCTTCGATGATCGTATCACCGGGCGGCTCGATGCGTTCTCGCCCGGCTCGAAGAAAATCCACGTCGACATCGACCCGTCCTCGATCAACAAGAACGTCAAGGTCGATCTCCCCATCGTCGGCGATTGCGCCCATGTGCTTGAGGAAATGCTGCGCGCGTGGCGCGCGAGTG
>Ga0207416_1001900_pt1 | contig 24870 bp, 27 predicted proteins | sample PaiPotPPM11metaG_FD_184107 | JGI IMG/M metagenome (GOLD analysis project Ga0207416, IMG submission 184107) | Iron sulfur acid spring bacterial and archeal communities from Banff, Canada, to study Microbial Dark Matter (Phase II) - Paint Pots PPM... ... | reverse complement strand
ACGCGCCGCCGGGGCCGAGGGCTCTCGCCCTGCTCGTCGGCAGCGAAGCGGTGCAACTGTTCATCGAGCGGGCGAAGGCCGTGCATCCGGCCTTCGCCCGCTCGCCGGCCGCCGCTCCGGTGGTCGCGCGGATCTGCCGTGCGCTCGACGGGCTGCCGCTGGCGATCGAGCTGGCGGCGGCGCGTGTGCGTGTGCTCGGCGTGGAGCAGATCGCGGCGCGGCTGAACGATCGCTTCCGTCTGCTCGCGGGCAGCGGGCGCTCGCTGCCCGAGCGGCAGCAGACGCTGTGCGCCGCGATCGACTGGAGCCACGCGCTGCTCTCGCCCGCCGAGCAAACGCTGCTGCGGCGGTTGTCCGTGTTTGCCGGCGGCTGCCTGCTGGAGACGGCCGAGCACGTCTGTGCCCGTGCGGAGCTGCCCGCGGGGGCGATGCTCGAGACGCTGAGCGGCCTGGTGGACAACTCGCTAGTCTCGGTGGACGAGCGGGACGGAGAGGCCCGCTGCCGCATGCTGGAATCCGTGCGGCTCTACGCGCTGGAGAAGGCGCGGGCGGCGGGCGAGGAGCCGGCGCTGCGCGAGCGCCACGCCGCCTGGTGCTTCGATCTCGCGACGAGCTGGTGGCAGGCTTCGCCGGAGCGGCCTGTCCGGCAGCTCATCGCCGGCTTCGAGGCCGAGCACGCCGAACTGCGCGCGGCGCTCGACTGGGCCGTCGATGAAGGCGAGGGTCGACAGACCGCCTTTCTCAAAGCGGTCAATGACCTCGCCACCTTCTGGCAGGCGTGCGGGCGCACAGCGAGGCATAGCGGCGCATTGGGCAGACCCTCGCCCGCCTGGACGGCGCCGCCGAGCGCGGCCGCGCGGAGAACGGCCTGCGGCGCTCGCCGGAGGACTACCGCGACTTCGTCTCGGTTCTTGAAAGCGTGCGCGTGGCCCTGGGCGAGGAAGCGTTCGCCGCCCTATGGCAGGAGGGCCGCCCCCGCCCCCTGGCGCGCACGCTGCGCGACGCCCGCGCGTATGCGGCCATCGTGGCAGCGGGCAAGCGGCCCGCGTCCGTCCCGGCCGATCGGGGCGCGTCCTTGCGGCGGCGCGGGCCCGGCGGATCGGCCGAACTGACGCCGCGCGAGGTCGAAGTGCTGCGCCTGATCGCGGCCGGCCGGCCGAACGGCGCAATCGCGCTGGAGCTCGGGCTGAGCCTGAACACGGTCGAGCGCCACGTCAACCATATCTTCGCCAAGACCGGCGCCGCCAACCGCGTCGAGGCGGCGAACTTCGCCCGCGAACGGCAGCGCATTTCCTGACCCCGTTCCTCTCACCCTCAGCACTTTGCGGCCTCGCCCGGCAGAACGGCGAAAGCATAACAGCACGTCGTTACTTCAACGCGCCTCCACGCAGGGGAGCGAAATCGGAGCGTTTTTGGAGCGGCAAACCCCTTGCCGGCTACTACGCTCAGGCCGTGAGCGACGGGACGGCGGGGCGCCGGCCGTGGGCAGCAGGGGGAGTGCGATGCAACTGGACGCCGTCATCCGCGACACCAAGGTGGAGCTGTTGACCGCCTTCATCGCCCGCTTTGGTGAAGCCGCACTCGATCTGTGCGCCGCGGCCGCCGCGCGCATGGCCGTGGACCAGGAGCTGGCCGCGCGGGTCCGCCGTCGTCACGCCTGGCTCGGGGAGCAGTACGTCGCGCTGGGCGCGGCCGACACGCTGGCCACGGCCGCTGCCGCGGGGCGCCGCGCGCTGCTCGTGATCCTGCTGCTGGAGTCTGGAACACGCTTCTTCGCCGCATGACCGTCGTGACTGGGTACGGTCACGCCGCTTGATCGCCGCAGGCCGCCCACCGGGCGAAATTTCGAGCCATGAGCGCGGCCTGGCTGAAGTGCCGCTCAACTCGATGGGCGAGATCGCGGCTTCGCCCCTGGCAGGGCAGGGGAACGCAAGGAGTCGGCATTGTGAACGGTTCCGAAACGGCGGGGACCATCAGCCCGGGTCAGCTCGTGCAATTCCTCTACAGCGCGGTGGAGCGGCCCGATATCGAGAGCTTCACGCGGCTGGTCTGGGCCGATGCGCTCTGGCAGACGGCGACGGCCAGCGGCCGCGGCGGCGCTGAACTGTTCACCGTGCTGCTGGACCTGGTCAAGGAAGGCGGCGCCAAGGTGTGCCAGTTGGTGGCGCAGCACACGGCCGTGATCGCGCTCGGTCCGCTGGTCCGATCGAGAGATGCGGAAGCTGGCTGCGGTGAGTTTGCGCACGTCTGGCAGCTGGCGGTAATCTACGAGGCGGTTACGACGGCCGAGCCCAGGCTGCGCTGGCTGGTGGGCGATGACGCTGTCCGCATCGCGGCCGGACGCGCCGCGATGAGCGATGAGGCGCTTGTGGCCCTTTGGCGGGAGCTGCCCGAGGCGGAGTACTGGGCGCGGTTCAACGCCCTGCTGGGGATGGACGTGCCCGTGCCGGTGAGTTTGGCCTGATCGCACCTGTGCCCGCGCGCCGCGGCGCACAACAGGTTCGCGCCGGCGCCTGCGCGGGTGGAGCGAAAGCGGAGCGCTTTCGGAGCAGCGGTCCGAAGACAGAACCCTACCGTGGGGCTGCGAGCAGTGACGGGGCAAGGCGGCCGCCACGCGGAACTGGAGGAGGCGCGATGAGCGCAGCACGCGCGCCAGCGGCGCGCCGGCGGCACCGGATCCTGGCGGCAGACGGGGCAGAGAGCCAGTGGTCGCCGCACAAAGAGAGCTGGAGGACTTGAGATGTTCATCAATCGCGTCGTGTTCAAGGGAGCGCCGGGCCAGCTCGGCCCGTTGGGCGACGCGTTGCGCAGGCTGATCCAGCCCGGCGATGGGTCCGTTCTCGCCATGCGGTTGTGGGGCGATGGGCCGTACTTCGCGCTGCTCAGGGCGTACGAAACGCTGGACGCGGTGCAGAAGGCGCGTGAGGCCTTTACGCCAGACCCGGCCTTCGCCGCGCGGCTCCCGACGCTGCTGACCGTGCCGCCGATCAGCGAGCTGTGGGAGTTGCCCGACGTCTCGACGGCCAATCCGCCGGCGGGCGTCGGCCGCTTCACCACCCGCTTCAGCTTCGCTCCGGCGCCGGGCAACGGGGCGGACGTGCTGGCGGCTGTACGGGAAACGGCGCAGCGGCTGACAGCCGCGGGCAACCCGCACAGCCTCTGGCTGCGCGTCTCCGGCGGGCCGGCGACGGTCGGCATGGTCGGCAGCTTCGAAAACCTGGCCGCGCTGGAGAAGGCGCGGGCGGCGGCGCTGGCCGATCCGGCGCTGCGCGAGCGCACCCTCAAGCTGATCCCGCTGCTGGCCGCGCCGGTCGAAACGCCCGATGTCTTCGAACTGCTGGTGCGGCCGCAGTAACCGCCCGGCCGCCAGATGCACCCACCAACCGCAAAAGCGGTTGCAACGTCACGCAAGGGGACAACGGCCATGTATACCTTCGCCACGCGTGTCAGCGTCACCCCGGCAAGCTCGCCGCCTACGCTGCGATCAGCGAGCAATACCTGACGTTCACGAAGCAAGTTCCCGGCATGCTGGACACCCTGCAGTTTCAGGATCTGAGCACCCCCGGCTGCTTCTGGCTGGCCTCAACCCTGGAGAACAAGGCGGCGGCGTTCGCGCTCGCGCGCAGCCCGGCTCTGAGCGCCCAACTCGAATCGATCCCGCAGGGCATCTTCACCATCGTTGGCGAGACAACGGGCTGGCAGTCCGTCGCCGCCGGCGTCGGCCGGCCGACCAGACCGGGCTATGGCTTCACGTCGATGATCACCATCAAGAGCGGTTCCGGCGTGCAGCAGGGGTTCGAGCAGACGATGCGTGAGGTCATCGCGCAGTTTGAACGGCATGGCCGCGGCCTGCAGTCCATTGCGCTTTCACGCCTGGCGGGCGGCACGACGCAGTACGTGTTCTACCTCCACTTCGACCGCTCGGCCGACTGCGTGGCGACGCTCAACGATCCGGCGATCGCGCAACTCGGCAAGGACGACCCGGCTGGGCCGTACCTTGCCGCGCCGTACGAGATCGTGCTGTCCGACGTGGTGCGCGTCGCGGTCGGCCAGGCGGCTGCCGTGGCGCGGTAGCTGCGGGGGCGTGGCGGGCCCTCACTCCCCCGTCCCCTCTCTCCCATACACACGGGTTCTGCAGACCGCGAGAGGATTGGGAGCGGTATGGGAGAGAGGGGCGATCCGGCGGTGCTGATCCGAAGCGACGCCGGGTTTTCCGGCGCGCCGTTGCTCGCGGCTTTCGCCGCGAAGGGCGCACGCTGTGCGCCCCTACAACGGCTTGCTTGCTCGACGCCCTCACGGACCTTCCCCCCGGATCGCCCCTCTCCCAGCATCGGGAGAGGGGCGGGGGTGAGGGCCGGCCAAGAAGGAGGCGCCCCACGCGCCTGCGCAACCTGCCCTACAAGTACGTGGTCGCGCCCGCCTGGCGGTGCTGATTCCCGCGCGGGAAGCCGCCGCGCTGCCCGCCGCGACGCCGGTTCCGGTCAGGGTGCGCGGGCCGCGCCGGGCGCTCCTCCTCCGCCTTTCGCGGCCCGCGTTCCTCCCCGGTCGGCAGCACATCCTCCCCGTACAAGAGCCCGATCATGACGCTTGAACTGAGCGAACGCTGCGCCGTCACGGCGAGCGACGGCACGCCGCTGCACTACGAAGTCGTGGGCGAGGGCGAGCCCATCGTCTTCGTGCACGGCGGATTTATCAACCGTGTGACCTGGAAGCAGCAGCGCGAGCCGCTGGCGCCGCACTTCCGCCTGATCCTGCGCGACCTGCGCGGCCACGGGCGAACCATCGGTCGAGCCGCCCGACTACGGCTTCGACACGACCGGAGCGGACGACATGCTCGCCGTGCTGGACGCCGAGGGCATCGACCGCGCCCATCTCGTCGGCCACTCGACCGGCGAGGCGATCGCCTTCGTCTTCGCGCTGAAGCATCCCGAGCGCGTGCGGCGCATGCTGCTGATCGAGCCGACGCTCAGCAGTCTGCTGCCGCCGGAGTTCGTGGAGGAGCGCTATGGGCCGCCTTTCGGGCGCTGGAGCACGCCGATCGCGACGGGCCGATCGCCTACCTGCGGGCCTCGATCGAGCCACTGCTTGGCGAGGGTTGGGAGGCGCGCCTCTCGCCCAAAGCCATCGCCCGCCTGCACGCGCAGGCGCCGATCACCGTTGCGCATGGCAGAGCCTTCCAGACGATGGCCGTCGGCGACGACGATCTGCGCGCCTTCTCAGTGCCCACGCTGTTCCTCTACGCGGATAACAGCCTCGACATCGAGCCGCTGATCAGCGAGCGCATCGGCCGCGTGCGTCCCGATCTGGAGCGCCGCATGATCGCCAGCGCCACGCACAACATCCACAGCGACCAGCCGGAGGCCGTGAACGCCGCTATCTGCGAATTCCTTGGCGCCTGCCGCGACTGAGACAGCGCTATCGCGCCGCCTTGCTTGCGCGCGGCGTGCAGGGCTACGCGTATGACGGCTGCGTGGCGGACTACCGGCGGGCGGTGCTGCCTCGCCTACTGGGTGATCGCCACGCTGGTCGATTTCGGCAATGCGCTGCGCGATGCGCTGACCGAGCGCAGCCTCGCCGCCAACCTCGACTGGCGCACGACGAGCCGTTGGCGGATTGAACCACCGGTGTGCTCGCGAACCCGGCGCGCGGGCACACCGGATGGATCAGGTTGACGTTCCCGCCTGTGCTGTGCCTTCGAGCCGCGCCAGCAGACCCTTCAGCAGCGCTTCGCGCTGGTGCAGCTCCTGGCGCAGATCGTAGTTGTCGGTCTTGTAAATCTCCTCGCGCAGATTGCTCAGGCTCTGGTGCACCAAATCGGCGACAATGCCCGCCTCCTCAGCGCTGAGCGCGATACCCGTGGCGTTGCTGTTCATGGCGTCCCTCCTGCTCGCGTCGAGGGCTGCCGGCGGAGCCTCGATCTCCTTTCAATATCCCACCGCGACGCCAAATAACCATTGCACTGCCGGCTAAACTTCGCCATGCTCGGGCGGGGCGGCGCGTAATCCGGCACTGGCCGTCCGTGTGAGCCCGCCTGCTGAGTTCCGTTCCGAGGCGCTACTATGAGCGACGGCGACGTCGCGCCTGCACTGCTCGGCCCGCTGGCCGGTCTGCGCGTGCTCGATCTCACCCACTGGCTGGCCGGGCCGCGCTGCACCATGCTGCTCGCCGACTTCGGCGCCGACGTGATCAAGATCGAGCGGCCGCCCGCCGGCGACCCGGCGCGCCGCCTCGGTCCGTTCCCGCATGACATCCCCGACCCCGAGGCAAGCGGCTCGTTCCTGCACTTAAACACGAACAAGCGCAGCGTCACCCTCAATCTCAAGACGGCGAAGGGGCTGGCGCTGGCAAAGGCGCTGGTGCCGCGCGTCGATGCCGTGGTGGAGAACTTCAAGCCGGGCGTGTTGATGCGGCTGGGCCTCGGCTACGAGGCGTTGCAGGCGCTGCGGCCCGGTCTCGTGCTGACGTCAATCTCCAACTTCGGCCAGAACGGCCCCTACCGCGATCTGCCTGCCAGCGAGATCACGCTGTCAGCGATGGGCGGACCGATGAACGTCACCGGCCACCGCGAGCGCGAGCCGCTGAAGCTTGCCGGCAACATCGTGCAGTATCACGCCGGCTCGGTCGCGGCCTACGCCACACTGCTGGCGCTCTACGCCGCCGAAGAGGCAGCAGAGGTTGGCGAGACACCCACCGGCGACCACATCGACATCTCGATTTACGAGACGCAGGCCGCCTTCCGCGACCGCCGCGCGATCAATCTCACCGGCCACGCCTATACCGGCGACATCGCCAAACGCGCCCTGCCCGGCTCGCGGCCGGGCGTGGGCGTGCGCCCCTGCGCCGATGGCTACGTCAACCTGCATGCTTCCAACGCGGCCCGGTTCGCCACGCTGCTGCGCCTGATCGGCCGCGAGGATCTGCTGGAACGGGCCGCGGGTCTCTCGCCGCTGGCTCTCGCGGGCGAGCCGGAGCTGGTGCAGGAAGTTGAGACGAGTTATCTCGCGTGGCTGTCGGGGCGGACCAAGCTTGACGCGGCGATGACCGCGCAGCGGCACAAGTTGATCGCCGCGCCCGTCAACACCGTGGCCGACATCGTGAACGATCCGTCGTTCACTGAGCGCGGCGTTTGGGAGACGATCAATCACCCGCACACCGGCCCGCTGCTCTATCCGGGGCGCCCGTTCATCATGGGCGCAAGCCCGCGCCCGCCGGCCCGCCGCGCCCCGCTGCTCGGCGAGCACAACGCCGAGATTCTTTGCGGCGAGTTGGGCGTGGACCCGGCGGATCTGCCGCGCCTGCGCGAGCAAGGCGTGGTGTAGAACGAAGGGCGAAGGGCGCAGGGAATCGGAAGAAGCTCACATCGGTGCTCAATCAATCGCTGGCTAACGCGACATCCCTCGGAACGCCCGCCGCCGGATCGCCCCTTCTCTCCCATACGCTCTATCCACGCGGCAGATCTCCCGCTGATTGTGTATGGGAGAGAAGGGGACGGGGGTTATGAGGGGCATCAGCCTGCCGCTCGAACGGGTTCGCGTGCTCGACATCACGGTCGTGTGGGCCGGGCCGCACTGCACGCAGCTTTTGGCCGAATGGGGCGCCGAGGTCATCAAAGTCGAGCCGCTGCAGCATATCCAGCCGGCCACGCGCGGCGCCGAGACACGCATCACGCGCGAACAGGCGCTGCGCATGCGCGGCCTCTCCATTCTCAGCGCGCCGCCGGAGTTCGACCCCGGCCCCCGCCCCTGGAACCGCACGCCCTCATTCAACAGCCACGCCCGCAACAAGAAGAGCGTCACCCTTGATCTGCTCTACCCCGAGGGCTACAACGCCTTCCTGAAGCTCGTGGCCGTTGCCGATGTGGTCGTGGAAAACAACGTGCCGGAGACGATCGAGCGAGCGCACATTACCTATGAAGAGCTTTCTAAGGTCAACCCGGTGCTGATCATGCTGCGCATGCCCGGCTTCGGCCTCAGCGGGCCGTACAAGGACTGGCGCTCGTTCGGCACGCACATGGAGTCGCTCACGGGCCACCACTTGCTGCGCGGCTATCCGGATCTGAACCCGGACATGACCGGGGATGCCTTCACCGCCGATGCCGCGTCGGGCGTGATGGGCGCCTTCGCCGTGCTGGCCGCGCTGCGCTACCGCCGCCGCACCGGCAAGGGCCAGCAGATCGAGATGTCGCAGGCCGAGAACATCGTGCCGTACCTGGCCGAGTTCGTGATGGACTACACGATGAACGGCCGCGTGGCGCCGCCCCAGGGCAACGGCCACCCCAGCCGCGCCCCGCACGGCGTCTACCCGTGTCAGGGCGACGACCGCTGGATCGCGATCGACGCGGGCGACGATGTGAGATGGAACGCTCTGCGCCGTGTGCTCGGTGCGCCGGCCTGGATGGCCGAGCCACGCTTCGTCGATTCGCTTTCGCGCTGGCAGCGGCGCGCTGAGCTGGACGAGCTGTTGAGCAAAGAGACGCGCCACTGGCACGACCGCGAGCTGTGGCGGGCGCTGGCCGACGCGGGTGTTGCCGCCGGCCCGGTGCAGAACGAGGCCGAGGTCTTCAATTGCCCGCAACTGCGCGAGCGCGGCTTCTTCGAGTCAGTCGCGCACCCGGAGGCGGGCACGCACGACTATCCTGGCCTGATGTTCCGCATGGCGGAGACGCCCAACCAGATCCGCCGCCATGCGCCGCTGCTGGGCCAGGACAACGACTACGTCTACCACGAGCTGCTGGACCTGCCGCCGGCCGAGTTCGACCGGCTCGTCGAGACCGGCCACGTCGGCATGGACTATCCGGGCCGCGGGCCAGGCGCGGACGCGTGAGGCGAGCGCTCCGTGGCCCCCATCCTCTCCTGTCTCCTTCCCCCAATAATAGAGGAAGGAGACGATCCGGCGTCGAGCGTTTCGATTGGTGTACGGCTAACCCGACGCCCTTTCGAGCTGCTGCACGCGGGATCGCCCCGCTCTCCCATACAGCCCCAATCCTCTCGCGGCCTCGATCACGTTGTGTATGGGAGAGCGGGGTAAGGGGGAGTGAGGTCGCCCGACCGCCCAGCCCGGCGTCTCCGCCAAGCCTCGGCGATCGGCTATCCGCTCTTCGCGCCGTTCGCCTCTTCGTGCAGCAGCGCTTCGAGCAGCGCACTGGCACGCTCGAGTGTGGCCAGGTCGGCGGGCGGCAGTGTGCGCAGCCTGGTCGCGAGGCGGCCCGTACGCCGGCCGCGGCCCTCTTCCAACAGCGCGCGGCCCCGCTGCGTGGCGGCGATACGTGTTACGCGGCCGTCGGCAGCGTCGCGCACGCGCTCGACCAGCCCCGCCCGCTCCAGCGCGGCCACGATGCGCGTCATCGTCGGCGGGCGCACCTGCTCGGCCGCCGCCAGTTCGCCCAGCGTGCGCGGCCCGCCGAAGCCGACGACCGAGAGCGCCGAGAGCCGCGCGGCGCTGATGCCCAGCACCTCGTCCTCGCGCCGCAACCGCCGCAGCAGGTGAATGGCGACGCTGTGCAGCCGCTGCGCCACGTCGTCCGCGCTCGCCGCCTGCTCGACAGAAGGCGCGCCAATCTCCATTGCCGGCGGCTCGCTCACGATCTACAATTCATTAGCAAAGCTAAGTAACTCCGGAGGTGCGATCATGGCGCAGGCGGCGGAACTGTTCGCGGCGATCGAGATGGGCGACGTGGCCGCGCTGCGCGGGATGCTCGCCGTCGAGCCTGCGCTGGCGGGCGCCCACAACGCCGAAGGGCTGCCCGCCGTGCTCTTTGCACTCTATCGCATGCAGCGCGAGAGCGTGGACGCGCTGCTGGCAGCTAAACCATCGCTCGACATCTTCGCCGCTGCCGCGCGTACGTTGTTGGACGCCGGCGCCGAGGCGAACGCCGTCGCCCGCAACGCGATGCAGGTGCAGCCGTTGCACAGCGCCGCGGCCGGCCGGCATCACGCCGTCTGTGCCCTGCTGCTGGCGCGCGGCGCGGACGTGAACGCCCGCCAGCATGGGGGCTGGACGTCGTTGCACGCTGCCGCCCAGCCTGGCGACCGTGTGCTCACCAAGTCCCTGCTGGCGGCCGGCGCCGATGCAGCGTTGCCGAACGACGCCGGTGAAACGCCCGCCGCGATCGCCGCCGCCAGCGGCCACGCTGAGCTGGCGGCGCTGCTGAACGCGCAGCCTGGCTGAGGGCCGCGCTCAGCACCGCGCGGCCGGTAGACTCTGCTGCGCCTCGCAGGCCGAGGTGCGAGCAGTTCAGTGCCGCACCCACGCCTTGACACACTCTGCGCTGCTCCCCGATCATGCCCGGTATCGGCGCTGCCGGGAGAACGGCGATGGACGGCATTCACGACCTGGGCGGTATGCACGGCTTTGGGCCGGTGGTGCGCGAGCAGAACGAGCCGCCGTTTCACGCGCCGTGGGAGGCGACGATGGTCGCCATCCAGCACGCCGTCGGCGGGCGCGGCCAGAACCTGCTCAACATCGACGAGTTCCGCCACGGCATCGAGCGCATGGGCAACGCCGAGTATCTGAGCACCACCTACTACGAGCACTGGCTCGATGGCGTCACGCGCGTGCTGCTGGAGAAGGGTGTGCTCTCCGCCGCCGAATTGGCGCAGCGCACCGACTTCTTCGTGGAGCGTCCAGACGCACCTGCCGGCGCCGCGCTCTCTGGCCCGCCGCCGGCGGTGCGACGCCCGGTGCAGCGCTTCATGCCCGGCACGGAGCGCGAGCCGGCCGGACCGCCGCGCTTTAGGGTCGGGGACGCGGTAGTGACGCACAACATGCACCCGATCGGACACACGCGCTTGCCGCGCTACGCCCGCGGCAAGCGCGGCATCATTCACCGCTGCCACGGCACGCACGTCTTCCCGGACACGAACGCGCACGGCCAGGGCGAGCAGCCGCAGCCGCTCTACAGCGTCCAGTTCGAGGCCGGCGAGCTGTTCGGCCCCGCCGCCGAGCCCCATCAGCTCGTCTACCTCGACCTCTGGGAGCCGTACCTCGATAGGGAATAGGGGTTAGGGTTCAGGGAATAGAGGGCACGAGACGTAGCCCAGACAAACAGCAACCCTCCACAGTTCCCCCCTCTCCATTGGCATGGAGAGGGGGCCAGGGGGTGAGGCCACGAGCAAGAACCATCCGAACGTCGATCAGTATGTCGCCTCGCGGGTGCGAGCACTCGAATCGCTGCTGCTGGAGAAAGGCATTCTGCCGCCCGATCTGGTGGACCGCGTGGTGCGGCAGTACGCCGAGGATACGGGGCCGCTGGTCGGCGCACGCGCGGTGGCGCGGGCCTGGGCGAACCCCGAATACAAGCGCTTGCTGCTCGAGCAGCCTAAAGCGGCGCTGGCTGAGTTTGGCCTCGACTACGGCGATCTGCGCGTGGTAGAGAACACGCCGGCCGTGCACAACATGGTCGTTTGCACACTCTGCTCCTGCTACCCCTGGGCGGTGATGGGCCTGCCGCCCACCTGGTACAAGCAGCCCGCCTACCGCTCGCGCGCCGTGATCGAGCCGCGCGCCGTGTTGCGCGAGTTCGGCGTCGAGCTGCCGCCCGAGCGCGAGGTGCGTGTGTGGGACAGCAGCGCCGAGCTGCGCTACATGGTGCTGCCGCTGCGCCCGGCCGGCAGCGAGCGTCTGAGCGAGGCGCAGCTCGTGCCGCTCGTCTCGCGCGATTCCTTGATCGGCGTGGCCGAGATTGCGATGCCCGCCGCCGTCCCCGCGGGTTGAGCCGCACCATGTACGAGCGTCGCCGCAACATCGTGCAGCGCGCCGACGGCCGGCCGGTGAACGTGGCCCGGCCGCGCGGCCAGCTCTTCGTTTGCAAGGACGGCTGCTGCTGCGGACGCGTGGAAGACGGCTTCGCCTCCGTCCCTGCCGGCCTCTATCACGAAGAGTGGGAGCGGCGCCGTCTGCGCAATATCGTCCATCTCACGATCGGCGGCTGCCTCGGGCCCTGCGCGCTCGCCAACGTGGCCTTGCTCCTGTTTGACGGCCGCGCCCTGTGGTTTCACTCGCTCAACAGCGGAGCCCTCGTCTATCACCTCTACGATTACATCGAATTGCTGCTGGATGCCGATGGCTTCGTGCCGCCAGGCGCGCCGCTCGCCGCACTGCGGTTCAGCGCCTCCGCCTGGCAGGAGCGGCCCGACGGCCAGCCGGTCGACGACTTTCGCCCCTGCCGCGCTGCTGAAGCGGCGCTGCCGCACGAACCCCCTGCCCCCTCCCCTGCCTCTCCGCTCTCTAACATCGCGTTCCACGCGAAAGGGGAGCGTTGGGAGAGGGGTTCTTTGGATTTGGTTGCTGAATCCGATCTCCCTCTCCCATCGTCTTTGTCATCGCGCTCCGCGCGATCTGGGATAGAGAGGGTCGGGGAGGGGGCGACGGCGGTCGAACGCCTCGTCGCCGACATGCCGGGCCGGGTGGCCGCGCCACGCAAGAACGGCGAGCTGGTCTTTGAGGCGCCGTGGCAGGGCCGCGCCTTCGGCATGGCGGTGGCGCTGCACGAACAGCAACTCTACGGCTGGGACGAGTTCCGCCAGCGGCTGATCGGCGAGATCGCGCGCGCCGATGCGGGCGCTGACCCGTCCAGCTACTACGAGCGCTGGCTGGCCGCGTTCGAGGCACTGCTGATCGAGCGCGGCGTCGTCTCTGAAGCCGAGCTGTCCGAACGCACCTACCAGTTCGAGTTTGGCGAGCGCGACGACGTGTTCTGACGGCAGCCGATCTAATCGTGCCGCGGCCACACGCGCCTCAACCAGGATCGGCGCACGGCAGAGCGCCTTGTTCTTGCAACTGCGCGTGCAGGGCGTTGACCAATTCCACCGGCAGCGGGCCGGCCGGCCCGGCGTAGCTCTGGCGGCGCGCTTCGCGGAAAGCGAAACGGCACGACGCGGAGCAGAAGGGGCCGGGCTCGATCTGCACGGGCCTGCGGCAGACCGGACAGCACATGCTGACTTCCTCCGGCCGCGCCGCTGAGCCGCCGCGGCTGTGGCGCGATCGTAGCAGCAGGCGCCCCGGTCGAGCAGCGATCAGGCGCCCAGATCCGGCAAGATGACAGAACACGGCCGGCGCGGTCGCGCTGCCAGGGGCGCCGGCATTTCGGCTGGCGGCGACAGGAGTTCGGCGAGACGCGGTGTGGTGCAACACGAACCAATCATGGCGTCGGGTGCGCAGAACCATGCGCCGAGGCCGGCTAAGCCGCACGGTGATGCTCTGCCTGGCGCTGGCGGCCTGCGGCGGCTCGCATCAGAACGCGACGCCCGCGCCCGGCAGCGGCCTCGCCGTAACCAGCACGGCGTTCCAAACCGGCGGGCCGATCCCGTCGCTGTTTAGCTGCGACGGCGCCGATCTTTCGCCGCCGCTGAGCTGGAGCGTGACGCCGCACGGCACCGCGGCCTACGCCGTCATCCTCGAAGACCCGGACGCGCCCGGCGGCACGTTCACCCACTGGGTGTTGCTGGATCTGCCCGCGACGACGACGAGCCTGCCGCAGGGTGTGCCGCCGGGCCAGAGACCAGCCAGTGGCGGCGTGCAGGCGCAGAACGATGCAGGCATCACGGGCTACAGCGGGCCGTGCCCTCCTGCCGGGCCGGCGCATCACTACCGCTTCACCGTCTACGCGCTCGACCGGCCGTTGGGCCTCGTGCCGGCGCCGAGCAAAGGCGCGGCCTTGAGCGCCATGAAGGGGCACATCCTGTCGCAGGGCGTGCTTGTCGGCACCTATCAGCGCGTGGCGCGATGACCGTCGCCGGGCGCCCGCCAATACGGCCCCAACGCGACCGGACCTACCCCGGTACGGGTGTGGGTGACGGGCTGGGCGTAAGCGACGGACTGGGCGTAGGCGTCATCATGCAGTTCGATGTGTTGCATGGGGATGGCGTCCCCCGCACTACCTGAGGCAGCACGAGGAACAGCACCTGAGCGCAACGGTTGGCCGTGGCGACCACCACCGGCGTCTGACCGGAGGCGCCGGGCACGATCAGGTTAGCGGTGAAATTTAACCCTCCCTGCGCGTCAGTAGCCGCCGGTAACGAGGCGCCATTGGCGTTCGCGACCGAGTACAACAGCCCGTTGAAGAAGATGCTGAACGCCGAATTCGGGTCCAGCCCGCTCGCCATGAAGCTGATGGCCAGGTTGCTGCCGGTCGAGCCGGCACTCGGCTGAAGGCTAAGCTGCCCCCGGCAGTTGCTGGGAGCGCTGGCCGGTGGCGCGCCGGCCGGGGCCACTGGTGTGGGCGTGCCGGGTGTCGGGCTGGCGGGCGCCGTATTCGCGGGCTGTCCGCCGGCGGGCGGCAACGGCTGATTGTTGAGCACGGCCAGCACCAGCCCGACGAAGGCATCGGAGGGCGGCAGATTCATCGCCAGTGCCAGCACGGTCGCGTTGCAAAGGTTGCCGTAGCGTGCCAGACTGCCGGGCGTGTAGGCCGGCGTCGCGGCGAGACCCTCAAACTGCGGCAGCGACTGGCCGCTGCCGGCCGCATTGCGGGCGACGGCGGCCGCGTCGTCCTCTGCATCCTGCGCGGCCTTCTTTGCCGCGGTGATCATCTGGTCCGCGCCGGCGCTGTTGCCCGTGGAGGCGTCGGTCTGCGCCTGTGCGATCGCCTGGCGTACCTCAACCTCCGACTCGTGCTGTACGACGGTCAACGTCGGCTGTGCGGCGGCGTGCTCGATCACCAGTCCGTCGCCGAAGGCGGCACGGGTATCGTCCATCGCCGTCTGAACCATCGCGTAGTCGCGCGCGTTCAGGAACTGTTCCGCGACGCCCGGCAGCTTGCCGAAATTCGAGAGATCGGCGGCATCCTGCGTGAGGCCGGCCTGCAACACGCGGATCTGGTCGGCCGCGGTCTGGCTCGTCGGTTTGCCGACGGAGACATCGGCGCCGGCGTTGGAGAGGACGAATGCCGCCTGGCCAGGCTGCAACTCGCTCACCTGCGTGTAGCCCAGCGTGCTGTCGTAGGCAAAGGCAACATCCGCGCCGCTGATCGGCAGCGTCTGCGTACTGCTCGGGTTGCCGATCACGGCGTAGCGGTCGGCCGGCAGGATCATGCGCGTGTACGCGGCCGCCGTGGCATCGAGCGTTACATCCGTATCCTGGCTGAAGTAGGCCCAGTAACCGCGGCCGCCGATCACATCGGCCGGGGCAACGTGCTGATACGAGTCGGTTGCAGGCCCGAGGGCGTACAGCGAGCCAGACAGCGCTCCCAGATCGCTGCCGGAGGGCGCCGAGACGAGACTCCAGCCGGCTTTGTAGTGCACCGTTTGGCCCGCCGCGCGGGCGTGCGGTACATGTGCCGCGGGTGCGGCGCCCATGGCCGCCATGCCTGCCATCAACAGCGCCACGATTGCCAGCACGCGGCGCTGGCTGCGCCAGCGCGCGCGCACCACGGTTCCCCCCGCCATCGCACCTCTCCCGCCGCATGCCCTGGGGCAGCGGACTCGACATCTTGGACGCACTATAGCGGCTGTCATCGCCGGCCGATAGCCATACGGCAGACAACTGTTCGCCGCGCGCGACGCAGATTTGCTGCCGCCCAGCCGCGCCCTTCAGCATCAACGCTGGCAGCGGCTGCATTGACGCATCCGATCATGCTGCGGCTACGATAGGGCGAAGCCCGCCGCCGTTCGGCCGGCACGAGGGAAACGGCATGGCCGATCGGGCGGGCGAAGGCGAGCAGGCGCCGTCGGAGCCACCGGCGCTCGTCGATCTGCGCCGCCGCGGCGTACCGTTCCGCCTGGCGCCGCGCGTCGAAGGCGCGAAGACGCTGCACGAGTTCGCGGCGCGCAGCGGGCTGCGTCCGCGCCAGGTCGTCAAGAGCCTGCTGCTGGATCTGGACGGCACGGGATACGCGTTGCTCGTGGCCGCTGGCGACCGGGCGGCGGACTTTGCCGCGCTGCGGCGGCGCTTCGGCGTGCGCAGCGTGCGGCTGGCCGACCCGCAGGCTGTGCAGCAGGTGACGGGCTACCGCATCGGTACGGTGACGCCGCTGGCGCTGGCGACACCCAATCTGCCGGTGCTCGTGGATGCGGCGCTGGTGGCCGAAGACGAGGTCAGCCTCGGCATCGGCGTGCCGGGGCGGCATGTGCGCCTGCGCGGCGTCGATCTGGCCGCGGCCGCGGGCGGCGAGGCTGGCGGTTGGACGAGGGAGGCGAGGGAATAGAGCGCAGAGATCAGGGGATATTGGAGAACCGGGACGAGCGGGCGCAGGGTGAGCCGGCGTTGGCCGAACTGCTGGCGCGGGTAGGAGCGCGGCCGTTCGTCGATCATCTGGGCGCGGTGTTCGTGCATGCCGAGCCGGGGCTCGTGCAGATGCGCCTGCCCTGGCGCACCGAACACTGCCGCTCCGGCCTGCAGCTCGGCGACGAGCCCTCGCTGCATGGCGGCGCAGCGGCCTCGCTGGCCGATGCCGCCGCCTCCGCCGCGCTCGTGACGGTGCTGCGTGAGGGTGAAGGCCGCACGACGATCGATTTGATGATCCACTACCTGGCGCCGCTGCGGGGCGAGGTAACGGCCGTGGCTCGCGTACGCCGCCGCGGCGGCCGCACTGCAATCATCGATGTGGAGCTGACCGGCGAGGACCGCGAGCTGGGCGCGATTGCGCGGGCGACCTTCGCGATCCGGCGCGGCGGTTGAGCGGTGCCGCGTGCAGTCCCTTCCCGTGGCCCCACACGCTAAGCGCCTATCCCAGCAGGCCAGCCGGCCTGAAGGCAAGAGCAGCGCAGTCCGCTCCCAGAGCGCGTCGGGCATCTCCTAATGCCGCGGTTCCTGCACACCGACAGGCACATCAGCCGCTCGCCGGGGCGCGAACCTCGATGCGGCCGTCCTGCACGCGTGTCTCCAGGCGGCGCAGCGGCGATGTGGCAGGACCGTTCAACGGCTCAGCCGTCGCCAAATCGAAACGCGAGCCGTGCCACGGACAGGTGACCGTGGTTCCGTCGAGCCGGCCTTCGGCCAGCGGACCGCCGAGGTGCGTACACCACTCCTCGACCGCGAAGATGCGTCCGTCGCGCCGCAGCAGACAAACCGGCACGTCGCCGGCGCTGGCGCGTGTCAGCCGGCCTTCCGCCAGCGCCGCGTCGGCAAGCACCGAGGTGAACTCCCGCGGCGGCTCCGGCCAGACCTGATGCGAGACGCCGATCCCACGGCGGAAGACCAGTTCTCCGCCGATCGTGGCGGAAACCCCGGCGATCGCGTATGCCGCCGTCGATAGCCCGATCGCTGCACCGCGGCTGCCGCCCATGCGCTTGAGCAGGGACCAGACGTTCAGAGCGAGGGCGGCGCTGTTCAGCAGCGCGTGCAGCATGCCGATACGACGCGTCTCGCCCTGCGTGTCACTCCAGTCGGCCGCGCCGGCGGCGGCTGCGCCGATCGCGCCGGCCACGCCGATCGTCAGTGCGGCGTCTGCGGCGCGGCGCATCCCTTCGGAGTCACTCGCCACTGCCAGCGCATCGAGCGCCAGTGTCATCGTCCAGGCGCCGACCGGAACGTCGGTGAGCGCGGGGTGCAGGGGATGCCCGAGCCAGACGCCGTTCAGCCAGCTCTTCGCTGCGGTCGGAGCGCCGTCGCGTGTGAGCAGCGCGTTCGCCCGTTGCTGAAGCGCGTTCGCCAGCGGGTCCAGCCAGTTCAGCCGCCGCGCAAGCGCGGCTCCAAGCGCCCGGGCCATGCCCTGCCTCCGCCAGAAGGGATCTCATGAATCCAGCCAACTGCTCCGACCAGCCTGCACCATGCAAGGGTCCGCGGCCATGCTCCGGCGGGGGTATGCCCGTGCGATCGCCGTGCGGCCCCGTGCGCCTGAGCCGCGCTCTGCTACTGTGTGTTGAGACTGACGGAACGGAGCGTGTGATGCGCATTGGAACCGTGGCCAGGCTCTTCCGCTATCCGGTCAAGTCGATGCGTGGCGAAGAGCTGACGCAGACGCCGATCGGGCTGCAAGGTCTGCCCGGCGATCGGCGCTACGCCTTCGTGCAGGCCGGCTCGCGCAGCTCTTTTCCCTGGTTGACGGGACGCGAACTGGCCGGCATGCTGCTGCATCAACCGTACTATCGCGATGGTTTCGACGGCCAGGGCCGCGAGCCGGCGCTGCTGGTGCGCACAGCGGACGGCCGCGACCTGCCGGTGGATGGTGCTGAACTGCGCGAGGAACTGGAGCAGGCGTTCGGCGCACCGATCCACCTGCTGCGCGACCATCGAGGTTGCTACGACGTGGGGCAGGTCTCCATCTTCGACCTCGGCATGGCCGAGCGGATCGCCGCGGAACGCGGGGCGCCGCTCGATCCGCGCCGCTACCGCGCCAACCTGTACCTGCAGCCCGACGCCGCCGCGGCGGTGCCGGAGAGCGAATGGGTAGGGCGTGTGCTCGCGGTCGGGCCGGCGCTGCGGCTGGCCGTGACGGAGTTGGACGGGCGTTGCATGATGATCACGCTCGATCCCGACAGCGCTGAAATAGACCCGGCCGTACTGCGCACCGTGGCCGGCTCGCATGGCAACTGCGTGGGCGTCTATGCCGCGGTGCTGCGTGCCGGCGTGGTACACACGGGCGATGCCGTCGATCTGCTCGGCGCCGTGTAACGCCGGGTTTGAGCCTGGGCGCTCGCGTCATGCTCGGAGAAGAGATCGAGCATGTCGTCGAGCCGCTTCCGTCGATAACGCGCAACAACCCCACCATCGCTCAGACGCGCGATGGTGGGGTTGTTGTTCAGTTCGGGACGTTGGACCTGCTGCCGCTTGCTAGCGAGAGGAGCGACGCAGAGCCAGGGCGCCGGCGCCACCGAGGCCGAGGGCCACGAGTGCGAGCGGCAGGGCGAGGTCGTCGGCGGTGCTGCTGCTGCCGCCCGAACCGGTGTTCGGCAGAGCGATCGCCACTCTGGGCGCCTGGACGGTCACCGGCTTCTGCGCCGATGGCTTCTGGGCGCCGGCTGCCGCGCCGAGGTTGAACGTCGTCGTGCCGTTGGGGCCGATCGTGACGGTCGTGCAGTTGCCACCGAAGCCGACGGCGACGCGGGTGTTCGCCGGGCCGCTGATCGTCAGCGTACTGCCGCTAACGGTCCCGGAAACCGTGGTGCCCGTCGGCGATGTCAGCGTCACCCCGCCCTGCGGCGTGGAAACGTTCACGGTCGTGCCGCCGGAGCCGCAGGTGAGCGGCGTGGTGGTCGTCGGGCTGCTGGGCGGCCGGGTGGTCGGCGGCGCGGGCGGCGCCGGCGGTGCGCTGGGCGCCGTTGTGGTGCCGGTGGGGACGACAGTCGTCGTGGCGGGCTGAGTGTTCGTCGTAGTCGTGGTGGTGGTCGTCGTCGTCGCCGTCACCGTCGTGGTCGGGAGCACGGGCGTGATAATGATGCAGGCGGTAGGAGCCGTGCCGCATGCCTGACCGCTCACGTTGTTCAGGCGGCCGCCTATCAGCGCCGTGGCTCCGATAGCCACCATTGCTGCGCCGGCGATCGATGCCCGCCGATGCTGCGTGAGCCATGCCAGTGCTTTCCTCATCGGGATCACCTCCGAGAACTCGCCGGAAGTGTAACGCAAGGACTATCGGGTGCGCTACTACTTCGGGGCTGTTTCAGAAAAAGTTGAGAAGATTCTTTATTGCATAACGCGGTTTGGTCTACCAGCGCGTCCCGTGGCCGCGTGGCGACGCGTTTCGGCGGGCGGCGCGCGCGTGTTGTGATCGGATGCCGCATGCGGTGCGCAGAACGCGGGTGCGCGTCGCCGGCTCATCGGCCCCCCTCTCTGCGCCGCGGTTGACGCTGATTCAGCGCAAAGCCGCCGGCGAGCGGGTTCGGCGGCGGGGCCGGCGGCTGCGCGGTTACGACAACGTCGCCGCCCGCAAAGGAGATCGCCCAGGCGCCGCCGCCAGGGCCGAGCGACGTAGCCGGATTATAGACGCCGGCGTTCGGGTCATACGTGTAGACCGCGTCCGCGCCACTGATAGTGGCGCCGCTGGAGGCGCTCGGGTCGCCGATCAACACCCAGCCTCCGGCCGGCGCGGCGATGCGCACGGACGCCGTGCCTCCGGCCGCCAGGGGAATGCTTTGCGCCGCGGTGAAATAGGCCCAGTAGCCGCGCCCGCCGCTGAGCGGCGTGCCGGCCGGCACGCGGCCGTATTGCCCGCGAACCGACTCCCAGGTCCACGCGTCTACCGGGAGCACCGTGCCGTCTGGAGCGCCGACGATGTTCCAGCCTGCTGGATACGTCGCTGTGCCGCCGCCCGGCAGCGGCGGCGGCGCACCACCCACATTGACGGTGGCCGAGAACAGGATCGAGGGCACGCCGCAGGCCGGAATCGACATGCGGCAGGGCGCGTCCCCTGTGGCGCGGATGGTCGAGCTGCCGGGCGCGATTGCATCCCAGAGACCTTGCACGTCGCGCACCAGGGCAACGCCCGGCGGCCGGCGCAGGACCGCGGGGTCGGAGACGGATACGGTCCAGTTCAAATTCACGTCCAGGCGCAGCTCAATGCGATCCCCGATCGGCACGCCCAGCGTACTGCCGTTGTCCGCGAGCGTGAGCGTGTGCAGCGCGGCGTCGGCGCGCGCGGGGCGGCCCGACAGGGCGGCAACCGTCGCCATCCCCACAAGCAGTGCGAGGGCGACGAGCGTGATCCGGCCACGCAGCGCGTGCCTGCCTCTGATCAGCATCGATCCCGCTCCCGCACTCGCCGCGCCGTACTGCAGTTTCGGCGTGGCGACCAGCCAGCAACAGGGTTCTGCTGACAGGACGAACGAAACAGTACGATCGTTGCAGCATTACAGTCCACACCACTCAGCCGGAGGCGGCCTGTTCGGCGGCGGCGCGGCGGGCGCGCTCGCGAAAGGCGAGTTTATCCGCGTCGTGCGGCGGCGCCGAGTGCTGCCAGAAGTCGGATTCGACCGCTTCTTCGCCCGCTTCAGCTTTGCGGAAGAGCGTGGCGGAATAGAGGTCGCGCCGTCCGCCCATGCCGGCGGGCAGCCTTGTGACGACGACGTGGTAGGTACCGGCAGGGCCGCGCGCCGGCTCACTGGTCCAAAATGGCCGCGCTCGCTCCGCCATCGTGTGCCCTCCCGCGGCTGGCTGGTCCGCCCCGTCCACGCTAGCCGCCGCGCCGCCAGGCAGCAAGCCAGAGGCTGTTTTCTGCATGGGTTCGCCACTAAGCTGCAAGAGATGAGTGCTGATGGTTTGCAGATTGGCGTGCTCGGCGGCACGTTCGATCCGATACATTTCGGCCATTTGCGCCTCGCTGAAGCGGCGCGTGAGCAGCTCGGCCTGGATCGCGTGCTGTTTGTGCCGGCGCCCCGCCCGTGGCGCAAGTCGGGCCGCGTGATCACGCCCATCGAGCATCGGCTGGCGATGGTGCGTCTCGCCATCGCCGGCAACGCGGCGTTCGCCGTTTCGACCGTCGAATTGCAGCAGACCGGCCCCACCTACACCGCGCAAACGCTTGCGGCGCTGCACGCCGAGCCTGGCGCCGGCGCAATCCTGCACTTCATCCTCGGTGCCGACGCGCTGCGCGATCTGCCGAACTGGTGGCAGCCGGAGCGCATTCTGGCGTTGGCGCGGCTGGCCGTCGCGGGGCGCGGCCGCGCCGCCCCGCGCGACGTGGCGGCACTGGAGCGGCGGCTGCCGGGCCTCGCGGCCGCCTGCGAGCAGATCGAGATGCCGGCGCTGGCGATCAGCTCCACGGACCTGCGCCGTCGCGCCGCCGCGGGGCGATCGCTGCGCTATCTCGTGCCGGACGCGGTGGCCGCGTATATCGCCGATCACGGCCTCTATCAGCCATCCACCCGGCAGCCCCGTCCGCGGCATGCCGAACGCTCTGCAGACGCGCGGGCCTAGGCGACGAAACGCTCGACCGTGCTTAGCAGTTCGTTCAACCCGAACGGCTTCGCGAGAAAGCCCTGAGCGCCGTGTTGCTCCGCCTCGGTCCGGGCGCGTTGCGCTGCCGTCATGTAGACCACCGGCACGCCGATCTGCCGTGAGCGCAGCTCCGCGTGCAGCTCCCAGCCGGACATCACGGGCATGTTCAAGTCGAGCAGGATCAGCGCGGGCTGCTGATGCTGCACCTGCAGCAGCGCCTCGCGGCCGTCGCCGGCAGCCACGACGGCGTAGCCCTCTTCCTCGAGGATCATGTGCACCAGTGCGCGGATATCGGGATCATCATCGACGACGAGAATCAAGCCTGGCATTCCCTCCACACGCTTTCCGCGGAGCCGCGTTCGCCTGCGATCAGACGGCGGCGCCGCGCTTCCGCGCGACCTCTGCTCATTCAAACGCCTCGGCGCTGAAATGGTTATCGCCGCTGCCGCGCGCGTTGCCGGATCGCCTGGCCGGCTCCTCATAAGGTGTGTGCCCGCGCCCGCGGTCGAATCCTGCGCTATGCTGCTGGCGAAGCGCGGTCCACCGGCGCGCCGAGGGTTCGACCGTGTCCGAGTCGCCACAGGTGACGTTTTCCGGGCAGGATACAGCGGCGCTGGTCCTCCTTGACGAGGCAGGGCGATTGCTGTCCGTCAGCCCCGCATTTCGCAGCCTGCTCGGCTACACGGCCGAGGAGCCGCTGCCGCTCGACCTGCAGGCGCTCACGCACCCCGACGATCACGATCGGCTGCAGACGCTCACGCACGCCGACGATCTCCTGGAGCGGGCGGGCGCCACCCTTGCGCTGAGCATACGTATGCGGCACCGGGACGGATCGTGGCGCACAGCGCGCGGCAGCGCCGCCAGCCTGCTGGGCCTGCCGCGGACGCCCGCGCTGGTGCTCGTCTTCCACGCGTCCGGCGAACCCAGCCAGCGGGAACAGGCGATGATCGCCGCGCGCACGCGCCTGGCGACAATCTTTCAGCACCTGATCGACGGCATCCTGGTGCAAGACGCGGCCGGCCGCATCTTGTACGCCAACCGGGTCGCCGCGCAGATGTGCGGCTTCGAGTCTTCCCGGGCACTGCTGGCGGCGACGGCGCGGGAGCTGGCACAGCGCATCGCGCTGCTGGACGAAGCGGGGCAGCCGTATCCAGCCGCCGGGCTGCCAGGGCGGCGCGTTTTGCAGGGCGAGGACGTGCCGCCGCTCACACTCGCACTGCGCAATCGCGCGACCGGCGAGCAGCGCTGGGTCTCGATCGCGTCCACGCCCGTGGACGACGTGCTCAGCCAGAGCCGGCTCGTGATCAGCGTGCTGCACGATATCACCGAGCGCCGCCGGGTGGAGGAAGAGTTGCGCCGGGCGGTAACGCTGCGCGATACGTTCCTGGCCGCCGCCTCGCACGAACTGCGCACGCCGCTGACCTCGCTGCGGGGCTATCTCGACATCACGCGACGGCGTCTCGATCGTGGAGCGTCTGTCGAAAGTACCGGGGACGCCCTGGACGTGGCGATCCGCCAGGTCGCGCGGCTGACGCGGCTGGTGAACGAGCTGCTGGATGCCTCGCGACTGACCCGCGGGCTGTTCGTGGTCGATCCGCAGCCGCTCGATCTCGTGCCGCTGGTTCGCCACGTCGTCGATGCCGATCGCCTGGCGACGCAGGGAGAACACGCGATTGCTGTGCTCGCCCCCGAGCCGGGACCGCGTGTGAACGCCGATGCGGACCGACTGGAACAGGTGCTCGCCAACCTGATCGGCAATGCGCGGAAGTACTCGACGCCCGATCAGCCCATTACCGTCACGGTGACGGAGACCGCTGAGGCTGCCCGCGTTTCGGTGCGCGATGCGGGCATCGGCATTCCCCTCGATGAGCAGACGCACATCTTCGAGCCGTTCCGCCGCGCCGGCAACGTGGATAAGGGGCTCACGGGCTTCGGCCTTGGCCTCTATGTCGCATCCGAGATCGTGCGGGCGCACGCCGGCACGCTGACGGTGGAATCGCAACCGGGCGCAGGCAGCACGTTCACGGTCGCCTTGCCCCTGGCGCATGAGGACTGAGGCGCTCTGCCCGTGCGCAGGCGCAAGGCGCGCCGGACGACGTTTCCGTGGCTGAATGGTCTTACGGAACGGCCGTGCGTCGGTCATACTGGGTCGCATGGCCCGGCCGCGGCACGAACCGCCGGGCAGGAGCGAATCGATGCATCCCGCTGTGCGGTTCTGCCTGCCCGCTGATTCGCGTGGCAGGTTGCGTGTCTGGTTGGCTCTTATCGGCGTCCTCGCTCTGCTGGCCGGCGGCGCCAGGCGGCTGCCGGCGACGGCGCAGGACTTGGCGAGTGTGACCTATCACGCCGGTTGGAACATCGTCGCGGCGCCAACAGGCTCGCTGATCGGCAAGGTCAACGGGCCGATCTACACGTTTGGTCCGGGCGCCGACAGCTATGACGCGATTACGCCGGAGCAGCTCCTCGGCGGGCGCGCGGCCTGGGTCTTTTTCGCGCAGGATACGACGATCACGCTCGGCCGCAGCGCTGCCGAGTACAGCCGCGTGCTCGTGCAGGCGAACGAGTATGTGCTGGGCGGCAACCCCAGCGGCAGCGACGCCGTGGCCGTGAGCGGCCCCGGCGTTACCGCCTTCACCTACGACCCAACGCTGGGCTACCAGCAGGCGGACGAGCTGCAGCCGGGCCAGGGCGCGTTCCTCGTCGCCGCGCAGGACGGCGCGATCACGCTGGGCAAAGCGCCCGCCGGTCAAAGCACCGACGACCTGACGAAGGCGCAGGCGGCGCTGGCCGCCGACCCGCGCGACCGCGCCGCGCTGGACCAGGTCACGCAGATCACCGCCGAGTTGACCGGATCGCGGCAGTACGCGCAGGTGCAGACGGCGATCGACGATCTCTCCGCCGCTGCCGACGACGGTTTTCGCAAGCTGGGCAGCGGTGCGGCGCCGCCGCTCGACGCGGTGCAGCGCGACAGCGAAGTCGCCGTGCGCGAGGCCGTGGCCACCGCGAAGGCGGACGCCGCTTCCGGGAACGTGTCCGGCGCCGACTCCGCCACCGATCAGGCAC
>Ga0207416_1001898_pt1 | contig 24879 bp, 22 predicted proteins | sample PaiPotPPM11metaG_FD_184107 | JGI IMG/M metagenome (GOLD analysis project Ga0207416, IMG submission 184107) | Iron sulfur acid spring bacterial and archeal communities from Banff, Canada, to study Microbial Dark Matter (Phase II) - Paint Pots PPM... ... | reverse complement strand
GTTCAAGGTGGACAACGCCCAGCCTTACATTGGGCCAGGAGGTCGCATTTTGCTACAATTTAATAATCAGGACCCATCACTAGGCTCTATCATTTTTACCACGCCAGCCGTGGAATTGAAGGGCGCAATTGTAAGCTAGGATATTGATGGGGAGGTGAACTTTATGTCACTTATTAACATCCAGCATGTTTCTAAGCGCTATCGCTCTACCCAGGCTCTCAAAGACTTCAGTTTAGAAATCCCTCGTGGAACCACTTATGGACTTATTGGCCCTAATGGTGCTGGCAAGACAACGCTGATGCGCATTCTGGCAGCATTAATTGCTCCCAGCTCTGGTCAAGTCTGGTTCGAGCATGATGAAGTCCGTCAGAATCCTATGACCATACAGCACAAAGTGGGCTATATGCCTGACTTCTTCGGCGTTTATCCTGATCTCACTTGCGCCGAATATCTCGAATTCTACGCAGGCATCCATGGTATTCCTCGTCGCAAACGGACAGGCATTATCAACGATTTGCTTGAACTCGTCGATCTCCCCACAAAACGCGGAGAACTGGTAGAGGCGCTATCACGTGGTATGAAACAGCGCCTCTGCCTTGCTCGTGCACTTGTCCATGATCCAGAAGTACTCATTCTTGACGAACCTGCTTCAGGCCTTGATCCACGTGCTCGTGTGGAATTGCGAGAACTCGTGCGCACATTAAGAAGCATAGGCAAAACCATTATCATCAGTTCACATATTCTCTTTGAACTGGCCGAAATGTGTACACATGTCGCTATCCTCCAAAACGGACAACTTGTCGTTGCTGGTGATGTAGAGGATGTCATACAACAGGTTGAAGGAAAACGTCAGCTTGATATCCATATACTGGACCAAGAGCGTCTTGACGAAGCCACTACATTGCTCAAAAATATCCCCACCATCAGCAACGTCACTTCTGACGGAAAAAAAGGTATTCTGGCAGATTTTACTGGCGATGAACAAGCATTGCATCGTGTTCTGACTGATCTGATATCTCATGACATCCCAGTCGTTTCTTTTGCTCCCCGCACTGGTGGCAGCCGCCTTGAGGAGGTCTTTATGAACATTACGGAAGGAAGTGGCCAACAATGACCTTTTTTGCTTTATTGATCAAAGAAATGCGTCTGCGTATGCGCCAAGAGCGTACTGTCTGGGTCCTGATCGTTTATGTTCTCCTACTGAGTTTACTAGGATGGCTATACCTCGGCCCTATCAGTGGCAGTTCCAACACCAGCTATAGCTCTGACTGGAATGCTACTGGGATCGCGCTCTATCAATTACTCACAACAGTACAGATTATACTCATCATGTTTATCACTCCAGCTTTCACATCTAATGCAGTCAATGCAGAAAAAGAACTCAAGACGTATGACATGCTGCTCTGCTCACAACTCTCTTCTTTTTCTCTGGTTGCTGGAAAGTTCATTGCTGGTTTGAGCAACGTGCTCCTGCTCATTGCAGCAGCCATTCCACTCTTCAGCCTCGTCTTTTTCTTCGGAGGATTCACTCCACAGCATATACTGCAGGACTTAGCAATGTTTGTTATTACAGCAGCTATGATTGCAAGCTTTGGGTTACTCTGCTCCACTATCTTTGCCAAGCGCTCTGTCTCTACAGCCATTGCCTATACAGCTGTTCTACTCTGGCTGACGATGCCACCTCTCTTTGTCGATTTAGTTATGGTGAGAGGCCAAGGAGATCAACAGCAGATCCTGAACGCGCTAATCTGGAACCCATTATTCATTCTTGTCCTTAATGCTGGTACCACTTCCAGCGCCCCTGCCACTTATGTATTGGCTGGGATCCATCTTGCCCCCTGGCTCGCTTACATAATATTTAGCACAGGAGCAATGCTTCTATTCTTATTGCTGAGCCTATACTTTGTCAAACCCTATCCACTGAGTCGCATCCGTGCCCGTTTCACGACATATAGAAAACGTCGCAGGAAGAGATTAGATTACCAGGAAACGCAAACCACGCTAACGACGTGATATATTAAGGAAGTTAGTTTTAAGGGACCAAACAAAGGAAAGGCTTCGCCATGGCCACATTGATGCCTTCACCTATAGAGGCACCTACGCCAAAACTTCTCGACAGTGAGAACCTTGTGACAGCTCTGCGTCCCTGGCGCAAACGATTATTCATGCACCAGATGCTGTACTGGTCGCTGCGAGGAATAATCACTGGTCTAGTTGTAGCATGTTTGGTGCTACTCGCTGCACGGATCTTTCCCTGGGCAACAGCTGTATATTGGGCGTTTGGACTTGGTATTGCTAGCCCTCTGTTGGCCCTGGGTGCTGCGATCTGGTATCGTCCGTCTTTCGCACGGACGGCTAGCGTCATTGACAAACAGCTAGCCCTTCATGACCGTATGAGCACCGCCTGGGAACTGCGTGAATCCCCAAAGGAGGTACGGCAATCATCCCCCAAAGGGAGCACGACCCTGGTAGGACTACAAAGACACGATGCTCTCAAACAACTAGCTAAATCTACACCGACTACAGCATTTCCTTTACATCTCAAGCGTTCCACAGTCTTGACACTTATCTGTACCACTCTGGCGCTTGCACTCCTCATCTTCCTTCCCAATCCTATGACGGCGATCCTCAAACAGCAGGCAGACCTACAGTCTCATCTGGCTCGGCAGATCGCTTCCATTGAAAAAACACGCCAGCAAATAGATGCTCAATCTGCAATACCAGCCAAGGAAAAGCAACAAATCGATCAGGTCCTGCGCAACCTTGAAGCTAAATTACAAACTGCCAAAAGTGAGACTGAAGCCCAGCAGGATCTAGCAGATGCTCAGGCCAAACTTGATCAGTTGCGCAATCCCCAGGCTGCCACTCGCATCCAGTCTCAGTCAACAGCTGGACAATCGCTGCAAAGTAGTAGTGATGCTAATCTGCAAGCCATCGGGAAAGCACTTGCCAACAACGACCCACAAAGCCTTGCACAGGCACTTCAGAATCTCGCCTCCCAGGCCAGCAATTTATCCCAGGCTCAGCGTGATCAGCTGGCCCAGCAACTTGAAAATGCTGCCAATCAGTCAAGTCAGAACCCAGCTCTTAGCTCTGCCTTGCATCAGCTGGCCCAGGGACTGACTGACAATAGCGCCAAGGAAATGACCAATGCGTCTCATGCCCTCCAAGCCACAGCAAATCAGACAGCAGCAGGCAAGAACTCAGAAACCACGCTCGATCAGGCCTCTCAGAGCTTACAAAACGCTGCTAACAATCTAGCTGCCCCCACAGACAACCCTAATACCACCTCCCAGGGTCAACAGGGGCAAGGACAAAACCAAGGGAAAGGACAAGGGCAAGATCAGGGACAACAAGGGCAGAACCAGGGGAAAGGACAAGGACAAGAGCAAGGACAACAAGGGCAGAACCAGGGGAAAGGACAAGGGCAAGGACAAGGACAACAAGGGCAGAACCAGGGGAAAGGACAAGGGCAAGGTCAGGGACAAGGTAGCAGCAGTGGGGCAGGTAATGGTCAGGGTAAAAACGAACAGGTCTATGTTCCTGGACAAATAAATCAAGGTTCGAGCACACAAAGCACAGGCAGCAATAGCAACACTGTTCAATCTGGCAATCAAGTCTCCTATTCACAAGTCATAGCACAATATAACCAGATGGCACATGATGCCATTGACAACAGCGACATATCACCCGATGTCAAAGATGCCGTTCATGACTACTTCAATTCACTAGGAGGAATTAGCAGATGACGAACAGTAACGAAAATATATCTTCTGAAGTTAATCCATATGCAGAAGATATTTTTACGATCAGTGGATATAATAAACCAGTTGAGGTATCCTCAGCTTCATCCAAAGAACTTGCGGGAGATAATGTTACAGAAAATACGACCGGAAGAGCACTATCTCATTCTGTCAACCCCCAAAGGGGGCATACCCAAAGGGTACATAGCGGCGAACCTACACAGGCTGATATCACAAGATTTATCGAGACAGCCCAAAAGCTTGAGCAAGAACTGCGGACTATTGTAATCGGGCAGGAGCGTATTATTCGCGAACTCCTGCTGGCACTCCTCGCTGGTGGACATGTCTTATTGGAGGGCGTACCAGGCCTGGGTAAAACGTTACTTGTGCGCACCCTGTCAGACGCCTTATCCCTCAAATTTGCACGCATTCAGTTTACACCTGACCTGATGCCAGCTGATATTGTGGGCACGACGATTGTTACAGAACAGGTTGATTCCAATAGCGTCTCACCCAGTGCCAAACGCGTTTTCAGTTTCCAGCCAGGCCCCATCTTTGCCAATATTGTCCTTGCCGATGAGATCAACCGGGCCACACCAAAGACACAATCTGCCCTGCTGGAGGGAATGCAAGAGCATACCGTTAGTGTAGGAGATAGAACACGTCCTCTGCCACAACCTTTTTTTGTGCTTGCAACCCAGAACCCACTCGAAATGGAGGGCACCTATCCTCTGCCAGAAGCGCAGCTTGACCGTTTCTTACTCAAGATCATGGTCAATTTTCCTAAAGCAGAAGATCTGATACGCATTCTCGATACAACCGTAGGGACACAATCACTGCGAGCCAGTCCAGCGGCAACCGGGGAGCAGCTTTTACACTTAATTGATGTGGCACGTGCAGTGCCAGTCGCAACCCATGTCAAAGAGTATGCCGTTCGCCTGTTGCTAGCGACACATCCCAACCAAGAAGAGGCCCCCGAGCAGGTTCACCACTATGTACGTTACGGAGCGAGTCCGCGTGGTCTGCAGGCGTTGATTATGACAGCCAGAGTACGAGCATTAATGGACGGTCGCTACAATGTTTCGCTTGAAGATATCCGTAATGTTGCCTATCCTGCATTACGCCACCGTCTTGTACTCAACTTTGATGGACTTGCCGATGGTATTACACCAGAGCGGCTGATTGACACCATCATTGAGGAATTGGCTGGTGAGGAATAGAAACGTGGGTGTATGGGACACCAGCGGATGCGAGGGACCCGATTTATCGCGTCCGCTGTACTTCACGCGTCCGCTGTTTTACAATGATTTGGGAACGATAGAATGGAGAACAATAGAAAAGCACGCTTTCCACTAGATGCCAGTGTCTTGCAACGATTGGATAACATCGCATTGCTCACACGCAGACCAATGGCTACGGGGCGTCCAGGACGTCGGCGTTCACCGCTGGCAGGATCTTCGATGGAATTTTCTGATTATCGGCGCTACGCTCCTGGAGATGACTTTCGCCGCATCGACTGGCGTGCCTATGCACGTCTGGAGCGTCTTTTCCTGCGTGTCTTCGAAGCTGAGGAGAACATCACCGTTACCATTCTTATCGATTGTTCCACATCTATGTATCATGGCACTCCCGCCAAATCAGACTTGGCCATTACATTGGCCGCTGCACTAGCCTACATTGCCCACAAATGCGAAGATAGCATCATTATCGGCGCACTCACCGACCGCTTGGAGTCCTTTCGTCGTGTGGGAAGTGGCAAGAATACGATCTGGACCATCGGTGAATTTCTCAATCAGCTCCCACATTCCGGTTCAACCAATCTGAACAGGGCCCTATACGACATCGGCCGAGTGGTCAACGCTAGCGGACTTACCATTATCATCTCGGACTTTCTTGCCCCCGATGGCTATCAAACAGGCATCCGTGCAGTGCGGCAATTACGGCAAGAAATAGTCTTGTTACAAATTCTATCGCCAGACGAAATCAATCCTGATATCCAGGGCGATTGGCAATTGCGTGATAGTGAAGGGCAGGAGACTGTCGAAGTGAGTGCCTCGGCTAGCATCCTTCAGGCATATGGGGAGCGTCTGGCCGATTTTACCGGGGAGCTAGCGGCCTTCGCACACACACATGCGGGGACTTACGCGCTCATATCTAGCGATACAGCAATTATTGATGTTATCCAGAGGCTCTTACGACAAATCGAGCTGGTTAGATAATATACGAGGGCGACTATCCAGGGGGTACGGCGGGCGCGATAAATCGGGCTAGTCAGATAATGGAGGATAACTATCAGGGGGTACGGCGGGCGCGATAAATCGGGCTAGTCAGATAATGGAGGATAACTATCAGGGGGTATGACGGGCGCGATAAATCGGGCCCCTACCGATGGCGATAAATCGCGTTAAGCAGTCTAATTGGTACCTGAGTTGTTACCATAATGCAGGAGTACGAGGGCAACGAGAATAGATGAACTTACTTGTTCCGGCAGCGCTCGCTTTTAGCGCTATCATACCAATCATACTCTTATTCTACTTTATGAGACCAAAACGCCAAGAGCATGTAGTCGGTAGCACGCTGCTCTGGAAACAGGCATTGCAAGATATACAAGCCAGCCGACCCTGGCAACGTCTGCGTATCACCCCATTGCTCTTGTTACAACTGCTCGCCGCCATCGTTATCGTACTGATCCTGGCACGCCCAGCGATCTTCACCAGCAGCCCCATCAGCGGGAACACCATTATCATTCTCCAGGCATCAGCCAGCATGCAGGCCACCGATGTGGCCCCGACCAGATTTGAAAGTGCAAAAAACACGATTGCAGATTTGATCGATACTATGGGACCCAGTGACCATCTCTCTTTAATTACTATGGCCCGCACTCCACAGGTACTCATCGCACAGTCACAAGATAAAGGGCAACTCTTTGCAGCTCTCCAGCGAGCCAGAGTGACCAACCAAGATGCAGATCTGCAGCAGACAGTCTCACTCGCTACCTCCCTTGCAGCAGGAGAATCCAATGTGCACATCCTGGTCATTGGGGATGGTCATGTGATGAACAGTGATCAGGCCATTGTCACTCCATTCCCTATGCGCTATATACCTATCGGAACCGATGCGTCAAATATTGCTCTTATAACCCTGGCTTCTCGTAATATAAATGGCCAGATCACGGCATTTGCTGAGATTGCAAACCTGAGCCATCAGCAGCGGTCAATACCGGTTGAACTGTATGCAGATGACAATCTTGTCAGCGTACAAACGATTACACTATCTGCCGGAGCCAGCGGTTCACTCGAATGGAGTTCTCTCAAGACCGACACGCGTGTACTGCACGCACACCTTATTTCTCAGGACCCAATGACCGCTGACCATGAGGCATGGGCAATCGTAGGTGGATCGATCCATGCGCAAATACTGCTCGTAACCAAAGGAAACACCTTTCTGGAAACTGCACTCAGCCTGCAGCCAAACATCACACTATTTGAAACCACACCTGATAAGTACTCCTCTACTATAGGCAACTACGACCTGACGGTATTTGACGGCATGACACCATTGCATCCTCCCGCTGGCAATATTCTCTTTGTCAATCCACCCGAAGGAAGCTATACTTTTGGTACATCTGGCAAACAAACGGGCATTAGCCACATCAGCATAGGAACAGACCCTTTCAATCTACTCACTAATGTTGATCTGAGTAACATACACGTTATACAGACAACACACCAGTTACAACCAGCTCTGTGGGCTCAAACGCTTATTGCAGCTACTGAAACGCCCCTGCTGATCGCAGGCGAGAACAATAATAGGCGTATTGCAGCACTTGGCTTTGATCTCCATGCCAGCGATCTGCCGCTGCAACCTGCCTTTCCTATTTTGATGCACAACCTGACGAACTGGTTCTTGCCGCCCCCTGTTCCTGAAAACGTACAGCTTGTGCCAGGGGTTCCCCTCACAGTCCAGGTATGGCCGGGAGCTGATCATGTGACGATTACTGGACCAGACAAGCAGGTCACGACTGTCGGCCCCCCATTTCCGGTCACGCCGTATACAAAAACCGACACCATCGGCCTCTATCATGTGACGCAGACTGTTCACGGACGTACTCTGGATGGCACATTCGCTATTAATCTGTTTGATGCAGGACAGTCGCGCTTGGCACCAGCTCACAGCCTGCCAGTTGTCCATAGCACCAATATAACGTCTGGTGGAAGTGCAGTACCACGACAGTTACGTGAAATCTGGCCCTGGATTGCAGCATTCCTGCTTCTGGTACTGTGTGTGGAATGGTGGCTTTTCAGCCGTAGCTATAAAATACAAACGTCCATGTCACACCGTGCAGACGCTCGTAAGCTGGCTCGTGGTAACTTTTTGCAACGTGCCCCTATCAAAAATGCCTGGGTGTCAGCCGGACAAGAATGGGTGCAAAAATGTTATACTATGATAAAGAAAAGAGCAAGGAAAGCTGTGAAACGTGTAAGATGGCGCAAGATCTTTAAGACGAATAGCAATAAATGAACATATGGTTATGATATGGTTATGAAGGGTAAGGAACAGGAATGGGTCACCATTTCACCTTTCAGGTCATCAGGCTGTGGAAGATCCCACCAGAAGTGCTCAAACAGAGCGGTTTTGAGGAGTTGCTCCCCTTGTTACCCCTAGCAAAAGGCAGCCAAAACCGTGAGACTGTTGATGAGATGATCAGTGAATTGATAGCCAGAGATCGTTCAGACTTACTGGAGTTAGGCCATTTCTGTGCAGGGCTCGCCTTTAAGGATGAGGCTAGCAAGCAATGGCTCAAAGAAAGGTTTCGCAAAGTGCAAGAGATCATTGAAGGGTCCTGGGTCTATCAGGAAACTCTCGAAAAAGGCCGTCAGCAGGCTTTTCAGCAAGCAGCAATCAGTATTGTGAAAACACGTTTTCCTGAACTTGAGCAGTTCGCGACAGAAATCATCGAGACTATCAGTGATCCGAATCGGCTCCAAACGTTGATCGTTGAGCTGAGTGGAGCATCAAGTCAGGAACATGCCAAAGTGCTTTTACTCTCGCTTGTCTCAGTTGCCTGAACTGATTGAAATGAATAAGATTAGAAGGAGAGAAGTATGCTAACATTTGAACAACCAATCCTCCTTCTACTTTTGATACCGATTGGCATTCTGGTATATCTCACCTGGAAGCGGATGTCTTTGCCTTATCCTGCTTTCCAACGCTATCTTATCCTAGCATGTCGTGCTCTACTCTTCGCGTTAATTATCTTAGCGCTGGCCGGAACTACCTGGGCTCAGCCAGTATCACGTCAGGCAACGGTTTTCGTCGGAGATATCTCGGCCAGTACAGGCTCACAACAACACTTTATCGAGCAGTGGATTAGCAATGCTATCAAACATAAACATTCCGATGACCAAGTTGGCATTGTTGCCGTTGGGCGCAATGCACTCGTGGAGCAATCCGTAAAGCCACAAATCGACTTTGCCCACTTTGAGTCCGCGCCCGATACAAACTATACCGATCTGGCAGCAGGACTGCGCCTTGCAGCTGCTATCCTGCCGACCGATAGCCAGCGACACATCGTCCTGTTAACTGACGGGCAGCAGAACCTTGAAGATGCCATGCAGGAAGCACAGCTTTTACAGCAAGAAGGAATTAGACTCGATATTGTTCCTCTTCCCAATGCCAACGGCCAGGAGGCCCGCATTGATGACCTGCAAGCCCCTACTAGTCTCCACACAGATGAGCACTTCGTCCTGCGCATCAAGCTGTACAGTACCATCGCCCAAAAAGCCATATTGCGTATTTATCTGGATAACAGTCTACTCTCAGAACAAAGTGTCCAGCTTGCGATGGGCCAGCAAGATTTCAGCGTGAACATGCCCGCACCATCAAGCGGCCTTCATACGTTTCATGTAACCTTGCAGGCCCCATACGATACACTCATACAGAACAATGAGGCGTCTGCATTCATTAATGTACAGGGTCCTCCTGCTGTGCTCGTTGTCGAGGGGCAACCGGGCAGTGGGCAAAATATTATTTCGGCATTGCAAGCTACTGGGATGCAAGTGCAAACAGGTATGCCGGAGAGTGTTCCAGTGAGCCTGGATGGCCTGGCAAAATACAGTGCTGTTGTGCTGGTTGATGTACCAGCGATAGCATTAGGTAATACACGTATGCAGATACTCCAATCGTTTGTACGTGATCTTGGTCACGGTCTGATTGTCAGTGGAGGTCAGAATAGCTACAGTCTTGGCAATTACGCCAATACTCCCCTGGAACAGACGCTGCCAGTGCGCATGGATATCCCACAACACAAGGAGACACCCTCCATTGCTGTCGTGATGATTATCGAAAGTCTGGAGTCTGATATCCCCATCAATATCTCCAAGGAAGCAGCAAAAGGTGTCATTGGTCTGTTAACCCCACGAGATATGGTGGGCATCTCAGGTGGCTATGGAACACTCAGTATCCCTATGCAGGCGGTCCAAGATCGTAGCAAGATCGATAAGGAGATTGACAATTTAAATCCAACTGACCCTGCGAGCTATACTCCGGACCTGATCAATGCTGAACAAACGCTTCGATCACTCCATACACAAATTAAACATATTATCCTATTAGGTGATGGAGATGCCTTTGATAATTCCTATGCATCTGTAGTGACAAAAATAGCAAGTGAAGGTATTACGGTTTCAACCGTCGCTACAAACTCGATGTCGCAGCAGGAATTTGGCACCATGCAGCAAATTGCTACTTGGGGCAAGGGACGGTACTACCAGGCAGACAATCCCGCAATCATCCCTCAAATTCTGCTTCAAGAGACGCAGCAGGCTGCACGGCGCAGCGTCATTAACCAGACATTTACTCCCGCAATTGTGGGGAATCATCCCATTCTCACAGGGCTGAACGGCCTTCCACAACTGCATGGCTATATAGCGACAACGCCAAAATCAACAGGACAGATGGTCTTGGTCAGCCCTCTGGAAGATCCCGTGCTTGCCGTCTGGCAATATGGCCTCGGGCGTGTAGCTGCCTGGACCAGCGATGCACTTGGGCTGTGGACGAAGGATTGGCTTACATGGAATAACGCTGCACGCTGGTGGGCCAACCTTGTCACGTGGACACTGCCCGCATCCAGCGATAGTGCCTTGACCGTCAATGGCAAGTTCGTCAATGGCATGGGGCAACTGACTGTCGATCTCAATAGCGCCGTTCCAGCAGGAGCAACACAGCAACAGGTACAGGTTCATATTGTTGGCCCATCTCCAGACAATGCCCAGCAAACGATCACACTACAGCCGATCGGTCCGGAACGCTGGGCGGGCTCATTTCCAGCATCTCAAGTTGGCACCTACCTGCTTCAAGCTACCTGGCGGGCATCAGCTAATGATGCAAGTGGAACTATCAGGAAACTTTCCACTGAAACCGGGTTGATCGTTCCATACTCACCTGAATATCATACACAGGGCACGGACTTACGCTTCCTCAAGCTGCTTGCCAGGGCAGGAGGCGGAGCCCTGCTTGATGCCAACGATGCAGGCACAGCTTTTGCTCAGAAACTGGTGCCGACCTCATCCCTGGTCCCCATCACATTCTGGCTGTTGATGTTAGCAGCTCTCCTGCTGCCCATTGATATCGCCGCACGTCGTCTGAGCAGTCTGGAAATCTTTGTCGAGGGCTCTAAGTGGCTAGTGGCCCATCTCCAGATCGGTAGCACGGCTCAACTCGCCACATCCGCCGGGCAGCTGCCTGCCGATCCAACGGTTACGGTACTCGATCACCTGCGAACTCAACGCCAACAGCGTCGCGAGTCTAAAGTAAATCAGTCAGAGAAGCACCCTGTAGCCAAAAGGAAAGTTACGCAGGCTAAACCGCTAGGCACAGAAACAGCCAACGCTAATCGAACAACAGAAACCAGGACTCAGCCAGCTGCGAAGATGTCTAAACCGACGCAATCTGCTCAGCCAGAGATTTCAACTGCGGCCCGATTGGTGGAAGCCAAACGTAAGCGTCGGCAGAAGAGCTAGTAGTGGTATAGGGATGCTCTAGCAGTCTCCTCACTGGACCTTTATCCTACTCTCTCCACCAATCTTACTCTTGATTCTTCCTAACCTCCTGAAAAATGAGTAAACCATGTGGTGTAATTTTTGTTCCCATGCCGCTAGGGAGGAGGTTGTTACATGCCAAAGGGGTGTCCTGTACTCTTGGATCTGCCGGAGGTCTCGCAGAAAATCAGGAGAGAAATTCATGCCTGTTGCTTTCCGGATAAGGTCTATGCCTCGTGTTGCAAACTTGATCGTATTGATGGGTTCAATACGATTCGCACTTCCCCAATACCAAGCACAACTGGTAAAGCTTTGCTGGAGGTAATATTGTGCTTCAAGCAGCAACCGCGTTTTAGAGACAAGTCTTCTATTATTAGGTTTACGAGAGTCTTTGCCGTGCTTTCTCCAAAATGCATCTTCTGTTATCAATCCGTTACGAAGGGCGACATAATCGTCCCGCGCAAGCCACATAGCAGGGAGAGCGGGACGAGTCTCCTCTTCAAATTGCTGATATGCCCGCTGCGATAGCGTATCCAGTGTTCTTCGTAGTGCTGGCTTCCAGCTAGATTTTCCTCCGCTATCAGGACATCCACAGCCAGTATCCCACCGAGCGAGCCCGCCACAAAAACAACTCCAAGAACTGTCATCGTGTATTTCCATTTCTTGTGTTGGCGGGTGAAGCTTCAGATAGCGCTCAAGGGTTATCACCTCAATGTCCTGATGAGGTGCGGCGTCTTTCACCAGATGAGAGAGAAAGTGATCACGAAATGCTTTATGATGCCCGTACAATTCTCCATCCGTTGCAATCAGAGTAAGTCCTTGTTTTCCTACCAGGTGTTTTGCAACAAACGCATCAGCATTGATTGTTTCATTATCCTGAAACGATGTGTGTCCTGAGAGACCTGCATCGTAGAAAAAGACAGTGAGAGTACGACCACCAGGAAGCAGCACTTTGTATGGCTGCGTTACGTCAACGTTCCATTTGGCTTGCCAGGGAGCAAGGATCGTATACGTAATACCACACTGCTCCATAATATCTAAAGTTCTCAGGTCTACGGCTGTTTCAGGTAACCACATACCGTGGGGTTTCCGTCTAAAGCGAGTTTCAAAGTCAGCAATACCCCATTTGATTTGGGTCCATCTATCACGGTCATTGCCAAGGGGCAAGATCGTGTGATTATATGGTTGCGCTAAGGTATTGCTCACCTTATAGCGGCTATAATGTTCATTTTCTGAAGCAACAATCTTGCGTAGCACATCAGGATGTGCTTTCTCAAGCCATGACGCGAGTGTTGGTCCAAGGTCAAAACTGATATGTGCAAAGTTGTTAGCGTAAGCATTGGGGCGATAACATTCAGCAGTAATTTTCTCATTGAAATTCCTAAAAGGTTTTGCACCATGTTCTGAAGGAATAATGCCAGTAAACGGGTCTTCCCGTGGCGGCTGGTAGAAGTGTCCATGAACACAGAGATATTTTTTTGACATAGTAAGAGCACCATCTTTGTTACTTTGAGGAACAGACTACGTGAACCAGCTTTTGAAATAGTATAGCTTAGAAATAGTATAGCTTAAAAGAGAGTGAAATGCTAAAACCAGAGAAACCTCTGTGTATACAGGCCTGTGACCTGTTGAGCAGTTCCCTCAATGATCACTACTTCGTTCCCACTCTCTAGATGCATCGTGATTGCCGACTGAGCAGCCAGATTCTGGGTAGCAAGCGAACCTGTGCTGAAATAGAAGGTTATGTCGAGCCAGACGCCCCACACTGGACGGCTGTGCGGCTGACCATCAGGACGAGTCGTCGCAATCCAAATAGCTGTTTCTTTCCATCGTTGAGTCACATTCTGTACAGAGCAAGCGTGCTCTGTACAGAGAGGCAAACGGCATCTCGTTGTTCATTTTTTCATCAATAAAAATGTGCTTGTTCTGGTTTCATCACCATGAAGGGAAGAAGAAGACTGATGGCAAAACCCTGTACCCATCTCAACCAGATACGAGAGGTCATGCCGAGCGCACGCGGCTGTGAGGATTGCCTGAAAACGGGTGACCCTTGGGTACACCTGCGCCTCTGTCTGACCTGTGGACATGTTGGCTGTTGTGACTCATCCAAGAATAAGCACGCGACCAAGCATTTCCATGCAACCAACCATCCGATTATTCAGTCCTTCGAGCCTGGAGAAGATTGGATCTGGTGTTACCTTGATACGGTGATGCTGGAGCCTGCTTGACCAAAGCTTGACTTCAGAGACATCACGACCTGTAGGAATCAGCTCCTTTGCATTGGAGAGGAGAGAGACTAGACGGAGAAAAACAGGGAGATCACAAACAAGATGAGTAAAGGAGCAGCAACTGAAAGATGGCCTTCGTTGCCTTTGGAGGCATGGAAAGACACGTGCGACACACTGCATATGTGGACTCAGATCATTGGCAAGGTGAGGCTGGCACTGAGTCCTTACGTGAACCACTGGTGGCATGTTCCACTTTATGTGACGGAACGTGGGTTGACAACGTCTCCCATTCCTTCTCATGGGGAGAAAGGCAGCGTCTTTGAGGTCCATTTTGATTTCATCGATCACAACCTCCTTATTCTCACCAGCGATGGGATGGCCAAAGCCCTCCCGCTGATCCCGCGTTCCGTCGCCAGTTTTTACCAGGAATTTATGGCAGCATTGCGCACATTGGGCATCGAGGTCACGATCAACACATTGCCCTGTGAAGTGCACAGTCCCATCCGCTTTGATCAAGATGAGGTCCATGCCTCCTATGATCCCGTCTCTACCCAGCGCTTCTGGCATATTCTGGTACAGACTGACATGGTCTTGAAGCGATACCGCTCGTGTTTTCTCGGTAAGAGCAGTCCTATCCACTTTTTCTGGGGCAGTTTCGATATGGCGCTGTCCTTTTTCTCGGGTCGACGCGCACCCGAACGCCCGGGCGCGGATCACGTCACGCAGGAAGCCTACTCCCATGAAGTGATCAGTTGTGGGTTCTGGCCTGGCGATGACCGTTTCTTCAAACCAGCTTTCTATTCCTACACCGCTCCTGCTCCACCCGGAATCGAAACCGTCTCTCTTCTTCCAGCGGCGGCGTTCTACAGCCCCCAACTAGGTGAATTCTTGCTTCGCTATGATGATGTGCGCAGTGCTGATTCGCCTGAACAGGTGCTGCTGGAATTTTACCAGAGGACCTACGAAGCAGGGGCAACTCTGGCGCATTGGGATCGCGAGACATTAGAGAAGAGGTGACATCTCCCCAGGGAAAACCGAGCGCATAATTCCGTGTCAGTTTTTGCACTTGCGCTCGTGAAACTATTGCAGTGAAGCCATCATTGCCCTGACCGCCTCCAGTTCATCATCGTTGACGGTATGACCCATGTGTGGGTAGAGCCGCGCAATGACCGCCCCTCCCTGCTGCTGAAGAACCTCAGATGAAAACTCAACACGTTCTTTGGGAATATGCATATCCCTCTCGCTACACCCGAGAAAGATAGGTGTTCCCTGCAGGGACCCTGGATAATCGCGCTTCGTCCCATCGGGACCAATCAGGCCACCGCTTAACCCGGCGACGCCACCGTAGCGACGTGGGTTACGGGACGCGAATTCGAGCGAGAGACAGGCACCCTGCGAGAACCCTAGCAGAAGCGTGTGCTCAGGCCCAATGCCTGCATCCGTCAAGCGCTCAAAAAGCGCTGCAATGACTGCCAGTCCAGAAGAAATTCCTGGTTCGTTGCTTGCAACAGGGGCAAGAAAGCTCTGTGGATACCACGAATACCCGGCTGCTTGTGGTGCAAGATAGATAAAGCCGGGCTGATTCACCTCGGGAGCCAGACTCAGGATATCTTCTGCCGATGCACCACGTCCATGGATCATGATCATGGCCACTTTTGCCCGCTCAAGTGGTTCACCTGCGGCCAGCACGGGCTGTCCCTGGTGCGGTCCAGTTATCTTGTTTATCCCTTGAAGATGCTCCATGTTTATACCTCCAAATCGCTCGTATCTGCATGCTCCTCTGGCACATGAATCGGGAGCAACACCTTCTCGATCTGTGAGCGCTGTGGCTCGAGCCACGCAGGAAGCTTGAGGTGTGTTCCTAGCTGCTCTACCGGCTCATCGATGGAGAAGCCAGGAGGATCGGTGGCGATTTCAAAAAGGACACCACCCGGTTCGTGGAAGTAGATCGAGTGGAAGTACTGCCGATCCTGTACAGGAGTCACGTTATTGCCATGACTGAGCAGATGTTGACGCCAGTTGAGCTGATGCGCATCGTCCTCTGTCCGCCAGGCAACGTGATGAACCGTGCCTACGGCTATCCTGCCGCGCGGCTGATCGGGTAGACTCAAAACATCGACGCGGGCACCAGGGCCGCCAGCGCCTACCTCATATCTGAAGCGGTTGCCTTCTTGCTGAAGCAGGCGAAAACCGAGCACACCAGTGAGCATCGTGGCCGTTGGCTCTAGATGCGCTTCTGCCAGCGTGACACTAGAGAAGCCTCCAATGGCATAGGCTTGTGGGATAGGTCCCTTCTTCCAACCACTACGAAGCTCCTCACCCTGGTGCGCAACCAGTTCCAGTGAGAGGCCATGTGGATCAAAGAAGGAGATCACTTGCTCATCGAAACGGGTGGTCGGACCTGTGATGGCAACGCCGTATTTCGACAGGCGATCAATCCAGTAGTCGAGCGCTGTGGTCGCAATGGAGAAGGAGATAGCGATAATCTGCCCTGTCCCTCTGCGCCCTTGGGGAGCCCCAGGCCAGGGAAAGAAGGTGAGAATGGTCCCAGGCATTCCGACTTCATCGCCATAGTAGAGATGATAGGTGCTAGGATCATCAAAGTTGACGGTTTGCTTGACCAGGCGTTGCCCCAGGACGCGGGTATAAAAATCAACATTTTGCTGTGGGTCTGCCACGATGGCTGTGAGATGATGCAAGCCAGCAATGGTGTTATTGTCCATCCATTCCTCCCAGGTGATCTATCACCTTGCACAGGACTTTTCTTTCATTCAGCATAATGGTAAGATATCCTTATATCATAAAAAAATCAAGGAAAATCACTGAATGAGATTAAAAAGCAAACCTCATTCAGCAGATACGAGGAAATAGGAGCGTGTTAGACAAAACAGACCGAATGGTATGCTCATCAAAGTACAGACCAGATCGTCGTCTCTCTTAGAAAGTGCCGATTTCATCGGGATCAAACACTTTCTCAGCTCACATTGACAGGTATTAAGTGATTTAGATGCACAGAGTGCTACGAGTGTCCCATGACCATGCCCTTCTTGCTGAAGAACCGCATGGGGATCATCTTCAAACACGCTCTAAGAGGCGCTGCTGAATCACATTCGGCAGATGCCGGGTGTAGCACAGGTGCAGACCAGCATTATTCTCACAACGCACTTTCAGCGGGAAAACATCGCTGTGGATGAATGAGACCGCTGAATTTCCTGCCAGTCGTCAGTTCGTTCCCAACGTAGAAAAACGACACATGCTATGCAAACTGGAAGAAACAATCGCGGATAATCTTTGGGTGAAGTTACAGTGAGACAACGATGGAGCAGCCTAAAAGCAATGTTTGTGAAGAGATGCATCGCTAAAGAATACATCTCTTCACAAACATATTTTCACGAGACACACAAGAGGAGCAGGAGTCGGTGTCGGCGTTGGGGTCGAAGCAGGGACAACAGAAGGCGACGGAGGAGGACTGCCCATGGTGCTCGTTCCAAGAGTGGGAGTCTCGGAACGAGCACCATGTGTCGAAGCACCACTGCTCTGCCCTCCGCTGCTCCTCTTCCCATCAGAACTGTTCTCGCTTGGCACTGGAGGCTGAAAAGAAGGCGTTGGTGAAGCTGTTTGCCAATGAGGCGTTGGTGGAACATTTGGAGAATGCTGCTCCCAAATGTTCACAGGACTATTTGGCCTCAAAGATGCTACTGCTAGTATGGTGCCCGTCGTCAGAAACAAGCACAACACGGTCGCTATGAGAAACCTCATCCACACGGGGGGCATGCTCCACCAAGATCTCTTCTTCACTTGCTGCTGGAGAGCATGCCTGCGGACCTTCTGCTCGAGTCGCTGAGCAAAAATCGGGTCAGGTTGTGACGTTGTTTGCACGCGCCGAGCTAAGATGACCAACTCATCGACCTCCGGATCAGCATCACCACCACCTTCTAATCGATCGTCAAGACGTTCATGAAGTGATTTCATGCCGACCACCCCTTTTGCTCAATATGCGCTTCAAACTCTGTAAGGCACGAAATTGCAAAGCTCGTACAGCATTGACATTCTTTCCAATCATGCGTGCAACGGTCCCCACATCGTATTCCAACAGTAAGCGGCCAATCAGGACCTGACGTTGCTCTTCTGTCAGCATATTTATCGCTTGGACAAGAGCACTCCGATCCTCGCAATCCTCCACATAGTGTGCAGGATCAGGAGAAGGTGACACCATGAGATCGGCATCCTCCTGCAGAGAGACTGGCATCCGCTCTCGGCCACGATAATAGCCAGCGACGGTGGTGCGGGCAATCTGAAAGAGCCAGGCTGCAAAAGTGGCTTCATCGGTCGCCTTGACTTTGTGGATCCTTTCCACCATATGGACAAAGACATCGGAGGTGAGATCTTCTGCGGTATTGCGATCAGGAACGCGAAAGAAAATATATGCAAATACTCCAGGCAAGAACTGGCGATAGACAAGAGAAATAGCCTCGAGATCTCTGCTCTTTGCACCATCTAAGAGAGAGGCAAAGGGAAGCACTTCTTTTTCTTCCTTGAACAATTGGACACACAGGCCATAACAAAACGATAACCCCCGCAACTATATCAGCAAAGAAGAACCTTGGCAAGCGTGTTCGCCTTGTGTGTACCGTTTATGAAGAAACTGTCATCTTCTGTGCAGCTATTCTCCATGCAACACGCCTCTGTGACACGAGCATGTGGATGAGGTAGCGCGGCCTTTGATGGCCTCTGCCAGAGTGACGCACAGGATCATGTCATTGCTATCGGTATTGCTGAAGGGATCGTTGCGCAAGGAGACTCTCAGCAGGTGAGACAAGTCATTATGACATCAATCCGCATGAGTGCAAGGAGTTCACATGTGAAGAGCACGGAAATCGCGAGACCCTCTTCGCCGACGATCATTGAGGTAGCGTCATCGATGGTCGGCTATATCACTGATGAAAAGCATCCCTACTATACCCGGATTGAGCTTGATGCCAGAATCAGCTCGACCACCAAGTTCGACAGGGTTCTCTTCAGTCATCTGGGGTTCAAGTCTTGGCGCAAGGGCAGAAGTCATATCAAGCACAGAGGCGATAGATATACCATTATCATTCCGATAGATGTGGCTTGCGCAGCAACATTTGAAGCAGGACCATTCTGCATCTGCATGGAAAACATTGGGGACAGCTTTACGCGCGTAAGTGTCCGCATGCAGCACGGAATGAAACGTTGCAAAATGACCATTCTGCAGGAAGAGCACCAACCAAAGGAACCAAAGCAGATAGACACATTCGTCAAGTATGAAGATATCTGGTATGCATCAGTCGTGACGAACGGTTTACAGACCGTCCGCATTGAAGAAGAGGTTTGCAGCTAGGAAGAACAGAATCTGCTATGTCTGGGAATGCTCCATGCCCAAAGATGAGAGAGAGAGCTTCGCTGGGCACCTCAAGAGTGGTTCGGCTTCCCCATACCGCCCCTGCTACACTTTCCGACGGGAAAAATTTACTGCTGAGTGTTGCCTGATTGGGCGCACCTGGGCCAGCACTCCAGGATGGTTCTCTCCCTTGCCGAGGGTTTTTTCAACAGGCTAGAGGGTTTGATGACACAAGCCCAATGGTGTGAAAGTCCTTCCTGCTTATGCTCATGGGTTTGTCTCAAAACCCGTCTCATAATCAACGTCTCAAAACAGCAGGCTTTTCACGGTATTGTGAGACACTCATCAGCCGAACAATTGTACAGATTTCACTTACAGAAGGGCTCATGTCCTCGTTTGGTGAATCAGTGAATTGATGAGCTATTTCATCTTGGTGAACAAGCATGAACTGTTGAGATAGATGAGATTAATAAACTCATCTCTCACCAAAGTCGGCCAAGAGCCACAGAATTTTGTGCTTTACACGTTAGCCCCAAGAGTGGAGGGGATTTTCGCAAATCTGCCGATGATTGGCAGTGGATGCCAGGACGTTTGGAGAGGTTACAGAGCTTAAAAGCAGAAGGTAAGTTTATCCGCTTTGCAACAAATCAAGGCGGTATTGCTTTTGACTATCTCAAAGAGCATGAGATACAAAACGAATTTATGGTGATGACTAGGGAGATTGGATATCCCGCTGGATGGAACATCACCCATGTTTGCTTTACTCACCCGAAATCCAGGATTGCGAAATACACAGATGTAAGCAATCGACGAAAACCAGAACCAGGAATGCTTATAGAAGCGATGAGACACGAAGATGTAACGCCAGATCAGACGATAATGATCGGGGGATGAGCAGGCAGCTCGGGCAGCTGGAGTTGATTTTATGTGGGCTGATGACTTTTTCAAGCAGGATCAAGATACATCAGAAGATATATCTCCAGAAGCCGACATCATCATGCAGAATGTTGATCCATCTGTGCGCAATACCTATGAAGAGGAGATGGTGAATCCGTCGCCGCGCAGGCAGAGGGATGATGATGGTCCGGCGATTATAATATAGATGGGCTACGAACCCAGCGACCAACAAGAAAGCGCCAACCGAGAGGAAGGCGCTCTTTTTGTTTCTCGTAAAGATGTCGCACAGATGTCTACAGTTTGGCATTGCACAATGAGCTGCTGTTGGGTAGTATTGGGGTAGGCACGCGTTGTGAGTGTGGTATGAGAATTGTTCTAAAAAGTTATGAGAAAAGGAGATATTATGAAAATAGAACGGTATAACCCAGCGGATGTACAAAAAGAAAGCCAAAAGCCAAGAGTGCGTAGCCTCACTGAAATAGTGTATAGGAGTAAGAGGGTTCCAGATACTCTTGGTTACAAAGATGGTGATGATAAATTTCATGAGCAGAAGAAAGAACCAAAAGCACTAGATGAGATTCGTGAAGGACATAACTTTTATGCTGGTGATCTCATAGCTTCAAGTGGAATGTTTAGTCTATTCAATCACCTGCGCATGGAGGGGAAAATAATAGATACAGAAGATATAGCAGGAGGCAAAACAGATGGAGGGCCAGACGGACAGCTTTTAGGTACTCTTACCGACACTGAAACTGACCAACGCTTTCATCAGGTAGATAACCCAATACCAGATAAACCTCATAAAGCGCAGCGCCCTGCTAAGAGACCCCGCATAACTGAAGGTGGGTTTAATATGATACTCAGTCATTTAAATAAAAAAGAAGCGAAATCATATTCTGATACATCTAGTGCAAGCTATGACAGAAAAGATGTGAAGACTGAGAACAAGATTGACTACGGTGAACGCTTCAAAGATATCGAAGGGAAACCAATTGAAGAAATTATTGCTAGGATACCGAAGGAAGCTGGAGGAAGCAATATAATACCAGGGCATACTGGAAAAAGGGGATTCGAATATTACTGGATAGATCAAGATAGGAATCGGTGGAGTGTATACGCTCATTCTCACGTTTGGAAGGATTGTTGGTCGGCACGTGTTGTGAAGAGTAACAAATCTGGTGACTTCTATATGGACTCATCTGGTGAATTTTATGTTCGCTGTTTTACTGTATTAGACAGAACAATCGCTGATAAGACTCACATCGAGGTGCCTAGCCCTGTACCTTATGTATCTCCAATTGATCATCCGGGGCACTATGGCAGGGAAAAGTAATAGCAAGGACAAGGTTGATTCTTACTCTGATCTTGCGTCAATCACAAGATGCCCCGGTGCTCACATCGAACAGCCGGGGCATTGCAGAGATAGGGCGCTATCTTTGTTGTGTGTAAAGATGTCGCATAGATGTCTACGGTTTGGCATTGCAGAGTGGGCACATAGTGGGTAGTATTATGGTAGGCACTCGGTGGGAGTGTGATATGAGATATGTTTGAAATGCTTTATGAGAAAAGGAGATATTGCAAATGCCAGATATAAAGAATAGTGGAGACAAGACACCTAATAGAGATCAGAAATCTAGATCTGCAACTCCAGGTACTGATCATGCTAAACTAATGTTAGCAGCAACTGAATAGACCCTATTCCGGTTCGCAGAGAGCTAGCTTAGAGACCAATACCCGGACAGAAGCTTTTCCCCTCACGATGACACCAACCGGAATAGAGTCTAATATAGTAGGCAGCGAGGACAAGCTTCGTCTTCTACACAAAGAGGAGATGACTTGATCTCCTCTCCTAAGACAGATGCAGATGCTAGCCAACAAGAAGCTGCTCGTAAGGGGACGCATGTATATTCCGATTCCAGATGGAAAGAAGCGGCTCAACGTTATAGTGACACACAACGAATGATTTCGTCTTCTACACAAAGAGGAGATGACTCAACCTCCTCTCCTGCAGAAGGAGCTGATAGCCAACAAGAAGCTGCTCATAAGGGGACGCTTAGAGAGGCTATTAGTAAGGTGATGTATAGAGAGGCTGCTGAATATGTAAATCGCGATCCCCGAATGCCAGATATAGCGATAGATGCACTAGGGCGCGTGTTATATGAACGTCCTTCAGAATTGAATGATCCCGCTTATGTAGACGATCCAAAAGGAAAAAAATTAGAAAGGAGCCCGCAGCCACCTACCGACTGGGGAAATCCAAACTGGGGAAAGGACAAAGACAAAAAAAGCTAAAGCATAAAGCAGTACGGTGACGATGACAAGGACGTACCAGACCACAATCGCCTTGTAGCACGATACAACAAAAAGCCCCGGCACTCACATTGAACAGCCGGGGCATTACAGAGATAGGGCGCTCTTTTTGTTGTGTGTAAAGATGTCGCATAGATGTCTATGGTTTGGCATTGCACTGTGGGCAGCAGTTGGGTAGTGTTGTGGTAGGCACTCGATGGGAGTGTTGTGTGAGAATTGTTCGAAATACTTTATGAAATAAAATTACGAAAAGGAGATTTTCAATGTCAGACACAGGTCCAAGAGCAACAAGTAATATAAGAGAAGTAAGAGAGTTAAGAGGAGAATCAGGAGAAAGATCAGGAGAGAGTGGGCTTGATCCTGTTAGAAGGCAATCTCTACAGAGCTCAGACAGGTCTCAGGCTCCGGTTGTTCAACCTCCCGGTTTTTGTGATCATGTAAAGAATTTTTTTGCTTCTCTAGCAAGAAATCGTGTATGCGTCACCAATAGAGGGCATGAAATAGAGCCCCATGAAGCAATAGTGCTTCATGAAACAGGATCTCATGGTCGTACCTCTCATGAAATACCGCTTTATGCTCATCCATCAGCACAGCCTTATGCAAGAGGGATTTATGCAATAGAGCTTCAGGAGGGATCTGGCTCTGGGTCAAGTGGATCACAGAGCACAGAAAGGAGAACACTGAGCACAGGTCGGTCTTCTGATCAAAGGCATAGTGTAGTTGATCAAGAGCCTAGAGTAATTTATGCTGAGCCAGGCACCTATTCATCAGAAGCCGACCCCTCTTCTCTTCTCAGACCAGAAGATCAAAAAGCACTCGATAGACATGCATTAGATGTATTACTTATTAGACTATCTGATGATCATGCACTCATGCTATCTGAGGCAAATCAGTCAAATGAAATGAGAAAGCGACATCCTGAGCAATATAAATATATGGAAGGAAAAATAGTAGAATTATCAAAATTAAAAAAAGAAGAATTAAATGCAAAAATAGCAGAAAGAGCAGAAGAAAGAAAAGCTGAAATAGCAAAACAAACAAAAAAGAAGTCAACAATAAGTGCAGAAGGAACATTGAACCCAATAGCAGAATTGGAAGAGGAGGAAGCTTAGCGGGCGATGCCCCGGTGCTCACATCGAACAGCCGGGGCAGCGCAGAGATAGGGCGCTCTTTTTGTTGTGTGTAAAGATGTCGCATAGATGTCTACAGTTTGTCATTGCACAATGGGCAGCAGTTGGGTAGTATTGTGGTAGGCACTCGTTGTGAGTGCCTTGATAGAAATGTTCTATAAGCTTTATGAAAAGGAGATATTGCAAATGTCATCAAGAGAAATACCAAGTGAAACAAAAGCAGGAACATCACCAAAGAAACTTGTACTCGACGTTATTAAAACTTCAGCTCAACAAAAAGAAAAAGAACGGGCTTCATCTTCTCAACAGAATATGGATCTCCGTGATCTCTCACCTCTTACTCCTCTGTCCTCAGAGGTATCAGGATCGCCCATTGGTTTACGGGGTAGCAATTTGCCTCAAGAACTAAAACGTGTACACAGCGAATCCTCAGATAAAGATCAACCAGACATAAAAAAAATGAAGATGTCTGATGAATGGATAAGAGACTTTGGAACTGATGATGAAATTAAGAATATAAAGAGAAATGATATAACTGCAATAAGCGATAATATTAGAGATAATAATATTGTAGAAAAATTAGCAGCATTAAGGAGTAAGGTAGCTGATACATGGAATAAGAATCTTTCTCATAAGGATTTTGTAGATGCATGGCGTGAAAATTCAGCAGATGAGGCACTGAAAAATGCAATGCAAAGGATTATAACATTGGTAAGACTTAGAGATACAACATCAATAACTGATAAAGATCCGAAATATAAGTTTTGAACTTTTGTATGGGTTTTTGAGCTGAATACCACTTAATATGGCTCTACCTAGCATGGTAATCACAAGCAATATTGTCATACTGTACCAACATAGAACGCACAATGCCCCGGTGCTCACATCGAACAGCCGGGGCAGCGCAGAGATAGGGCGCTCTTTTTGTTTCTCGTAAAGATGTCGCATAGATGTCTACAGTTTGTCATTGCACAATGGGCAGCAGTTGGGTAGTATTGTGGTAGGCACTCGTTTTGAGTGCGATATGAGAATTGTTCTAAGGGATGCGTCAAATCTGGTTGACAGTTTGAAAGTAGAGGTATTTTCGAGAGAAAGGCACAAGTATCTAAGCCTCGCAAGATGAGGAGTTAAAATTGATCAAAGCCGTATTAGGAGCTGAGAACGAAAAAC
>Ga0207416_1001896_pt1 | contig 24882 bp, 22 predicted proteins | sample PaiPotPPM11metaG_FD_184107 | JGI IMG/M metagenome (GOLD analysis project Ga0207416, IMG submission 184107) | Iron sulfur acid spring bacterial and archeal communities from Banff, Canada, to study Microbial Dark Matter (Phase II) - Paint Pots PPM... ... | reverse complement strand
GCTGCGGCCGGCCCAGAATATGGGCCGGCCGCAGCGGCCGGCCCCGCGACGACAGAATTCACCGGTTCCGCCGGAAGGGCAGGAATTGCCCTGCCCGGGGTCAGCGGACCGGGGCGGCCACCGCCTCCCAGTCGGGGCGCAGCGGCATGCCGGACTGGCCGTTCGGGCCGAGTTTCACGCCGAGGACCTGGTGGAGCTGGATGTGGTTGCGCTCGAAGCCGAGCCGGGAGCCGGCCATGTAGAGCCGCCAGACCCGGGCGATGGGGTCGCCGACCTCGGCCACCGCCTCGTCCCAGTGCGCGTCCAGGTTCGCGCACCAGCCCGCGAGCGTCTTCGCGTAGTGCTCGCGCAGGTTTTCCTCGTGCCGGACCTCGAAACCGGTGTCATGCATCAGCGAGACCAGGAAGCCGGGCGCCTCGAGTTCGCCGTCGGGGAACACGTACCGGTAGATGAACCCCGACGTCCGCCGGGCGGGCTCGGTGTCGTCGACGCGGGTGATGCAGTGGTTCAGCAGCCGCCCCTCCGGCTTGAGCTTGCCGAGCAGGAACCCGAAGTAGCCGGGGAGCTGCGCCTTGCCGATGTGCTCGGTCAGCCCGATCGAGCTGACCGCGTCGAACTCGGTCTCGGGCACGTCCCGGTAGTCCAGGTGGCGCACCTCGGCCAGGCCGGACAGGCCCTCGTCCTCGATCGCGCGCTGGGCCCAGAGTGCCTGCTGCTCGGACAGGGTGACCCCGAGCGCCTTGACCCCGTACTCGCGGGCCGCGTGCCGCACCATGCCACCCCAGCCGCAGCCGACGTCCAGCAGCCGCATCCCGGACCGCAGCGCGAGCTTGCGGGCGACCAGGTCGTGCTTGTAGGCCTGGGCTTCCTCGAGCGTCGCGTCCTCGGCCGGGTAGCAGGCGCAGGTGTAGGCCATCGACGGGCCGAGCACCCACTCGTAGAACGTGTTGGACACGTCGTAGTGGTGCGAGATCGCCGAGGCGTCCCGGCCCCGGGAGTGCCGACGGCCCGTCAGCGACCGGCGGCGCAGGCGGACCTCCTGCGGCGGCGGCGCGAGCCGCGGCCACAGGATCCGCGGGCCGCCCAGCTGGCGCAGCAGCGCGACCCGCTCGGCCAGGCTCAGGTCGGCCCGCTGGACGCTGACCATCCGGGCCAGGGCGGTGTACATGTCGCCATCCACATCGATGTGGCCGGCCACGTAGGCCCGGGCCAGGCCCAGCTCGCCCGGCGCCTGGGCCATGTAGGAGACCGCGGCCGGCGACTTGACCGTGATCCGGACCGGCGCGCCTTCCGTTCCGGCCCGGCTGCCATCGTAGGCCTGGAACTCGACGGGGGCGTCCGGCCCCGTGATCTGCTCAAACACTTCGGCCAGCGCCATAACCCGCTCTCCCGCCTCTCCCGGCCGCGGCGCGCCGTTCCCGGCCGCGGCCTGCTCTGCCTGGTCACTTCGCGCGCACGCACTTGTCGTAGAGGTCGGCCAGCCGGCCGTCGCCGTCATACTCGCGCTTGAGCTCCGCGTATTCCGCGCCGTTGTACTGGGCCCAGAACTCCTCCTGCGAGTAGAACGACGTGGAGTACAGCCCCTTGTGCCCGCCGAGCGCGGTCACCTCGTCCTCGACCTGCCGGTTGAAGTAGCCGTCGCCCTGGCCCGGCGGCAGCTCGACCGTGCCCCAGAAGCCGAAGTTCACGTACACCTGCCCGGCGCCGAGCGGGTACAGCGGCCAGGTCCGCTCGCCCCGCAGCCGCAGCGGGCACATCCACACCGGGCTCATGCCCACCCGGTCGGCGAAGAACCGGAGGAACTCCGCGCCCCGCTCGACCGGGATCTCCACGTCCTGGGTGACGTCCTCGCGCGGGGCCCGGCCGCGCCGGGCGTTCAGGGCCGTGTACACGTGGTACCGGTGCTCGAGGGCGACCAGCTTCCGGTAGACGTCCGAGCGGCGGTAGCGGCGGGGCCAGGCGCGGCGGATCACCGGGTTGTACACGCCGAACACCCGCGCGCACCAGAACCAGTCGGTGTCCCACCGCCACAGGTAGTCGCGGATGGTGAGGAAGTCCTCCCGCGGGCCGCTGATCGAGCGGTAGTAGATCCGCTCCCGGGTGTAGTCGCTGAGCCAGGGGGCGACCTCGCTGAACGAGCCGACGGTCAGGTACATCTCGTCCAGGCTGAACGCGGTGCCGTCCACGAAGTCGGCCCGGTGCCCGGCCAGGCTGCCGTCCTGGGCGATCTGCGCGACCGCGGCCATGCAGGCCTCGGGGGTGTCGAAGCGGAAGTGCCGCAGGTGCACGTACGGCGCCACCGGCTCCAGCTCGATCGTGAGCGACAGCGCGTAGCCGAGCGTGCCGTAGGAGTTGGGGAAGCCGCGGTAGAGCGCATGGTGCTCGTTGCCCTCGGCGGCCGTGACCACCCGGCCGTCGCCGGTGAGGATCTCCATCTCGGTCACCGACTCGTGCGGCATGCCGCTGCGCAGCGAGCTGGACTCGATGCCCAGGCCGGTCACCGCGCCGCCGAGCGTGATCGTCTTGAGCTGCGGCACGACCAGCGGCATCAGGCCGTAGGCCAGCGTGGCGTCGGCCAGGTCCTCGTACGTCGTCATGCCGCCGACCAGCGCGGTGCGGGTCTGCGGGTCGACGCGGAGCACGTGCCCGAACGCCGACACGTCCAGGCCCGACGAACGGCTGCCGTCGCTGAACCGGAACAGGTTCGAGGTGCGCTTGGCCAGCCGGACCGGCTGGCCGGGCGGGATCGCCGCGTAGGCGCTCCGCAGCTCGGCCACGGCCGCCTCGTGGCCGGCCGGCGCGCGGATCGCCCCCGGTGCCGCGCTGCGCTGTCCCGTGCCGGTGACGTCGATCGCATCCTCCCGAGTTCGCCCGCACCCGGGCCTCACGGCGAGAATGCACGCAGGAGGGTGTTATGGGCAAGGTCTATGCCGAGCTGGACGAACGGCTCAGGAAGTTTATCTCGCGCCAGTCAGTGTTCTTCGTGGCGACCGCGCCGTGCCTGTCCCCGGACGGCGAGGGCGGCCACGTCAACGTCTCGCCCAAGGGCTACCGGGACACGTTCGCGGTCCTCGGCCCGCGGGCCGTGGCCTACGTCGACCTGACCGGCAGCGGCGCGGAGACCATCGCGCACCTGCGGCAGAACGGCCGGATAACCATCATGTTCTGCTCGTTCGGGAAACAGTCGAAGATCTTGCGCATCTACGGCCGCGGGCGGGTGGTGCTGCCGGACGGCCCCGGCTGGCCGGAGCTGGCCCGGAGGTTCGCCGCGGGCGCCGGCCAAGGGGCGCGGCGCCGCGACCGGCGGGCGATCATCGTGGTCGACGTGGACCGGGTCGCCGACTCCTGCGGCTACGCGGTGCCGGTCATGGAACTGACCGAGGAGCGCGGCCTGCTGGCCCTGACCGCCGAGCGCCAGTCCCCCGAGGAACTGGCCACCTACCGGGCCGAGAAAAACGCGGAGAGCATCGACGGCCTGCCCGCGCTCAGCGGCGGAGCTTGGCCACCAGCCGCTGCGGAACGATCTCCACGGGGAACGGCTGCCGCGCGCTGAACGTTTCGCCGCCGGTCACGCCGGCCACCGCCCGGTAGCAGTCGCCGTCCAGTTCGAACGCCTGCAGGCTCGGCCGGTCCAGGTCGGGATCGATGATCCAGTACGACGGAATGCCGAACCGCTCGTAGGCCGCCTTCTTCAGGTTGAGGTCGCGCAGCACGGAATCCGGCGAGAGCACCTCGGCCACGAGCAGCGGCGGCCGGCTGAGGCGGGCTCCCCCGGAGTCGGCGGCCCGCGCCACGACGACATCGGGTTCCAGGGCGCTCCGGAACGAGAACCGCACGTTCACCGGCGTGCCGAACACCACCAGATCATCCGGGCAGGCATCTTCGAGCAGCATGCCGAGAACGAACGCGACGCGCTGATGCGGCACGCTGGGAGCGGGGCTCACGATGAGCATCCCGTCAATCAGCTCGTAACGGCGCCCGTCTTCGGGCATGTGCTCGAGGTCGTCGACGGTGAACGGCTCGCCTCGCTTCGGCCAGGCGTCGGCTATGCTCACAGCACTCATGGTGCCTCCCAGGGGCCAGGGCTGTCATCCGCTGTCATCCTTCCGCCGAGTACCGACAAATTCGTGGACTAGGTCCGGCGCGGCGACGAGGTGCCGCACCCTGGGCCCATCCGGACGCGTGACCTGCGACACTCCAGGCGGGCGGCCCGGCGCGGGTCATGAAAATGCGTGGCGCGAGCTCCTAGGCTGAGCCGTATGCGGATCGCGCTGATCAACTCCGGACTCGGCCTGCTCGCGGCGGCCGCCGCGCTGTGCCGGCTGCGCCCCGGCACCGACCTGGTGCTGGCCATGGACCCGGACGGGATGCCGTGGGGGCCGCGGACGCCCGCCGACATCGCGGGGCGGTCGCTGGCCGCCGCCCGGGCCGCGGCCGCCTTCGGTCCGGACGCGATCGTGTTCGCCTGCAACACCGGCACGGTGCACGCGCTCGGCGCGCTGCGGGCCGAGTTCGAGCCCGCGATCCCGGTCATCGGCACGGTCCCGGCCATCAAGCCCGCCGCCGCGTTCAGCGACTCGGTGGCCGTCTGGGCGACGGTCGCGACCACCGCCAGCGCCTACCAGCGCCAGCTCATCGCCGATTTCGCGGGCTCGGGGCAGGTCACCGCGGTGGCCTGCCCCGGCCTGGCCGACGCCGTCGACGCGGGCGACGAGGCCGGCACGCGAGCCGCCGTGGCCGCCGCGGCGGCCCGCACGCCGGCCGGCTGCGGGGCCGTCGTCCTGGGCTGCACCGAGTACGAGCTCGCGGCGCCCGGGATCGCCGCCGCCCTGCCCGGCGCGACCCTGTTCGGCTCGGCCGCGGCCGTGGCCGCGCAAGCGCTGCGCCGGGCCAGCGCCAGCCCGACCGCCAGCGCAGGCGACGGGCCGCCGGACGCTCCAGGGCCGGCCGGGACCGTGCAGGTGCTGCTCAGCGGCCGGCAGGCCGACCTCCCGGCCGCGGCGCTGCGCTACCCCGAGGGCCGCCTCCTGGCCGGCCTCGTGGCTGACCGGCGCCTGGCCGGCCCGGCGGCCGATCGACCGGCCCGGGCGCGCTCGGTGACCGCGTAGCTCGCCTCGACTTCCTCCGGCGTCATCGGCAGCCGGGCGGCGGACGGCGGCAGGCCGGCGTCGAGAGCCTGGCCGAGCAGGTGGGCCATGGAGTAAGCCGGATCGGCGGCCAGAGCCCGCTCGATCGCGATGTTGGCCAGCGCCCCCTCCCCCGACTGCCAGGCGGTGAAGGCCAGCAGCGACGCCGGCGCCGGGACGTACGGCCCGGTCGCGCGGCGGATCAGGTCGGTCCACAGCCGCCGGTGCGCCGCCCGGTGCTCCGGGTCCATCCGGGCCCAGGCGTCGTCCCGCACCCGGAGGTCCGACACGGTCACGCAAAGCCAGGCCAGCTCGTCGTGGTCGGTGATCTGGCCGCCGCCCCGGTAGGTGGCGATCGCGGCCTGGACGGCGGCCCGTCCCGCGGCGATGAGCGGCCGCATGACGTCGGTCTCGGCGGGCGCGGCCGCCATCACCTCCTGGGCCCGCCGCAGCGCGCGCTCGGTGGCCTGCCGCATGGATTCGGCGGCCGGGCCGGACAGCGGGGCCACGCTGCGGGCCAGCGCCGCCCGGTCCGGGCGGGCATCCAGCCCGGCCGCGGCGAGGGCCGAAGCCGCCGGGTGGGCGACCGCGTCGAACGCGGTGCCCTCGGGCGGGCAGCAGCCCGGATCCCGGCATACGTACGACCAGTACCGCCCGTCCTCGACGCGCAGCAGGTCGCGCAGCCTGATCGCGTTCCGGCGCAGGCCCGCGCCCAGCGCCTCGGCGACCGGCGTGACCAGCGTTCCGGGGCCGTACCCGATGGCGATGGCCGCCACGACGCGCCGCTGGCGCAGCACGCCCGCCGCGTGCTCGGCGAGCGCGCGGGCCCGGGCCGGGTCCGGCGGATCGGGCAGGTCGTAGCGGAATCCCAGCTTGACCCGGCCGCGCGGCCCGTCCAGGCCGACCACGACCATGCTCTGGCTGGGATGGAACCCGAGCAGGTGCGGGACGACGGCCAGGACGCCGGCCACCGAAGTCACCCTGACCCGGGGCGTGTCCCGGCCTAACGCCGGCTCGGCACGCTGAACCTTCGTGCGCGGGGTCTGCTCACCCGCGGGCTGTTTGTTCGTCATGCCGCCAGGCTCAGCCCGGCGGCCCGCCCGCCACGACCGGGTTACCGCCGCGCCTGTGCACAACTGGCGCGGTCCCCCAGCCGCGGATAAACGGTTTGACATTCAGCCGCGGGCCGGCTGAGCCGCCTGCTGCCCGGTGGCCTGCGCTTTGATGAAGGCGGCGATCCGGTCGTTCAGCTCGTCGATCCGGTTGAAGCCGCCGTGGCTGCCTGGGACGATGGCGACCTGCGCGTTCGGCATGTGGCTGGCCCGGTCGCGGGCCTCCGCGGGGGTGATAAGGGCGCTGCGCGCGCCGGTGACCAGCAGGACCGGCACGTCGATCGCGCGGAGTTCGTCGTCGGCCAGGACGCGGGGGAACTTGGGCTCGGCGTGGTAGCCGCGCATGGCGGCCCACATGAGCGTCATCTGCTCCGGCTCCAGCAGGCCCGGGAGGTCCAGCCACCGGGCGAGCGGCCGGCGCAGCGGCCTCGGGGTCAGGCTGGCCAGGCCGCTGATGGTCATCCACCACCAGAAGCGGGCGTCGAGCCTGGTGAGACCGGCCGGGTCGAGCAGCGTGATCGAGGCGACCCGCCCGGGCGCGCGGATTGCCTGGTTCATGGCCACCCAGCCGCCGTAAGACTGCCCGACCAGGTGCGCCGGGTGGTCGCTGAGCTGGGCGAGCACTTCGTCCAGCCAGGCGGCGCGGGCCAGCGGCGGAGTGATCGGGGCCCGCCCGGCGCTGGCGTTCGCGTCGCCCGGCATGTCGATTCCGTACACCGGGCCGACCTCCGCCAGCGCCGCCACGTGCGGGTACCAGCCCGACGCGTTGGACCCGGCGCTGTGCAGCAGCACGACCGGATCTCCGGCGGGGTGCGGCCGGTAGGCGTGCACCCGCGTGGTGGTGGTCGCCGTCTCGATATCGAACTCCTCGTGGGGCTGCGGCCACCGCGCGAAGGCCCGTTCGTAGGCGGCCATGAACTTCTCCCGCGCCGCATCGCTCACCCACGATCCGACCGCGCCCTCGTGCGCCAGCCCGGCTGCACCGGTGATGTGCCTGAGCTTGAGCCTGGGCATGTCCTGCCTCCTCCTGGCTTCGCCTCGCATCTATATGATACGAGCGTATCATTTAAGAAGCAGGCCAGCAGCCAGGGGTACGGTGAGCCGGTGCCCAAACGGGTCGATCACGAAGAACGCCGACGGCAGATCGCGGACGCGCTGCTGCGCACGGCCGCCACCCGCGGGCTGCACGCCACCGGGATGCGCGAGGTCGCGGCCGAAGCCGGCGTGTCACTGCGGCTGGTCCAGTACTACTTCGGCACCAAGGAGGAGCTCCTGCTGGGCGCCATGCAGCACCTGGCCACCCAGTTCAGCGCGCGGGTCATGGCCCGGATCAGGCAGACCAGGCAGGCAGATAATCCAGCCCGCCCGCGCGACGTCATCGCCGCCATCCTGACCGAGGGGCTGCCCGCCGACGACGAGAGCCGCACGTTCACCGTCCTCTACACGGCCTACTTCGCGCTCTCGCTGACCGACCCGGCGCTGGCCATAGGCCCCCTGACCCGGAACTCAGCCGCGGTGATCGACGTGATCGCCGCTCAGCTGCGAACCGCCCAGGCCGCCGGCGACACGCCCGCCGGCCTGGACCCGGACCTCGAAGCCCTCAGCATGATGACCATGTCGGCCGGCCTGGGCCACAGCGTCCTCGGCGGCCACTCCTCGCCCGAGCAGGCCCAGGCCGTGATCGACTATCAGCTGCACCGCCTGTTCCCCGGATCCGCCCCGCGGATGACCGCCGGCGCCGCGCCCGGCTCATCACCAGTGTACTGATCCGTTTAAGCTTGATTGCCCTGATGAGGCAGGCTGGCGCAGAGTTGCTAGCATCCTTGCTACCTCAGGCTGGCCAACTTTCGTGGCAGCGAACGCCGCGATGTTCGCAAGGGTCTCCAGTCACCTGGGGAGGAATACCCCGAGCGGCTGGGCCACCAGCCGGGCGACCTCGCCGGTCTCGTCCAGCTCGAACTCGGCGGTAACGCCGGGCTGACCCTGGACCTCGAAGCGCAGGCCCCGTCCGGGCTTCAGGTCCAGGGCCGGGGTACCGGGCGCGGTGACGGTCAGCGTCCGGTCGCCCTTCAGGCCCACCACGATCTCGATCGGGCCCATGGCGTAGGTTCCGCACAGCCGGCGCAGCACCTCCGGGTCCTGCGCCCGGGCGTCAGGCAGCCGGTCGAACCGCAGCGGCCCGACCGACGGCTCGAAGGGAACGGTGAGCGCCGTGATGTCACCGTCCGGGTCCGACAGGAACATCAGCGGGAGCGCATGGGGCTGGTCGCCGAGCTCGTGCCATTCGAGGTCGAACGTCTCGTAGTGGCGGTGCGCAAGGGTCAGGTCCATCGTGCCGAGGGCCGGCCGCAGGGTGCCCCCGTCGAGGCTGATCGTGAGGGTGCCGTAGCCCGGGTGCCGGTAGTCGCCGGCGTAGGCCGCGAGCGGCCGGGGCAGGGGGGCGTCGGGGACGGCGCGGCGGGCCTCGCGGGCCGCCCCGATCCCGCCCATGGCCGCGTCGAAACGAGGCTTGTAGTCCGCGAACCAGTCGAGGGGCTCGAGGCCGAGCAACTCGTCGAGCACCCGGTAGGCGACGACTGGCGCCATGGCGCTGGACGAGGTGTTGGTCATCACGGCCACGCCGATGCCATCGTCGGGCAGCAGCATGCACTCGGTTATGAACCCGTCGATGCCGCCGCCGTGCTCGGCGAGCCGGTGCTCGCGGTACCGGCCGATCATCCATCCGAGCCCGTAGGCGTACCGGGTGGACGCGGGAAAGCTGCGGTCCTCCGGGATCAGCGTGTGCGGCCGGTGCTGGCGCTCCACGGTGCCGGGCGACATCACGGCCTGGCCGTCGACCTGCCCCCCGCCGAGCTGGGCCAGCAGCCAGCGAGCCATGTCGGCGGCCGAGGAGTTGATCGCCCCGGCCGGCGCCAGGGCCGTCACCGGCCGGGCGGGCACCGGCCGGACCACGCCCTGGCGGCGTTCGTAGGCGGTGGCATGGTCGGGGTCGGCGAGCAGGTCGTCGGCGGACAGGTTCGACCGGCCCATGCCGAGCGGGGTCAGCAGCCGGGAGCGCAGGTAGTCCTCCCACGGGGTGCCGGCCAGCACGTCGACCACGTGCCCGGCGGCCAGGTAGCCGAGGTTGCAGTACTGGAACGCCTGGCGCAGGTCGCGGCTGAGCGGCAGATGCCGCAGCCGGCGGACCACCTCGGCGCGGGAGCGGTCCGGGTGACCGATCCAGGACAGGTCGTGGCGGGGCAGCCCGGACCGGTGGGCCAGCAGGTCGGTCACGGTCAGCCGCTCGGTCACCGCGGGGTCGTGCAGCCGCACGTCCGGCACGTAGTCGCGGAGCGGTCGCTCCCACCCGAGCAGGCCGTCATCCACCAGCGCCCCCACCGTGGCCACCGTGAACGCCTTGGTGGTGGACCCGATGGCGAACAGCGTGTCCGGGGTGACCGGCAGGTCCGCCTCGACGTCGCGCCGCCCCCATCCGGCGGCCAGGACCACGGCCCCGTCCCGGACGGCGGCCACGGCGCACCCCGGGACCTCCCAGGCGGCCAGCTGCTCGGTCACGAATTTCTCGATGCGCTCCACGTCACTGCCACCGCTCTCTCGATTAGCACCATTTTCGGGAACAATACCATTGTTGGGTTCAAGTGCTACGGTGGCTGCTGTGACCTCGGCTGATCTGCTGCTGCACCCGGTCCGCCTGCGGATCGTGCAGGCGTTTCTCGGCGACCGCGCGCTGACCACGACCAGCCTGCGCGAAGAGCTGGCCGACGTGCCGCCGACCAGCCTGTACCGGCACGTGGCGCGCCTGGTCGACGCCGGGGTCCTGATGGTGGTGGCCGAGCGCCGGGTGCGCGGCGCCGTCGAGCGCACCTACGTGCTGCGGCTGAGCGCGGCCAGCATCGGGCTGGACGAAGTCGAGACGATGAGCGCCGAGGACCACCGCCAGGCCTTCATGGCCTACGTCGCCGGGCTGCTCGGCGACTTCGACCGCTACCTGGCCCGCGGCGACATTGACCTGCTGCATGACCAGGTCACCTACTTCCTGGCCGGGATGTGGCTCGACGGCGCCGAGTTCGCCCAGGTGCGGCGCGAGCTCGCGCGCGTGCTCCAGCCCCGCATGGCCAACCCGCCCGCGCCCGGCCGGACCCGGCGCATCCTGGCCGCCGTCCTGCTGCCCGGCGAGGAAGCCGGGTCGGTCAGCGGGCGGGCTTCAGGCCGTCCCGCCGGTACAGGGAACCGGCGTAGCCCGCGCGCATGATGCGGGTGAAGTGGCTGTGGAAGTAGCGCACGAGCTGCGGCGTCCAGGCCACCCGGTGCGGGTTCAGGCCCGACAGCCACACGTACTGGGCGTGGTCGAAGGCGTACGTCCACACCGCGTCCACCTTCGCGTAGCGGGCGGCGCCGGTCTCGGGATCGCGCCCGTGCGAGAACGCGTAGTTGGTGCCGGTGGCGTCCAGGAGCAGCGAGCAGCCGGGCACATCCGACGTCAGCCGGTTGGCCATCACGGCGAACGACATCTCGTCCGCGAGCAGGCAGGCGCCCGGCGGGATCAGCCGCTGCGCCTTGTCGGTCACGGACACGGGCAGGTGGGCGACCTGGGCGCGCTCCCAGCCGTACTGGTAGCCGGCCATGACCAGGATCACCACCGCCGCCACGCCGGCCGCGCCCCAGCGCAGCGCGGGCGGGAATAGCCCGTCGTGGGCGGTCGCCGAGCCGGGCTCGGGCAGCAGCGTGGCCGCCGTGAGCCCGACGGCCATCCCGAGGAACGGCGCCAGGAACGCCCCGAAGTGGTAGTGGAACTGCACGGACCACAGGAAGGCGCCCAGCACCAGCGCGCCCGAACCCAGCGCGAACTCCTCCAGGGCGGGCGGCAGGCGCCGGGTCAGCAGGATCCCGAGCCCGATGCCGCCGAGCACGAAGCCCACGATCAGCAAGGTGGCCAGCGCGTCGATGAGGTGGGTGGAGCGGGTCAGGTCGGCCAGCCCGGTCAGGGCCTGCAGGCGGGGCCAGAGCGCGACCCGGCTCGCGTTGGCCCGGCCGCCGATCTGCGCGATGATCGTGGCCTCGTAGAACTTGCCCGGGGCCAGGGCGGCGAACGGCACGACCGGGACGAGGAAGCCGGCCGCGACCCCGGCCACGTAGCGGATCAGCCGCGGCGGATGGCGCAGGCACAGCGCGGCGACCACGAGCACGGGGAAGATGGCCCAGGGCTCGACGGCGCCCGCGAAGCCGAACGCCACGCCGCCCCAGAAGATCCGCCGCCCGCTGCGGGCCAGGTGGTCGCGGTCGAACACGGCCAGCGCCCCGATCAGGCAGAACAGCACCAGCCAGGGCTCGACCAGCACGGTCTTGGCCGCCTGGATGGCGTCGGGGTAGATCGCGCAGATCCCGCAGGAGACGACCACGGCGAGGAGGCCGCGGTGGCGTACCAGCAGGCCGACCAGGGTCACGCTGGCCGCGCCGATGATCGAGGTCATGATCCGCCCCAGGGCCATGCCCCAGGCCGTCCCGGTCACTTTGCTGATCAGCGCGAACGGCAACATCAGCAGGGTGATCCCGGGGGGCTGCACGATCAGGAAGTCGCGGTAGGGCAGCGCGCCGTTGATGAGGCGCACGGCGCTGCCGAAGTAGGGCCCGTCGTCGTACTCGTTGACGCCCAGCAGGTAGCCCGGGCGGGAGAGCTGGTAGAAACGCAGCCCCAGGGCCAGCAGGGTGGCGGCCCCGATGACCAGGGCCATCGGGGTGAGCACGAACCCGCCTGGCGCCGCTCCGGGAGTCGCGGAGTCTCCGCTCGGCTCACCCGAGTCCGGGCTCGCGATCGTCCCGCTGGGAGTGGTTCCGCTCACACCTAGTTGCTTTCTGCCGGCTGCTGGCCGCCTGAGATGTTACCCGCTGAGATCACCGTCAGTCTGGCCAGGCGCGACACTCACCCTGGCCGGGCTAGAGGGCCACGCCGAGTAGCGCGTCGACCGTGTCGCGGGCGAGCGCGGCGCCGCCGGCGGACCCGGGATCGGCGAGGACGGCGTCGGCCCAGCGGTCGACCGCGGCCAGCGCCCCGGGGGCGTCCAGGTCGTCGGCCAGCCGCTCGCGGACCGCGCCGAGCACGTCCTGCGCTGACCCATCGCCCGCCGAGGCCGCCACCAGCGCCGAACGCCAGCGGGCCAGGCGGTCCCGGGCGGCCGTGAGACCCTCGTCGGTCCAGTCCCAGTCCGCCCGGTAGTGGTGCGCGAGGATTGCGAGCCGGATCACCATGGGGTCGGTCCCCGCGGCCAGCAGCCGGGACACGAACACCAGGTTGCCGAGCGACTTGGACATCTTCTCCCCGCCCAGCCGCACCATGCCCGCGTACACGTACCGGCGGGCGAAGATCGGCCCGGCCGGGCCCGACGGGCCGCCGAACGCCACCCGCGCGTGCGAGGCGCTCATCTCGTGGTGCGGGAACGTCAGGTCGTTGCCGCCGGCCTGGACGTCGAACGTATCCCCCAGGTACTCGGTAGCGATGGCCGAGCACTCCACGTGCCAGCCGGGGCGGCCGCGCCCGAAAGCGGACGGCCACGAAGGCTCGCCGGGCCGCGCCGCCAGCCAGACCAGGGGGTCGAGCGGGTCTTTCTTCCCGGCCCGCCCGGGGTCGCCGCCGCGCTCGGCGAACAACGCGGTCATCGTGGCGAGATCAAACCCGGAGACCGTTCCGAACGACGGGTCGGCCGACCGGGCCTGGTAAACGTCGCCGTCCAGTTCGTAGAGCGCCCCGTGCCGGGCGAGCCGCTCGGTGAGCCGTTCGATGACCGGCAGCGCCTCGACCGCCCCGACGTAGCTGTCGGGCGGAATCACCCGCAGGGCTTCCATATCGCCGCGGAACAGGGCGATCTCCCGGTCGGCCAGCTCGCGCCAGTCCTCCCCGTCCCGGGTGGCGCGCTCGAGCAGCGGGTCGTCCACGTCGGTCACGTTCTGCACGTAGCGGACCTCGTGCCCGGCGTCCCGCCAGGCCCGGACGAGCAGGTCCCAGGCGACGAAGGTAGCCGCGTGGCCGATGTGCGTGGCGTCGTACGGCGTGATCCCGCAGGCGTACATGGTCGCGGCCGGCCCGGCCGCCGCCACCGTGAGCTCCCCGCTGAGCGGATCGGAGATCATCGGCTCCGGACCACGTCCGGGCAGGTCGGGAACGCTCGGGCGGCGCCAGGAATCCATAGCCGCCAGGCTATCGCTGCGCCACGGGGGGGCGTTCGCGCAGGCCCGCGGCCTGCTCGAAGGCGAAAGCCAGGGCGAGCAGCCGGGGCTCGCTCCAGGCCGGGCCCATGAACGTCAGCCCGACCGGGAGGCCGGAGACCTGACCCGCCGGGACCGAGATCGACGGGTAGCCGCACACGGCGGCCGGCCCGGAGGTGGACATCCCCCGGTCGCAGTCGCCGAGGACGTGATCGGTCAGCCAGGCCGGGCCGCTGCTCAGCGCGACGACCGCGTCCAGGGCGCCGCCGCCGGCCCCGCCGAGGTCCCCGCTGAGCGCTCCGTCCAGCGCCGTGCGCGCCAGCCGGTCCGCCTCGCCGCGCGCCGAGGTGTAGCTGGCGTCGCGGAGGTCGCCGCTCGTGCCCTCCGCCCACTCGAAGAGCTCCTGGCCGAAGTGGGCCAGCACGCGGTCGGCATGGCGGAGGTTGAAGTCGATCAGCTCGGCCAGCGTCATCGGATGCCGGCCGGGCAGCGCGGCCAGGTAGGCGTTCAGGTCGTGCTTGAACTCGTGCGTGAGCGCGGCCAGTTCCGCGTCCTTCATCTGCTCCATGCCGGGCAGCGGCACTTGGTCGATGACCTCGGCGCCGCACGAGCGCAGCCGCGCGACCGCCGCGTCGAGCAGGGCGGTGCCCGCCGGGACCAGGTCCTTCGAGGCTTCGCGCCAGACGCCCAGCCGTGCGCCGCGCAGCGCCAACGGGTCCAGGAACGCCGTGTAGTCGGCGGCCCGGGCCGGCGCCCGCGTGGTCGCCGGGTCGGCCGGGTCCGGCCCGGCCAGCGCGGTGAGCAGCGCCGCGGCGTCGGCGACGCAGCTGGCCATCGGGCCCGCGGTGTCCTGCACCGCGGAGATCGGCACGATGCCGCCCCGGCTGACCAGGCCGACGGTCGGCTTCAGCCCGACCACGCCGCAGGCGCTGGCCGGGCTCAGGATCGACCCGTCGGTCTCGGTGCCGATCCCGACCGGGGCCAGGCCCGCGGCGACCGCGGCCGCGGAGCCCGAACTCGAGCCGGACGGGTTGCGCCCGGCGCCGTGCGGGTTCGCCGTCTGGCCGCCGAGCGTGCTCCAGCCGCTGCTGGAGTGCGTCGAGCGGATGTTGGCCCACTCGGACAGGTTCGCCTTGCCGAGGATCACGGCTCCGGCCGCCCGCAGCCCGGCGACCAGGAACGCGTCGCCGGACTCGGTGTCGGCCAGGGCGGGCGAGCCGGCGGTCGCCGGCAGCCCGGCGGCCGCGATGTTGTCCTTGACCAGCACCGGAATGCCCGCCAGCGGGCCGGCCTCCGCTCCGCTGGCCCGCTGCTGGTCGCAGCCCCGGGCCTCGGTCAGGGCCGCGGGGCTGACCGTGATCACCGCGTGCAGCTCCGGGTTGAGCCGCTCGATCCGGTCCAGGTAAAACGCGGTCAGCCCGGCCGACGTCAGGGACCCCGCCGACATCGCCTGCTGCAGCCCGGCCAGCGTGGCGCCGCGCGCCATCATGCCTGAGCTGGCGATCTGCTCGTCTGGTGGTTCACATGACGACATGTCCCGAACAATACGGGAGCGGGCTCCCCTCGCTCACCAACCTCGCCGGTCGCACCCGTCACTCTGGCGCCGGAGCCGCGCGGGCGGGTGGTGAACTGGCGATGGTTCGCTACCCGGGCTGTGATCCGCTCGCGGCGGCGGTCAGCGCGGTCGCCTCGGCACGCCACTTCTGCTGGATACTGAACCGGATCCGGTGGGACCGCCCCTGCTGGTCCTGCATCTGCGCCCGGACCGAGAAGTGCATGATGCCGTGGTCCGGCGGACCGAAGCGGATCGCCTGACGCGGCACAGTACCCAGGGTGCGAGTCGGCGTGTTGCTGAACCTCTTGATCCCCACGAAGAGCACGTAGTTGGTCGTGAGCAGGACGTAGACCGGGGTACCGGTCGAATCCGCGAACGGGATCTGCCCGCGCTCGTCCACGAACAGTCCTTGCAATTGCTCCCCGGGCGGCGCGAACTCGGCTAGGCGGCGGCCGAGCTCGTCGCGTATCGCGGCTTTGCTCACCGGCATGCCAGGCACGATAGCCGCGGCGGCGACCGCGGACCAGGCCGGAGCCGGACCGGCGGAACGACGATCCGCTTCGCCGCCCGGCGGGCCGCAGCCCGCGCGCCGGGTGATAGACGCGCGGGCCAGGCCCGGTGCTACTACGGCGCGATCACGATCGCGTAGGGGAAGGGCGAGACGGCGATCGTCTCGGTGACCTTGTTCGTGGCCGTATCGATCTCGCTTACCGTTCCCGACTCGAACTGCGGGGTGTAGTAGTTGACGACGTAGGCGTCATCACCGTTCGGCGTGATCGCGATGGCTTCGGCCGAGTAGCCCACGGTGATCGGCTTCCCCGGCTTGTTGGTGGCGGTCTGGATCGGGACCACGGCGCTGTCCTCTTCGGGGCTTCCGCTGTCGAGGACCGCGTAGAGGGTCTTCCCGTTCGGCGTGATCGCGAGCGAGTTCGCGCTTCCGTGGATGTTGATCGGCTGGCCGTTGGTGTTGGTGGCCGTGGAGACGGGGGTGATCGTCTCCGTCACCTCGTTGGAGACGTAGACGGTCTTACTGTCGGGCGTGATCGCGATGACCGCCGAGTCGTTTGACTCGGGGATCGGCTTACCCGCGTGGTTGGTGGCCACGGTGATCGGGGTGAGCGCGTGCTGGCTGGCGACGTAGACGGTCGTGCCGTTGGGCGTGATCGCGATGGCCCGGGGATCGTTGGCGACCTTGATCGGGGTGCCCGCCTTATTGGTCGCCGTGGCGATCGGGGTGACGAAGTTGCCGTCGACGACGTACACCGTCTTGCTGTCCGGGGTAACCGCGAGCAGGTACGGCTGCGAGCCGGTCTTGATGGCCGGGCCCGGCTGGTTGGTGCTGGTGTCGATCGGGGTCACCGAGCTGGAGCTCTCGTTCGCCACGTAGGCGGTCCGCCCGTTGGGCGTGACCACGACCGCGATGGGATACTCGCCGACCTTGATCGCCGGGCCCGCCTTGTTCGTGGCCGTATCGATCGGCGTGACCTTGTCGTTGGGGGTCTCGGCGCCACTGCTGGCCACGTAGACCGTCGCCCCGTTGGGCGTGACGGCCAGGGACTGCGGCCACGGGCCCACGTTGATGTCCGGCCGAGCCGCCCCGTCCTTGATCGGCGTCACCGTGTGCAGTTTGGGATTGACGGGCGCGCTCGCCCCGTTGACATGGGTGACGTAGACCGTCCCCGCGCCGGCCCCGGCCGCGCCGGCGTGCCTGGCGGGGTGCGTGCTGGCGCCGGCGGCGCTGCCGCCGGCCACTCCCAGCGCGGCCACCACCGCGGCGCCGCCCGCGGCCGACACCGCCCGTACGAATGCTGAACGCTTCACTTGCGCCCTCCTCTGCCCGTTGATGACCGGCGGGCCCCGGTTCCCCTCCTGCATGTCCGACGCATATCAGGTCAATTCCGTTGTCCGGCCGCGGTCTCTAGACTCGCGGACGTGAACATGCGCATCGGCCGCCTCGACGCGGTACCGGCCCTCGACCGGCCCGACCTGCTGGCCCCGCCGGTCGCCGCGGCGCTCGCGGCCCTGGACGGCAAGCTGCCCGCGGATGACGTGGGCGTGGCGGAGATCGATCCCGGGCTCGCGGACACCGCGGCGTTCTGCGAGCGGTACGACGTCCCGCTGGCCGAGTCGGCCAACTGCGTGGTGGTGGCCGGCCGTCGCGACGGCGCGGTCAGGTTCGCGGCCTGCGTGGTGCTGGCCACGACGAGGACTGACGTCAACGGCGTGGCGCGCCGCCAGCTTGACGTGCGCAAGGCGTCGTTCGCGGCCATGGACCTCGCGGTCGAGGAGACCGGGATGGAGTACGGCGGCATCACCCCGATCGGCGTCCCGGCGGCCTGGCCGGTTTACGTGGACGCGGCGGTGGCCGCGGCCCCGCGGGTCATCGTGGGCAGCGGCGTGCGGCGTTCCAAGCTGACCCTCCCCGGCGAGGCGCTCACCCGCCTCCCCGGCGCGCTGGTCCTGGACGGCCTGGGCCGCCCTATTTAGGGATCCAGGACACGCGGCCGACTAGCGCCGCGTAGCCGACGAACGTGGTCGCGTCGATCAGCGTGTGGGCGATGATCAGCGGCGTGACCCGGCCCCAGCGCCGGTAGAGGAAGCCGAAGATCACGCCCATGACCGCGTTCCCGATGAACCCGCCGAAGCCCTGGTACAAGTGGTAGGAGCCGCGCAGGACCGCGCTGAACACGATGGCCTTCCACGGCGTCCAGCCCAGCTGGTCCAGCCTGCGCAGCAGGTACCCGATGACCAGGACTTCCTCGAGGATCCCGTCGTGCGCCGCGGACAGGATCAGGACCGGTATCCGCCACCAGACCGCGGGCAGCGACTCGGGCACCACGTTCAGGCTGATGCCCAGGTGGAACGCGGTCAGGTAGAGGCCAAGGCCCGCCCCGCCGATCACCGCGGCGAGCGCCGCGCCGCGCGCGCCGTCCCGGCCGGGCTGGCTGGTGTCCAGGCCCATGTCCGACGGCCCCTCCCCCGACCGGGCCATGAGGTAGAACACCAGGACGACCGGGGTGAGCGCCTCGGCGATGCCGGCCAGCTGCAGGACCAGGTCCAGCCAGTCGTTGGTGGCCAGCGGCCCGACCAGCAGCGCCTGCTGGCTGCCCAGCGACTGCCGGGACAGCAGCGACCCGATGAGGTTGAGCAGGGCGTTTACGCCGCTGGCCCCGAGCGATATCGCGAAGACGGCGAACAGCTCCCACCGGAGCATCCGGGCCGACGGCAAGCGTAGGGTAGTCTCCTCCCCGAGTGCCACCCGAAGGACTCTAACCGGTGCGCCGGGGCTTACCTTCGGTGACCAACCCCCAGCGCGTGCGAACCGGCCGGTCGGCCGGCCAGGGGGACCTGCTGCGCCGGGCCTACTCATTCTCTTCCTCTGGGGAACTGTGGACAGGAGCGATCTGGACGCGGGGCCGGAGCCGGACGCGGGGCCCGGCGCGGGGCCGGCGCCGGCGCCGGAAGCCAGGCCCGCCACTGCGGCCGATGGCCCGCCCGAGCGCGCGGCGCCGCCGGGCCTCACCTCCCGGCCGGTCGTCCGCCACCTGGCCCTGCTCGTGGTCTACCTCGCGGCCGGGGTGGCCGCGACCTGGCCCAGCGCCAGCTACCTGACCGGGCACCGGCTGCCCGCGGTGCGCGACATAGCCGGTTATGTGTGGGACCTCTGGTGGATCGCGCACCAGGTCGTCCACCTGGGCAACCCGTTCTTCACCCGGCAGATGGCCGCGCCGGTCGGCATCCAGCTCGGCTTCGACACCACCATGCCGCTGGCCGGGCTGATCATGACCCCGGTGACGGTGGCCTTCGGCCCGGTCACCTCGTACTGCCTGCTGACCATCGCGCTGCCGGGCCTGCTGTGCTACGTGACGTTCCGGGCCGCCCGGCTGTGGTGCCGCGCCCCCGGCGCGATCGCCGCCGGGGCGCTGTTCGGCCTGTCCTCCATGGTGTCCTGGCAGGTCTGGTTCCACCTCAACATCGCGCTGGGCACGCTGTTCCTGCCGATGGCCCTGGAGGCCGCGGTCCGGCTGCGCCGGGCCGTGGCCGGCGCGACGCAGGGGCCGGCCGCGCCCCCCCGCCTGCCGGGCCTGCGCCAGGGCGTGATTCTGGGCGTGGTCCTGGGGGCCTGTGTCCTGGTCAACCAGGAGTCGGCGGTGATGGCCGCGCTGCTCGCCGCGGCGGCCCTGGTGCCCTGGCTGCTCCGGCACCCCGCCGGGCTACGGGCGCTGATCCCGGGCGCGGCCGCGGCGGTCGTGGTGGCGAGCCCGCAGCTCGCGGCCATGATCCAGCAGGCCGCCTCGGGCGGCGCGAGCGTCAGCCCGGCCAAGCTGGCCAGCACCTACGAAGCCTACGGCGCGGGGCTTCCCGGCCTGTTCGCCCCGTCGCCCCAGATCGACCATTTCCACCTCCCGCTGCACGCGCTGACGTCGCTCTACCGGTACCGCGTCTCCGCGGAGACGGTGGCCACGTTCGGCCTGGTGCTCACCGCCCTGGCCCTGCTCGGGCTGGTCGTGTCGTGGCGCCGGCGCAGCACCAAGCAACTCACCCTGCTCTGGCTGGGCGGCGCGGTGCTGGCCCTCGGCCCGACGCTGGTGCTCGGGTCGAGCGTGTACGTGCCGCTGGCCACGCGCTGGAACGGCGCGCGGGTGTCCCTGCTCATGCCGTACACCTGGCTGGTCCACGTGCCGGGGCTGTCCGCGCTGCGCGAGGCCGACCGCCTGGCCCTGCTCGGGCTGGTCGGGGCCGCGGTCCTGGCCGGCATCGGCGTGGACTGGCTCGCCGCGCACTCCCGGCCGGCCCTGGCCGTGCTGGCCGTGCTCGCGATCGTCGAGGCGGGCTGGACGGCGAGCCCGCTGCGCGGGCTGATGCCCACCGCCCTGCCCGCGGTGGACCGCCAGATCGCCGCCGACCACTCCGGCTCGACCGTGCTGGACGTGCCGTTCGGCCTGCGGGGCGGGATCCCGATCTACGGGTCGGCGACCGCGAGGCCGGCGTTCCTGGTGGCCACGGCGGACGATCACCCGCGGGCGATCTCCTACACCTCGTGGGTGCCGCGCGCGACCACCCGGTGGTTCGAGCGGGACGCGTTCTACCTCGGGCTGGTCGCGGTCCAGAACGGCGGCCACGTGTCCGCGGCCCGGCTGGCCGCGGCGCGGCGTGCGGTCCGCGGCCTGAACATCGGGTGGGTGCTGGACTGGGGCACGAGTCCGGCGGTCACCCGGTACCTGACGCAGACCGGGTTCGTGTTCCGCGACCGGGCCGATCACGTGTCGGTGTACCGGCCGGGCTGGCGATGACCGCTACTCGACGGTCTCGGCGTCTTCCTTGACCCGCGCGACCGCCACCACGGACTGCCCGAACGGGGGCCGGTCGCCGATGGCCCGCTCGAGCAGCCGCACGACGGGCACGACCAGGCGGTCGTAGAAGGCCATCGTCCCGCCCGTGGACGGCTGCTTCTTCAGCAGGCTGGTGAACGCGTAATAGCAGACCAGCCCCAGCGAGTTCGCGTAGCGGACCGAGACGACCTCGAGCCCGGCGTCGGTCAGCGCCTTGCGCATGGACCGCTTGGTGTACCGGCGCACGTGCCCGGTGGCCACGTCGACCGGGCTCATCGCGAACGGGAACGCCGGGCACACCAGCACGATGTAGCCCTCGGGCCGGACCAGCCTGGCCATGCTCTGCAGGGCCCCGACGTGGTCGTCGATGTGCTCGAGCACGTTGTAGGAGACCAGGCACGAGTGGTCGCCCCGCTCGTCGGTGGGCAGCAGCAGCTGGCGCACCGTGACGCTCGGGTAGGCGGTCATGTGCTTCTTCAGTTCCGCGAGGAGAGCGGGGTCCGCGTCGGTGGCCGTGTACTTCTCGACCGTGGGGATCCATTCCAGCGCGTAGTCGCCGAGCCCGGTGCCGATCTCGATCGGGTGCTCCCCGAGGTACGGCCGGGCGAAGTCCGCGAACCATTTCCGGTGATTCTGGCACTCGGCCAGCGCCACGAGGACGTCGCACTGGATCTGCCGGTCGCCGCGAATCTGGTCCGCGTCGTTCCTGGCCGCGTCCTCAGAACGCGCTGTCTCCACTCGACTCAACCTCTCGCCGCGAACGTGACATGAGTCCGGCAATGAAACCACAAAACTTCAGTTACACGTCAGCCAAACCGGGGCCTCGCGCTCCTAAGCCCAGCGGCGCTCCGGCTGGCGCCTGATCTCCGTATGTCCGGATTCTCCGCCTCCGGGCATCAGCCCTCCTCAGCTCGGGTGATCCTACCCGTGCCCCGTCCCGCTCATGGCCATGCCGGGCAACTCGCTGACAAACGCCCGTCCCCGGCAGGCGCCCGGTCCGATACTGTCGGGTGCTGCGGGTCCACATAAACTGCCCCCGAGGGGCAGCCGTCACACCAGCCCTCGGTAGCGCGCTAAGGGAGCTCCGATGTATCAGCCGTACCCGACCTCGGGAGGAATGCCCGAGCCCCAGCGGCCGCCGATCCCCAACTCGGTGCAGACCGCGGTCCGGCTCATGTACGCCGGAGCGGCCCTGAGCCTGATCGAGCTCATCGTGGGCCTGACCACGATCGGCAGCGTCAAGTCGGCGATCCAGAAGGCGGACCCGAGCTACAGCGCGAGCCAGGTGCACTCGCTGGAGGTAGAGGCGGTCGCGATCGGCATCGTGGTCGGGCTCATCTCGATCGGCCTGTGGCTGTGGATGGCCCGGGCCAGCGCGAGCGGCCACAACTACGCGCGGATCACCGGGACGGTGTTCTTCGGCCTGAACACCCTGTTCCTGCTGCTGTCGCTGGCCCGCCCGCACGCCGGCCTCGGGCTGATCTTCAACATCCTGGTCTGGCTGGCCGGACTGGGCGCGGTGATCATGCTCTGGCGCGGCGAGTCGGGCGCCTGGTTCAGCCCGCCTCGGCCGTAAGCCGGATCAGCCGGGTCCAGGCCAGCTCGGCGCCCGCGGCCAGGCAGCCGTCCACCACCACGTCGGTGCCCAGCGCGCTGACCCGCACCTCGGGCAGCACCGGAGCGAGCTGACGCAGCTCCGCGGTGACGGCGGCCGCGAACCCCGGCGCCTGGCCGATGCCGCCGCCGAGGACCACGAGTTCCGGGTCGACCACGGTCACCACGGCGCTGATCGCCTTGGCCACCAGCCGCGCCTCCGCGGCGACCACCGCCGCCGCCCGTTCGTCGCCCCGGGCCGCGGCCTCGAACACGCGCAGCGCCGAGACCGGCCCGCGCATGCCCGCCCGCCGCGCCGCGCGGACCACGGCCGGCGCGGAGCCCGCCGCCTCGAGCATGCCGCGGCGCCGCGCGTCCTGCTCGTCGGCGCCCTGCCCCTCGGAGATCGGCATGTACGCGATCTCGCCCGCCACGCCGTGCGCCCCGCGGTGCAGCCGGCCGTCGAGCACCAGGCCGAGCCCGATGCCGGAGCCGATCCAGACGAACGCGAAGCTGCTGAACTCCCGGCCGTGCCCGCGCGCCTGCTCGGCCAGGGCCGCGGCGTCCACGTCGTTCTCCAGCACCAGGTCGGGCCCGAACGCCTCCCGCAACCCGTCCAGGACCGCCGGCCGGCTCAGCCCGGCCAGGCCGCCGGTCAGGGCCATGGCCCCGCGCCGCGGGTCGTAGACGCCCGGGCTGCCGATCACGGTCTGGGTGATGGCCTTCCTGGCCACCCCGGCGTCCGCGCACAGCGTGTCGGCCAGCCGGATCAGCTCCGCCACCCGGCCGCGCACGCTCGAGGCCCGGGTGCGCGAGGAATGCTTCGAGCGGATCTCCCCGGTCAGGTCGGCCAGCGCGCCGCGCAGGTAGTGGTGCCCGATATCCAGCCCGAGCACGAACCCGGCGTCCGGGCGGATCTCGTAGAGCCGGGCCGAGCGCCCGGGCACGCCGGTGCGCTGCCCCGCGATCCGGACCAGGCCGGAGCGCTCCACGTTGGCCAGCGCCTGGGAGACGGTGGGCTTGGACAGGCCGGACATGCGCGCCAGGTCGGCCCGCGAGCAGGGTCCGACCTGGCGGATGTGGCTGAGCAAAAGCTGCTCGTTCAGGGCCCGGATGAGCTGCGGGCGGGCCGCCTGGCCGCCGTGCTGACCGCCCGGCGCCGGCGCGCTGGGTAGCTCGACGTCAGCCGGCTCGGTCACGGCCACCTCCTCGTCATCATCGGTTCCGTCATCATCGGACGGCCGCCCGTCCTCCGCCCGCCAATAACTATCGCAGGTAGGCAAGGTGATCCCCGTGCGCGCTGCGGTACTGCGAGATCAGCTCCCGGGCGGCGGTGATGCCCGGCACGAGGGGGTGCTGGGCCAGCGCGACCGCCGCCAGGCCCGCGTCGCCGGTCATGGCCGCCTCGACCACCCCCCGTTCATACTCTTTGACTTGCGTGATCAGGGCCTGGCTGGACCGGGGCAGCCCACCCGCCGCGACCGGTGCCACGCCGTCGGGCGTGACCCGGGCCGGCACCTCCACGACGTCCTCCGGGGGCAGGAAGTCCAGGCTGCTCCCGTTCCTGACGTTCACGATCAGCTCGCGCGGGGCCTGCCCGGACAGGCCGTCGATCACCCGCAGCGCCAGCCCTTCGTACCCGCCGACCTGCGCCTGCGCCAGCGCCGGCGCGGGCCGCGCGGCCCGGCGGGCGCGGGCCTCGCCCTGCCCGCTGTCGCCCTCCATGTCGGTGCGCATATAGGTGTCGCGGCGCACGCCGAGCAGCGTGTCGTAGGCCGACCACGCGGCCGCCACGCCGCCCTCGGCGAACGCCTGCTCCAGGGCGGCGAGCAGCTCGGTGCCCAGCCGCAGCACGTCCTGGCCGCGGCTGGTGCCGGCCCGGGCCACCTCGTCCAGGTAACGCCGGGCGTCGTAGAAGTAGTAGACGTACTCGGTGGGTATCGCGCCGACCCGGCGCACCTCCGCGGGGTCGAAGGCCGCGAACCGGTGGTCGAAGGCGCGCAGCTCCTCGAACCGGGACAGCAGCTCGTCCATCCGCTCCTGCCCGCCGACCCGCAGCGAGCTGATCCAGCCCAGATGGTTCAGCCCGCCGTACGCGGCGGAGTACGTGCCGGCGGCGGCGCCGAGGAACGCGGCCAGCCGCTCCACGGTGCCGCCCGGGGTGTCGCAGACGCCGACCGCCCGCACCCGGCCCTGCGCGGAGATGGCCTGCGTGATCAGGCCGGCCGGGTTCGTGAAGTTGATCAGGACCGCGTCCGGCGCGCAGCGGCTGAGCAGCTCGCAGTAGGACAGCACGACCGGGATCGTGCGCAGCGCCATCGCGCAGCCGCCCGCGCCGGTCGTCTCCTGGCCCACGATGCCGCGCTGCAGCGCGACCTGCTCGTCGATCACCCGCCCGCGGTCACCGCCCACGCGGATCGCGGAGAACACGTAGTCCGCGCCGGTGAACGCCTCGGCGGCGTCGGCCGTGACGGTGACCACGCCCGGGTGGCCGAGAGCCACGGCGATCTCGGCCGCCAGCCGGCAGATGGTGTCGCGGCGCCCGGCGTCCGGTTCGAACAAGCAAATTTCTTTGAACGTATCGGGTCGGCTGGCCAGCACCGCGCGGACGAACGCCGGCATGCGCACCCCGCCCCCGCCGAGAATCGCAAGCTTCACTGGTCCGGCTCCGTTTCTGTCCTGGTCACCCCGGTGCTGGTCACCTGGCTGGCGGCGATCCGGTCAATGAACTTGGCGCCGAGGGTCTGGCCGGCCGTGCTGATGCCGGCCACCTCGACCTCGCCCACCGCGCCCAGCCGGCCCACGGCCTCCGAGCCGGCCGCGTTGGCCGCCACCACGGCCTCGGTCAGCGGCGACCCGCGCACCAGGGCGGCGATCATGGCCCCGGCGAAGGCGTCGCCCGCGCCGGTCAGGTCCCTGACCCGGACCCGCCGGACGCCGGCGGCGACCTCGGTCATCAGCCC
>Ga0207416_1001895_pt1 | contig 24892 bp, 23 predicted proteins | sample PaiPotPPM11metaG_FD_184107 | JGI IMG/M metagenome (GOLD analysis project Ga0207416, IMG submission 184107) | Iron sulfur acid spring bacterial and archeal communities from Banff, Canada, to study Microbial Dark Matter (Phase II) - Paint Pots PPM... ... | reverse complement strand
AGTTCTGCCGAATGCCGCTGCTGAGAGTAATATCAGACATCGTTGTACCCTTCTGGTTACAGGCCGTACTGGCTTACGCTGGCGTTACATCGTGTAGGCGAGCGCGTTGTCCGATCGGATCGATCGGCTGCCGAAGGTTTGCCTCATTTCGTTTAAAGACACGTAAAGCCGAGCACTTTTTGCTCGTAGGCAAATTGTGCAGCGCACCCGAAGTATTTAATCCAGATTGTGCTGGCGCGGCATGCGGAGGTTTTACCTCCAGTGTTTTCAGCTTTTAAGCTGCGCCAGAGCTGTGCGTTAACGGGCCGTTATCCATTTCTGTTGGTAATTGATTAACCATAACCCGAGAGTGCCGCGCGGCGGTCGATTTTCCCCGCCGCCGTGGCAGCGACGGGCTGGCCGTGAAGGGCAGGGGGCTGGGCAATGCCCACCAAGTCAGACTCCGACAGATCGCAATCGTCCGGCTCGGAATTCTCAACGCCGTTGGCGCCGGCGTCACCGGGCATCAATCTTGTCGTCGCCACGCCGTGCTTTGGCGGCCAGATTTCCGTTCTTTACGCTGCGTCGCTGTTCAAGCTGCAAAGCCGGGTCCGCACCTATGGCGGCTTTAATCTCAAGCTGCTGTTCAAAGACGGCGACGCGCTGATCACCCGCGCGCGGGCAAGCCTGGTGTCGCAATTCCTCGACGATCCGGCTGCGACGCATCTTTTGTTCATCGATGCCGATATCGGCTTTGAGCCGGAGCAAGTTCTTCGGTTGATCGAGTGTGGCGCGGACATGTGCGCGGCGGTCTATCCGATCAAGCGGATAGATTGGAACAAGGTCAGGACCACAATCGAAGCCGATCGGCCCAATCCATCGGCGGCGGCCTTGAAGTACGTCTTTGAGGTCGATGACCCCAACGCGGTCACGGCAAGCGCCGGCTTCGTCAAGGTCCGCTATGCCGGGACGGGTTTTCTCATGATCCGGCGTGAGGCGCTGGAAAGAATGTGCGCCCGTTATCCGGAGCTTCGCTTCAGGCGCGACCATTCAGTAGATGCCGCGGCTGCAAGCGATAACCGCTTCGCGCTGTTCGAATGCATGATCGCCGAGGATGGCACTTATCTCAGCGAGGATTTCGCATTCTGCAAGCGATGGACCGATATGGGTGGCGAGATCTGGGCCGATCTCGACAGCAAGCTCCACCATGTCGGACCGATGACATTTTGCGGAGACTTGTCGTCGCAGTTCGTCAGCGCCTGACGCGGGACGTCAGATTAGCCCACGATATCCAGGAGCGAGCCGGTCAAGCCGGCAGAGCCGAGAAGGGATAAGGCGCTGCTGCCGGTTTGCAATGCTACGGATGAATTGTAAAAGGCTGCAGAACCAGTAAGTGAAGAATTGGAGCTACTTGTATTTGATGATGATGATGACGCCGCCGACGTGCTGGAAGAAGTCGATGCGGCAGACGAGCTTGAAGCGCTGGGAGTAGGGGCTGTTGGCTTAAAGCTGTCATTTTTGTTGGCAAAACCGACGTTCGACGCGAAAAGGCCCCCGACCGTGATCGTATCGGTAACATTGCTGCCGGTGACAACTAGCCGGCCGCTGGCATCAAGCGACGCGGTCACTTTCGCGTTCTTCGGCCCGCTGGTGTTGATGGCGTTGATCAGATCCCCGACCGTATCGGTTCCGGTCGACGCATATGTCGTCGTGTTGGTCCCGTCACTGACGTTGACCTTGCCGTTTGGGGGAATCCCGAGGGTCAATAGGGACGTTTCCGCCGCGAGGGCTACCGTGCCGGTTCCTGTCGCGGGAGAGCCGTTGGGGTTGGAGCTGGAGGAGGAACTCCCCGTCAGGGTTTGTACCGCGCTCTCCAACGCAGCCTTATACTGTGCGTTGACTCGGTCCAGCGCTGTCTTGTTGGCAATGGCGGCCAGCCCCTTGAATTTGTTGGTCTGGAGGGTGCCCAACTCCTGAATCTGCGCATTGGTCGCCGCTTGGGTCTGAGATTGGGCTTTCGCCTGGCTCCAGAAGTTCTGGTCCTGTTGCCAGAAGGAGGTGCTTCCAATGCTTCCGATGCCCATCGAATACGACGCCTTGCCAAACCGGTCACTCGGCTAATCATGCGCTTATGAAGTTAACAGAGCGTCGCTCCACGCAAAATTTACGGTCGCTTAACCATCATGCCCGATTTTGGGTGCCGAGTTAGCGCACGCACGAGCCGTTCTTCGACGGCTCGGTACGGAATTCAGTCGGCGACGGTGGCGGCGCGTCCTGATCTCGATCCCAGGCTATGGATAAGGTTGGCATCAAGGTTAGCATGGCGAAGCAGGCGACCGCGCGGTCCTCGCATACGGCGCTCTCGGTCCAGCAGGCGCTGACGCTGCATCAGCAGGGGCGCCTCAAAGAGGCCGCGGACCTCTACGATTCCGTTCTCGCGAGCGATCCGCATCATTTCGATGCGTTGCATCTCAGTGGGGTGCTCCGCCACCAGCAAGGCCGATCCGCCGAAGCCTTGCGTCTCGTCGCCGCTGCGCTCAAGGCCAAGCCAGGTTCGGCGGACGTCCTCACCAATTACGGCGTCATTCTTGACGCGCTCAACCGTCATGAAGAAGCGCTGACGAACTTCGACAAAGTGCTGGCGATGCGTTCGGCCGACGCCGGCGCACATTACAACCGCGGCAACGCTTTGAAGCATCTCGGCCGCTACGCCGAGGCATTGGCGAGCTACGGCCGGGCCCACGCGCTTGCGCCCGGTCATGTCGATGCGCTTTACAATCGCGGCAATACGCTCACGGCGCTTAACAGACATCAGGAAGCGCTTGCCGATTATGACAGGGTGCTGGCGCTGCGGCCCCGGCACGTTGCGGCGCTCAACCGCCGTGGCATTGCGCTTGCCGCGCTTGAGCGACCGGATGAGGCGCTCGGGGCGTACGACGCGGCGCTCACCATCGCGCCGGACAATGCCGAGGTGCTGAACAATCGCAGCGTGGCACTGGTGACGCTCGGCAGGTTCGACGAGGCTTTGCGCAGTTGCGATCGTGCCTTGGCGGCGAAGCCAGACTATACCGATGCACTCTACAATCGCGGCAATGCGTTGCGGGCGCTTGACCGATTTGAAGACGCTTGCGCGAGTTACGCGGCGGCACTCGCGCGCGAGCCGCGGCGCCCCGACGCGCTGAACAATATGGGTTTGGTTCTGGCCAGTCTCGGGCTTCATGACGAAGCGTTGACGCAGTACAACGCGGCCCTTGCCGTCGATCCGAACAATCTCGGCGTCCTCCATAACCTCGCCAATGCGCTTTTGGAGTTGGGTCACTTCGAAGAAGCCCTCTCGCCTTGCGATGGAGTGTTGGCGTCAAACCCAATCCATGCGGATGCGCTCAACACGCGGGGTGTTGTGTTGGCGAAGCTGCGCCGGTATTCCGAGGCATTGGAGAGTTACGACGCGGCGCTCGCGGTTGCGCCGGGCCGTGTCGACATCGAGGTCAATCGCGGTACGGCTTTGCTGGACCTTGACCGGCACGACGAGGCCCTTGTCAGTTTCGACAATGCGCTGCGGGCCGATCCCGAAAACACCACCGCCCTGATCAACCGGGGCAACGTCTTTATCAGAAGCAAACGCTACGCCGATGCTCTGGGCAGCATTGACAAGGCGCTCGCCTTAGACCCCGGCCAAGCGACGGCCATCAGCCACCGTGGCGTTGCGCTGGCCGAGCTGGGTCGCCTCGACGAAGCACTCGATGCGCATGAGCGTGCGCTAAGCGTCGGCCCGCATATTATCGCGGCCCATGTCAATCGCGGCAACGTATTGCTGAAGCTCGGGCGGATGCAGGACGCGCTCGCATGTTATGCCGAAGCGCTCGCCATGGAGCCGGAGAACGCGGAAGCCAATTTCAACGCGGCAGTCACGCGGCTGTGCGTGGGAGATTTCCGCGAAGGCTGGAAACAATACGAGTATCGATGGAAGAAAAAGGATTTCGGCAAGCCGCAGCCCGAATTCTTACCGCGGCTATGGCGAGGCGAGAGGGACCTGCGCGGCAAGATCGTGTTTCTCCAAGCCGAGCAGGGTCTCGGAGATACCATCAATTTCATGCGCTACGCGCCACTCGTCGCGGCGCTCGGCGCCAAAGTTATTCTCGGTGTTCCAGCGCCGCTCAAGGCGATCGCACATACCGTTCCCGACGTGGCGCTGGTGCTCAGTGACGGCGAACCTATTCCGGACTTCGATCTGTATTGCCCGCTGCTCAGTTTGCCGCTGGCCTTCGAGACCGAGCTTGCGACGATCCCAACCAACATTCCCTATGTCCGGCCTTATGACGAGCGGCTGGCGAAGTGGCGGCCGAGGCTGCCGGCGGAGCGCCGTCTTCGCGTCGGAATATGTTGGGCAGGCAGCGGTATGCATTTGAACGATCGCCATCGCTCGATACCGCTCGACCGGTTTGCGACGCTTTTATCCGTGCCCAACCTTGATTTCGTCAGCGTGCAAAAAGAGGTCGATGAGGTCCAGGCGGCGGTCCTGCGCGATCATGGCGTCATCCAACTCGGGCAGGAATTCAGCGATTTCGCCGATACCGCCGCGGTCATCGCCATGCTCGATCTCGTTGTCGCGGTGGATACATCGGTCGCGCATATCGCCGGCGCGATGGGCAAAGCCGTGGCGCTTCTGCTGCCATTCTCGCCGGATTTTCGATGGCTGCTCGATCGCACCGACAGTCCCTGGTATCCGACCATGCGGCTGTTCCGGCAAACGGCGATTGGCGACTGGAGTGGACCGGTTGAGCGTCTGCGCCAAGAGCTCGTTGATGCGGCTCGCCGACCGTCGACGCAGCAATGAGGGCGGCGCAGGCGAAAGCTGCCCCATCGCCGGCGAAAGGCATTGCCGAGGCATTCGCGCATTATCAGAATGGCCGGCTCGCGGACGCCGAGACGATCTGCGCCGCGATCCTTGCCGCAGAGCCGGAGCACTTCGACACCCTGCATCTCCTCGGTCTGTTACGCCACCAGCAGGGACGAAACGCAGAAGCACTTCGGCTCGTCGGCGCGGTGCTCAGGCGCGCGCCTCGATCCGCCGAGGTGCTCAGCAATTACGGACTTATCCTCGCCTCGCTGGCCCGCCATGAAGAGGCGCTCGCATGTTTTGAGGATGCGCTCGCCAACTGTGTGGACCACCTCTGCGCCCTCAAAAACCGTGCCGCTTTGCTCAAGCGTCTCGCGCGGAACGAGCAAGCGCTCGCCGCCTATGAGGCCGTCCTTGCAACAAAACACGATGATGTCGAGGCGCTGAACGAGTGCGGCGGCCTCCATGTGCGGCTCGGGCGCCCCAACGCGGCCGTCGCTTGTTACGACAAAGCGCTGGCCGTCGCTCCGCGGGTGGCGGAGCTACACATCAACAAAGGCAGCGCGCTTGTTGCTCTCAACCGGTTCGACCAAGCCATGGAAAGTTTTGCTGCCGCGGTTGCAATAGAGCCGGACCAGGCCGAAGCGCACTACAAAGCCAGCCTTATACATCTGCGGCGCGGCGACTTCAAAAGCGGTTGGCGCGACTATGAGTGGCGCTGGCGGACCGAGAGAGCGCCGGCGCGGCAAGACACAGCCGCGCCGTTGTGGCTTGGCGAACAGCCGATCAGGGGCAAAACCATACTGTTGCTCGCCGAGCAGGGTTTCGGCGATACCCTCAATTTCGTCCGTTACGCGCCGCTTGTCGCCGCGCTCGGCGCCACGGTGATCCTTGCGGTGCCGTCCCCGCTCAAGACAATCGCGGCAACTATACCCGGTGTTGCCCAGGTGCTTGAGGAGGGCGAAACGGCGCCCAATGTCGACTTTTATTGTCCACTCCTTAGTTTGCCGCTCGCCTTGGGAACCGAGCTTGCCACGGTGCCGGCGAACATCCCCTATCTACGGCCATGTGAAGAGCGGCTCACCAAGTGGTGTGAGAAACTGCCCCAAAACGGGCGGCTGCGGGTTGGTCTATGCTGGGCCGGCAGTAATGTGCATTTGAACGATCACAATCGCTCGATACCGCTTGAACGCTTCGCCAAAATCCTTTCAGTGCAAAATCTTGACTTCATCAGCGTGCAAAAAGAAGTCAGCGAGCCGCAGGCGGCGCTCCTTCGCCAACACCATGTCGTTCAGCTCGGCCAGGAGTTCAATGATTTCGCCGATACCGCGGCGGTTCTCGCACGGCTCGACCTGCTGATTTCCGTCGATACTTCGGTCGCGCACGTTGCCGGCGCGATGGGCAAGGCCGTTGCGCTGCTGGTGCCATTCGCGCCCGACTGGCGATGGCTGCTCGATCGCACCGACAGTCCCTGGTATCCGACCATGCGGCTGTTCCGGCAGAGCGCGATCGGCGATTGGGGCGGCCCACTCGAGCGGCTCCGACAGGAACTCACGGCGGTTGCTGAGCGGCCGGTCAAACCGAACTGATCTAGAGCATGATCCGGAAAAGTGGAAACCGGTTTCCCGCCTTCGCGAAGCCCGCTTCGGCGGGCGAAGGAAGGTCCGAAAAGATCATGCTCCACAAAGAGATTAGAGCGTCAATCGATTCAATCTAAAACGTTACGTTGTTGCTTTACAGCGAGCGGCTGACGGCGAGCGGCCGGCCGTGCCTGGGATTTGGCGCCGTGGCGCGTCCGGTCGCGCCATAGATCTGCGGCGACGCTTTGCGGGCGAGATCGCCCGAAAGGCGGCGCATGATGCCTTCGGAAACCGAATGCGCCGTCGCCAGCACGATCATGTTTTTTTGCAGCACCGCACGGAAGGTTTCCTGCACTTTCACGAGCGCCGCGCACCGCGCCGGCGCTGCTTTGAGGAAATGCTTTCCGGTGGCCTTCATGCGCTCGCCCGCCACATAGAGCTGGCCCGCGAGCTGCGCTTTCGTCGGTTCGAGCGCTGACGCGTTGCGAAGCTCGCCCGCGCGCACCAGCATGGTTTCCTGCGCGACAATGCCGGTCAGTTTCTCGATGAGGGCCGTCAAGTCGCCGATCGCCGCTTCGGCTTCGGCTTGCGTCGTGATCGGCGTCATGATGCGGAGAGCCCCTGTTGCTTAAGCAGAGTATCGTAGACTTTTGGCGCGATGCCGATGCCGCCGGCCTTGGCGAAAGCCTTGGCGTATTGATCGGTCATGAACGAGCGCCAAATCTTGAGAGCTCCGCTGCCGCCGAACGGCCCGTCGCCGTCCATATTGGTGAACATCTGCTGAAACATGTTGCTCAGAAACATCGACTCGAAGTTCTGCGCGGCTTCTTTTGTTTTGCCCTTCGCTTTCAGCGCGGCTTGAGCGTGCGCGCTGCTCGCGCTTCCGATCGAATTGAGTGACGCACCGAAATCGACAGGGCTCGTGCTGGACATCACATCACCTCGATATCGGCTTGGATGGCGCCGGCAGCTTTGATCGCTTGCAAGATCGTGATCAGATCGCGCGGCCCGATGCCGAGCGCATTGAGGCCATCGACGACCTGCTGGAGCGACACGCCTTCCTGAACCATCGCCAGCCGCTTGCCTTCCTCTTGCACGCCCACTTGCGTGCGCGGCACCACGACCGTGCGGCCCCGCGAGAACGGGGCCGGCTGACTCACCTGCGGCGTTTCCGAGATCGTCACGGTGAGATTGCCCTGCGCGACCGCCACCGTGGACACGCGCACGTCGCGGCCGATGACAATCACGCCGGAGCGCTCGTCGATGACGATCTTGGCGGCCTCGTCGGGCTCGACCTGCAACTGCTCGATCTCGGTCAGCATCGCGACGACGTTTTGCGGAAACTTCTTCGGCAGCGTGAGCTGCACGGTCGAAGGATCGAGCGGTTCGGCGACCGGCGCGCCGATATAATCGTTGACGGCGACCGCGATGCGCTTGGCCGTCGTGAAATCGGCATTGCGCAAGGAGAGCCGCAACTGGCCGACGCTGTTGAGCGCGAACTCGATCTCGCGCTCGATGATGGCGCCGTTGGGCAGGCGTCCGACGGTCGGCACGCCGCGCGTGATGCTGGCGGCCTGGCCCTGAGCCGTGAAGCCGCCGATCGAGAGCGAGCCCTGTGCGACCGCGTAGACATTGCCGTCGGCGCCGAGAAGCGGGGTGACCAAGAGCGTGCCGCCTTCAAGGCTCTTGGAATCGCCCATCGCGGACGCCGTCACGTCGATGCGCGTGCCTTGTGTGGCGAACGGCGGCAAATTGGCCGTTACCATGACGGCGGCGACGTTGCCGGTGCGGATGGTCTGGCCGCGGATGTTTACGCCAAGCCGTTCCAGCATCGCCTGCAGGGACTGCTTGGTGAAAGGCGTATTGTTGAGCGTGTCGCCGGTGCCGTTTAGGCCCACAACCAAGCCATAGCCGAGAAGCTGGTTCTGCCGCACACCCTCGATACTGGCGAGGTCTTTAATGCGTGACGTGGCCGTCGCCGGCGACGCGGCGCAGCCTAGGGCCACCAGCGCAGCGAGCGCTGTTCGAAAAGTCCTACTCATCTCTTGCTCCCCAAGAGGTCAGACGGCTCTTGCTCCCCAAGAGGTCGGACGGACCTATCAATGCGAGTTGCGTGCCACCGCGGCGGTGCGGTCAAGCGATTGAAATAAAAGAGATATTTTCGCGACGCCGAAGCCGGAATCAGGTGGCGGCAAGCATCCCTTGCCGCCATCCGGCAATTCTTGCCGGGCTTTACCGGGCATTAACCATAAAGGGATACCTTATATACATGCGCGTCTCCGGACCGAACCGTATGTCACTCGCCACCCCTTCGAATGTGGCCCGGCCGTCGTCGGGCGGCACGTTCTCACTCGGAGGGACCGAAGCGCCGCAAGCCCAAGGTGCGGCTTTAGCGCTGCGGACCTTGGGCGGAATTGACGCGCTGATGGCGCTTCAGGGCGTCCAGGATCCGGTGGAACGCCGGCGCCGCGCGGTCAAATATGGCCGCCGGGCGCTCGATGCCCTCGACGAATTAAAGCTCGGTCTCTTGGCCGGCACCCTCGACCAAACCACGATGCTGCGGCTGAAATCGGTGGCCGCCGACCTACACGACCCGACGGGCGACGACCGACTCGACCAGGTCATGGCCGAGATCGATCTGCGGGTGGCGGTCGAGCTGGCCAAAGCTGGGATCTCGTAAGCCCGGCATGTCCTAAATTCCCGCATTTCCGCTGATTTCCGGGTCGCAAAACCGAGCGGGCAGCGGCCGCCCCACGACACCTCCTATTCTACACTGGAAATGCCGTAACTGCCTCAAATCCGGGCAAAAATCCGGCTTCGGTCCGGCTTCACGATCTTTGTTGTCTCCGTCATGGACCTTGGATATAAGCCGCCGCGCGAGGGACACCTCGCGCGTGGGGTGGGAGTTGACGCAGATGCAGTTGCTTAAGGGCAAAAACGGTCGGACTGCCGAAACGCCACATAAGAACGGTAAAATCGGCGTGCCGAACGGCCATGTCGATGAAAAGCTGTACCGGCCTACCGACAAAGAACCGTTCATGAATGAGCGCCAGCGGGAGTATTTCCGCCTGAAATTGCTCGATTGGCGGGAAGACATTCTCAAAGAGGCCAAGGAGACGCTGCAGCATCTCCAGGACGAGAATCAGAATCACCCCGACCTCGCGGACCGCGCGTCGTCGGAGACCGATCGGGCGATCGAACTGCGCGCCCGGGATCGCCAGCGCAAGCTGATCGCCAAGATCGATGCCGCGTTGCAGCGCATCGAAGACGGCACCTACGGCTTTTGCGAAGAGACCGGTGAGCCGATCACGCTCAAGCGGCTCGAGGCACGGCCGATCGCGACTTTGTCGATTGAGGCGCAGGAGCGCCACGAACGGCGCGAACGCGTTTATCGCGACGAATAGGTTTTGCCGGCGCGGGCCCGGCCGACGCCGGGCTTTCGTTCGACGACATCGCGGTATTCAGCGGAATCCGTCGTATTGGTTCGGGCGCGGTCGATGTCTGCCGCAAATTCCGCAATTCGGCGGCGGCGATCGGCCAAGACCAGTTGCTTGGTCAAGCCAACGGCGCGCGGAGAATTGCGGGCGAGGTTTTGCGCCAGCAACAGAGCGGCCTCGTATGAATCCGCTGCCACGCTATTGATAAGGCCGCAGGCCAAGGCCTCGGCGTCATCTATCATGCGGCCGGACAGCATCAGGTCGAGCGCGACCGGTTCGCCGACAATGCCGGGCAATGTGATGGCGCTGATCCCGGAAATCATGCCGTGCTGGACTTCCGGAAATCCAAAACGTGATCCAGTGGCTGCAATCCGGAAATCGCAGTGAATGGCAAGCGTCAAACCGAATCCGATGGTGAAGCCGTGCAACGCGGCAATGACCGGTTTGTCGAGTTCGATCCCGACGCCGGGAATTGCCCGCATCAGCGTATCGGTGGAGACCATCGTTCCGGTGCGCTGAATTTCTTTGATGTCGGAACCGGCGCAAAAGGCTTTCGCGCCGGCGCCGCGAAGGACAATCGCACGAACGCGCAGATCGGTGGCGGCGTCTTGCCACAGCGCGCCAAGCTGCTCCTTGCTCGGCACGTCCAAGGCGTTCAGCCGCTCCGGACGATTGAGCGTGACAACCATGATTCCATCGGAATTGATGTCATGCAATATATTCATAGCCGGTGGCCTGACGCGTTGAATTGGTGCTGGCATGACCTTAAGAACCTTCTCGTCCTTTGCGCAAGACGGCGCCCCTCGAGCATGATCCGGTTCAATTGAATTGGATCGGGGTCTGGAGGCTAAGGCAGTCCCGCCTTCAAATGATTGGATTTCAATGAAAGCCGTTGTCATCGAAGCGTTCGGGCCGCCGCAGACCTTGCAAGTTCGCGATTTCCCGACGCCGAAGCCCGGTCCGCAAGATATTCTCGTCAAGGTCGAGATTGCCGGCGTTTGTCATCATGATGTGCTGCACCGTGCCGGCAAATTGCCGGGCGCGAAGGTCGGCGTCGTGCCCGGTCACGAGACCGCGGGCGAGATCGTTGCCGTGGGCCCCGAGGTGACGACGCACGCCGTCGGCGACCGCGTCGTACTTTATCAACGCCGATTTTGCGGACAATGCCCGAATTGTTTGCGCGGGCGGCAGGACATGTGCCGCGCCCTCGGCGCCCCAGCGGTGGATACCGAGGGCGGCTATGCCGAGTTTATTTGCGTCCCGGCGAATATGGGGATCAAAATTCCCGACGGCGTGGATTGGGCCGCCGCTGCGCTTTCCTGCTGTCCGATCGGAACAAGCCTGCGTGCGCTTAAGACGGTCGCGGGAATTAATCCCGGCGACACGGTCCTCATCACCGGCGCCAGCGGCGGGTTGGGCGTACATCAAATTCAGATTGCCCGCGCGTTCGGTGGGCGCGCCATTGCCGTCACCACGAGCGCGGCCAAAGCCGGCTTTTTGCGATCCCTCGGTGCCGAACATGTCGTTGTTGCCGGCGATCTCGCCTATTCGGCCGAGGTGTGGCGGCTGACCGGCAAACGCGGTGCCGATATCGCGATCGACAATGTCGGCGCCACGTTGCCGGAAACGCTCCGCTGCATGGCTGCCGGTGGCATTGCTGTTGTGCTCGGCAATGTCGGCGGAGATGCGGTTCCGGTATCGCCCGGCTTGCTGATCGGCCGGCGCCTGCGCGTGAGCGGATCTGGAATGGGAACGCTGGAAGATGTCCGGCAATCTCTCGCCATGCTGCAAGCCGGCATGGTCAAGCCCGTCATCTCGGCCAAGGTGAAGTTCTCGGAGGCCGCGAAAGCCCACGCCATGCTCGAGGCCCGCGCGGTTGAGGGACGGGTCGTGATGCAAGGCTGGTGAGCAAGGCTGGTGAGCGCTCTCAAGTCATTCATGTCAGGCGAACGATGACGATTGCACGCCTGCTGCTGCGGTCCGCCCAACTCTGGGGCGACAGGCCGGCGCTGATCGATACGGCAAGCGGCCGTTCGTTTTCTTTTTCGGCGATGGCGGAATCGAGTTTTCACTTCGGTCAAAAGCTTCGGCAGCGCGGCCTTGCCGGCGGCGACAGAGTGGCGATCCTCGCCGATGCGAGCGCAGCCTATCTCATAGCTGACTACGGCAGCATGTCGGCCGGCTTGGTGCGCGTGCCGCTCGACCCAAGCCTCTCGGCCGATGAATTGGGCAATCAAATTCGCGGTGCGCAAGCCCGTATCTTGTTGTTCGATGCTCAGCGCGCCGGGCTTGCGGCGCAACTCATCGAAACAGTACGCATCGGCATCGAATTGCTCGCCGTGGACATGGGCGTGTTCGATCACGCGCGCGCCGATGTTCTTACTGCTCCGCCGGGCGACGATGACGTTCTTTTAAGCTCACTCGCGTCGCTCAATTACACAGGCGGCACGTCCGGTCAGCCCAAGGCCGTGATGCTCAGCCACGGCAATTTGTGCGCCATCGTGCAGAACATCGTCATGGCGCGCGCCGCGGGCTCTGGAATGGGTCCCGGCGATGTCATGGTCAATATGCGGCCATTATGGCCGATAGCGGCTGTCATCGTGCTCGCGCATTTTGCGGCCGGTGGCACCGTCGTGCTTGGCGGTCGATTCGAACCGGCGCGCATGGTTTCTATGCTCGAAGAATATCGCGCGGCGGCAACGTCAATGGTTCCGACGCATCTTGTTCGTCTGTTGCGCGATTGCCCGGCGTCGGCATTGCGTTCGCTCGCGGCGCTGCGGTCCATCGACATGGGCGCGGCCTCGGTGCCGTTGGAGACTTTCGAGCAAGCGTTCGACGCATTCGGTCCGAAAATCGGCGTACTTTATGGTCTGACCGAAGCATCCTGGAGCTGTTATCAGCCGCCGCTGGCGCTCGATGTGCCGCCGGATATTCGCAGGGCGCGCATGACGTCGGTCGGCCGGCCGGTGTTCGGTTGCGATATCATGATCGCGGCGGAGGCCGGTCCTGCGCTTCCCGGCCAACCCGGAGAGATTTTGATCCGTGGCCCGCATGTCATGAAGGGTTACTGGAAACGCCCCGATCTCACCGCGCAGGTTCTCAAAAACGACTGGTTCAGTACGGGTGACCTCGGCGTTGTCAGCCAAGACGGGATTGTTTCGATCATCGGCCGGATCAAAGAGGTGATCCGCACCGGCGGCAAATCGGTGCAACCGGGCGAAGTCGAAGCCGCGCTGTGCCAGTATCCAGGCGTCGAGGAGGCGAGTGTTGTCGGCATTCCCGACGCGGAATGGGGCGAGCTCGTAACCGCTTTCATTGTTGCCTCGCCGGGAGCGGCTATCGCTGAGCGCGCCTTGAAGGATCATTGCGCCACGGTGCTCTCGCCGCACAAGCGGCCCAAGCTCATCCAGATCGTCGCCGAATTGCCGAAGTCGCACTACGGCAAGATTCAACGCGGTAAGGTTCGCGATGCCGCGATCGAATTATATCGCGACAAGACAAGCGGCCGGTCGGCGCCGGAGCGATGAAGACTCCCAAGATTATTGCCGCGTGATGTTGCCGTGTTTCATGATGTCCGCGTAGAGACTTTGCTCGCTGCGGGAAAAATCGAGAAACGGCGCGCCGCCGATTCCCGAATATTGCAGCCCTTGGCTTGCAAACCATTTTTGCGCATCGGCGGATTCACCGATGACGCCGAGCGCATGCGAGATCGCGGCGACGACGTTCGGCGGCAGGTTCGCCGGACCCCACAGCCCATACCAAGTGTAGAACTCAAAGCCGGGGAATCCTGCTTCAGCGAACGTCGGGACGTCAGGCGCCAGCGCGCTACGTGCTGGACTGGCGATGGCGAGCGCCGTCGCTTCCTTGCCCTGCGCCAGCGGCAGCGACGTGACCAGCGGATCGAGCATGCCGCTGATCGTTCCGCCCATGAGATCGGTGAATGCCGGCCCGGTGCCTTTGTAGAGGACAACGGGAACGTTCAGGCCGGCCCGCAACTTGAAAGATTCGGCGGCCATATGGCCGGCCGACCCGTAACCTCCAGTAGCGAAATTAAACGCTTCCGGGTGAGTCTTTGCCTTGGCGACGAAGTCTTGGACGCTACTCGCCAAGCCGCTGTGGACGATGAACAACAAGGGGCCCTTGGCGATCAGCCCAAGCGGCGAAAAATCCTTCAGCGGATCGAAGGGTGGCGGCGCAGCCGCTACGACCGGATTGACGACGAGGGTCGACGCGCTGACGAGGAGCGTATAGCCGTCGGGCGCCGCTTGCGACACGGTCTGAGCGCCGAGATTGCCCGAGGCCCCCGGCCGGTTATCGACATAGACTTCCTGGTGGAGTTGGTCGGAAAGGTATTTCGCCATGGTTCTGGCGACGAGATCCACCGCGCCGCCGGCAGTGAAGGGCACTACGATGCGGACAACCCGATCCGGATAATCCTCGGCATGAACAGCCGCCGAGGCCGCGAAAGCCGCGATTATCGTCAACATCGCCAGTATTCGTTTCATTGGCATATTCCTGGAGCAAAGCCGCTGAAGTTGGGGCCAGAGGTCGAATAGTGATGCATTTCCGGTGCCGGCGCGGCTTGGTTATGCACTGTCTTGGCCCTTATGCGCTGTTAAGTCTTTGTTTACCAAACCCCTTTACCGACCGTTAAGGAACGGGGCGGTCAGGCGTGCCGTGCCCGAAGAGTGTCGCGCAATCATGGCGAACGGCTCTCCACAGCGCTTGCAGTCGAATTCATTTTGCAATTCGTCGCGCCTGTTGCGGCGCGCGCTGCACGCTCATGAGACAGGCGATCTGGCCAATGCCGACCGGCTCTATGCCGCGGTGCTGCAGAAAGAGCCGGAGAATTTCGACGCGCTGCACGGTCTCGGCCAGGTGCACTGCCAATGCCGACGCTTCGACATGGCGCTTGTGCTTATTCAGAGGGCGCTGACAATAGATCGTCGTCGCGCCGATGGTTTCTCGAGCCTCGGTCTGGTTTTCTATTATCTGCGCCGGCCCAACGATGCGCTGACAAGTTTCGACGAAGGCCTTCGCATCGAGCCGGCCAATACCGAGCTTCTCAATCTGCGCGGGGTGGCGCTCCTCGAGCTTGGCCGCGCCAGCGAGGCGCTCGAAAGCTTCGAGCACACGCTTGCCATCGATCCTGATCTCGTCGATGCGCTGGGCAATTACGGCAATGCGCTGATCAAGCTCAATCGCCCCGCCGAGGCGCTCGATGTCTACGACCGGGCGCTGACGATCGTGCCGGCAAACGCCGAGCTCTTGACCAATCGCGCCATTGCGCTGCGCAAGCTCGATCGGCCGCACGAGGCGCTGATGAGCGTCAGCCGCGCGCTGGTCAGCAAACCGGATTTTGCCCAGGCACGATTCGTCGACAGCCTTGTCCGATTGACCTTGGGCGATTTTCGCGCCGGATGGCGCGGCTATGAGACGCGCTGGCTGGGCAGAAACCTGTCTTCTCAACGCCGAAATTTTCTCGTGCCGTTATGGCTGGGAGAAGGCTCGCTCGAAGGCAAGACCATTCTGCTGCATGCCGAGCAAGGATTCGGCGACACCATCCAGTTCGTGCGCTATGCGCCGCTTGTGGCGGAGCGCGGCGCCAGGGTCGTTCTTGAAGTTCAGCGTGAGCTGGTTCGCCTTTTATCGGGCATGACGGGGATCGATGCCGTGATCGGACGCGGCGAGACATTGCCGCCTTTCGACCTGCATTGTCCCCTTATCAGCCTGCCGCTTGCGTTCGCGACAGAACTGCCGACGATTCCGGCTCCCATAGCCCACATCAACGTAGCCGACGACGACGTTCGTCTCTGGCATGAACTTCTGCCGCGTCGGCGGCCTCGCGTCGGTATAGTGTGGTCCGGCGATCGGTCGCATGACAACGACGTCAATCGCTCGATCGGGTTGAAGACGCTTGCGCCATTGTTCGATGTGACGGATGTCGACTTCGTCAGTCTTCAACACCAAATGCGAGATGAAGATCGTGATATCCTGCGGGATTTTCCGAATCTGTTCCGAGTAGAACGAAGCTTCCGCGATTTTGCCGATACCGCCGCTGTTGTCTCAAGCTTGGATTTGGTGATTTCGGTCGACAGTGCGGTGGCGCATTTGGCCGGCACGATAGGCAAGGACCTGTTTCTGTTGCTGCCGTTCGGGGCTGATTTCCGCTGGCTGCGCGAGCGCCAGGACAGCCCGTGGTACCCGACGGCGAAATTGTTCCGGCAACCGAAATTCGGCGATTGGCAGAGCGTGACCGAGATCGTGTCGGAAGAACTTCGGGCGCGGTTTTTTCCGTCGGCTCGCAAGCTGTCGGCGTAGAGCATAACGGTTGCGGCCTCCGGCGGGAGCTGCCGGAGGCCGCGTCGTTCAGGATCTGCGTTACGCTTACACTACGCGGACCCCGGGGAGGGCACCGATCGGGTTAGAACGGCAGCAGCACATCCAACGCCTGCTGGCCCCATGGCGGCTGCTGAATATTGGACAAAGTGCCCTTGCCGCCGTAGGCGACGCGGGCCTCGGCGATCTTCGGCAAATCGATGCTGTTGTCGCTGTCGATATCCTCCGGGCGCACCACGCCGGCGACAAGGAGCTCTCGCATTTCCGAGTTGAGGCGGATTTCCTGCTTGCCCTGGATCACCAGATTTCCGTTCGGCAGAAGTTGCACCACGACCGCGGCGACGTTGGTCACCAATTGATCGGTCCGGTTGATCGAGCCGTTGGCATTGCTCTGCGAATTGCTGTCGGCTGTGATTATCGAACCCGGCAGAATGGCCTTGGCCGGATTGTTGATTCGGTTGGCGCCGAGGAAATTGGAGATTTCGTTGTCTTCCGAGGACGTTCGCGTGACCTGCGTTTGATCCTGAAATTGCGCGGTGTCGTTGATATTGACCTTGACGGTTAGAATGTCGCCGACCTGATGCGCTCGCTGATCCTTGAAGAAGGCGCGCGAGCCGTTCCGCCACAACGAATTGGGATTGAAGGTGACAGGCTGCGGCGTCGGCATCGGCATCTGCACCGGCTTGTAGGCGGGTTTTGTCGTCGGGTTTTCGATTGGCGAAAGCGGCGGTTGTTGGCCGATCAACGCCAGTTTGTCGAATGTGGAACAACCGGCGCTCATGATGGCCACCGACGACAACAACATACAACGCAGGAGCAAGCCACTTTTAGACATCGCACTACCTCTCACTACCGCAACTTACTGAGGCTGCACCACGAGATTGTCGACAACGCGGGTAGTGATGGCGCTGACAGTGACGCGGTCCGGCCCGGAAATCACACCTTGCAGGGTGCGCTTGGTTTCGGAGTTGAGCACATTGATCGTGTCGCCGAGCGCGCCGGCGTCCTGCGCCTGTCCGCGCAACGTCAGCGTGACGCCAGGTGCCTGATAAATGATCGTCACGGTGTTGTTGCGCTGAACGATCTCCGGCTTCATCAAATCGGCGGTGTTGAGCGGCTGATTGGGCTGCAACTGATGCCGCGCCGCGAGCCCGACCACCGCCTTCATATCGGTCACGACCGCGGTATCGGTTTTCGGCCGCCGCAGCACTGTCACGTCGGACGCTTTGATGACCTGACCGCGTTCGATCGGATGATCGAGCGCAAGCGCGTCGACCGTCGCAATCGCCGTGCCGGTATAACGCGTGGATTGTTTGCGCATTTCCATGCTGGCCTGCAAGCCGAACGTAACGTCGAAATGCGCCGTGCGCGGATCGTAGGACATGCTGAGCACCTGCAATTCGCCGGTGACGTCCGGCTCGACTTGCAGCGTGCGCACGTCGCGGTCGAAGTTGACGAGGATGTTGTGGGCGTCGCCGAAACCATATTGTCCGGCCAGCGCCTGCGCGATGCGGCCGGAGATTTCCTGCGCGGGAATGGCGCGGCTCGGGCGGGTGACGACGACTTCGGAAAGTCCGCGGGTGTCGATGCCGATGAGCTGGTGCGGCCGGATCGCCTCGACGATGCGATCGGTGGCGACGGCGCCGGTGGTGCCGAGATCGGGAGCGCGGAAGATCGGAATGTCGGCGACCGGACCGGCATTCTCGACAAGATCGCCGATGCGCACGACGTCGCCCGTCACCGTGACGCTTGCCCTCAGCGCGGGCGGGGGCGGTGCCGATTGCGCCGCCGCGGCGCCGCAAAGCGCGAGAAGCAGTGTCAGCGTTGCAATCGTCTGGCGGATCATGGCGTGAACCCTTCTCAGCGCATCAGCTGCGCGGTCGTTTGCAGCATTTCGTCGGCCGCGGTGATGACCTTGGAATTCATTTCGTAGGCGCGTTGCGCGGCAATCAGATTGGAAATCTCGGTCACCGCCTCGACATTGGATTGTTCGAGAAAGCCCTGCTGCAGCGTGCCGGCGCCGTCCGTCCCGGCGAGAGTGTCCTGCGCCGTGCCGGACGCCGGCGTGGCCGTAAACAGATTGCTGCCGTTGCCTTGCAGGCCGGCATTGTTGGTGAAGCGCGTGATCGTGAACTGGCCAAGAATTGTCGAACTGGTGCTGCCCGGCAGCGTCACGGAAACCTGGCCCTGATTGTTGATGGTGAGACCGGTCGCGTTCTGCGGAATGGTGATGGTCGGCTGAACGACATTGCCTTCGGCCGTGACGATGCGGCCTTGCGAATCCTGCTGGAACGAGCCGTCACGGGTATAGCTGAACGTGCCGTCCGGCATCTGGATTTTGAACCAGCCGTCACCCTGGATCGCGACGTCGAGCTGGTTGCCGGTTTGCGCCAGCGCACCTTGCGTCATGAGGCGGGGCGTGCCGACTGTCTTCACGCCGGAGCCAAGCTCGATGCCGACCGGCAGGATGTTGCCCTGATCGGACGCTTGCGCGCCGATGCGCTGCACGTGTTCGTAGATCAGGTCCTGGAATTCGGCGCGCTGGCTTTTGAAGCCGGTCGTGCTCAAATTGGCGATATTGCCGGCGATGACCTGGACCTGAAGGTCCATAGCCGCCATGCCGGTTGCAGCTGTATCGAGAGCACGCATTTTTCTACCGTCCCCTGAAACTCAAGCCCCAAAGACTCTCACGCCGATGCTCGGCGCATGAAAAACCCAAGCTACGAGGTTGGCGTTTGCGACAACTGCTGCAGCGCGTTTTTCCGCAGGTCGCTTTCCTGCGACAGAATATTCGCGACATCGGTGTAGCTGCGGGTGATCTCGATCATCCGCGACATTTCGGCGACTCCGTTCACGTTCGATTTTTCGATCGCGCCTTGCACCACGCGCGTGCCGGCGGGTGCAGGATTGGAGTTGGCGCCGGGCGGGGCCATGAAGGTGGACGCGCCATCCTTCTGCAGCGATTGCGGATTGGCGAAGGTCGCGAGCTGCAGGGTGCCCCGCTGTGAATCTAAAGTGGCATTGCCCTCGCGCACTGTGATGAGGCCGCTCGAGCTGATGACGATATCGTGGTCGGTGTTTTGAAAGGTAATTGGGCCGGAACTGCCGAGCACCGGATCGCCGTTGCTGGTGACGAGCTGGCCCGCGCCGTTGACCTGGAACGCGCCGTTTCGCGTGTAGCGTTGGCCGCGCGGCGTCTGCACGGTGAAATAAGCATCGCCGTCGATGGCAACGTCGAGCGGGTTACCGGTACGTTCGAGCGCACCCGGAGCCATATTGATATAGCTCGTCCGGTCTTCAACGAAGCTGATCCGCCGGTCCCGGCCGCTGAAATTCTGATCGCTGGCGCGCGGCATCAGGAATTCGCTGAACACCGTATTATCGGCTTTGAAGCCGGTGGTGTCGATGTTGGCGACGTTGTTGGCGATCATGTCGAGCTCGTTCCCGAGCGACATTTGCCGTGACAGGCCGACGAGAAGCGCATTCTCCATCGGAAGATTCTCCCCTTTGCGCCGAAGATGCCGCCGTTCGGCATCTACCGTTGCGCTCCACTGACTCTCCCAAGCCGCGCGGAGCGTATGGTTAATTGCAGAAGCCGTGCCACAGCGTGGAGATTAGGAAAATCTATATAAAACAATGGACTATGGCAGAGAGGGCCGGCGAGGGAGGGGGCAGAAAAAGCCGGTTACAGCGTCGCACCCGGCAAAAAATTCCCGTCACGGCAGCCGTGGCAAGTATCCGTTAACCATTCCTGCCTAGCTTCGAATTCAACGGCGCCGCGTTCGCTGGCGCCAGGTAGCGCCCGCACAATTCGTATTGCGTTTGTCCGGCCGGCTGCGTGCGCATTCCACGGCAGCGGGAGCGGTGATGGCAACGAACGAAGCTCAATCTGAAACTGAAGCCGCCGAAGGCGAAGAAGGCCAGGCCGCCGGAAAGCGGAAGCTTCCGCTTAAGCTGATTATCATGGCTGCCGGCGGACTCGTCGTTCTCGGCGGCGGCGGGTGGGGCAGCTACCACTTTTTCTTTGGCGGCAGGAGCGAGGCCGTCGCCGCGGTTGCCGCTCAGATCAAGCCGCCGGCGTTTCTCGACATGCCGGAAGTTCTCGTCAATCTGTCGAACTCCGGCGGCTCCGAGCGGACGCAGTATCTGAAAGTGAAGGTGGTGCTCGAACTGCCGGACCAGGAAATGTCCGCGCAGATCCAGCCGGTCATGCCGCGGCTGATGGACACGTTCCAAACCTATTTGCGGGAACTGCGGCCGACCGATCTCGACGGCTCCGCCGGGCTCTATCGGCTCAAAGAGGAGCTGACGCGGCGCGTCAATGCCGCGATCGCGCCGAGCCGGATCAACGCCGTTTTGTTCAAGGAAATCGTCGTCCAGTGACGATCTTAGCCTGAGAATTTACAGCAATGGCGGAAAAGGACCAGATCGACCACGATGCGCTCGCCGCCGAGTGGGGTGTCGCGCTCGAGGCCGAACAAAGTCCGGCGGGCACGCCCGAAGCTCAAGCGGCAGCCGCCAACCCGGTCGATGCGTTGGCTTCGCAATGGGGGGCGATGGCCGATGACAGCCAGTTCACGCAGGCCAATAAGGGCGGCGCCGAACGTGTCCTGACGCAGGATGAAATCGACTCGCTGCTCGGCTTCAGCCTCACCGACATTTCGCTGAACGATAATTCCGGCATCCGCGCGATCATCGATTCGGCGATGGTCTCCTACGAACGCTTGCCGATGCTGGAAATCGTCTTCGACCGGCTGGTCCGGCTGATGACGACAAGCCTGCGAAACTTTACCTCGGACAACGTCGAAGTTTCGCTCGACCGCATCACGTCGGTCCGTTTCGGCGACTATCTCAACTCGATCCCGCTGCCCGCGATCCTCGCCGTGTTCAAGGCGGAGGAGTGGGAGAATTTCGGCCTCGCCACCGTCAATTCAAGTCTCATCTATTCGATCATCGATGTGCTGCTCGGCGGCCGCCGCGGCCAGACCACGATCCGCATCGAGGGCCGCCCCTACACCACGATCGAGACCAACCTCGTCAAACGCATGATCGAGGTCGTGCTGGCCGATGCCGAACTGGCGTTCCGGCCGCTCTCGCCGGTGAAATTCAATATCGACCGGCTGGAGACCAACCCGCGCTTCGCCGCCATTTCGCGGCCGGCGAACGCCGCGATCCTGGTGCGGCTGCGCATCGACATGGAAGATCGCGGCGGCACGATCGAGCTCTTGCTGCCTTACGCGACCATCGAGCCCATCCGCGACGTCCTGTTGCAGATGTTCATGGGCGAAAAATTCGGCCGCGACCCGACCTGGGAAGGCCATCTCGCGACCGAACTGGGTCAGGCCGAAATTTCAGTCGACGCAGTGCTTTACGAGGCGAAGCTGCCGCTCCACCAAATTATGAGACTCGATGTCGGCGACACGCTGATGCTCGAGCTCAAATCGGATGCGCCGGTCATCGTCCGCTGCGGCGACGTCACTTTGACCGAGGGACGCATGGGTCGTGTCGGCGATCGCGTCGCCGTGCGCGTCTCCAAACCTCTACGCAAGCCAAACATGACCTTCGCCATGTTCGAAACAGCGGGCGGGTCAAGCAATCGGATGGAGACACCATGAACCAAGGCATCGGCATGATTATCGACTGCGTGGTCGCAATTCTGCTCATGCTCACAATCGGTTATTGCATGATGCTCAATCGCCGCCTCAAGCTGCTCAAAGCCGACGAGCAGTCGTTGCGGGCGACAATCTCGGAACTCGTCACCGCGACCGAAATCGCCGAACGTGCCATCGGTGGCCTGAAGATAACCGTCCACGAATGCGACATGGGCCTGGGCGAGCGGCTGCGGAGGGCTGAACGCGTCGCCATCGAGATCGACCGTGCGGTGGTGTCCGGCAAGGATCTGGTGAGCCGGCTTTCGCAAATCGTGAGCGCCGGGCGCCGAACCGATGATCCGGCCGCAGCCATTGCGGAGGCGCGGCGCAGCGATGCAAAAACGATCTCTAAGAGCGACGCCAAGATCGAAGGTAAGCCTGCCGCCAAGACCGGTCCCAAAGCCGTTGCCGCCGCGGCGGAAGCTTTTGCCGAGCGGCTGCGTACGAAGGTGCATGGTCTCGCGGCATGATCCGTTTCATTCGCGATCTGCGGCTCATCCCGATTGCGCTGATCGCCAGTGCGTGCCTGCTCGCGCTCAAGACCGCCGATCTTGTCCTCGACAGCCCGTATTTCTTCGCCGGCAATAGCACCGACGCCGATGACGGCGACGTCCAATCGGCTTCCGGCGTGATCGCGTCGTCGTCGTCGCCGGATGCTTGGGGGAAGCCGGATTCCTGGGCGAAGCAGATGTTCAACTTCCCCGACGGCAAGGGAGCAACGCCGGTACAGAACCTGCCGCGGATCGCCGCGCGGCGTGACAACAGAATCGACCCTGATGGAGACAGCCTGGACATTACCGGCTCCGTAAGCGAGCCGGCGGCAAGTGAAGTCAAACCGGGCGCCAAGCCTGGCGCCAAGCCTGACGCGAAGCCAGAGGCTGGCGGCGCGGCGGCTAAAGCTCAGCTAGGCAAAGACGCAATGCCACCGCCGCCGCCGCCGGCTGGCACTGTGATTTCCACCGAAGGCCCGCCGGTTCCCACCGGCGCCGAGCGCGCCATTCTCGAACGCTTGCAGCAGCGCCGCGAGGAACTCGACACGCGCGCCCGCGAGCTTGATCTTCGCGAGAGCCTCATTCAGAACGCGGAGAAACGCATGGATTCGCGGCTCAGCGAACTCAAAGACGTCGAGGCGCGCATCAAAACCGAAACGCAGCAGAAGAGCGAGGCCGCAGACGCGCGCTTGAAGGGTCTCATCACGATGTATGAGAACATGAAGCCGCGCGACGCCGCGAAGATTTTCAACGGTCTCGATGACGGGGTGCTTCTCGATGTCGCGTCAAAAATCAACCCGCGCACGATGGCGGAAATTCTCGCGCAAATGCAGGCCGATGTCGCGCAGCGCTTGACCGTTGAGCTTGCCAGCAAGGCCCAACAGGCCCCACAAGCCGGGGCGACCGCAGCGGATTTGCCGAAGATCGACGGTCAGACGACGTCGAACTAGCGCGGCATCATTGATAGAGGATGATCTCTTCGAAAACCGGTTTCCACCCTCGGATCAAGTCCGAGAGCAGGTTTTTCGGATCAGGCTCTAAATCCAGTCTTTCCACTTGAACCAGATCAGCGGCACGAGCGCCGTAATGACAATCAACGCCAGAGCGTAGGGATAACCCCAGGCCCAATCGAGCTCCGGCATATTCTTGAAATTCATGCCATAGACGCCGACGACGAGCACTGGAGGAATTCCGACCACGGACGCAATGGTCAAAACCTTCATTACGTCATTCTGGTCGATATTGATAATGCCGGTCGCGGCGTCCTGAAGAAGCTGCACCCGGTTGACCAGCCCTTCGGCGAACTGAATCAGAGAATTGACGTCCGAGGAGACCGATTGCAGCTCGCCGGAGACGTTTTGTGCGATCCATTCGCGGCCGCGCTCCAGCGTGAATTTGGCCATGCGGTCGAGACACACCAAGGTGTAATGAATGCGCGCCATCCGCTCGCTGGTCCGGCCGGTGCGGATCATCAGTTCGCGCAGCAGCGCAGTCTCGTGCGACAGCTTTGCGCGTTTGCCTGGACGGAAGATGACATGGGAGGCGTCGTCGAGATCATTGCCGCTTCCTTCCAGCAGATCCGCCATGTGGTCGACAAGTTCTTCAAGAATGCGAACAAAGGCAAAGGCGGGATCGAACGATTCATGGCCCGTGAGTTCCTTGACCACCGTGTCGAAAAATTGCGACGGCGTGAAACGCACCGTCAGCAAAATATGTTTTGCAAGCACAAAGCCGGTCGGCGCGGGAATCCACGGCTCGTTCCCGGATGCGAGGATCAGCGGCGCCGTCATATAGAGCGCGCCGTTCTCGATTTGCAGCCGGCTGGTCGCTTCGATCTCGCCAAGCTCTTCCCGCGTCGGCACGCGCAGGCCGAACGTTTTCTCGACGGACGATCGCTCCTCATCGGTTGGTTCGATGAGGTCGATCCAAGTGCAATGCGACAGCGACTTTTCGGCACGATCGAGAGGGAAAGTGCGTAGCATGGAATCCTGTTCTGTGATTTCGCCCGTCATCGCAATAGCATGGCGCGGAGCCTGCAACGACGCGTCGGGCTCGAGGCTGCATTCCGGGTCAATCTAGTACCCAGAATCACAAATCGCCACGGGTCGAACGTCCCGCTATGTGACTCAAATGACTCGTCATTTCTCCACTGCCCCTGAGTCACAGATTTGCGAAAGTGGGTACTAGGGCCTGTCCTCAATTAGGCGATTCCCAAGAGTGTAGCGGCGTGATTCATGGGAGGTCAGCTGATTCGGAGCTGACAGATGCGCCGCTACGCCCTTCGGGACGATCAATGGGACAGGATCAAAGATATTTTGCCGGGACGTGAGGGTCACGTCGGAGCTACGGCGAAGGACAATCGGCTGTTTGTGGAGGCGGTTCTCTATCGCTATCGCGCCGGCATTCCCTGGCGGGACCTGCCGGAACGGTTTGGCGATCCGATCAAGATTCACACCCGATTTTCGCGCTGGGCGAAGAGCGGCGTATGGAAGAAGCTCTTCGAGATGCTGGCCGCCGACGCGGACAATGAATACGCCATGATCGACAGCACCATCGTGCGCGCACATCAGCACAG
>Ga0207416_1001894_pt1 | contig 24938 bp, 30 predicted proteins | sample PaiPotPPM11metaG_FD_184107 | JGI IMG/M metagenome (GOLD analysis project Ga0207416, IMG submission 184107) | Iron sulfur acid spring bacterial and archeal communities from Banff, Canada, to study Microbial Dark Matter (Phase II) - Paint Pots PPM... ... | reverse complement strand
GGCGCCATCGATTACCTGGTGAAGAGCGAGACGGTGCCCTCGGTGCTCCTCGGAGCACTCGGTCGCTGGCTGAGGACACCAGCAACCGCGAGAAGCGCCTCGCAAAGAGCGCTCTGGCGGAGGGAGACGGATTCGAACCCCCGAAGGCTTGCACCTTAGTGGTTTTCAAGACCGCTATTTTCAGTTCGCCACGGTTCGCCAGCGTTCACCCTGTATATAAATCGGACGTCGTCCGTTCGCCAACCGTCGCCGAAATTCGCCAGAGTTCACCGCGGTTGCCGTCAACAACCGAGGACTTTGCGTTGGACCGGCCGGGCTCGACGCCTACAATCACCGAAGTTAGACTCGTCCTTGCCCGATATAGCAGCATGGGGAGAATCCGCTCTGATGCCAGAGCCTCGACCGGTATTCAACCAGCTCAACATCGTCGTGCGCGACATGGACGCGAGCGTTGCCTTCTACAGGAGGCTCGGACTGTCGCTCGACGCTGCGCCCGGGTCAGAGCATGTAGCAGTCCCGCTCCCCAACGACCTTCTGCTCGAGCTCGACAGCACTAACTTTGTGCCGCAGTGGGACGCGGGCTACCGCGGAGCCACGGGCGGTACCTCGGTCATTGGCTTCTCGCTCGCGTCGCGGGAGGCCGTCGACGAGCTATACGCAGACCTGACAGGGGCCGGCCACTCCGGTCGTCAGCAGCCCTACGACGCCTTTTGGGGTGCCCGGTACGCGATCGTTGAGGATCCCGACGGCAACCCCATCGGCTTGATGAGCCCCATTGACGACGCTCGGAAGTTCTGGCCGCCCGCGCCGCCCCCTCGTTTGCCGACCTGACATCGGCAGCGGCCCAGTGATCTTTCGCGGGTGTCATGTTCGGGCATCGGGGCATCACGACCGGCGGCGGCGCACTGCAAGATGCGGCGGCCTACGAGACAAATGACGCTGGCTCCTCCTGGACGGCCGTCCAAGTGCCATTTCCGGAGCTCGCCGCAAACTTCGTTTATCCGGACCGGGGTTGGATGATCGGAGCAGGACCGGGGGGCGACACGGAGAGGCGATCGATCTTTTTTCGGACGATGCCGGCAAGACCTGGCGCTCGATGGACGGACCATCACCGCAGTTCGGCGATCAACTGAATTTCATTGATCTTTCGACCGGTTTTGTCGTCGTCCCTCGTTTCCAGGTTGGCGCGGGGCAACTGCTTCGCACCAATGACGAGGCAAGACCTGGGCGACTGTGGTCGCCGTGATCCACTGAAAACATGTGTCGCCGTTATAGGGCGGCAAAAATCGAGCGGCCCTCACGCGGCACGAGCCTACAACGTTTCGACTGCCAGCGGTCAACTCCGGTTGCTTAGCCGAACGACACTCTGTAGAGCGCGGGGGCCTTGTACTCGCCTTCGCCAGTTGCGACGAACCAGAGTGATCCGTCCAAGGAGGCCAGGGAGTCGGCTCCCGACCCAAGGGAATCGTTGAGGGGCGACTCCTCGCCATCCTGGTAATGCAGGGTGGCCGAGAGGTCTAACAGCTGGACCCCCGCAGAAGAGTCAACGCGCACTAATCCTGGCTTGTCATTGCGGTCGATCGCCCACATCGCGCCGTCGGGACCGGCTACGAAGGGTTTGGTCGGCTCATCGCCTAGAGGGCAAGGATTTTCGATGATATGACCGTCGGCTGCAAGGCAGCCGATAAACGTCTTATAGCCCGGGAGTTGTGACCGGTACTGCCGCGAATAGCAAATTGACCCTCCGGACACTAGCGCAATGCCTTGGATGCCACCGTTCCCCTCACGCTCTACCGCGGTGCTGTCGGGCAGAATCGCTCGAGACAGCGTGGATCCGTCGATGGCCGCGTGCCGTACAATAACCGGCCCGTGGTCCTTGCTCTCGGCAAGCCAAATTGATTTGCCACATCCCGGCGTCCAAGCGGAGAACGGAGCACTCCCATGAAACCCACCGGTCTTCCGACCACCCGCGTCGAGGTATGAAGCCAAAGGCATGCCCTGGTCGTTCCGGACAACGGTCCATCTTCCGCCATCTGGTGCCCTTCGAGATTCACTAGAGGCCGGAGTTGGAGTCAGTTGGGGCGGTGCAGGCCTTATCGAGCCGCTTCCGTTAGAACATAGCTCGCAGCGTAGGCTTGCCCGTGCCCTAGGTACTCGAAGGTCTTCAGCAGAAGGGTGTGCTCACCGTAAACCTCCAGGCCATCAGGATTTGTTAAGGCGCCATGGAGGCCAGCCACGTTGACCACGGAAGGGCGCCCAGATCGGAAGGTCGACAGGCAGGATGCCTGCGGTCTCGAAGAGCCGAGCCACTCGACCTCGATGGCTCCAGCGAGCAGCACCATCAGCGTAAGGCTCCAAATGACAATTCCGATTTGTCTTTTACGCCTTTGGTTGCTCTTTACCATGGCGACCATAAGCCTCCTGCGATCTACCGGCTGACAGCGCGCGTTCCGACTGTAAGGAGGGTTTGTTAGAGGACATTAGAAGTCGATCGCATTTGCCGAACGGGCGATTACCTTCCTGGGTTGGCCGAAACGTGATCGTCATCCCTCGCCCGGCGCAACAGCCAAGCGGACGCCGCGATGCTGATGGCGCTCCTATAGTGGGCCGGTACGATCCCCTGCCGACGGCTCCGTTCCGCCTACCGAGCGTCGAAAGCGGCTACCACTGTTCCACAAGCGCGCGGCCAGAGTGAGCGGGCCAGTCGGCCAGGGATGCCGGGTACCGGGCGCCAGGCTTCACCTACCCTTGCACTCTGGCTCTGGGCCGGCACACCACTATCTAAATGCGTACCACAAGGGCGCCGCCAGAGGCGGCGGATAGCCAAATTGCGGACATCATTTTCTGTAGCCACCGTTGTAGCCACCAGAATGGAATTCCTTGGACTGAATGGACATCCTTGGAATGCATGCAAAGCGAAAATCACGAGCTGAATTCAATTGCCGCGAGTACAGCTTCGTACTGGCAGGAAGACTCGGAGCGCTCCTCGGCGAAGAGGTCGTCTATGCCGAAGCCGGTGACCTCATGTTCAAGCCGCGCGATCAATGGCACACCTTCTGGAACGCCGGCGATACCGAGTGCAGCATCCTCGAAATCATCTCCCCCGCCGGCTTCGAGCACTACTTCGAGGAACTCGGCGAGAAGCCGCTATCGCCCGAGGACGCCGCGCGGCGCTACGGACCGAGTCCGATCCAGAAGGAACCCGTCGCATCTGTCAGCAGTATGGGCTCAAGTTCCCGGCACCACCGGCAGGCTGATCCGCTAGACCGCTTCAGCCTTTCGAGTCAGGCGGCCGGAACGGGCTCGATCTGGCCGCGGTCTGCCTCCACCGATGAGCGCCGATGCGTCGAGTCCATCGGCGATCTCGTTCAGGAGGTCGACCGCCAGCTGCCGGCGTTTGCCTGACCAGCCACCCCATAAGGCCGCGGACTGAGCCTCGAGTTCGGTCAAGAACCGGCGCGCCAGCCGTTCGCCTTCGGGGGTGAGTTCGACCAGGGTTACTCGCCCATCCTCCTGTCCCTCCGCGCGCTTTACGAGACCGCGACCTGAAGCCCGGTCAACCAGGCGACTGACGTTGGAGCGATCGCAGCGGAGCGCCTCCGCCAGGTCGCCAACCGCTGACGGACGCATCGCCGCACAGAGGAGCTCGGCTTGCTGGGCGGTGAGGCCGAGGTCGCGGCTGGCCCGGAGGAACGCGTCCTCGAGCGCCACACGCAGCCGGCCGAGCGCTCTCGGAACCGTCTCCGCCGCGGTGTTCGGACTCGCCTTCACCTTCTCAATCCTAGCGTAATCCTTGACACCATCACCTATATATGTGCTATAGTCACGCATATCGGTGATGCTATCACGGATTGGTGGTGGCGCACAACCGACTGCAAGGAGGAATCAGATGAGTCCATCGATCGCGAACGCAACACCAAGCAGCTGGACCGGCGGCCGCTCGAAGCTGGGATGGAGCCGGCTGATACCCGGGAGTGGCGTGGCCGCCATGGCGGCCGTCGGCGCCAGCGCGGCCATCTACCTGATTGCATCGGCAGCGGGGTTGGTTGACCGCGGCGTTCTTCTCCCCTCGCTTGCCGGTATGGGACCGCTGAGGCTGGCTTCGGTGTCAGTTACCGCAGCAGCGGCGACGATCGGCGCGGCCATCCTCTTCGCCGTCCTGCTTGCCACGACCCGCCGGCCCATCCGGAACTTCCGGGTAGCGGCCACCACGCTGGCGGTATTGTCCCTCTCCATGCCCGCCACCATTCAGGGACCGCCCCGCGCCATGCGTCTTGCGATGGCGGCGATGCACGTCGCGACCTGGGCAGTGAGCGTCTTCCTGCTGCCCAAGCTCTCTCAGCCCGTAGAGCATGATCTAAATCAAGAATGAGCGCTTTCAACCAGGAGGAACTCGCCTATCTGCAAAGTCAGCGCCTGCTGGCGAGGATCGCCACGGTGGGGGCCGACGGGACGCCCCACGTCGTTCCCGTCGGCTGGAGCTACAACCTGGAAACTGACACGATCGACGTTGGCGGCCGCGACTTCGCGAGCACCAAGAAGTATCGCGATGTGACCCGCAGCGGCCGCGCCGCCATCGTGATCGATGAAGTGCTGCCGCCCTGGAACCCGCGTGGCATCGAGGTGCGTGGGCGCGCCCAGGCCCTCTCAGGCCCACCGGCCGTGATCCGAATCCTTCCTGACCGGGTCCGCTCCTGGGGGCTCGAATACAATGGCTCCCTAGTGGGATCGAGGCTCTGAGCACCGCCTTTTTGTTGACCTCGCTGATCGAGTCGCCGCTGGTGCGACACGCGATACTGCGGAAACATGATCAACGTTCGCCGCCATCGAACGAAGCACAGCGCTAGGTCCGATCTGAGCCCTCGGCTTTTAAGGCTGTCGGGTTTCAATAGTCCGATCGCCGTAATCAGTCATTGACGGAATGACGGCTCGGCAGCGGGGAACCGAGTCGCTGGCCGCCGCGCCGAGGAAGCGGTAGGCCCATTCCTCGGCGAACTCCCTCGAGCCGGCGAAGATGATGGGCACTTCGGGATACCTCACCGCGAGCCGGCCCAGCATGTCCGCGAGCCAGGAGCCCCGGCCACGCTGGGTCCGGAAGAGGTCGGGGTAGTCGGCTTCGACGACATCGCGGCCCATCCGGATTCGGCCATGCGTTGCATTTGGAAGGCGAGCGAAGTGGCGAGATTGGCCAGAGACTTGCGCTCGACAACCGCAACCACCCGATCTTCCACCAGGGCGCCGTAGTCGCCGGCCGGAAGTGCCCTGCGCTCCGTCGTGGACCAGGCGGTTGGCAAACTTCCAGCCGTACTTTTCGCGGGTGTCAACCACGACGCTGAGGGGACCTGCCGCGCGTCCCCGGGGAACGCGAGCTCCCGGGTTGGCTGACTGGACGGTCTTCTGTGTCTGCCACCACACCGCCGGACGGCCCCAGGCGGTGGTGAAGACGAACTGAGACCTGGCCAGCTGAGGGCGGTCCAGCACGAGGTCAATGGCCGCGCCCCGACGGCGGCAGAGCACGACCGGCGCCTCGTCGACCAGGCCTGCGCCTTCATCCCGCGGTGTGCCCTCGTGAGAGCAGTCGACTCGCGCAGCGCGCGGCCAGGGTTCGCGCGCCTTCAGCACGATGCCGCCCTCGATCGGCAGCCAGACAAGGTAGGGCAGCCGACTCCCGGGGTCGGGATTACGGGCCACTTTGAAGCCACCGGTCATGTCGACGTGCCTTCATACGCCGGCTTCGATACCATCTCGGGGGCGCCGGTTCGGAAGAGGAGGGTCCAATCCTGCTGTCGGTGGTCTACGCCATGTTCCGTGTGCTCGTGGATGCACTGGTGTCGCGCAAGCACCGCGACCGCGAGCTTGAGATCCTCGTGTTGCGCCACCAGCTCGGCGTGCTCCAGCGCACCGCCGGACGGCCGCGCCTGCAGGCGGGCGACCGCTTCGTCCTTGCTGCACTGGCGCAGCGGCTGCCCCGGTCGGCGTGCCGGTCGCTGCTGGTCAGCCCGGATACCCTGGTTCGCTGGCACCGGCAGCTGGTGCGCCGGAAATGGGCAGCGTTCGGACGCCGTGGTCGCCTCGGCCGGCCCCGGCTCTCGGCCGAGACGCGGGATCTCATCGCCCGCCTGGCTGCAGACAATCCAACCTGGGGGTACGTGCGGATCAAGGGCGAGCTTCGCAAGCTCGGCTTCCATGTCTCCGCCGCCACGGTTCGCCGCGTACTTCATCACCGCCGGGTTCCGCCCGCTCCGCGACGGGGCCGAATGTATTGGGGCGATTTCCTCCGCGCCCACTCTGGCGCTGTCCTGGCCTGCGACTTCTTCACTGTTGACACCGTCCTGCTGCGTCGCCTCTACATCTTCTTCTTCATCGAAATCTCGACCCGCCGGGTCTTCTTCGCCGGCTGCACCGCCCACCCGGACGAGGCCTGGGTGACGCAGCAGGCGCGTAGCCTATCTTGGCATCTCGGCGATCTGCACCAGCGACCGGAGATCCTGATTCGTGACCGTGATTCCAAGTTCACGGCCATGTTCGACGAGGTCCTCCGGTCCGAGGGCGTCGCGGCGGTGAAGACCCCTCGCGCACCTCGGGCGAACGCCTATGCCGAGCGTTGGGGGCAGAGCGCCCGTCGAGAGTGCCTCGACAGGTGCTCATCTTCGGTGAGCGCCACCTCAGGCTGGTGATGAGCGATTACACTGACCACTACAATCGCGCGCGTCCGCACCGAGGGTTGGGCCTCGACATCCCTGATCCTCCTCGATCATCCCCGGCGGCGGGACCAGTCGTCTGTCACGCACGCCTCGGCGGACTCATCAATGAATACGCGCGTCTGGCGGCGGCATAGCCCTCCTTCCGACACGTACGATGCCCTACGGCGGGAACCGGGAAGAGCCCAACTCGTATGAGGCTGGAGGCGCACGTGCCGCGAGGTCCCCCACGTGTCGCCCGGTGCGTCTTGGGGCGATCAACCCGATCAACCCAACGAACTCCGACGGACGGCGGCTGGCACCTAACCCGAGTCCCGGCCTCTCCGCAAGACTTCCTCAGATTGCGCGTACCCAGGGAGCACTCGGCCGTCATTTTGAAACCCCACACCTTAAGGAGTCTGCTCGGCGAGCACCCGACTCAGGAACTTCGAGGTTCTCCAAAGTGAGACCTGGTTCATGGGCGAAGCGCCTGGGTCGTCACGTGGCTGCCCAACCGCTTCTGGCGGACAGCAATGGCTCGGCTCGTGCCTCTACGTCAATGAGCCACGCGAAGCGGTCTCGTCGGCAACAATCTCGCCTTCTCAGGGCACCTGAACCTCTAGGGAGGGCTTAGAGGCGGTGTTGCCTTTTCGCGCGATCGAGTCTGCACTCACGACTCGATCCGACAAGCACCATCCCAGGGTCGATCGGACCGTTGCAGCTTCGCAGAGTGGGGCGGCCGCTCCCGGAGCCGTACATGCAAAGCGCGGACTTGACGCGCTGCAGGATCACGACCTGCTCTCCTTGCGGTAGGTCCACCGGCCTCCGAGCAGCGTGCCAAACACTGGCATTCGCCTCAGCTCTTCGGATTCCAGGTGCAGCGGGTTCTTCTCGACAATCACCAAATCGGCAACGTCGCCCGGCTGGACCGTAAATCGACCGCGGCACGCTGCTTGCAGTGCTGCCTCCACGGGAATCGACTGCTCGGGGTGCCAAGCGGGCCGTTCGTCGTCGCTTCTGAAAACCGCAGCAGCGATTCCATCCCAAGGATCCATCGGTGCGACGGGGGCGTCAGAGCCAATCTCCAGCTTTGCTCCGGCTGCGAGCAGATCCGCGTATGGGAACGACCGATCTGTACGTCCGGCCCAAAACCGGTCGGCAACATCGCGATCATCAGGCGCGTGGGCCGGTTGGATGCCGACGATCAATCCCGGACGCGCGAATCGACGTAGATCTTCACGCCGCACCAGCTGGGCATGTTCGATTCGCCCGCGACAGCCGACGCTTTCGAATGCGTCGAGTGCCATCGAGTTCGCATGGTCGCCGATCGCGTGCAGCGCCGGCTCCAGCCCGTGGCTTACCGCTTTTCGCATTTCTAACTCGAGCTTGGAGGGTGAAATTTCGAGCCATCCGTGCGCAGTCGCATTTGAATCGGAATCGGGATAGGCGTCATAGCAGTAGGCAGTACGTGTGTTGAGCGAGCCGTCCAGAAAGAATTTGACCGGTCCAACTGCTAAAAGCCCACGCCCGTCTGGCAGGACTGAGCCGGTTCGCAACCCTCTGCCGATTGCAGCGTCGAGCTGAGAAACGTGTACCGCAGAAGTCACTCGTACGTCGATGCGGTGGTTACCGATGCGTCTCAGCCAGGCGGTCACGTTGTCGGCCTCTGTGAGATGCTCAAAGTCGAGGATTCCTGTCACGCCACGCTGAGCCGCAGATGTTGTGGCTTGAGCCACCCACTCGTCGAGCAGATTGGAGGGAACACTCGGTAACTTCTGTACGGCAGCAAAACATTCGTGTTCGCGCAGGAGTCCATTCGATCGTGGGTCTTCTCCTACAAGCTCAAGGGCCGCGGGACTGAACCAACCTGTGTGAAGGTCATTGCTCAGGAGCACAAGTGGGACGCCTGGTGCGAATGCCTGCAGATCGATATCCTGAGGATGGTCCTGCCAGAGTCCGTCACGAAAGCCGTACGCGATTACAAGGCCGCGCGGCCCACTGGACTTCCCGGCTGCAACGCTCATATGCCGGGCAACGAACTCACCCACCTCACGAGCGGATCTCGCCGCGGACACATCGAGCCTATGACGCGCAGTCGCCCATTGGCCTGAGTGGACATGCGCATCCCACAGACCTGGCAGCAAGACCTTCCCCTCCAGATCGATGACCTCATCTTTAGCGGTCCGAGGCACTGCTTGTCCTACGGACGCCACATGACCACCTACGAGCCTGACGTTCACCAGTGGGCCGCGTGTTCCTAGGAAACAGTTAGCCAGCACCAGACCCCTTGATCTCGGCTTATTGCCTTTATCGTCAACGCGATTGAGCCTCTCGCTCAATTCATGTTGAGATGCTGCCGGATGGCCGCCGCGACCTCCGGCTGCCCTTGGTAGGGGTCGCTCTCAAGTGCTTCGATTACCCGCTTGGCCACGTCAGCGGGCTTGTCTTGGCTCAGCTTTGCCTTTCCAACAATTCGCGAGGGTTTCATCCGAAAGCCCGTGGTTCCAGGTGCAATGCGTCGCGCGTAATCGACTACAGAATCGAGCCTCCAGGGCTCGGGACGAGCAGCCTCAAAGTGATCGACCGTGGCGGACAGAACGGAATAGGTTTCTTCCTCGTCAAGGAGTTCCGGGCGTCCATGGAGATGCACAACCACGAAATTCCAGGTCGGTACATATGGCCCAGCCTTGTACCACGTGGGTGAGACGTATCCATGAGGTCCCTGAATGATGAGCACCACTTGGTGTTTACCGAGCTCGTGAATGTTGGCATCGGCGCGGGCGAGGTGTCCGAGTACCGAGAGCCCCGGATCGTTCGCATCCAACAAGATGGGCAGATGAGACACAACCAGGTCTGCCGAGTCCACAGCGCTGACGAGTGTTGCCCAGCTGTAGCCGTTGATCAACGCGCGCAATTCGTTTACGCCAGAGATCGCGAAGATTCGCTGCTCAAGCATTCTTCAGTTCCCGCCCTGCCCGGCTTGAATCGCAGATTTGGCGACACTAGAGTCAGATTGGCGCGGGCACGGCGATCAAGCATCGTCGGTCGACGCAAACTATCGCCCCTGTCCTTGTGCAGTCGGACAGTAACGCCCGCTCCTAGTAAGCGGGCTGCCGGCCTAGCCGGAGCTCCAGCCAGATGACAAGACGTGCGTCAGGCTCGTCGAGGTCGATGTCGAAGAGTTCGTGCACCCTACGTATCCGATAGCGAAGGGTGTTTTCGTGAACATGCAGTCGTGCCGCTGCCTTGCTGGCGTCTCCGAGCGCCTCAAGGAACGCCAGGACAGAAGACGCATATACGGTGCGATGGATTCGGTCGTACTCGGTCATGGCGTGTACCGGACTGGGCACCTCATCGAGGGCGGTGTCCCCATCGGCCACCTTCTGGAGGACGATCTTGCTTCGCACCTCGTCCGCTGTGGCCACTCGACTGGCTCCCGGAGACTCAGCAAGAGCGAGGAGCACGCGATCGGCCAGTCGTCGCGAATCGGCGATCTGATCCAGACTAGCGCTCCCAGAACCGATACCCACATGGAGCTTGATGTGAGCGGAGTTCTCAACGGTTGCGGCGACATCCTCGGCGAACTTCCGGAGGGTGGCCTCTTTGCGGTCGTCCGGGAGCAGTGCGTACACAGTACCGCCGCTCAGCGTGCATAGGCTGTTGCGACGCCATGCCTCGCAGCAAAGGCCAACCAGATCAACAACTCTGGCGCTCGCGATGCCTAGTTCTGGGTCTGGGATTGATGGGGCGAAGGCCAACACGACGCTAGCGGTATGTACCGGAATCCGCAACCGAGTTGCGGCGACTTGGGGCGAGATGGTTCCATCGAGCAGGGAACGCAGTGCCTCCGCGCGGTTAAAGCGATCCGGGTCTGTCTGGCTGCGTGCACGGAGCAGGTGTAGGGCCGTAACTCGGGCGGCATCCTCCATCGCAGCTGCCGCGTCTGGGCCCAACGGCGGCTTCGAGTCGAGCGCCCAGATCAACCCCAACAACCGCGGGCCGGCGCGCACTGCTATAGCCAGGCGCGGGAATACTCCGCGCTGGCCGCTCAAGACACGAACGGGGCCCATTGCATCGATGACACGTCGATAGTCAGTTGGGGTTGTGGGCCATTCAGGCGTTTGTCTGCCGAGAATCGCCAGTCGGCGTACTTCGTCGATGTCCTGATGTGGGAGATTCGAGTACGCCAACAGGCGACCTCGAGGGTCTTCGATTGTCACTGCCCCGCCAACCCTCGACGCAATCACATTCGCCAGGGAGAAGAGGTCGCCGACTCCGACAGCGCCGTAGGACGTTGCGTCCGATTCGGCTGATCCAGCCGCGGTGATCACGGCATCAAGATGTCGCCAGTCCATCTGATCCGGCGCGATGAGCAGGGCTAGGCCGGCGCGCTCGGCAGCTGCAGCCGCGCCTGAGGGTTCGCGGTTGACCGCCTTGATCACCGCCGCCGAATATCCAGCAGCGGCTGCGTCCCGAATCATTCTGATCGTGGAGGCGAAGGACTCCCCGCTACCGGCGACTAGCAGGATGCCTCCGGGTTGGGCGGGAACCGGCTCGCCAGCACCGACGATCACGGATTGCCCAACTAGGATCTCCAGTCCACGCGGAGCGACGAGCACCGACAACACATCTCCGCCCAGCGTTCGCAGAATCGCATTGAGTTGGGCCCGCCCCGGCGGCGGGCTCTGCGTGTCCGCGCGTTTAGCTCGATCTCGTAACTGACCATTCCCGGTACCGGGCCGTCCCGGCCGTGCTCGTCGTTGCGGTCGCTTCCGATCAGGAATGGCCTGAGCCCGCCCCACGAAACCTCATCATGCCATTAGGAGGGTCTCGATCCGGCAACCTCGTTATGGGAGCCAACAATGCCGTCTGGTGGACTTTGGCGGTGGGGCTAAAGCCAGGGCATCGACTTGAGCATAGGCTCGCAACACTGGGCAACCTGTGCGTCCCGTCCAGGCGTTCCGCGCCGCTGATCGAATCCTTTGGTCGGGAGGAGAACCTCAGATGTCAAGAAACTATAGCTGGTCCCAGCAGTGGTCGGCGAAGGCCCTCGGTATCGTGCTTCCGCTTTTCCTGCTGGTCGCGGCTTGTGCTGGAGGCTCCAGCACGACGAGCCTCGGAACTGGGTCCTTCACGATTGGGACGACTGGCCTTTTTGTGACCCATTTCATCGCTGGACGAACTGGCGACAGCAACCTCGATTACGCTATCTGGACGCCCCTCACGGTGATCGAACCGGCCACCGGTAAGCTGGTCAATGCGATCGCCGAATCATTTCAGAGCACGGACGAAAAGGTCTGGACGATCAAGTTGAAGCACGGCTGGACTTTTTGGAACGGCGAAACCGTCACCGCACAATCATTTGCTGACTCCTGGAACACCACAGCGTACGGTCCGAACGGCTGGTTCCAGGGCTTCTCATTCAACATCTTTGAAGGCTGGACCGACCTGAATCCATCGAGCGGCACCCCGAAAACCAAGGCGATGTCGGGGGTCAAGGTAGTCGACCAATACACGCTGCAGGTGACTCTTACCCGGGCATTCTCTTTGCTGCCCTACTTGCTATCTGGCACAATTTTTGCGCCGCTTCCGAAGGAGGCCTTGACTGATCTGGACGCCTTCGACAAGAAACCAATTGGCGATGGTCCGTATGAAGTCACTGGTCCGCCGTACAGCGCTGGGGTCACCTCCATTTCCTATAAGCGGTACGACAACTATGCCGGGACGAAAGGCAATGCCAAGAGCTTCACGGCCAAAGTTTTTCAGGACCCGACCGCAACCTACACAGCACTTCAGGGTGGGCAAATCGACGTCGCATTGGTGGAGGGAAGTGATGTTGCCAGGGCGGCTTCCGCTTATCCGAGTCGATTCAAGGCCGTGACCTCGCCAGCGGTCGTATACCTCGGCTTCCCGTTATGGGACAAGCGGTTCAACGATCCCGCAGTCCGTCAGGCATTCTCTATGGCGATTGATCGGCAAGCCATCGTAAAAGCCATCCTTCAGGGCTACGGAGTCGCCGCGACCGGGTTCGCTCCGGCGTCGATCACTGGCGGAGGTGGTTCCGATTGCACCAGTTGCACGTTCAACCCCTCGCAGGCCAAGCAGCTTCTTCAAGCGGCGGGTGGCTGGCACGGGTCGCTGAGCCTGTGGACATACACCGACCCGACCAATGATCCCGTGCTGCAGGCGATCAGCAATCAGCTGCGAACAAACCTGGGCATCACCGATATCTCGCTGCAGAGTCAGCCCGTTGGCCAGATCTACACCAATCTCTCGGGTCACAAAGTGGACGGACCGTTCCTGCTGTATACAGGAGCTGCGTACCCGCATGTTTACGCGATGGCAGATTCGCTCTTCTCGATCGGATCATTCCTGAACACGACCGGATACAAGAGCCAAGACTTCGGCACAGCCCTCGCCAAGGCCGCCTCCGACAACTCCTCCAGCGCTGTCGTCCAGGACACTCATGCTGCTGGCAAGATAGCGCTCAAGGATCTGCCCCTCGCGCCAATCTTCTATCCCCAACTCGGACTGGTCTGGTCGAGCCATGTCGGTAACGTTCAGGGTGAGTACCTTGGCGGTGCGCACATAGCGAGCATCACAACGAGCTGAGCTGACGCCCTGGAACAATTAGGTGAATTGTCGGCAGATTGGGTAGGTATGTAGCTCGTCGTCTGTTGCAGCTGATCCCAGTTGTGCTGGGTACGACGTTCATCATCTACGTCGCCGTATACGCACTTCCCGGTGATCCGATCCAAGCGCTGGCCGGCCCTCACCAGGTGGTGGCCCCCGCAGTGGCCCATGCACTGCGGGCTCGCTACCATCTCGACCAACCCCTTCTGGTCCAGTACGTCTACTACCTGACTGGTCTCCTGCATGCAGACTTCGGAGTGGACTTCAACGGCACGTCCGTCATCCAGATAATCATTGCCAGCTGGCCGATTACTGTTACCCTCGCGCTCACCGCGTGGGCATTTGAGATCATCTTCGGCCTATCCCTTGGAACGGTGGCCGCCATTCGCCGTGGAGAGCTCGCCGATCACACCGTTCTTGCTGGAACCACGCTGATCATGGGTATCCCGTACTTCGTGCTCGCCTATGTCGCCCAAATCCTGATCGGAGTCAAGCTAGGATGGTTTCCGGTGTCAGGGATTGAGGACGGCTGGCCCAAAAGCTATCTATTACCAGGATTCATCCTCGCGCTCATCAGCCTTCCATCAATCGCCCGGCTGACCCGCGCCAGCGTTCTCGAGAACCTGCGGGCTGACTACGTTGACACCGCGATCGCCAAGGGCCTCTCGTACCGGCGGGTGATTCTCAAGCACGTACTGCGTAACTCATTGATCCCGGTGACCTCGCTGCTGGCGATCGACCTCGGCTACCTACTCGGCGGCACCGTTCTCATCGAGGGGATCTTTAATCTGCCCGGACTCGGCTTCCAGATATTCACCGGCATCCAGCAGCACGATGGGCCGGTTGTCGTCGGCGTCAGCACGCTTCTCGTGCTGGTCTTCTTGTTCGTGAATCTCGTTGTCGATCTCGGATACGGCGTGCTCGACCCGCGGATTCGCCATGTCTGAGCGCGCCGTCGACGTCATCGCGCCCCGTATCGCGACAGAGGCTGAGGTTGTCCTCCCGCCCATAAGCGCCGGCCTAATGCGCCACCTTCTACGCCAACCTCGCTTTTTGATTCCGGCATTTGGCGTTTTTGTCGCCTGCGTGATGGCCGCCGTGCCCCAGCTGTTCGCTGGTCTATTTGGACACGGCGACCCCAATGCCTGCGACCTCGCCAATAGCGGCCTTGGACCAATGCCGGGACATCCATTCGGATTCGACATTCAGGGCTGCGATCTATACAGCAACGTCATTTACGGAGCCCGAGCGTCGATGTCGATAGGCCTCTTGTCCACAGCGGCGATCCTGGTGATTGCAATACTCCTGGGCTCGGTGGCTGGTTACTCAGGAGGGATCGCGGACTCGATCATCGGCCGGCTGATGGACATCTTTTTCGGATTCCCCGCGTTGGTGGGAATGATCGTCTTCCTGGAAACCTTCAACACGCACACCGCACTCAGCGTCTCGCTTGTGCTCGCTCTCTTCATGTGGCCCGCCGCGACCCGGGTGATGCGGGGCTCGGTACTGGCGACGGCGCATCTCGATTTCGTCACTGCCTCGCGCAGCATCGGGGCCGGTTACCTCAGGATCCTTGCGCGGCATGTGATCCCCAATTCAATTGGTCCGGTCGCCGTCTTGGGCAGCCTGAGCATCGGGGGCGTGATCGCGGCCGAGGCGGCGCTGACCTTTCTCGGAGTAGGCCTCCGGGCACCGTCGATTTCATGGGGAGTGCAGCTAAACACCGCGCAGCAGTACTTCGAGATACATCCGAACCTGTTGATTTTCCCCGGCCTGTTTCTGTCTTTGACCATACTGAGCTTTGTTCTCATCGGTGACACGCTCCGAGACGCGCTGGATCCCAAGCTGAGATGAGTAAGGCCGGCGTTTCGCAACCTCGCTTGCTGGAGGCCCTGCCCGGATACGACGCCTCAGCCCCGCTGCTGAGCGTCGATGACCTTTATGTCGAGTTCTCGACCCCCCGGGGTCGCGCCAAAGCCGTCAATGGTGCGACTTACAGCCTCCAATCAGGCGAGATGCTGGCGATCGTTGGCGAATCGGGAAGCGGGAAGAGCATGACGGCTCGAGCCATCATGGGGATTGTTCCGTCGCCCCAGGGCAGCGTCAGAGCGAAATCGATCCGGATGCACGGTGTTGACCTGCTCGGCGTGACCTCCGAACAACGGCGCGAACTTCGGGGCAATGACCTCGCAATGGTGTTTCAGGACGCACTGTCAGCGCTGAACCCCGTGCTCACTGTGGGCGACCAGATCGGCGAGACTCTACGAGCCCATCGAGATGCTTCCCGTTCGGAGGCGAGACTGAGGGCGACCGAGATGTTGGAGCTGGTCGAGATTCCCGCCGCAGCTCGTCGAGTCGACGACTATCCGCACGAGTTTTCGGGTGGCATGCGGCAGCGCGTGATGATCGCGATGGCTCTCGTCCTCGACCCTCTGCTCCTGATAGCCGACGAGCCGACAACCGCTCTCGATGCGACACTCCAGGCGCAGATCATCAAACTCCTTACTGACATTCAGCGCAGCCGGCAGATGGGGCTGGTTCTGATCACCCACGACCTCGGATTGGTGGCAGAGGTTGCTGATCGGGTCGCAGTGACTTACGCGGGACGGGTGGTCGAGAACGCATCCGCGCAAGAGATCTTCACCAGGCCCGCGCATCCATATACCGAAGCACTCTTAGCATCGGTCCTGCGGCCAAACCTGAAGGGTCAAAGGCTCGCCGTGATCAAGGGGACTCCGCCGGATCCGGCGCGCCTGCCGTCGGGGTGCTCTTTCCACCCTCGATGTCAATACGCGTTGGATCTGTGCATCCAGGTTGCCCCGCCAGCTTACGTTGCGGGTCCGCACCGTGTTAGCGCCTGCCATAGATGGGAGGAACTCTTGCCTACGGGAGCAGACGAGATCAGCGGCGGAATTACGGCGATCGCCACGCCGTCCAGCAAGACCGAGCAGAACGTCGTTCTCGAGGTTCGGGACCTGGTGAAGCACTTTCCACTGCGACGCGGAATCGTGTTCAAGAAGACCATTGGGACCGTAAAGTCGGTCGACGGCCTGAGCCTGAATCTAAGACGTGGTGAGACCCTCGGCGTCGTCGGAGAATCGGGCTGCGGCAAGTCGACCCTGGCCAAGTTGCTCACGGCCCTCGAGCGACCGACCTCGGGTGAGGTACGAATCCTGGGCGAGGACATCGGGCGCCTGAGCGGCAAGAACCTTAAGCGAGCAAGGCGACACATCCAGCTCATTTTTCAGGATCCATACACCTCTCTCGACCCACGAATGACGATCGATAACATCATTCGTGAACCGCTAGACGTTCATGGCGTTGGCTCCGGCTCCGGAGCTCGTCGTCAACGGGTTCGTGAGCTCCTTGAGATTGTCGGGTTGAATCCCGACCACGCCTGGCGATATCCCCACCAGTTCTCGGGAGGTCAGCGTCAACGCATCGGCATCGCAAGAGCACTGGCTCTTCGGCCAGAGATCCTGGTCTGTGACGAGCCGGTTTCGGCCCTCGACGTTTCGGTCCAGGCGCAGATCATGAATCTTTTTGCTGAGCTTCAAACGGAATTCGGGCTGTCATACATCTTCATCGCTCACAACCTGTCGGTCGTTGAGCACTTTGCGGATCGAGTTGCAGTCATGTACCTTGGCAAAGTAGTAGAGACTGGAACTGGGGAAGACATCTACCGCCGGGCTGGCCACCCATACACGCAGGCTCTGCTCTCTGCTGCGCCTGCACCCGATCCGAGGCTGGAACGCCAAGCAGCACGGATTCTTCTCCAGGGCGAGGTGCCAAGCCCTGTCGACCCTCCTTCCGGCTGTCGGTTCCGGACAAGATGCTGGAAGGCAACCAGCCTGTGTGCCGAACAGGTCCCGGAATTGGTCGTGCGACCGGGCGTCAATCACCCGAGCGCATGCCACTATGCGGATGAGCGGCGTCCAACGGCTGGTGTAGCGAGCGCCTGATCCGCCTCTTGTCGTCGAGCTCCAACAATTGAGGCGCCAAGTCTTGTCTCTTTGAACAGCGCCGGGCACCAATCGACAGAGTTAGGCTTCTTTCTCAGGAGGTGAACAACGCTCGTGCCGGCTCGTGACATCACGAAGATCCTGCTCGCAAACTACGAGGAGGAGCTTCAGGCGGCGGCACTGTACAGCCGGCTCGCGACACGTGAGCCCCACGGGCGACGAAAGCGAATTCTCGAACAACTTGCAGACACGGAACGGGGTCATGCCACGCGCTGGGCCAGTCAACTGAGGGAGGTGGGAGTCGAACCGCCGTCGCCAGAGAGGGTGCGCTTGCCCGCGGGACTTGATCTGAGCCTCCGTTATGCGCCACTGGACGTGCTCATAGCCCACCAGGAGCAGGAAGAAAGGCAGCTCGCTGCGGGGCATGTCGAGCCCACGGGGCGGGTCGCTCTGGACACCCTGAGCGCCGAGATTGCACGAGAGGACGCAGAACACGCGGCCACATTGGGCGCACTGCTCTCAGATATGGGCGCAGGAGGTGAGGTCAAAGCAGGTGTCCGAGGCCTTCTTGAAGCTCACCTCAAGCGTGAAACCTGGCATAGCCAGGGAAGTAGTTGGATCTCAGGTGCGGTGTATGGAGCCAACGACGGTTTGGCGGCCGTCTTCGGCATCGTGTCGGGAACCGCGGCAGCGTTTTCCGCCTCGGCCCATGGAAGCCACATTGTCCTGGTAGCAGGCCTCGCTGGTGCAATTGCCTCTGCGCTCTCGATGGGATGCGGGGCCTACCTGGCGGAGAAGTCAGAGAACGAAGTCCATGAGGCTCAGGTGCACGGCGAGAAGCGGGAGCTCGAGGAGGATCCTGAGGGTGAGCTGCGCGAGTTGCAACTCATGCTCCAGCTCAAGGGCCTGACGGAATCTGAAGCTCAGTTGGTGGCGGCTCGAATGGCCAGCGATCCAAAGGTCATGCTGGAGGCAATGGTTCAGGAAGAGATGGGCGTCGGGGAGTCGCCGGCTGGCGACCCGGTGAGATCCGCCGCTGCCGCGTCCATTTCGACTGGCGTCGGAGCTCTCTTTCCGGTTGTTCCGTTCTTTTTCATGACCGGAGTTGCCGCCATCGTCACGGCAGCCGCTGTGTCACTGGTTGCGCATTTTCTCGTTGGCGCCGCCAAGAGCTTCGTGACGCTGCGCACCTGGTGGGCTTCAGGCCTGGAAATGACGGTCGCCGGAGTCATCGTCGGGGTTGCAACCTATGGTCTCGGCTTGCTGATCAAAGCGGTGGGTGGTTAGATGGCGACGATCGAAGGGGTGAAAAGACTTGCATTTGATCACGTCTACGAATACGAAGAGCTGACATCTCTTCTCGAGGCGTGGGCCCATGCCCACTCGCGGATCTGCCGGCTGGAGTCCATCGGACCTTCATGGGAAGGTCGCCACATCTGGCTGGTCACGCTCACCAATGGAGATACGGGCCCGGCCCTCGAAAAACCCGGGTTTCTTGTCGAGGCCAACATCCACTCCAACGAGTGGACGGGATCCACCGCGGCACTAAACCTCATAGAGCGCGTGCTCCATGGGTACGGTTCAGACGAGAAGATCACACGATTGGTCGACACCCGCTGCTTATACGTCGTGCCGAGACTGAATCCCGACGGCGCCGAGCGGGCACTTCACGAGGGACGTTACATCCGCTCGAGCGTCCGGCCTTACCCTACTTCCGGCCCTCGGCGCGGCCTGCAGCGCAAGGATATCGACAAGGATGGCCGCGTGCTTTTCATGCGCGTTCGGGATCCACATGGGCCCTGGAAGAAGTGTTCGCAGGAGCCTCGTTTGTTGGTAAGCCGGGATCCCGATGAAATCGGGGGCGAATACTTCCGGGTCTATCCCGAAGGCGAGATCGAGGGATACGACGGCTTCACGGTGAAGGTCGCACCTCCACTCGAGGGTCTCGACATCGGCGTCAATCTGCCTGGTGACTGGCGCGCGGTCGGCAAGCGATCGATATCTGGGCCTTACCCTGGCTCTGAGCCTGAGATCCGAGCATATCTGGCGGCCATCACGTCACGACCAAACATCACGGGTCACGTTGCATTCCACACATTTGGCGGAATCATCCTTCGTCCGCCCAGCGACGCCGAGGACGAACTTCCCAAGCTCGATAAGCGGGTGTTCGAAGTATTTGGTGCCAAAGCCACTGAATTGACGGGTTATCCCACCATACCCTGGCTGAACCTAATTACGGACAAGCGCAGCAAGTCTCGGTCCGGCGCCTTTGATTGGTTCTATGAGCACCTTGGCCTGTACACGTGGACGACCGAGTTATGGAATCCTCAACGTGAGGCCGGCATTCCGGATGGATTCCACCCGTCCGGCTGGCTCAGTGGTGATCATCCGTTGGAGGACGCGTTGACTCTGATTGGGTGGAGCGATCGGGAACTCGACGGCAAGGGATTTGTGGACTGGTATCCGTTTCAGCACCCCCAACTCGGCTTGATCGAGCTCGGAGGGTGGGACATGATCAACTATTGGTACAACCCGCCTTTCAAGCTGCTCCAACGCGAAGTGTCGCCGCATGCGGATTGGATCATCTTTCAGGCGTTGGCCTCACCGCTCTTGGAGGTTCGCTCTTTTGATGCCCGTCCAGCCGAATCGGACGTTTACTCGGTCCGGCTCGTTCTGCAGAACGCGGGCTGGCTTCCGACATATGTCTCGCAAAAGGCATTGGAGGGCTACCTCGTTCGCCCGATTTCGGTCGAGTTGGAGCTCCCTCATGACGCGCAGCTCATAGTCGGAGACCTCCAGGCCGAGGCGGGTCAACTAGAGGGAGCCGTCGAGAACCGAGCCATGTCCACGTGGTGGTCATACAAACCGGACACCGACGACTTGATTGTGCTGTCCTGGGTCATAAAGGGAAGGCGGGGAAGCGAAATCTCCGTCACAGCGAAGCACGATCGTGCGGGCACCACCAGGGCGAGCACGCGCCTCTGACCAACGTGGATGCCAGATGTGAGGTTGATTGTCCTGTGAATCTCGTTATCGCCGCGCTGGCAGCATTTATTGCATCGAGTGTGGGTTCGTCGAAGCGCTGACGATCGTGCTAGCCGTTGGCGTGGATGGATTTCGAAGCCACCGTGGGGGCTGGGCATTTAACGAGTAGGTCTGGGAACTTCAAACGACCACCGTCAGCAAATCGAACGACTGCTGAGCCGAATATTCATTTCCCAGCGCACGGTCCATAGCCACGGCCGCTTCCTGGGTCTGAGATCTGGCGACGTGTCCGTATATGTTCAATGTCGTCTTAACTTCACTGTGGCCCAGGTTGAAGGACGGCGTAACTCCGTCCCCATCAAGCGGCGCGAGCGTAGACATGGTGCAGGCCGCCTAACAGGTCTCGGCGCGCGGCCACTTTGCGGTGCGCCGTTGCATTTCCTTGGTGCCGTCCTTCCGGCCGAGGACAACGTCCACCTCGTGAAAGGACGCCTCGGCGAGCTGTAGCCAACAGCCCCGGATCGCTAGGGGAATCTGCCCCGGACCAGCGAACGGTCTCTTCACCCCCTGCCGGTAGGAACGCCCTCAATCTGGGGTCGCGAATAGAAGAGGGTCTCCCCTGCAATGCCCAGTCAGCCAATCCAGGTCCGATTCAACTACCGGCTTGCGGACGTAGCCATAAGCTCTACGAACACCGTCCCGCTGGAGGGCAATAGACATCGGGCGGCTTGTTTGATCTGGAAATAATGCTGCTTCAGGCAGCGGGCTTTGCCGAGGGCCTTCAACCGCTCGGATGGACCTCTGCCTTCACAGCGCCATCAGGCTTACCTCAGGAGACCCAGACATGGAACGCTGGACGCGCCAAGCCGTTCGGAAACGGTGTCTAGCGGCTCAGGGCGATCAGCGCCAAGCCGCCAGCAATAAGCCCGCAGGCGGGCTGCCCGGCGCGAGGAAGCGCGTATTCGATCAGGCCTTTGGCGAGGCCGTTTACGACCGCGCTCCCAGCGTCCCTGACGTCGACGATCCCGTCCACAGCAGCCTTGGCCAGCTGGGCCGACGCCTCGCAGGGTGACGGCTCAATTAGGCGCACGCTCATTGACAGGCAACTGTACAGGATCAGCCGGGATTTCGCTGCGGCTCCATGGCATGTTGCAGGGCAGTTCCTGAGCCGCTAAGATCTGTGGCTGGAATACCTACCAACAGAGATAAGATGCCCGAGTTCAGCGGGACGATCGAAGAATGCACCGAGTACGCTCGTCAGAAGCCGACCCGAGTTGCTACCTGCGAGGTCGTGCATCCTACCGGCGCCCGCGAAGTCCTCGACGTACAAGCCCGATAAGGCGCCTAAGACGCGGAAGGCCGCAGCGTCCACTGCGGGAAACGAATCGGGTTGCCCTTGGGTGACCGCACTGACCCACCCCGACAGGTGACCAAGGAATGACATGCGTCCTGGGCCTATGTGGTTCTACCGATCAGCGGACTGCGCGGGGAACGATCGCCCTCGCCCTCGTCGGCATCGCCAGCATTCTTGTGAACACCTTTCTGGCTGTATCGGCTCACCGCTCGGCCAGCGCCGCGAAGGACGGCGTTGCGCTCGAGCGCTCGCAGCTGGAGAAGGTCGAGCGGCAGCTGGGATTGATGCAGCAGCAGCTTGACGATGTGCGAGCGGCAGCAAGACCGGCGGATCCAGGTGTCGATTACTAGCGTCGGCACGCAGTTTACCGAGGGAAAGGTAATGCACGCCTTCGGCACTGAGCCTGCCTCGCAAATCGAGATCTGGATCCGCGGGCGATTCAACGAGGGCGGCGCCTGGGGCTTGCGGCATGCCACAGTGCCGTTCCTTGCGGCTGGCCGCGAGCTTCGCTATGTCGCAGTTTCAGCGACGGCACAAGAGCAGGAGCGCTGCCCGTTCCACGAATTCTTCAGAGATGCAGCGCCGCCGCCCTCTGACCGCTATTACGTCGGCTGGACGTGGCAGCGCATCGATGACGCTGCCGAACGGTTGTCGGGCGTCTAAGGTGTCGAGTTAGGGCCGTGATGATGGCAAGTAAAAGTCCGGACGCGCGAGCGGCAAACATCCTGCGCGCGATCGAGGCGGCGAGGCGCACCAATGAGAACGGGGTTGAGCTTGGCGCCATCGCTGACGCAGCCGCCCTCGATGTACGCGACGTTATCTACGATCTGGACCGGCTAATGCGTGACGGCTACCTGAGCGGAAGGATCACCCGATGGCTACTTCCGTCGCTTCGGAATTAGCAGATCATCGATCCGTTCATCCTTGCCCCGGGGGCGCGAGTTGCTCGCAAAGTATCCCGTTCCCAATGATTATCGAGGACGCCCGCCCTCGAATTGAGGTCGCGAGCCTGAAGAGTCTCGCTGCATTGGCTGCTCGGCGGAGAAGTTCAAAGCGCTTTAAGAGCGCCGGACAACCACCTGACCTGCTCGACGGAGCCGATAATTCAGGGACGGCCGTGATTTCAAGCGGCCACGCGCAGAAGGCGTTGCTTCGCACAAAAGGCCAGGCATATGGACCCCCATGGGCCTTGCTCCGGCTCCGGTAGTTGATATCACTTTGAATGAACAGCTAACCTGAAGGACCATGTGCGATAAGAAAGGCGCGAAGGCATGGACCACCCATCGCATCTGTCTCCGTGGACACGAGGATTGGATCGCGTCGGCCCCGGCTTGCGGGCATGGACCGCTTCGTACGGTGTATCTGCGGTGTCCGGAGCCGGCTTGCGGCATGATGGCGGCGTACGGGGCTGTCTGCTGCATGTCCAAGGAGGAACTCAACGCTGACGTGCCCGCCGACGCCGAGACGGTGTTAAAAGCACGACTCCAAACGACGCGAATTGAGTAAGCGCAAGCAACCTCCTGAACCGCCGCAACCGACACGGCTCAAGGTGCCCCGCGAACAAGCCGACGCAAAACTGCGAGAGCGGATCGACAAGGGCAATCAGTTCTTACACCAAAAAGTTCAGCCGGGTCGAATCGGCGACTTAGAAGCGGAGACTGCGAAATGGGGTGACTACAACGCGACGTTGATAAGGACACTATTCGAGGGAGACGAGTTGCCTTTCGAATACTCGACCTCACAACCAGTCATGCTGGCGAGCCGGTACGACAACGAGTTTGCGCGCGCCCGGCTCGCATCGAACGCCATTGAGTCTCAAGTGAGGGAACTGGAGTCGATTGTGGAGCGGTTGGACTTGTATTCAGCACCGGAGGAGCAGCCTGCGCCGGCTATTGCTCGACCCTCAATAGTGCCGGGCAGGCGCGTCTTCATCGTCCATGGCAAGGATGAGGCTGCGCTGGGCGTTGTCGAGGGTTTTCTCCGTCAGGTTGGGCTAGAGCCGATTGTCTTGCGGAATCAACCGAACGCCGGTCGGACGATCATCGAGAAGTTCGAAGACTATGCCGATGTCAGCTTTGCCGTCGTGATCCTCACCCCCGACGATGCGATGCGAGCGCAATCAGGGTCGCATCTGCCCACCTTCCGGCCGCGTCAGAACGTCAACTTTGAGATGGGTTACTTCCTTGGCAAGCTAGGTTCGCAAACACGTTGCCGCTCTATACAAGCCCGAGCTTGAAATCTTGTCAGACTACTCAGGCGTCCTGTATACGATGCTGGACTCGGGGGGGCGCGTGGAAGATCAGCCTTGGAAGAGAGATGAAGCAGGCAGCGTTACGCCTCAACTTCGACGCGGTGCTCGAGCCTCTGAGGTGAAGATCCACCGCCCGTAGCGCCAGATGAAGGCAGAGACGAAGCCAAGAACCGGCACGACAAGACGGCTGCGCACGCTGATTTTTGCGCTCGGTTTTCTGTAGCCAATTCTGTAGCCAACCCGAAGGAATACTTGAGACCATATGGAAGCCTTACGAATACATGGAAAGCCAAAATTTCGAGCTGAATTCAATTGCTGGCTGATTTGTAAACAGCGGGTCGCGGGTTCGAATCCCGTCGTCGGCTCCAGATTTTGTGTAGTAGTTCGGCTGAGGTGTCCCATTGGGCCTTCGGCTGATGCGTCCCACGCCTTCGGGTGATCTGTCACAGCTACTTCGGCTGATGTGTCTCACTTTCCCTCATGAGGGAATTGAGCGTGACTGAACAGCGGTACCAGGCAGTGTTGGCGGTGATCTCGGAGGGGTTGGCGGTGATGCAGGTGGCGAGTCAGCGTGGCGTCAGCCGGCGGACGCTTCACCGCTGGTTGGCCCGATATGAGGAGCGAGGGCTGGAGGGTCTGCCCGATCGCTCCCATCGGCCGGAGCGGTGTCCTCACCAGATGCCCGCCGAGATCGAAGTCCGTGTGCTCGAGATGCGGCGGGCGCACCGGTACTGGGGCGCCCGGCGACTGGCCCTGGAATTGGCGCGCAAGAAGATCATGCCGGCACCATCGGAGTCGGCGGTGTACCGGTGTCTGGTGCGCGCCGGCGTGATCGACCCGGTCAAGCGCCACCGCCGCAAGGAGATGTGGAAGCGTTGGGAGCGCGGCGGGCCGATGGAGCTGTGGCAGATGGACCTGGTGGGTGGGTTCCTGCTAGCCGACGGCACCCGAAGGTGGCTGGGGCATCGACGGCCACGCCAACACGAGCGACGACATCGTTGCCGCGGCGCGGGCTGCGCTAAAGGCCCGGGCATAAGCGGCACCTCAACAGTGGGTCGTCTTTTCTAATAGCT
>Ga0207416_1001893_pt1 | contig 24940 bp, 19 predicted proteins | sample PaiPotPPM11metaG_FD_184107 | JGI IMG/M metagenome (GOLD analysis project Ga0207416, IMG submission 184107) | Iron sulfur acid spring bacterial and archeal communities from Banff, Canada, to study Microbial Dark Matter (Phase II) - Paint Pots PPM... ... | reverse complement strand
GCCCTGCATCACGCCCGCCGTGCACTCGACACCCTCCACCCGGCCGGCGCCAGTCTCATCTCGTCGGACGCTGATCTCCTCTCGCTTTCAACAGACCGACTGTGGCTCGACGTGGAGACGTTCCGGACTGCGCTCGCCGCCGCCCGCCGCAGTGATCAGGTCAGCGAGTACCGACGGGCCCTCGACCTCTATCGCGAAGGGCTGTTGCCGGACGATCTCTATGAGGAGTGGGCCGTCGGCCCTCGCCGCGAGCTTCACCGCGAGCTCCTGGCGGCGCTGGAGGATCTGGCGGGGCTCCTCGAGGCCCGTGGAGACCTCGACGGCGCCACTGAGGTCGTGCGGCGGCTGGTCGCCGCCGAGCCGCTGCGGGAGGAGAGTCACGTCGCTCTCATCCGTCTCTGCGCCCTGGCCGGGCGGCGGGGAGAAGCGCTCCGCCAGTACGAGCACCTCACCCGGCTCTTCGAGAGCGAGCTCGGGACGGAGCCGAGCCCGGAGACTCAACGGCTGTACGAGGAGATCCGGGCGCGCCAGGCCCGCGAGCCGGAGTTGACGGTCGACCTGTGGGAGCGAGTCGGCGACCTGCGGGTGCTGTCGGGTGACGCTTCGGGCGCGGCGAAGGCGTTCGGGTTGGCGCTCGACGCTGGGGGCGCGTCGGGGGCAGCAGCGCGGCTCGAGCGCAAATGCGCCGAGGCCTGGCTCATGCAACACCGGCCAGACGCGGCGGCACCACACCTTGCGGCGGCCGAGGCGCTGGCGACCGAGCCGGTCGAGCAGGGGCGGGTGCTTCGCGCCCGAGCCAACCACGCCTGGGAATCCGGCGAGATCTCGGCCGCGCAGCGATACGCCGAGCAGGCCCGCGACTTGGCACGCGAGCACGGCACACCCGATGATCTGGCCGCCGCCCACGAAGCGCTGGCCGTCGTCTCGCACTTCAGGGGTGAGTGGCGGGAGGGATTGGAGTCGGAGCTGGAACGTCTGGCGGCCGACGATGTTGGTCCAGCGCAGCTTGCCCGCGTGTTCGACATCCATCACTGCATCGGGCAGTACCACCTTTACGGGGATGGGCTTGCCGGCTCCGTCGAGGACTACGCGCGCCGGATGTTGGACCGGGCCGAGGATACTGGCGCGGTGCGAGCCCAGGCCTTTGCCTGGTGCCTGCTCGGCGAGTCCTTGCTGCTTCAGGCCCGGTGGGAAGAATCCATAGGGTGCCTCGCACGGAGCTGCGAACTGCATGCGTCCCTGGGTTCCCGGTCGGGCGCGCTCCCCTGGCAACGGCGCGCTGAGCTGGCCGTGTGCCGCGGCTCCTATGACGAGGCCGACGCGTGCCTGCGGCAGGCGTCGGGAATCGCGACCGTCTCTCCGATGGCGAACCATGTGTGGGGCCGGATGTACGCCACGGCGGCCTTCGCGGCCATCGAGCAGGCTGATGCGGAGCGGGCGGTTCGTTCCATACAGGCAGCCGCGGCGGCGGCGGCACGCTACGGCGACTGTCCGACGTGCAGCGCTCTGCTCAATCCGCTGGCCGCCGAAGCTTTCGTGCTGCTTGCCGACCCGGAGAGCGCCCGGCCCTACGCCGAGTCTGCCGCCCGGGTGGCGGAGATGTTCAACAGTTCCGCGTGGCGTGCCATGGCGGAATCGGCGGCGGGAAGCCTCGCCGTCGCCGAAGGAGACGAGCGGTCCGCGCTCCGGCACTTCGACACCGCTCGCGACCTGTACGAGCGAGCCGGTCAACCCTACTGGGCGCAGCGATCGCTACTACTCGGCTCGGTCACGCCAGCGTAGCCCCTTGTTGCGGGGGAACGCCAGGGCTTTTTCATTGTCATAGGCCGAGGAGGGTGAGGGCTTCGCCGACATGCGAGGCGAAGTGCCGACAGGCGGCAGCGATGGTAGTAATCCCATGGACATAGAGGCAGCCAATGACGGTGTTGCGGAGCGCCGCCATTACCTCAGGGACGCCTCCCGTCCGGCCCTGGGAGCGATCCTCGTCAAAGGTGACATTCCGGACCCAATGCACCTCGTTCTCGATGAACCAGGAGCGGTGGCGATCGGGAAATTCGGATTCAGCCGATTCTCGATCTCGGCGACCTGAAGATCGTCAGGGGCCTGCTGCGGATGGATGGTGGCACTTCTCACCGAGATTCCTTGCGCTGCGACCAGGGTTTGACCCAGATGTCACGCTCGTGCATGAGGTCGATCTGGCGTTGATTGACCTGCTTTCGATACTCCTCGTGCGTGTAGGGCAGCCGATCCGCGTACAGATTTTTGGGGTAGAGAGGCTGCTCGTAAACGATCTGATACAATTCCGTTCGCAAATCCTTCATCCAGTTGGTCCACTGGCTACGAGCTCGGTGATCGCGCAGTGCTTCGACGTCGATCACGCCGGCCATGTAGCTCGACCCGCCACCGTATTCATGCCGAGCTACGATCCGGCCGCGGAAATCGAAAATGAAGCTCCGTCCCCCGAAAGTGTCGACCGGCCATTCGCTGTCCGGGGTGAGAAAGTACGTGCCGGTGTTCGGGGCGACGATGTACACGTTGTTGTCCAGCGCTCGAGCCCGGCTCTGGATCTCGAAGAATTCGTTTCCGGTTGCCGGATGCGGGTAGCTCGGGCGGTAGATAACCTCGGCCCCGTTCATGGCAAGCGCACGGGCGTTCTCAGGATAGGACCCCTCGTTGGCCATCATGACGGCGAGCCGGCCGATTGGCGTGTCGGCCACAGGAAAGAACGCGTCGAGCGTGCGTCCATGGAGCTCAATCCAGCGATCCCATACGTCATGAGGACAGACCGAGTGTTCAACCGGAAAGAGGGGTGAGGACTTATAGTGCTTGAGAATGACCTCGCCCTGTGGATCGAGTATGAAGCCAATGTTGAAGAACAGACCCGGAAAGTCTGAATCAGTCGCCTTGGCCTGAGCAACCAGATACACCCCGAACTCTCCAGCAATTTCGCCCAACATGTCTGTCTCAGGGCCGGGGATCTCGATTGCCGACTCGCGCGCAAAAGTACTGTGCTCGACGTCGAAAACCTCGTCGGTGAACCCCTGCAGCGCACCTTCCGGTATGGCTACATATCGCACCGGAAAGTCGAGACTGGATAGCCATGATGCGGCCTTCATCACTCCGTGAATGTGATGGATGTTCCGCTTGATATCATCCCGTGTGCGAGTTCCCCACACGGTCGTCACGAGCCCTACTGCCATGTACGGTTCGATCATGGATGACCTCCAGGATTGCGTGGCTTCATCAATCTATCACCCTTCCGTGTTCGACGGAGCGTTACAGTGGATGTGAAGATCATTGGGACGAGTACCAAAAGGAGAGGCATAGAGTGAGCAGCTCGGACTTGGGATTCATCCATCGCTTCATTCCCTCCCGATCAGGGCAGCCGGCGCCGACACTACTGCTGCTTCACAGTACAGGGGGAGATGAGAATCAACTACTCCAGTTGGGATCCACGCTTGCTCCTGACGCTGCTCTGCTCAGTCCGCGCGGCAAAGTGCTCGAGGGCAGCATGCCGCGCTTCTTCAGGCGTCTGGCCGAGGGAGTCTTCGATCTGGAGGATCTGAAGGCGCGTACCCACGAGCTGGCATCTTTTGTTGAAGCCGCCTCGACCACGTACCACTTCGACCCGGCCGGGGTGGTTGCGGTTGGATATTCGAACGGCGCGAACATTGCCGCCAGCGCGCTCTTGCTACGGCCGGAGCTCCTGGCCGCGGCTGTCCTCTTTCATCCGATGGTCCCGTTAGAGCCCGAGAGTACACCCACTCTTACTGGCCGGCCAGTCTTCATTGGCGCGGGCCAGTTCGATCCAATGGTGGCTCGGGCCGAAACAGAGCGGTTGGCTGCGCTGCTCGAAGATGCTGGGGCCGACGTGACCCTCCACTGGCGCCCGGGAGGGCACATGTTGATTCCTGAAGAGATCACGGCGGCTCAAGCCTGGCTCAGCCAGAGGCAGATCCCAGCCACGGCGAGCCGGCGCTGACATGAGTGCGTTCGCCAAGCAGCCGTGCGACGAGGGTGTAGTTCTCGGCGCGCCCGACGTGTCACCCTGTCCATCTCGCACCGAAACATGGATCCTGGCAGCAACCATCCTGGGCTCTAGTATGGCTTTCATCGATGGTTCGGTGGTCAATGTGGCGCTGCCCGCTCTGCAAGCGGACTTACACGCGTCGGTGGCAGATGTGCAGTGGGTGATCGAGGCATACTCGCTCTTTCTGTCCTGCCTGATCCTGGTAGGTGGCTCCCTGGGCGACAAGTTCGGACGGCGGCGTATCTACGCCGTCGGCGTGTCCCTTTTTACCGCTAGCTCCGTAGTGTGCGGTCTGGCCCAGAGTACCAACATGCTCATCGTGGCTCGGGCTGTGCAGGGCATCGGAGGTGCGCTGCTCGTTCCCGGGAGCCTCGCCATCATCAGCGCTTCCTTCAGTGAAGAACAGCGAGGACGTGCCATCGGCACCTGGTCGGGCTTTAGCGCCATAACGAGCGCGGCCGGCCCTCTCGTGGGCGGATTCTTGATACAGAGCATCTCCTGGCGTGCCATCTTCTTTGTCAACGTCCCTTTCGCCGCCGCCGTGCTTGCCATTCTCTTCCGACACGTGCCGGAGAGCCGGAATGAGGAGGCAGCTCGTCTCGATTGGCTGGGTGCCGTCTTGTGTACGGCCGGGCTAGGCGGTATCGTCTTCGGGCTGATCGAGTCGAGCACGCTCGGCATGGGCGATCCTGTGGTGGTGGCCGCCATCGTGGCCGGAGTAGTGATGTTACTCGGTTTTGTGCTCACCGAGTCGCGGGTGCAGACCCCCATGATGCCGCTGTCACTTTTCCGCTCACGGACGTTTAGCGGAGCGAATTTACTAACCCTGCTCTTGTACGGAGCGCTGGGCGGAGCGCTGTTCTTCTTCCCCTTCGACTTCATCCGCGTTCAGGGCTATTCGACCACCGCGGCAGGTGCCGCTTTCCTGCCGTTCATCCTCATCATGTTCCTGGGCTCGCGTTGGTCCGGCGGCTTGGTGGCCCGGGTGGGCGCCAAGCTGCCCTTAATCGTGGGACCCGGCATTACCGCCGTCGGATTGGGCCTGATCGCCCTTCCCGACATAGGCGGCGGATACTTTGCGACCTTCTTCCCAGGGATCCTCGTCATGGGTGTGGGGATGACAATCGCGGTCGCCCCGTTGACCACCGTGGTGATGAGCGCCGTGGATCAGCAACACGCCGGTATCGCTTCGGGCATCAATAATGCAGCTTCTCGGGCGGCCGGACTGGTTGCGATCGCCGCTCTTAGTCTGGTCGCAGTCCAATCGTTCAGCAGCAATCTCGATAGCCGGCTGTCGTCATTGCGAATCCCAGCACGGCTGCGCGATCAAATCTATGGACAGTACACCAGTCTCACGAATATCCAGATTCCGGCGGGGGTGAGTGGCCCGGTTCGCGCCGCGCTTCGGCGAGCCATCGCAGAGTCGTTCGTGGCCGCCTTTCGCCTCGTCGTGCTCATCGCCGTGGGCTTGGCGCTGCTGGGCGCCCTCACCGCAGCGCTGATGATCGAGGGTAAGCGGCCAACTGAAGCAGTCCCTCGGGTACCAGTCTCGGCGGAAGAACAGCCTGCGGCCACGGCTTAGTGCAAAGGAGGAGAACGGAGAATATGGACGCGGACCACGCCATCAAAGGTATCCATCACATCACCCTTGTTGCCTCCAATGCAGCACGCACGGTCCATTTTTACACCGGCATACTCGGTCTCAAACTGGTGAAGAAGACTGTCAATTTCGATCGCCCAGATAGCTACCACCTCTACTTTGGAGACGAAATCGGGAGGCCGGGCACGCTGGTGACCTTCTTTGAGTGGCCGCACGCTGCACCAGGTAGGGTAGGTATCGGCACAACGCACCACTTCGCCCTGACGGTTGCCTCGCTCGATGCGCTCCTCAAGTGGAAAACCTGGCTGCAACATGCCCACCTTCTGGTAGCCGGCCCTTTCGACCACGGCGCCTACAAGAGTCTTGTCTTCACCGATCCGGATGGAGTGCTTCTGGAGATCGCAACCAGCGGGCCGGGCTGGAGGGGTCTGGACGCCGGCCAGGACGTGTTCCTTCCACACAACGCCTCGCTGGCTACCCAGACCTGGCCGGAACCGATAACGGAGATCACGGTGGATATGGAGCTGCGGAGACTGCACCATATCGCGCCTATCTCGTCAGATATGCAGCGCACCAATGCCTTCTACCAGGATGTGCTCGGAATGCGCTGTCTCTACCAGACAAGGGATCCAGATGCTCCTGACGTACTTCGCTGGTATTGGACCGCCGACACGAGCGACGATGTTGGCCGCCCCGGCACCGTCATTACGTACGCCACAGCCGGGGATCCGCCGGTTCGGGGACATATCGGCCATGGCTTGACACATCATTTTGCGTTTGAGGTGCGGGATGAAGAAGCGCTGCAGTCCTGGCGGGAGCGGATGCAGGAGCGTGATATCGAGGTGACCGAGGTGCTGGACCGGAAGTATTTCCGTTCGATCTATTTTGACGATCCGGATGGCCAGCACCTGGAGATAGCCACCGCGGGTCCCGGGTTTCTCGTCGATGAGCCGGCCGACCACCTGGGCGAGACACTGGCGCTCCCTGCCTGGCTGGAACCCGAGCGAGCGCGGATCGAGGCTGCTCTGCCGCCGATACATGTAGGGAGACCGGCGCGCGCGACATAGCGTGGCGCGGGATCAAAACGATATTTCAGGTTAATGCGACAGGCCGGAGAATCCAATCAGGCGGAGCAGCGCGGTCCAGCCGAGTACAATACCGCGCAGGGATCCGCCGAGTGCGGTGCCCGACTGTGAGCTGCAGCCCGCAGGGAGCTGCACCTGGACGGTCTCGCCGTACATGCTAAAGTCGGCCAACGCAGTCACCGTTGCGCCGGCTGTGCCGGACTTGCCACCCCAGGACGCGGTGACGCGGCGCAAGGTCGAGTCTGACTGAGCGATGTAGAGATTGATCGTGACGGGCGTCTTCACCGCGCGCTGGCGCGCGCCCTTGCTTACCAGACTGCCGGCCTGCTGCACGTGCCATACCGCTACTCCGTCGACAGTATCCGCTCCGAGATTGACGGCGTTCTTGAAGAGAACCCGTGTCAGCGCCCCACTCGCTACGCCGGGCAGACTGAGTCCCTTGCCCGCGCTGCCAACATTCATGCAGCTCCATGACCCGGAGAACAGCCGCAGCGCGAGAGTCCTGTCCACGAGCACCGTCTCGAAGCTGAGCCCAACAGGAAAACCGGCTACGGCGGCTGGAAGACTAACGGTTCCCGTCAGATGCGCGGAAGGGGGCTGCCGCCACGAAAGGTCACCGTCCACACTGGTGTTGAGGTGCAACGTCGTGGCGGTTTGAGTGATCACTCCCGAGAGCGTGCCCGTCACGTGGGCGCTACCGGCAGTGGCAAATGCTCCCTGCGCCTGGGCTATGAGCTGCTGGGCAGGTGGCACCGATTGTCCGCGCGCCATCTGCGCTAACGGAGCGAGTATCAACACGATCCCGGACAGTATTACCAGCCCGATCCTGTTCAATGGCACTTCTCCCTGTCACTCGTACTCCAGCAAGCAATTATCTCATGGCTCCATGACGCGGGGAGGCAACGCCGCTGTAGGTGAGATGAACCTTCGAAGGGCAGCCGCGATTGAGGATGACCACAAGGGATGGCAACCTCATGCGAGGGCGAGCACCAGGATTGGCCCTACGGAAAGATCTCGAGGCAGGGAGTGCCGCTGCACGTCCAGGTGTAGTGCGTAACACCTCTGAAACCCACTATGGACAATTTGATTGTGTCATTCCCCGTGACATCATCGTCGATCCCTTGTAGAGCGAAACTGGCACTGGAGCTGAAATACGTGCCCTGGCCGAAGAGCGTCGCGATGCCTCCGCCGTGAGGTAGCGGCGTTATCCCTCCGGACCTCACGGAAATGATGAAGTTGGGGAATCCGAGATGGCCACCGATGGCGCCCGCGCATTGCGTGTTTTGCAAGTCGAGGGCAATGCCGTTGCAGATCACGGGGATGACGAAATGCAGGTTACTGCCGCAAGCCGGGCAGCCGTTGCCTGCCGGCACGGGGCTGCAGGTGACGAACGGAGCCGAGATGCTGTTGCAGGACACGAATCCCTGAATCCTTCCCGGTTGGAATGTGGGCAGGGTGGAGGTAAACGAGACAGTCTTGGAGACCGAGACCGACGATCCCGTCCCAACGGCGACGTCCCATTCCACCGCGACCGCCGGGTCAAGTGGCGTCGTAGAGTTACAGACAAGGTCATCTGGACCCGTGAGGCTCCCGGCCGACAGCTGGTTGTAGACCGTCTGATACTGATTGACCATGGAGCGCGTCCAGGGCGTAATCTGTTTAAGAAGGACGAAGTACTGATAGATCGAAGGCGTGGTGCTGGTGCAGGGATACACGAAGGGAGCTGCAGTGGGAAACGGGTTGGGGTTCGTGGTGGTTCCGATCAGCTCGGTACAGGTGTGAGGGCCCGGGTTGGTCGTGAACCCGGCTGGGCAGCCACCCGCTGGAATTGGCGAGATGGTGCAAACGCCGGCGTTCACAGTGCCGCCGGCTGCGATACATTGAACAGCCGTTATAGTCGGTGGAGGGAACGGATTGACCGGCGCAACCGGATTGCTGGCTCCGACGCTCACGGAGTCATGGTAGCCATTGGCGACATCGATGCTGCCCGGATCCGGTTCGGCCACATTGAAAATTTTGGCTGACACCGCAGGCCCGGTATTGCTATTGCTGAGCGTGTTGGTCTCACTGAAGTAGGTATTCCCGGCCACGAAGCTGACGGTCTGCGTCAGCGTTATGAAGGGGTTAAGTCGCACCACGGTCACAACAGTGAAGGGCGCGGTGCTCGTCCCGCTCCCGCTTACCGTTTGAGAGACAGGCGTATACTTCATAACCAGCATGTTCCACTTGCTTCCGGCGCAATGCCAGGCCGAGGCCGGGCTGGGACCGTACAGGGTCGATCCAATGGTCACAAAGACGCCAAAATCGGCGGTGCAATTGGTCCCCACCGGAAAGAACTCGCCCGCCCGCGACACGCGCCTATCTACTGCCTGGAGTGTGGTATCCACGCCAACATTGATCTGACTGATCGGGCCCGAACCGGTGAGCGTCGTGTAGCCGGTCGGCGAGCTAGCCCGAGCAGCAGGCGCCGCGCGGCCAAGTACGCCCGTCAGCATGGTGACGAGGGCTACCGCCACCACCAGGGTCGCCCGAATCGGTCTCGGCATGTAACTCATCCTCTCACTGTGCTCCCACTCTGACTGACCGCATTTGGACTTCAGCATAGAGCTTCGGCAATGAATCGTCAAGCAAGTCGCACATGGCTGGGTCCTCTCGACATGCCAGGCGCTAACACTCACTGTACAGTATTCCTGCAATGGGTCAAGATCACCGGCGATGCATCCGGAAGGATAGTCTCAGGTTATGTTGAACCGTGTTTCCCGCAGAATTGGCGAGAAGCGGCGGCTCGTGGCGCTCCGGCGAGCTACGAGGGAGTCTCCGCACCAGGCGCCCCCTCCGTCATGTGCGGGTAATCCACAAAATGATCCACCAAGTTTGTGGTCGGCGGAAGGGACGATTGCGTCGTACGTCAAAAGTCGTAAAGTAGGCTGGAGTGCAGGGAGGGGCAGCAGATGCACGAGCGCTCGCCGGAGCGGGACCTCTTGATTGCCGATGGTCTCGTCAAGCGGTTTGGTGAGCTGACGGCGCTGGCCGGCGTAACGCTGACGGTACGGCGCGGCGAGGTGTTCGGTCTGCTCGGTCCCAATGGCGCGGGCAAGACGACCACCCTCAAGATCTGCACCGGCCTGCTCCACCCTACCTCTGGTTCTGTATTCGTCGACGGCATAGACGTGAAGCGTGATCCCCAAGCAGCCAAACGCCTCATCGGGTACGTCCCCGATGAGCCCTACCTGTACGACAAATTGACCGGCCGGGAGTTCATCACCTTCATGGGCAAGCTCTATGGCGTCCGTACGGATCTTGCCTCGCGAGTGGAGCGATTGCTGGCGTTCTTCGACCTGATGGATGCAGCAAATGATTGGATCGGCGGGTACTCCCACGGAATGAGGCAGAAGACGGCGCTCTGCGGCGTCCTGGTCCACGAGCCTCGCGTGCTCTTCCTCGACGAACCCACCGTGGGGCTCGACCCTCGAAGCGCCCGTTTGCTGAAGGATGCCCTTCGATTGCTGGCGGCGCAGGGACGAGGAGTGATCCTGTGTACCCACATTCTGGAGATCGCTCAAGCCATCTGTGATCGCGTCGCCATTCTCGATCGGGGACACATCGTCGCCGAGGGCTCACTGGACCAGCTCCGCCAGACCGTTCACGCCTCGAGCGATGAATCGCTCGAAGACATCTTTCTGCGCTTGACAGGTGAAGAGGACGAACGGTCCGTCGCGCGTTCGCTCATGGTGCCATGAGCGCAGCGGCGCACGATCTCACCTTGCTCCTGCGGCTGCGTTTGCGGCTTCTCTTGCGCTGGACTCCGTCTGGGGCCAGCCGCAGATCGAGAGTTTCAAATCGCTCTCGCTTCCTGATCGTCTTGCTCTTTGTTGTCATTGGTTTGCCCGGGCTTTCCAGCGTGGCGACGGCGATGTTCGGTTCGGTTCTGCCCGGTCAGGCGGGCCGCGCCTTTCTCGTCTCCACGCTTGCATGGGGGCTATCGATGATGACCTTCTTCATCTTGTTCTATGCCGTCGTTGCCCTGACTGCGATCTTGACCTATGGAGGAGATCTGCAGCTCCTGCTCCTCACTCCCGTGTCTCCACGCCTCTTTCTGACCGAGAAGCTGCTGTCGGTGTCTCTCGGCTTCGGTGGACTGATGCTTCTCACCACGCCGGGAGTCATCGGTCTTGGCCATTCGCTACAGCTCGGTCCACTGTATGACCTGACTGCGATGCTGATGGTACTCCTCGTTCCGATCGGGCCGGTCTCCCTCGCCATGCTGGTAGTCGTCGGCGTTCTGCGGCGCATACCTCCGGCACGCGCGCGAACCCTAGCGACAGTCTTGGGGTTCGTGCTCGGCGCCCTGATGGTCGTTGGGACACAGCTGCTGTTCTCCTCGGAGGGTCAGAAACGTCCCGACCTACCCGGAGTTCTGCCGACAACCTGGCCCGGACATGCCCTGGCGGCGGTAGGGCTCGGGGAGACGCAGACGGCGATCACTTACTTGTTGGCCACCATGCTGCTGGCAGCCGCGCTCTTCGGCCTGGCGATCCATGTAGCGGCCCGCTTCTTTGCAACCGGCTGGGCTACCTATCAAGAGATTGCGCAGCAACGGATTGGTCGGTCAGCTATCGGCTCTCAGGTCGCAGCTGATAGACGCGACGAATTTGGGCTCATTGCCCACGACATTGCCGAAGCGATCGGGCCGTTGGGAAGAGCAGACTCGACGCGGCCTGCTTGGTGGCCTATCTTTGAGAAAGAGTGGCTATCGCTGCGACGGGATCCACAGCGCGTGGCGATGCTGGCCTATCCGGTGATCCTGGCGGCCATATCCTCGTACCAGATCCTCTCCAAGGTAAATACGCAGCAGGGAGGCGACGTGGGTCCCGTCCTGGACGGCACACTATACGGCATGCTCGCATTTGTGGCCATCCTGATGTTGGGCTCCATCACAGCGGCGACGGTCAACGGCGAGGGTAGATCTATCTACGTGCTGGCGCTGGCTCCCCTTACCGCTCGTGACGTCCTGATGGCAAAGTGGGCAATCTGTGCTGTTCCGGCGCTTGCCATTGTCGAAACAATCCTCGTCACCGGTATAGTGTTTCTCCATGTGGCACTTGGTCAGGCGCTGGTAGCCGCCCTGGCGCTGGCAATTCTTGTTGTGGCACTCGCGGCGCTGGGCTTGCTGATCAACCTGCTGTGGCCACGCTTGGATGTCGAGAATCCGCGTCTCAAGGCAAGTCTCACGGCGACGATCGTGAGCCTCGCTTGCGAGATGTTGGTCGGGCTGATCGCCACCACCCTGCTCATCCTCGCCCTGGCCTGGTGGCCGGACTATCCCGCGGCAGCGGCGCTGGCGGGACTGGCTTTGTTGCTTGTCACAGGGTGCATCATCGGTGGAGCCCTGGTACTTGGCCCGCGTCTCCTGCAGCACCTTATGACCGGCGACCGATATTGACTTGGTCTACCGTCTCGTCTCCGCGACCGTCCCCGCTATCTCGCGCGCCTGCGGCTGTTCCCGGGCAGCCGGCATGTGCCGCTCGAACCAGTCCAATGTGCGGGTGCAATAGTCGATGAGCGCAGGAAGAGTGCGGACACCGTGCCCTTCCTCCGGGTAGATCACCAGCTCAGACTCCACTCCATGGTCGCGCAGCCCGCGATGGAATTCGATGGCCTGCCCTGCAGGAGTACAGCGGTCGCGGCCTCCGGCAATGAGCAGGGTAGGCGTTCGGGCGCGCTTGGCGAACATGACCGGACTTCGTTCGAAATAGCGTCCGCCAGGATTGTCGAGCTCATCTTGCAAGAAGTTGTGATCAAAGGCGCCAATATTGCTCGTGCCGTGCTGGCTGTACATGTCGGTCACCGGACTGATCGCCACGGCGGCAGCGAAGTGATCGCTCTGCGTGACGAGCCAGGCCGTCATGTACCCGCCATGACTTCCGCCCGTTACGCCAATGCGCGATGGATCTGCGATACCTCGCTCGATCAGCGCGTTAATACCGGTCAAGTGGTCATAGGTTTCTGCGCCACCCATGTCTCCCAGAACCATCCGCGCAAAAGCCTGACCACGTCCTGAGCTGCCGCGCGGATTGGGGTACAGCACGGCGTAGCCGCGACTGAGCAGCAGCGGCGCCATCGTCGCCCCAAGCCAGCGATTGCGCACGGCCGACACCGGACCACCATGAACGTTCAGGATCAAGGGATGCGGCGCGGGTCGGTCCGGGGTCAGGAGGAAGCCCTGAATCTCGAGCCCATCGGCAGCCTGCCATGCAACCTCGTGCATTGTGCCACCGCAACTCCTGAGATACTCGGCCCCCTCGTGCTCAAGGCAGCTGATCGGTCGCAGATTTCCATCCTGCACCAGGACGATCTCCGGATAGCGACTGAAGCTCTCCAGCACGGTGACAAATCCATCGCCCAGCGGCCACGCATCGGGGTAGCGGGTTCCAAAGGATTCATGTGTTCTCCACAGCTCTCGTGTCTCGCCGGTCTGCGCGTCGTATTCGCAGACGGCTCCCTCCAGGCCTGCAAGGCCCGAGAAGAGCAGGTGGTCCTCATCCCGCCAGACTGCGTGTGTGACGTCGATATCGTTTGTGTCAATCCGAGCTGCCGCGCCGGTATCGGGATCGATCTGGAGCAGATCGCCTGCCACGACCGCCCGGTCACTGCAGAGCGCCTCGAGCACGACCATGCGCCGTCCCGAGGGTGAAGAAACCGGCGAGCCGAGCTGCACCGCGCTGCGGTACAAGATGTGCTCTGCTCCAGTCTGTACGTCGAGCAGTGCAAGCGGCGCTGAGTACCAGGCATCCTCCGAGGGATCTTCCGACACTACGGCGGCGATTCGACCAGAACCGACCCAGTCGCCTTCCCATACGTTGAGTCCCTCCCGTGACACCGGCCGTATGGTCTTTGCGGTGACGTCGTAAAGGTAGAGGCGCCGCCATTCATTCTCACCAACACCGGACTCGACGGTCGGTATCCACGATGGGAGCTCCTTCTCGGCAGCTCTGGTTGTTCCCGATCCCTGAACGCTTGCCAGATCGGCGCCTCGTCCGGCCACCCCGAGCAAAATGGACGCTCCATTGGGTGACCAGGAAAAATATTCGATCGTGCCATCGACACTTGGAGCCGCTAGGGCCTCTCCTATGCGCCCGGCTGTGAGCAGATACAGCTGAAACTGCCCTTTTTCGCGTCGGTCGGAGAGAAACGCCAGGAATGAGCCATCAGGACACCAGCGAGGCGTGCGGTCGTCATTTGGTCCCACGGTCACCTCCTCCATGACGCCCGATTCAAGCTCGATCATGCACACGCGGGTCGAGGACATGCCCTCGAGCTTTTCCAAGCGGGCACCGGTGAAGGCCACGGTTCGGCCGTCTGGAGAGGGAGTCGGGCCGATTGCCCCGGCGATCGTGCCGAATCCCGGCTCGTAGGCTTTCTTGAAGTGCTCCTCGATCTCGCGGTACAAAGGTGTCTGGCGAATGTCCCTCTCCACATGGTGCTCCTTCATTTTCGTAATGTCTTCGCATCCCATTGTGCATGACGGGTGTGCCTGTTGGGTTGGTGAGTGATCTACCCAGGGTTGGACAGCGACCGAAACCACTCGACCTCGCCGCCCAGCAAGCTCCACCCAGCCATCCCACAGATCGATCGGGGCCGTCCCTTGGATTCGTTGGTGTGAATGGCATTAATCCGTAGGGGTGAATTGCATTCATCCGTGGACCGGCAAGCGCAGCAGCTGGTTGCCTGCGCATCGTCGCGATGGGGACGGTCTGCTGACTTGAGACTTTCCCGATGTGAGTAAATGTATCCCATAGAATCAAGCGGAGGGACCACAGTCCTTCATTACTCCAGAGGAGAAACCCTGCAGTGTTCCCACTTCGTCGATTCCGGCGCGATCATCGACCGTTTGGGGTCGCGGTTTTCGGCGTCATGCTTGGGTTCCTGGCGGTTTCGCCTGCCACGGCTGCCCCGCCAGGCGCGCCTTTCTCAATCCACCTGAAGGTATCGGGCGGATATCGATACTCAGGGAGCCTGACCAGCTTCTTCAGCAATTTCGATTATTTCTGCGCGATGACCAGGGAGCCCGGCGGGACAGGCGCCTATAAATACGGTCTCTACTTTGGCCTGAGCAGGCTGCAGAATGCGCTCAAGGGTAACTACTCCAAGGACCTACTGGTTCTGACGGTGGAGCGATACAAACCGACCATCACTCGATACCACGACCCAGTCCACGATCAGATCACGCTCGTCGTCAGGCGCCACGCGTACTCGAGCGCATACTCCAGCGCAGGGTTGATCGACCCCAAGTATCGAGTGACGGTCCACGTGGCACAAGACGGACTCAGCGGAAGCTTCAGCATGTCACACGTCCCGACGATGGGGAAGTTTCGCGGCAAGCCCGTCAACGTGCAGGGAGCCTGGACCTGTGACACGGTGCTGCGGGGCTAGGAGTCAGCGCGCGGCTTCCCTATACACAAGAGCGCTGGGTGGAGAACGTCGAGATACCTGATTGAGTTGGCAGTAGTTGAAAATCTAGCCGCCGAAACCGAACTTCTGGATGCGGTCATTCCCCTCGTCTGTCACGTAGACGATACCTCGTGCATCAACCCACACACTCGAGGGGCCTATGAATTGGCCGGGACCGGAGCCCCTACTTCCCCAGGCACCAGCCGCTTTGCCCGTTGGCGAGAGCTCCTGGATGAGGTCATGCGTGTAATCGGCGATGTAGATATTACCCGCGCTATCCAGCGCCACGCCTTTGGGAAATCCGGCTCCGCCCAGCCATTTGAACTGGGTGAGGAATTTGCCATTGGAAGTAAATTCCTGAATGCGGTGGTTCTTCGAATCGGCGACATAGACGTTGCCCGCCGAGTTGATCGCGAGTCCGACCGGCTGATCGAACCGGCCTGGCGCCAAGCCCATCTTGCCCCACACCGCCAGGACCCGGCCGGTTGGCGAGAACTTCTGGATGCGGTTGTTGTAGGCATCTGTCGTATAGACATCGCCCTGTGCGTCGAGCGTGACACTATGGAGTCCACGAAATTGCCTTGGGCCCGTTCCAAAGCCACCCCACTCCTCCAGAAGCAGACCCCGAGGCGACAACTTCTTGACACGGCTGTTTCCCGAGTCGGCGACATAGATATTCCCGCGTGCATCGACCGCAACGCCACTCGGATGGTTGAACCTGCGCCGTCCTAAGCCAACGCGGCGGCCTCCCCACGTGACGAGCGGCGTGCCTGCGCCGGATAGCTTCTCAATGCGGTTATTGCCCCAGTCCGCTACATAAATGTTGCCTTGCCGATCGACTGCGACACTCTGCGGAGCGCTGAACTGCCCGGGTCGTGCGCCGGGTGTGCCGAACTGGACGAGCAGAGTACTCGGGACCCGGGTTATGGTGATCGGAGTAGAGGCGGTTTTGGGACTGCCGGAAGACGATGTCAGCTTGTAGACTCCAAGGCCGATGAGAATGGCCAGGACAAGGGCGACGGCGCCGGCAGGCAGCACCCAGGGCCTGCGTCGTGCCTTCACGGGGCCGACAGTCGCCGGGGGCTGGGGCGGAGCTCGACCTGGCTCGAGTCTTTGCGTCGCACCGTCGGGACTCGAAGATGGCGCGCTCTGGGGAGCAGGCGTCGGGATTGCAGCCTTTTGGGATATGGAAAGCTTCGTCGTTTGCTCGATGGAGGAGAGACGGTCGGTCGCGGGCTGTTCGCTCAAGGCGGAGATCGCCTCTTCCAGCTGCGCGGCGGTCTGAAAGCGGTCGGCCGGGTCCTTGGCCAGCATCCTGAGGATCAGCTCCTCCCAGTCGGCAGGTATGTCTGCCTTGATCTCGGTCGGTGGCTGAGGCGGTTTATGGACGTGCTTGAAGGCAATGCTCAATGGATCATCACCCTCAAACGGCGGCCGGCCCAGCACCATGTGATACATCACAGCGCCCATGGCGTAGATGTCAGCTCGGCCGTCAACCTTCTGCCCCTCGATCTGCTCCGGAGCCATATACAACGGCGTTCCGAGACTCATACCCGTTCCGGTATTCAAGGCGGCAGTAGCGCCCACCACGCGAACGATACCAAAGTCTGTGACTTTGACCCGATTGCCGCCCACAATCATGATATTGCTCGGCTTGATATCCCGATGGACCAATCCTCTGCCGTGCGAGTAATGGAGGGCAGCTGCGACCTGTGTAACCAGGTTCTTGACCCGCGTCAGGCTCAGGCGCTCGGTTTTGAGAAGGTCAGCAAGAGACGGTCCATCGAGCAGCTCCATGATGATCGAGCAGATCTGCTCTTCGAGGAACGTCCCATACACCTCCACGATGTTGTGATGCTTGAGCGTGGACAGTACGGCGCCCTCCTGGGAAAAACGCAGGAGCGCTTCGAGATTGTCCTCGGTCCCGGCGATGAGCACTTTGGCTGCGACGGTTCTTCCCGTTTGGGTATCGACAGCCTGAAAGACGCGCCCCATCCCACCTGCACCGATCTCGCGGACTATCTGATAGCGGCTTCCCAGGAGCGATATCACGGACTGCTCTGCTATCCGACCACCGTTTTTTGCAGCTCGCGAATCCGTTCCGAAAGCGTGACCAGCATCTTCCGCTGCAGACCAGGCACCTCGTCAAGCAGAGTATTAAAGGAGCGGCTGGGAATGACCAGCAGCTTGCTCGGCTTCTCTACCGTAACGGTGGCGGATCGGCCCTTCCCGTCGAGCAGCGCCATTTCACCAAAGAAGTCACCCCCTCCGACGTGAGCGAGCACCTTCCCATCGCGCTCAACCTTGGCCTGGCCCTCGATGATCAAAACGAATTCCTGGCCCAGAGCCCCCTGCCGAACCAGCACTTCGCCCGGCTCACACTCGACCTCATCCGCATGCTTTGCGACCAAATTGAGGTCGCGCTTACTGAGCGCCTCGAACAGCGGCACGTGTCTGAGTGCTTCAATCTTGTCGTCGCGACGAGTAAAAAACATTCGTCTCTCTCCTTCTATGGCGTTGAGCCGGGCTCGGGCAGCATCCCTGATCTCCAGACGAATCGCTAAACTGGCTCCAGTGTACGCAGAACAGGAATACTTGTCGAATATGAACGGCCTCACTCCCAGTGGTAGCTCGTGCGCCGGCCAATAAAGACAATTACACGCTCACTGTCAATAATACTTCTGGGCGGCGTGTTGACTTTTATGTCAAGTCCCGTGGTCCCGGCCAGCACTGCGCCTCAGACACTTCCGATTCTGCGGCTGGATTACTTTACAGGCGATGCGGGTGAGCTCGCTGCCAGCCTGGACCCGGCGCACGCCAACAACTCGGCAGACGCCGACACGATTCAGCTGACCAACGCCGGTCTGGCGCGGGTCTTACCGAGTGGGAAAGTGATTCCTGATCTGGCGACATGGACCGTCAGTAGCAATCATTTGGCCTACACTTTCCGCGTTCGCGCCACTGCCCGCTTCAGTAGCGGTAACGTCATCACCGCGGCAGACGCCGCATATTCGCTAAAGCGCGCCCTATCCCCGGCTACTGCGTCTGATTCCGCTCCCGTCTACCTCGTCGCGATCAAGGGAGCGGCGCAGTACAGCCGCGGTGAAGCCAAAGACCTGGAGGGAGTCACCGTGGTGAGTCGCAGGGTACTTCGGATCGAGCTTTCCGAACCCGACGCCACCTTTCTGGCGATGCTTGCCTACCCGACTGCCGATGTGCTCGACGCGCGGGCCCTTACTAGCTCTCACGCCCCGGTGCAGCTTGGCGATCGTCTTAGCCATGTCTGCAGCTCTAACCGCGGGGCAGGTCCTTTCGAATTTGTGTGCTGGCACGATCGATCAGACTACGCTAGCTCGTTTTATCCAGTTGGTCAACCGCCTTCGTATACCCTTGTACCGAACCCGTACTACTACGGCTCTCGACCGCGGATCGAGATCGTGCTGCCGGCGATCGACAGTGAAGAGCATGCCTACCGGGCATATCTGAACGGCAAGCTGGATGTTACGCCGATTCCACCCGCGTCACTGGGCCAGTGGACGGGCAAGACCCAGTACCTGCACTATCCCACCGCGACGATCAGCTTTCTTGTTCCCAATGTCGAGATGGCGCCTTTTGACGATGTGCACTGCCGCCGTGCGCTGGCCTATGGCATCGACCGTCAGATGCTCGCTCAAACTGTCCTTGCAGGAATGGATGAGCCGATCTACGATATGGTTCCAACCGGGGTACCCGGCGACGTGCGCGGGGCCGGAAGTCCACATCTGGACCTGACTGCTGCCAGAGCCGAGCTGATGCAGTGCGCCGGACGGGCTACGCCGGTGTCCCTCGCCTATCAAGCTGATACGCCACAATCCGATAGCGTCTACAACGCAATCGTAGCGATGATGCAGGACGTTGGATTCAACGCCAAACTCGATCCGCACAAGCCCGGGGCATGGGTTCCGTGCACGTCGGGAAATGGGGCCCTCTCGCCGTGTCAGATCCAGCTTGCCGCAACCACCCGGGAATACTACCATCCGGCCGCGCGCGACTATGCGGGTCTGCTCCGCTGCGGCAGCAGAGATAATGTCGGGGCATGGTGTAGTGCGGCCTATGACCGGCTGCTCGATCGGGCCGCTCTGGAGTGGGACCCGCAGAGCCGCGCAGAACTCTACGTGCAGGCGCAACAGTTAGCGCTCGCCGACGGCGGGCTCATACCCCTCCTCGAGCGCGACGCTCACAAGCTGATCAAGCCATATGTGCGTGGATTAGCCGGAACGGTGCTTTCTCCCAATCTGCTGCCGCGCAACGGCGATTGGTCGCAGGTTGCAGTAGCCAAGCGCCATGGCGGGTGAGATACGCGCCTCTTTGACCGCGGCCTTACGCGCTATGTATCTTGTCCCGTGGCTCGGATATTGCGCCTGGTCGTCCTCTTCACCGTGCTGAGTCTGTCCGCTGCGATGTTCTCCGGCGCGCGGGCTCAGTCGAGCATCTATCCCAATGACCCCCTCTTCGCTCAGCAATGGTACTTGCACAACACCGGACAGGAAGGAGGGAAACCCGGGGCCGATATTCACGCGCCGGAGGCGTGGAGCATCACTCGGTGCTCACCCAGGATCATCATCGCCGACATCGACACCGGCGTCGATGCCACTCAGCCCGATCTGGTGTCCCAGCTGGTGCCGGGCATGGCATTTGGGACCGGCAATTCGTCCACCGCCGACGAGCAGGGACACGGCACTCTCACAGCCGGAGTCATCGCCGCGGCAGGAGACAACGGAATCGGGATTTCGGGCGTCTGCCCGCTTGGTCATGTCATGCCGCTACGCATCCACGACATCGCCAACGGCTCCTTCGATCACGTCAACTCCTATCGGGTTGCTCGCGCCATACGCTGGGCCGTGAACCACGGTGCGCGGGTCATCAACATGAGCATCGGAGTGGATTACACGCCCGAGCTGGAAGCGGCCGCACAATACGCCTATAACCATGGCGTGGTGCAGGTGGCAGCTGCCGGCAACAGTGGAGGCAAGACGACGCTGTACCCGGCGGACCTTCCGCACGTACTCGCCGTCGGTGGCACAGACAATCGCGACGCGCGCTGGACCGGATCTAGCTACGGACCGAACCAAGCCTTCGTGCTGGCCCCGGCCAAGAACATCCTGTCGACAACCGCCGACGGATCTTATCGTGAGTTCACCGGTACTTCCCTGGCAACACCTCAGGTGACCGGCCTGGCGGCTCTGCTGCTGTCGGTGCGGCCGGACTTGACGGTGGACCAGGTCATCGCTGCCATCGAGCAGGGCGCGGATTTTGTTCAGGGTCAGACGGGAGACGACGAGAAGGACGGCTTTGGACGCATCGACTGCTACCGCAGCCTCCAGATTGCCGAGGGCATGTCGAGCGCCACTCCGGTCGAGACACCGGGTCCGACGGATACGCCCGAGCCGCTCTTCGCCGCGACTACCTCTCTCACCATGAAAACGCTCAAAGCAGGCCAGAAGCAAACACTGCGCGTCACCGCGAGGGCCGGGGCGCACATCGCCACGCAAATCGACTACAGCAATCTCAGCGTTTCATCGCACGGCGGAACAGTAGATGCATCGGGACATTACCGCTACAGCTGGCGCGTGCCGCGGATTCGGGGCAAGGCTGACGTGAACGTCGACGTGACCACGGATGATGGCGAGCGCGCGATTGCGCACGCTCATTTCATGATTCGATGACCGCCCGCCCACCTGGATGGCCTATTGACGATTTTGCAACCGTAGTATAGGCCTTCAGGCCGTCGCCGCCGGTGACGCTGACAGTAGCCTGCCTCCGAGGCGATGACGGGCTAAAACCCTATACTACCTTTCTCCAAAATTGTCCAGAGTAGGTCGGGCTGATGCGGTACGACAAATAAGGAAGAGGCCGGTCTCCCGACCTCTTCCGTCATCGGCCTTGGCGCCGGGAATGTATGCACTCCCGGCCCTGTACAGTAGTCTAGACGTCGTCGGGGGTCTTGCCGACGGTTGAATCGAGCTTGCCGACGGTCGAGTCGAGCTTGCCGACGGTTGAATCGAGCTTGCCGAATCCGGCAATGTCGAGCTTGTGACCCTCGACGTCGTCATCGTCGGCATCCTGATCGGGGGTTCTCCCGGTATCGAAGGCGAGACTGTGGCCTTCCACGTCCTGATCGGAGGTCCTACCGGCGTCAAAGGCGAGGCTCTGGCCTTCGACATCGCCCTCGTCTCTTGCGATCTGTTCCTTCTTCTGCTCTTCGGTCATGCGCGTACTCCTTACTTGGTGACTACTGTGGCCGATCCACTACACCCTCACTGTATGCCTCGTTCAGACTTTCTCCTATGAACTAGTTCACATTTGCCGCCCCGAAATGTGAATTGCTTCACATCCTTACACCAGCCCGGCGCTGTACCGTTTTAGGCGCTGTAAGTCAAAGATACGGATGCGGCCGTGTTCTAGCCGGATCACACCCTCGTCCGCGAACGAATTCAGGTGCTTGTTGATGCTTTCTCTGGTTGCTCCCGTCATGCTGGCGAGCTGTTGCTGTGTGATGCGCAAGCTGCTGCCGGCGCCTGGCTCTGCGCTCTCACCGGTCGCCACCACACCCTGTTCCGCTAATCTCAGCAAGCGGCGTGCCAGCCGGCTTCTGACGTCCAGCAGAGCAATCTCGTCGGCCAGGTCGGTGAGGCTGCGGAGCCGACGAACGATCACTTCCAGACAGGTGAAAACGGCCGACGGATGGAGCCGCAAAAATTCTCGGAAGGCAGATCGCGACAGGAAGAGGAGTGTACAGTCGTCAATGGCCGAGGCGCTGGCCGAGCGCGGCTCACTGTCGAAGAGCGCAAGATCCCCAAAATACTCGCCTGTCTCATTCACGGAAAGGATGAGCTCGTCGCCGTCCTCCCCCTGCCGGCTGATACTGACGTGGCCCTCAGTCACGATGTAGAGTCCGTCGCCGACGTCTCCCTCGGAGAAGATAATCTCGTTGCGGCCGTAGTGTCGCTCGACGACCTGCTCGGCAAGAACGTCCAGCTCCTCGGCAGAGAGCTCACCAAACAACGCTACATCCCGAAGCGCAGCACGGACCGTCGCACCCATCAGGTGTTCTCCAGAGAGCTTTCCCTACTTCTCCCGTACCCTGACGCTAACAGAGAAACATGAGATTGTCAAGAGTTTGAATTCCGCTACTTCGCACGCATCCCCAATGCCTGTAGTATTGACGGCAAGGGAAAGCGTCCGAGAGACCAGGGGGGACTTCCGTGAAGGAACTGCTCGCAGTCCTGCGTAACCGGAACATAGCGCTCTTGCTCTCAGGCCGCCTGGTGTCTGCGGTCGGCGACTACATCTACTACATCGCGCTCAGCGTCGCCATCTATAAGTACAGCGGCGGCGCTAGCTTCTATGTCGGCGTGTTCTGGGTCGCTCGGCTGGTGCCAAGCCTCATCCTTGGCCCATTCGCCGGTGCCCTGGCGGACCGCATTGGCTATCGACGGGCCATGCTCACGGCCGACCTGGGCAGGATGGTGCTGGTCGCGCTGCTTGCCCTCGTGCTGCGACGCTCGGATTGGGTCATAATCTTTCCGCTGGCGTTAGGGGTTACATCGCTCAGTAGCCTTTTCCGGCCGGCAAATGTGGGACTGATTCCCACGCTGGTTCGGTCCAAGGATGAACGCCTCGCGGCAAACGCCGCCACCCTGGAGATCAATTCGATCGCCTTGGTCGCGGGCAGTGCCCTCGGCGGCCTGGGCGCGGGAGCCGGACTCACTACGCTCCTCCTCCTGATCGACGCGGCGACCTTTGCCGTGTCGGCAGGAACGCTACTGCTGATCCACGCGGAACCGTCCAGGAGGCGGCCTACACAGCAGCCGGCCGCAGCTGAGGAACCGGATGAGCTACCCCCAGGCATAATAGCCGGAGTCCTCCTGTTGGCGCGCCGCCCGCTCCTCGTCTTTGCTGCGTTCGTGATGATACTGCCGGAGCTGGCATCGGGGGCCATTGTCGTCTGGATCCTACCGTATGCCGATCACTCGCTCCATCTGGGCAGCGCCGGAGTAGGGTATCTATACGCAGCGCTGGGCATAGGAACGGCGGTAGGGGGACTGGCGGCAGCCGTTGTCGGCAGCAACATCCGGTTGGACTACCTTCTAGCCGCCAGCGTTGCACTGGGCGGTGTGGCGCTCATACTGTTCGGCGTTTGGGCGGTAGCTATCCCAGCTCTACTGAGCATTCTCGTTATGGGCATCGCGGAAACCACGGAGTATGCCGCCTATCAGACGCTGCTTCAGCAGGCAGTACCGGAGACCATGATTGGACAGGCCTCGGGCACCATGGAGTCATTGTTCTTCAACGTCATGCTGATCGGTAACGTGGTCAGCGGCCTGCTGGTGGCATGGCTGGGTTTGACGCTGTCCATCGTGGGCCTAGGCGTCCTGGAGTTGGTGGCGACCGCGTTTGCCTGGTGGAAATTACGGCTCGATACGGCCGACCAGCCTGATGCCGCGGTTCTCGCCAGGATTCCAGCATTCGCGACCTTGCCGCTGGACGTTCGAGAATGGGCAGTGCGGCGGATGGTACGAGAGCAATTTCCTGCCGGCACGGTGGTCGTACGGCAGGGCGATCCGGGTGACAAGTTCTACGCCATGGCGAGTGGAACGGCAGAGGTCGACGTCTCGATCGACGGCCAGACAAAGACGCGCCGGCTCGGCCAGGGCGACTACTTCGGGGAGATCGCGCTCCTCCAGAATGTGCCTCGCACCGCGACCGTCCGCGCGTTGGACCCGCTTACCACGTATGTCTTGAGCCGCGAGGATTTTCAGGAGCTCCAGCGGCGGGCCTCCGAGTTCAAAGAATCGCTCATGCTGTCTGCTGCCGCTCTCCTTGCCGAAGACACCAACTTCAAGATGGCCCTGGCAACGAGGTCGTAGGACATCAAGGGCGTCTCCGCAATCTCCCCGCGAGGCGCATGATAGGATGACAACGGGATGGAGTCCTCCAGGGTCACTTGCCCTTCATGCGGCCAGCCGAATCTTCCCGGCAGCCGCTTCTGTTCGAGCTGCGCAGCTCCCTTCCCGCCGCACTGCCCGTCCTGCGGGGCCGAAAACCTCCCTGGTAGCCGATTCTGCAGCCAGTGTGCCGCCCCGCTCGCTGCATCCGCTCCGGTAACCGCCGGCCCTCGACCCACCACCTCATCTCCCGTCCCGTCACCGGGCGTCCAACTCACCGCTCCGACCGCCCAAGCCGGTATTGAAGAACGACCCAAGGAAGAACGCCGCCTGGTCACTGCTCTCTTCTGTGATCTCGTCGGCTTCACCCCGCTCTCGGAACGCCTTGATCCAGAAGAAGTCCGCGACATCCAGGATGCCTTCTTCGAGCAGATGCAGCAGCAGATCGAGCGCTACGGGGGCACGGTGGAGAAGTATGCCGGAGATGCCGTGCTCGCCCTGTTTGGAGCACCACTCGCTCGAAACGGCGGCAAGCCCTGCACCTTGCCACGGCCAGGGCCATTGCACAGCTCTATCCTGCCGACGAGTACGTGGAGATGATTGCCTATCACTACAGTCGAACCGAGGAACATGCGGAAGCGGCGGCATGGCTGGAAAAGGCTGGAGATCGTGCGGCTGCTATCTACGCCAACGATACGGCCATCGGCAACTACCAGGAGGCCCGAGAGAGGCTGAAACTCGCGGCAGCAGAGCCTACAGTCTTTGCTCACCTGGACGAAAAGCTGGGAGCGGTGTTGCACACGGTTGCCCGCTTTGATGAGGCACTGGAGGTGCTGGAGCAAGCGGT
>Ga0207416_1001892_pt1 | contig 24997 bp, 25 predicted proteins | sample PaiPotPPM11metaG_FD_184107 | JGI IMG/M metagenome (GOLD analysis project Ga0207416, IMG submission 184107) | Iron sulfur acid spring bacterial and archeal communities from Banff, Canada, to study Microbial Dark Matter (Phase II) - Paint Pots PPM... ... | reverse complement strand
GTTGCGAGCATGGTCTTCTCCTTTTTCTCCCTCTCCCCGCGTGCGGGGAGAGGGTCGGGGTGAGGGGGCTCCTCCGCTGGGTCAGAACTGCGAAGCTCAGACTCGCTGAGAGGCCCCCTCACCCTCGCTTCGCTCGACCTCTCCCCGCACGCGGGGAGAGGTATGTTTCGCCATTCGCTATATACGCCGAAATATAACGCGTCAGGCCACCTTCTGCATCCAGGCTTTCGGGTCGCCGGCGCGGTCGCCGCCGCGTTGCAGCGCTTTGACCAGCTCGCTCATGGATTCCAGATTATGGATGGCGCGGAATTCATCGACATTGGGCAGCATGGTGCGAATGCCGCGGGCGCGCGCCTCAAAACCCTCGAAGCGCAATAGCGGATTAAGCCAGATGAGCCGCCGGCAAGAGCGATGCAAGCGGTCGATCTCGAAGCCGAGCGTATCGTCGGCGTCGCGCTCAAGGCCGTCGGTGATGAGCAGCACGACCGCGCCTTGCGTAAGCACGCGGCGCGCCCAAAGCTTGTTGAAAGCGTGCAGCGACGACGCAATGCGCGTGCCGCCCGACCAGTCGGGCACGCTCGCCGAGCATGATGCAAGCGCGTCGTCGGGATCGCGCTCGCGCAGCGCACGGGTGACGTTCGTGAGCCGGGTGCCGAACAGAAACGTGCTGACACGTTTGCGCGCATCGGTCAGGTCATGCAAGAAATGTAGAAAAATGCGGCTGTACTGGCTCATCGAGCCGGATATGTCGAGCAGCGCCACGAGCGGCGGGGGCTTGGTTTTCGGCCCGATGAAGCGCAGATCGATGAAATCGCCGCCGCCCTTCATGCTGGCGCGCAAGGTGCGGCGGATGTCGATCAGATGGCCATGCCGATGCGGCTTGAGCCGCCGGGTGCGGATTTCCGAGAGCGGCAGCACGAGCCGCTTCATCGCATCCTTGGCGGCGGCGATCTCGGCGGTGGTCATCTGCGCGAAATCTTTTTTCTGCAGCACCTCGCGGTCGGAGACCGTCAGCCGCGCGTCGAGCTCGATCTCGCGCTCTTTCTTGAGCTTGTCGCCGAGGCCCGAGAACAAGGCCTCGTGCACGCGCGTCGCGCCGGCCTGCGGCGCTTGCGGCACGGCCGGCGCTTGCGGCAGCATCATCGCCAGCAATTGATCGACATAACCGCGGCGGCGAAAAAAAATGCGGAACGCCTGATCAAACAGCATCGAGTGTTCGTGCCGCTTCACGAACACCGCATGCAGCGTCCAGTAAAAATCATCGCGCGTGCCGACGCCCGCCGCCTTCACCGCTTCGAGCGCATCGAGCACCGCGCCGGGGCCGACCGGAATGCCCGCTGCCCGCAACGCGCGCGCAAAGTAGAGAATGTTTTCGGCGAGGCGGCCGGATTCCTCCCTCTCCCCGGCGGGGAGAGGGATGGGGTGAGGGGACTCCGGCCTATCGGTCATGTCTCATTGGCCTCTACAGAGATTTTCCTGCAACGCCCGAGCCCCTCACCCGCCACGCCTTCGCTCGCTTCGCGAGCTACGGCGGGCGACCTCTCCCCACGGGAGAGGTGAAATTACTCCGCCGCGCGCAAATCCGACCGCACCTCGTCGAGCAATTCCTTGACCTTTGAGCCTTCGAGCCGCGCGATGTCGTCCTGATATTTTAGCAGCACGCCGAGCGTGTCGGAGACGGTCGCCGGATCGAGCGCGACCACGTCGAGCTCGGACAAAGCCGCGGCCCAATCGAGGGTCTCGGCAACACCCGGTGATTTGAACAAATCCTGCTTGCGCAACGCCTGCACGAACGCCACCACCTGTTCGGAAAGCTTTTTGCTGACGCCCGGCACCTTGGTGCGCACGATGGCCAGCTCGCGCTCGGCGGTCGGATAGCCGACCCAGTGATAGAGACAGCGGCGCTTGAGCGCGTCGTGGACTTCGCGGGTGCGGTTCGAGGTGATGACCACGATCGGCGGGTGCGCGGCCTTCACTGTGCCCATTTCCGGGATCGTGATCTGAAAGTCGCCGAGCACTTCAAGCAGGAACGCTTCGAACGCCTCGTCGGTGCGGTCGATTTCGTCGATCAGCAGCACCGGCGCGCCGGCGATGTCGGGCTCAAGCGCCTGCAGCAGCGGCCGCTTGATCAAAAACCGCTCGGAGAACACGTCGTGTTCGAGCTCTTTGCGGTCGTGCTCGCCCTCGGTTTCGGCGACGCGGATGGCGATCATCTGCGCGGCGTAATTCCATTCGTAGACCGCAGCGGCGATGTCGAGGCCCTCGTAGCATTGCAGCCGGATCAGGCGCCGCCCGAGCGTGGCCGAGAGTACCTTGGCGATCTCGGTCTTGCCGACGCCGGCCTCGCCTTCGAGGAAGATCGGCCGGCCCATTTTGAGGGCCAGATAGAGCACGGTGCCGAGCGAGCGGTCGGCCAGATAATCGGCCTCGGCGAGGAGATCGACGGTGGCATCGATCGACGCCGGAAGTGATTTTGCGGTCATGGGGGACTTTAGCCTACCGGGCGCGTATCATACATCTGGGGATCGCAGGCCCCGATAGCCAGGATAGCGCCATGAACAAGCCCGTTACACTTGAAAAGGAAATGCAGCACTTTCCCGCGATCGATGCCGGGGTGCGGATCGGCCATGTCCACCTGAAAGTTGCCGACCTTGAGCGTGCGCTCAATTTCTACTGCGGCGTGCTCGGTTTCGAGCTGACCACCAGCCGGCCCGGGGCGGCTTTCATCTCGGCCGGCGGCTATCACCATCATATCGGGCTGAACACCTGGGAAAGCCGCGGCGGCTCGCCGCCGGCTCCCGGCAGCACCGGTCTTTACCATACCGCGATTTTGTACCCTACCCGGCGGCTGCTCGCTGACGCGCTGCGCCGGCTGATCGTCGCCAAAATCCCGCTCGAAGGGGCGAGCGATCACGGCGTTAGCGAGGCGCTCTATCTGCGCGACCCCGACGACAACGGCGTCGAGCTGTACTGGGACCGGCCCAAGGAGATGTGGCCGAAGCGCGAGGACGGCGGCTTGCGGATGTTCACCAATCCGCTCGACCTGCACGATCTGCTCGCCGAGCTCGACAAGCCGCAGTAGCCGGACGATCAAGCGCACATTTCGCGCGCTGACATGGACCAGTTGTCGTTCAGGCACTACCAATTCCCAGATCGGGAACGTTCACTCCGTGCGTCTTGCCACTAAGCCGGAGGGCCAACGACCTGGCCGTTGACTGGCACTCAATCATCAAATGATCGGCCAACACGCGAACGCGAGCCGGCTCAGCGCTTGCCGTCAAAACAGTCATCGGTCCAATCAGCCCGGCCAGCAAGCCGGCGGCAAACCAAGGGGCGAAAGATTTCGAGCCGACACTCGATGCATATGCCGGCCGCAGAGCCCGCGGTTGGGAACATTGCCCATACTGGAGGACGAAAAGCCTCCATGAATTAATGGGCAGCAAAATGACGTGTAGGAAAAAAACCGGATAAATGTGTTGGACATAGCCGTAAGAGAGAAACAGAACATTGCTAAGGATCGCTATCAAGCGCAGTGGCGTCATCGTGCGCATGAGAAACGTCGCCAGCACGGCGCAGGATGCCGCATAGCCAAGCAAGTCCATGGCTCTCTCCAACTCCGGCGAATTTCATTCGGAACTAGGCGGGTACCGCAAGCAATAAACAAGTCGACGTGCCCGTCGCTACCGGGATTAGAGACTTTAGAACGGCAGGCGAGAATTCGTCCGCTCGTTACCCCGTGACAGGCCGATGTCTCGCAACGCCCTGTCGTTGAGATTCTGCATCTCCATCCGCGAATTTGCGCGGTCCATCCACACGATGAAACCACTCTTCATTTGCTGCCAAACGCGAAACGCTTTCAGATTCGTCTTGCTCATGGCTCTGTCCTCAGACTGAAGATCAATTTCAATCTTAATCTAAGCCGCCGGCGTGGCAGCGGCTGTGATGTACAACACGAAATTGCGTTTCTGGTATAAGCTATTGAAGCTCTTATAGATTATTGAATCACTACATGGCCGATCAGCCGAGGAGATCGAATAAGCCTTCAGCAAAGCCTGTCTCACGGCGTAACAAGGAGTTCGGGTCGAAATTCGAAGTGCATCGTATCGAAGTGATTCCACTTGCCACCCCAAATGAAGCCGTGTTTTTCGAAGATCGTGACGATCTCTTCGGGCATGCGGTTGCGATAAACGATGGGGCCGTCATGCGGCCCCCAGTACCAATAATCCGAGAAGGCGGTATTGAGATCGATCGCGATACCGTAGCTGTGCGGGCTCGGCTGGCCAGTGTCCGCCACGGCCCGGCAATTGTAGGTGCCGGCGATCGGGTATGCGGCGCGTTTGATTTTCTCAGGCAGCGCGTCGATCTCCGCCGATATGGCGCGCAAATGCTCATCGACGCCGTTTAGCGAAGTGATGCGGATTGATTTGCCCCAAGTTTTATTGGCCAAAGTCTTGTTGGCCAAAGTCTTGGAAAGCCAGGCGACGGAAGCAAGGCGCGGCGTCACCTGACCCGTTTGGCAGTCGCCATACATCTTGGTGAAGAAAGCGGTGTTGCGGAACCGGCCCGGATCAGCATTAACGGCCGGCGGCTTTTCGAGCGGGCCGCGCGGATACGGGATGCGAAACTGATCGATGATGGAAGCGTGCCGCAGAAGCTTCGGGAACGTCTTGCTCTCGGTGCCGTCGGATACCGGCATGACTGTTCCATCGCGCCAACGCAGCACTTTGCCGTCATGCCCAGCGAGCGCGTTCGGGTAAGCAGCAACCAGGTTGTCGAGCGCCAGGCGAACCTGGTCATCCTGCGCGAGAACAGGAGCGCCGCCCGCGAGCATTGCGAAACCGGCGATAAAGCAAACCGTCGTCACAATCCGGTTACTAACGCGGTTCAACACACTGCCGAAGCGCTGCGACTCCCTCGGCAGCATGCCTGATCGCTAAGCGTGCGATGGCCAGTGCCGCTCGCGGAACCACGTGCGGTACTGCGTCATCTTCGCGCGCTGCGCCTGCGGCGCATGCCGCTTACAGGTCGACGCCTCGTCGCTCTTGTCCGGCGCGCCCCACCGCAGCTCGACGCAGTCGTTCAGGTTGTACCCCATCTCGAGATCCGCCGCGCGGTCGATCACGTCCTTGAGCGAGAGCGTCCACGCCGAGCCATCGCTGCGCGTATACGTAAACTTGCGCGCCGAAAGCTCCGATGCGAGCACGTTCTGCAAGTCGGCCTTCACGTCCGCGACGCTCTTGCCACTCGGCATTGCGTACCGTTCGGGCTGCCGCGCAACGCGATCCGGGTAGCCGCGCACCACATCAATCGCGATCAATAGACGAAAATCGCGCGCCGGCGTCGCGAAATCTTCCCACGCGCCGGTCGTCGCGAAGATCGCAGGACCGTCCGGCATGGTTGCGTCACCCTTGCCGCTGTTCTGGAATTTCCGCCCGTTTTCGACCGACCCTACGCGCGTCTTCACTTGCTCTTCGAGCGAGTCAATCGCCCCCTTCATCGCGAGAACGGGATCGAGCGGCGCCGGCGACATCACTTCATCCATGCGATCGTAGAAGTCCTCGACCCCAAGCTGCGACTGTTCGAGCGAGAAATCGCCGTACTGCGGATTTTTCGCGATTTCGGCATTGGTCAGCCGCCGCAAGGCGCCGTTTTGCTCGCGCACGATCGGCCGGAAGCGCTTGAATCCAGGGCTGCCGAGCGAAGGTTCGTGCGCAAACAAGAAGGTGCCGCGCCAAAAACGCTTGCGGGCGACCGTCCCGTCAGGCTCGCCGTCGACGGCGAGGAAGACGCCGGCCGCGCCGCCCGACTGTGGCACGCGCCGCACCAGCACCATCACGTGACCGTACGGATCGGCGTACACGGTTCCCGGGCGCAGCGTCTCCTGCTTCAGCGGCACGGTGTAAAAATCGGTATTGTCGTCGTTCGCCAGCACGCGCACGGCTCCGGACTGAACAGCGTCGGCGACGACCGGCAAATAAGCGGCGAACGAGGCCGCTGGCCGCGCCGCGTCGGGGTTCTGATTGGTGAACCAGCCGTAGCACTTGGGCGGTGTGCCGCCGCCGCCGCGCGAGCACTTCGAATAGCCGAACGGCAGCCCCAACTTGAAGGCGAAATAAGCGCGCAAAAAGTACACCAGGTCGGCGCAGTCGGGGCTGATGACTATCCCCCCTCCGTCTTCGCCGAGACCCAAATAGTTGAAAAGGACATTGCGCGACCGGTCGTGCAGCACCTCACGCAGCGTCGGCCACGACGGCTCGGCGTCGAGCGGTGCGTCGAACAGCTTCTCGATCCATGCCGAATACAGGTTTTCCATCGCGCGGTTCCAGGTATTGCGCACCGGCCAGATGCTGCCCGGCGTCGTGGGCGGCCGCGGCGGCGGGGTGTCGCGCACGGCGATTTCGCGCGTGATCGTGCCGCACCCGGCCGGCGTTTGGTCGCGCGTGAGTGTCGCATGCCACGTCCCCGCGGCCGGCGACGCGACTTCGGCGAACCAGAAATATGGCGGCCCGCCTTGCCGGTCGCGCGATTTCGCCGCGACGCTTCCATCGGGCGCGATCAGCGAAAGCTCGCCCTCGAGCGGCTTCTCCGCGGCGAAGATGACGCGCAAAGGCGCGCCCTTCCACGGCGCGATCGGCGAGGGCAAGACCGCGAGCTCGGCCGCATCTTCGCAGATGCCGGATGGACCTGCGGCCCGTGAGTCCACGGCTGAGAAAAGGAAGAGGAAAAATGCACCAGCGATCGGCAACAGTGCCGTCACAGCAGGAGCAAATCGGCGTGCCGGGAGCAATTGAGCCACCTTTCCCTTACTCTCTTGACGGTAATCAAACAATATTGCGAAACCGTGGCGAGCGATAGCGCGCATCCTTGCGTTTCGAGTGTGTCGCTACGGTATCTGAACCGTGACGCAATTTATTTGGGACCCTGGCATGCAAAATTGGATTTGTCCGGTAGCTTGGTCGATCTGCCAGAAAAAACTGGACTGGGCCTCATCGTCGTTGGCATTGGGACTACCGAGAGCCTGGAACGTTTTTACAGTGGCACCCGTCAATAATGGCGGGTGAAACGAGACAGTTAAATTGCATTTTAGTGTCGGTGTCGCGGGCGAGTCGAACACATAACTTGCGACACAAGAATAAGACTTACTATCTTTGTAGCTGAGGACCCATGCGTGGAAGTACACGATCGGGGGGTAGCCTTTTTTGCCGCCGTGTCCAGGAAACAACTCGTAATTAACCTGGGCACTCGCGGCACCCGAAAAGCAAAGCGCACTCGTGACTATCAGCGCGGCGACTACATTGCCCATTGCAATATCTCATCAACGGACACGGCGGCTCCAATGTGTAATGTCTGCTCCTGCCCCGGAAGCGGACAGTCCCCGCGCGTTTATGAGTCCACGCCCTAGGCCGACTTGCCGATCGCCTCGGCGACCGCGCGGCGCGCCAGCACGCCGACCAGATGCGCGCGGTATTCGGCGCTGCCATGGATGTCGGCGTTCATGCCGGTGGCCGGGATCGTCATGCCTTCGAGCGATTTCGGCGCAAAACGTTTCTTCAGCGCCTCCTCAAACGATTTGACACGGAAAACGCCGTTCGAGCCCGCACCGGTGACCGCAACGCGGATATCGCTGCCGCGCTTCGACACGAATACGCCGACCAGCGCAAAGCGCGACGCCTGATTACGGAATTTCTGATAGGCCGCCTTCTTCGGGATCGGGAAGCTCACCTTGACGATGATCTCGGCGGGCTCGAGCACGGTCGAAAACATGCCGGTGAAGAAATCGTCGGCCTTGATACGGCGCTTGTTGGTGATGATGGTGGCGCCAAGGCCGAGGCAGGCCGCCGGGTAGTCGGCATTCGGATCGTTGTTGGCGACTGAACCGCCGATGGTGCCCATGTGGCGCACCGCCGGATCGCCGATCATGCCGGCGAGCTTGGCCAGCACCGGGATGGCTTGCTGCACCACCGGGGAGGAATTGACCTCGAAGTGGCGGGTCATCGCGCCGATGGTCAGCGACCGGCCGCTCTGCTCGATGCCGGAGAGTCCTTCGATCAATGACATGTCGATGATCTGCGGCGGTCCGGCGAGGCGCAACTTCATCGTCGGCAACAGCGTATGACCGCCGGCCAGCAGCTTGGCGTCGGCGTTCTTCGTCAGCAGGCCCGCGGCTTGCCGCACTGTTTGCGGACGGTGGAAGGTAAAAGCGTACATGGCAGTCCTCCGTTTATTCCTTTATGCCGCTTGCGGCATCCTGTTCGATTTTTTCAACGCGGCCCAAACCGCCGCCGGCGTTGCCGGCATGGCAATATTTTCGGTTCCGATCGCGTCGGTAATGGCGTTGATGACGGCCGCCGGGGCGGCAATGGCGCCGGCTTCGCCGCAGCCTTTGATGCCGAGCGGATTGGACGGGCACTTGGTGAACGTCGTCTCGACATTCATCGTCGGCAAGTGGTCGGCGCGCGGCATGCAGTAATCCATGAACGAGCCGGTGACGAGCTGGCCGTCCTTGTCGTAGACCGCGCCCTCGCACAGCGCCTGGCCGACGCCCTGGGCGATGCCACCATGCACCTGGCCCTCGACGATCATCGGATTGACGATGACGCCGAAATCGTCGACCGCGGTCCAGGCCACGATCTCGGTATTGCCGGTCTCGGTGTCGACCTCGACCTCGCAGATGTGGCAGCCCGCGGGGAAGGTGAAGTTGGTCGGATCGTAGAACGCGCCCTCCTTCAGGCCGGGCTCCAGTTCCTGGCCGGAGAATTTGTGCGCGATATAGGCGTTGAGCGTGACGTCGCCCCAGGCGGCCGACTTGTCGGTGCCGGCGACGCTGAATTTGCCGTCCTTGAACTCGATGTCACCTTCGGCGGCTTCGAGCATATAGGCGGCGACCTTCTTGGCTTTGGCCTCGACCTTGTCGAGCGCCTTGACCAGCGCCGACATGCCGACGGCGCCGGAGCGCGAGCCATAGGTGCCCATGCCGAATTGCACCTTGTCGGTGTCGCCATGCACGATCGAGATATTGTCGATCGGAATGCCGAGGCGCTCGGATACGACCTGAGCAAATGTCGTCTCGTGGCCTTGGCCGTGGGCGTGACTGCCGGTGAGGATTTCGACTGAGCCGGTCGGATTGACCCGTACTTCGGCGGACTCCCACAAGCCGACGCCGGCGCCGAGCGAGCCGACCGCTTGCGAGGGCGCAATGCCGCAGGCTTCGATATAGGTCGAGAAACCGATGCCGCGCAGCTTGCCGCCGCGCGCGGATTCACGCTTGCGCTTGGCGAAGCCTTTGGTGTCGGCGATCTCCATCGCCTTTTTCAGCGACGCATTATAGTCGCCGGCGTCGTAATTCATGATTACCGGCGTCTGGTGCGGGAATTTCTTGATGAAGTTCTTGCGCCGCAGCTCCGCCGGGTCCTGACCCATTTCGCGGGCGCCGACCTCGACCAGCCGCTCGACCACGAAAGTCGCCTCGGGGCGGCCAGCGCCGCGATAGGCGTCGACCGGAACGGTGTTGGTGTAGACGGCGTCGACCTCGCAATAGATTTGCGGGATCTCGTATTGGCCCGACAGCAGCGTGGCGTAGAGATAGGTCGGCACCGACGACGAGAAGGTCGACATATAGGCGCCGAGATTGGCGATGGTCTTGGCGCGCAGCCCTACGATCTTGCCTTCGCCGTCGAACGCCATCTCGGCGTGCGTGACATGATCGCGGCCGTGTGCGTCGGCGAGGAAGGCTTCCGAGCGGTCGCAAACCCATTTCACCGGGCGGTTGACGCGCTTCGACGCCCACAGCGCCACGACTTCCTCGGGGTATATGAAAATTTTCGAGCCGAAGCCGCCGCCGACATCGGGCGCAATCACGCGCAGCTTGTGCTCGGGCGCCATGCCGATGAAGGCGGCAATGACAAGCCGCGCCACGTGCGGATTCTGCGTCGTGTTCCACAGCGTGAACGTGCCCATGCCGGAATCGTAATCGCCGATCGCGGCGCGCGGCTCGATCGCATTGGGCACCAGGCGGTTGTTGACGATATCGAGCTTGGTGACGTGCTTGGCCGATTTGAATGCGGCATCGACCGCTTTGGCGTCGCCAAGATGCCATTGATAGATGGTGTTGTTGGCCGCAACGTCGTGAATTTGCGGCGCGCCCTGCTTCTGCGCCGCCGCGGGATCGGCCACCGCCGGCAGCACCGCGTAATCAATTTTCACTTTCTCGACGGCATCGCGCGCCTGCGCCAGCGTTTCACCGATTACGACCGCGACAGAATCGCCGACATGACAGGCCTTGCCGACGGCGAGCGCGGGATGCGCCGCCATCTTCATCGGCGAGCCGTCCTTGGAATGGATCATCCAGCCGCAGATCAGATTGCCGATCTTGTCGGCGGCAAGCTCCGTGCCGGTCAGCACCGCCAGCACACCCGGCATGCCGGACGCGGCCTTGGCATCGATCGATTTGATCGTGGCGTGGGCATGCGGCGAGCGGAGGAAATAAGCGTAGGTTTGGCCGGGCCGGTTGATGTCGTCGGTATAGTGGCCCGTGCCGGTGATGAAGCGGCGATCTTCCTTGCGGCGCACCGAAGCGCCGATACCGGTCGCATTCATGGCTGCTTCCTCCCGGTAGTATTCGTGACGCCCGTTCCCTATTCGGCGGCTCTCGGCGCGCTCGCGCCACCGCGCATGGCCTTGGCGCCGGCGGCGATCGCCTTGACGATGTTGTGATAGCCGGTGCAGCGGCAGATGTTGCCTTCGAGTTCCTCGCGGATGGTGTGATCGTCGAGGTCATTGCCCTTGCGGCGGACGATATCGACCGCGGTCATGATCATGCCCGGGGTGCAATAGCCGCATTGCAAGCCGTGGTTCTCACGGAAGGCTTCCTGCATCGGGTGTAATGGCCCGTCGGGCGCGGCCAATGCTTCGATGGTCAGCACATTGGCGCCTTCGAGTTGCAGCGCCAGCACGGTGCATGACTTTGTGGCCTTGCCGTTGACGTGTACGACGCAAGCCCCGCATTGCGAGGTGTCGCAGCCGACATGGGTGCCGGTGAGCCGCAGGTTCTCGCGCAACAACTGCACCAGCAGCGTGCGCGGATCGACATCGGCGGTGACGGGTTTGCCGTTCACCGTCAGGGAAACGGCTGCCATGGGCTCCTCCTCAGGAATACTGGCCAAACGTTTCGATTTGCCAGGCGGTTCATATCGCCGGCAGGCTCCAAGGGTGGAATCGGGTCGTTTTTACCGATTTTCATCCCTGGAACGAGAATTACTCTGAACCGCAGCCTAGGCGCCGGTCAAGTCGGTTCCGCGGGCGAATAGCCTCATGAGCGTGGCGCATGGGCCGGCCGTGGGCAGCCGCCATTTCAGGAACTCTTCGGGCTGACCGCCGTCACGAAGCCCTGAAAGAAATCGTCGGCGACTTTTTTGGCAGCGCCGTTGACCAGACGCTGGCCGAGCTGGGCGAGCTTGCCGCCGATCTGCGCCTCGACGTCGTAGTGGAGCAGCGTACCGCCGTCTTTCGGCGTCAATTTCACGGTGGCGCCGCCCTTGGCGAAGCCGGCGACGCCGCCCTCGCCCTGGCCGGATATCTTGTAGCCGTTGGGCGGATCGAGATCGGACAGCGTAACATTGCCTTTGAATCTGGCCTTGACCGGACCGATCTTGATGGTGGCGACGGCCTGGAAAGACGTGTCCGAGGTCTTTTCGAGTGACTCACAGCCCGGGATGCAGGCCTTCAACACCTCCGGGTCGTTGAGCTTCTCCCACACCGTCTGCTGCGACGCCGGTAGCTGATACTCGCCGCTCATCGTCATCGCCATGTCGCGTCACTCCCTGACCCTTCGCCGAAAGAATGCTACAAAGGTGCGAATTCAGGGAGGAAATAGCAATGCCCGACATCAAAGTCGATGACGGCTGCACCATCCATGCCGAGCTGGAGGGGCCGCAGGACGCCCCGGTGCTGATGCTGTCCAATTCGCTCGGCACCGACCTGCATATGTGGGACGAGCAAGTCGCGCCATGGACGCGGCACTTCCGCCTGCTGCGCTATGACCGGCGCGGCCACGGCAAATCGAGCGTGCCGAAAGGCCCCTACTCCATGGCGCGGCTCGGCCGCGACGTGCTCGGCGTGCTCGACGGGCTCGGCATCGCCAAGATCAATTGGTGCGGGCTGTCGATGGGCGGCATGGTCGGCATGTGGCTCGGCGCCAATGCGGCCAACCGCGTCGACAAGCTGATCCTGTCCAACACCTCCAGCTTTTTTCCCGACAAGACCATGTGGGAGGGCCGCATCAAACTGGTGCGCGAGAAAGGCCTGGAAAGCATCGTCGACGCCAACATGGAGCGCTGGTTCACCAAGGGCTTTCGCGAGCGCGCGCCGCAGGCGATGGACAAGATGCGCAAGATGTTTCTGGGCACCAAGGTCGACGGCTATATCGGCTGCGGCGAGGCGATCCGCGACATGGATCACCGTCCACTGCTGCCGAACATCAAAGCGCCGACCCTGGTCATTGCCGGCCGGCAGGACCCTGCCACGCCGCTCGAAGGCAACGAATACATCCGCGAGCACATTCCCGGCGCCAAGATCGCCGTGCTCGAGGCCGCGCATATCGCCAATTTCGAGCAGCCGCAGGCTTACGCCGATACGGTGCTCGGATTTTTGCTCGAAAAGTAAGCCTGCCTGTCATTGCGAGGTTAGCCACCGCGCTGATCGCGGAATTCGTGCGGCGTCGTGCCGGTCTGCTTGCGGAAGAAGCGGGCAAAGTGCGATGGATCGGCGAACGCGAGTTCCTTGGAAATATCGTGGATCGGCTGCGTGGTGAAGACGAGCTGGCGCTTGGCTTCGGTGAGCAGGCGCTGGCGAATGAGGTGGCCCGTGGTGACACCGGTTGAACGCTTGACGTGATCGTTGAGCCGATCGACCGTCATCGCAAGCTTCTCGGCGTAGAAACCGAGCTGACGCTCATCGCGGAAATTTTCGTCGACCAGCGCGCGCAATTGCGCAACCGTGGCATCGGCCGGCTGCAAGGTGACGCTGCCGGTGCGGGCGCGGCTCGCGGCAAGCCGCGCCACGCCGACGGCGATCAGCACGAGCAGGCCGCGCATCGCCAACCGATAGCCTTCGCGCGCCAGGCTGCCCTCTTCGAACAGCTCCGTGCACAACGCCGAGAGCCGCGCCCGCTCCGCTTCATCACCGATCGGAATGACCGGCTCCGCGGCCAGCGCCCGCATCCGCGCCAGCGCATCGCCGGCGCGATCGGTCAGGGGCTCCGCGGCGTCCTCCGTAAAACTGATGACCCAGCCGTCGGTGACGTTCGGCTCGAAACGAAAGCCATGAGCGATCGCGGCCGGCACCAGGATCGCGGCCGGGGCCGCAAACGGCAGCCGCGCGGCGTCAAACGTCATTTCACCGCCGCCGCGCTCGATCAACAGGATCTGGAATAGGTTGCGATGGCGGTGCGCGCGGATGATCCAGTCATGGATCGAGGACCGCGACGCGATGGTTTCGACATGGATGAAGTCGAACGCCTGATCGTCGGGCGGATCGCCGTAGAGATGGAACAATGGCAGCGAGCTGGCCATGGTGCTTGTCCTGGCTCAAGCATAGGCCGGCCGGAGCATTGAGGACAGACGACAGACAACGGAGGACGGATGAAAATCGTGATTTCCTACCGCTATCCTCTGTTATCTGTCGTCCGTCGTCCGCCCTCCGTCGTCAGATCTACACCTTCTTATAGAGCCGGTCGTGATACACGAGCGCTGGACCTGCGGGACCAAGCCGCACCGCTTCGACGGCGCCGAACACCACGTTGTGTGAAGCGACCGCCTTGATTTCAATCGTCCGGCAATCGAACGCGATCACCGCGGATGCCAGCACCGGCGAGCCGGTCTTCAGCGTGATCCATTCGCCGACGCTAAAGCGCTCTTCGAGATGCACGCCGCTTCGTCCTGCGAACAGGTCGGCAAGCTTCTCTTCGGCGGCGCCAAGCGTGTTAACGCAGAACACACCGTTTTGCCCGAGCAGCGGCGCGCTCTTGGCGCGGCGGTTGAGGCACACCAGCAGCGTCGCCGGCTGATCGGATACCGAGCAGACAGCCGTCGCCGTGAAGCCGGTTTTTCCGGCTGGGCCGGCCGAGGTGACGACATGTACGGCAGCGCCGAGCCGGCTCATTGCGTCACGGAATGCCGCCGGATCGACGCTTACGATCGGTTCCGGCCCTAAGGCAGTAAACGCGCCGTCCATGGCGTCATCGGGCCGTTGGTCGATCCAGCTCATGGTTCTCACTCCGCCGCGAGCGCGTCCGGCAATCCCGGATAGGCAACGTCGTCCGGATCGAGCCATGCCGGATCGGTCCAGCCGTTCTCGTCATATTCGGACATGCATTGTTCGGCGAGCGCGGTCATCTCCTCGAAGGTCCCGGAGGTGCGCGCGCTCCACAGCGCCTGAATGCGGATGTCCTCGTGGTTGCCGGCGTAGTTGCGCTCGTAAAGCTCATGGCGGCCGCCGAACTCGGTACCGATGGCGTCCCACAACAGCTTCATCACCTTGATGCGCTCTTTGTAGCCGATGCCGTAGGAGCCGCGCACATATTGCGCGAGGTAGCGGTCGATCGCCGGATTCTTGAAATCCTTTGTCGATGACGGCAGATAAATCAGCGACGAGGCGACGATCTTGTCGACAATCTCCTTGACGCGGCCATAGGCGTCGCCGGCGAAGACGCGATAGCTCGAGCCGGATTGCAGGTTCGGCAGCACCGCGCCGTTCACCCACGGCGTCGGATTTAACGCCATCGCGTCGGTCAGCGCCCAGAACAGATTCCGCCAGGCGATGACCTCGCCGAGCATCGCCTGGTTGCCGCGGAATTCGTCGGAGCCGGCCGCTCGCAACGCCTTGCCGATCACGCCGACCAGAAAATCAAGCTTGACGGCAAGCCGCGTGCAACCCTGGAACTGATAGCCGGCCAAAAATCCCGATTGCGGGAAGAAGATTTTCAGTTTCTCCAGATCGCGGTGCAGCAACACGTCTTCCCACGGAATAAAGACGTTATCGAACACGAAGATGGCGTCGTTCTCGTCGAAGCGCGACGACAATGGATAATCGAACGGCGTTCCCATCACGCTTGCCGTCATCTCGTAGGACGTGCGGCAGAACAATTTCACGCCCGGTGAATTCATCGGCGCAATGAACATCACCGCGAGATCGGTGTCGTGCAGCGGCACGGCGGCGTTCTGGCCGAGAAAATTGTAATGCGTCAGCGCCGACGACGTCGCCACCACCTTGGCGCCGGAGATATAGATACCGGCGTCGGTGTCCTTCTGGATTGTGATGTAGACATCTTTGACCTGATCGGCCGCCTTGGCGCGATCCACCGGCGGATTGACAATGGCATGGTTCATGAACAGCACGTTCTCTTGCGCGCGCCGGTACCAGGTCTTCGCATTCCCGGCGAACTTGCCGTAGAAATCGTAATTGGCGCCGAGCGTGTTCATCAGCGACGCCTTGTAATCGGGCGAGCGTCCCATCCAGCCGTAGGACATGCGCGCCCATTGCGCGATGGCGTCGCGCTGCGCCACCAGTTCCTCGCGCGAGCGCGCGGCGCGGAAGAACTTGTGGGTAAATCCGCCGGAGCCGGTGTCGGTCGGACAGGTCAACAGGCCTTTGGTCTTGTCGTCGTGCAGCGCGTCGTAAAGCCGCGCGATCGAGCGCGCGGCGTTGCGGAACGCCGGGTGCGTGGTGACGTCCTTGACCCGTTCGCCATAGACATAGACTTCGCGGCCGTCGCGCAGGCTTTCGAGATATTCCGCGCCGGTGAACGGCCGCCCTTTGGCGCCGATGACGTCCTCCGACTTAACGCGCTCCATAGGGACTCCTTGGCAATAAGACGAGGCGACCATCGCTCCAACGCGACATTTGCACAAGTGCCGCGGCGTTGCCGGTGCGGCGGCCCCCTGTTAAGAATTTGAGCGGATTCGCGAAAGGCGGCGGACGCATGGAATACTTCGTCCAGCAGCTCATCAATGGCATCACGCTCGGTTCGATCTACGGCCTGATCGCCATCGGCTACACGATGGTTTACGGCATCATCGGGATGGTGAACTTCGCCCATGGAGATGTGTTCATGGCCTCGGCTTTCATCGCGCTTATCGCCTTTTTGATCCTCACCGCTTGGCTTGGCATTTCCTCGATCGCGCTCGCGCTGTTCATCGTCCTGATCGTCGCGATGATTTGCACGGCGCTGGTCAATTGGGTGATCGAGCGCGTCGCCTACCGCCCGTTACGCGGCTCCTTCCGCCTGGCGCCGCTGATCTCCGCGATCGGCATGTCGATCTTCCTGTCGAATTTCGTGCAGGTGTCGCAAGGGCCGCGCAACAAGTCGATCCCGCCGATGGTGCAAGGCGAGTTCGTGCTGTTCAAGACCAACGATTTTCCGGTCACGCTGTCCTACAAGCAACTCATTATCTGGGGCGTCACCGCCGTGTTGCTGCTGGCGTTCTGGTATGTGGTGGCCAAAACTTCGCTGGGCCGTGCCCAGCGCGCCTGCGAGCAGGACCAGAAGATGGCAGCACTGGTCGGCGTCGACGTCGACCGCACCATTTCGATGACCTTCGTGATCGCGGCCGCGCTCGCTGCGGTCGCCGGCACCATGTACCTGATGTATTACGGCGTGGTGAGCTTTTCCGACGGCTTCGTGCCTGGAGTGAAGGCGTTTACGGCCGCGGTGCTCGGCGGCATCGGCTCGCTGCCTGGCGCGGTGGTCGGCGGCCTGCTGATCGGCCTGATCGAGACGTTCTGGTCGGCGTACTTTTCCATCGACTACAAGGACGTCGCGGCCTTTTCCGTGCTCGTGATCACTCTGATCTTCCTGCCGCAGGGCCTGTTCGGCCGGCCGGATGTCGAGAAGGTCTGAGATGCAGGCCGGCGCGCAGGACAAGCGCATCGATGTCGTCGGCGCCTTGCGCGGCGCCGGCTTCACCGGCCTGATAGCATTTGGCCTGCTGCTGCCGCTGATCGGCTTCCTGACCGGCGTGAATGGCAGCAACCAGCTGGTCCTGACGACACGCTGGACGCTGTTGTTCAGCCTCGTCGCCATCACGGCCGCCGGCCGGTTCATCTATTCGTTCGCGCTCGCGCCGTGGCTGGCGCGGCGCGCGCAACGCCCGGCAATATCCGCACCGTCGGCCCGGCTCGCGCACGTTCGCAAGTGGGCGATACCGTTCGCCATCGGTTTCGTCATCGTCTATCCGGTGATCGTCGTTGTCACGGCCGGGCCCGGCGGCGCGCAGAAATGGATCGACAATTTCGGCATCCAAATCCTGATCTATGTGATGCTCGGCTGGGGGCTTAACATCGTGGTCGGCCTCGCCGGCCTGCTCGATCTCGGCTATGTCGCGTTTTACGCAGTCGGCGCCTATTCCTACGCGCTGCTGGCGAAAACCTTCGGCCTGGCGTTCTGGCTGCTGCTGCCGCTTGCCGGCATCCTGTCCTCATTCTGGGGCATCCTGCTCGGCTTCCCGGTGCTGCGCCTGCGCGGCGATTATCTTGCCATCGTCACGCTCGCCTTCGGCGAAATTATCCGTCTCATCCTGATCAACTGGGTTGCGCTCACCAACGGCTATGCCGGGATCATCAGCATCCCGCGGCCGACTTTCTTCGGCATCCCGTTCAACGCCACCGATCACGGCTTTGCCGCCGTATTCGGACTGGAGTTCTCGCCGATCCACCGCGTCATCTTCCTCTATTACGTCATCCTGGCGCTCGCGCTGCTCACCTGCTTTGTCACCGTGCGGCTTCGCCGGCTGCCGATCGGCCGCGCCTGGGAAGCGTTGCGCGAGGATGAAATCGCCTGCCGCTCGCTCGGCATCAACACCACCAATACGAAGCTTACCGCATTTGCCATGGGCGCGATGTTCGCCGGCTTTGCCGGCTCGTTTTTCGCCGCGCGGGAAGCGTTCATCTCGCCGGAGTCGTTCACTTTCATTGAATCGGCGACCATTCTTTCGATCGTGGTGCTCGGCGGCATGGGCAGCCAGATCGGCGTCGCCATCGCCGCCATTGTGATGATCGGCGGCACCGAGATCATGCGCGAGCTTGATTTTCTCAAACAGATTTTTGGACCGACCTTCGATCCGACCCAGTACCGCATGTTGCTGTTCGGCCTTGCCATGGTGCTGATCATGATCTGGCGGCCGCGCGGGCTGATCGCAACGCGCGCACCCTCGGTATTCCTGAACGAGCGCAAGATCATTTCCGTCGATCTGGTCAAGGAAGGGCACGGCTGATGGCGCGCGACGGCTCTACCGTACTCCGGGTCGAGCACCTGACCATGCGTTTTGGCGGCATTGTCGCCGTCAATGATCTGTCATTCGAGGTCAAGCGCGGCAGTATCGCTGCACTGATCGGACCGAACGGCGCCGGCAAGACCACCGTGTTCAACTGCATCACCGGCTTCTACAAACCGACCGAGGGCCGGCTTGCGCTGCAGCGTGGCGACCCCGCGCTATGGAATGCGCTCGAAGACCTTACCGACAGCGGCCAGCGCGGCAGGGTGCGGCCCGACGGTGCGCTGTTTCTGCTCGAACGCATGCCCGACTATCTGGTGGCGCAGCAGGCGCGCGTTGCCCGCACCTTCCAGAACATCCGCCTATTTCCCGGCATGACCGTGCTGGAGAACCTCTTGGTCGCCCAGCACAACCGCCTGATGCTCGCATCCGGCTATACGTTTCTTGGCGTGCTTGGCTTTCCCTCCTACGCCTCCGCCGAGCGCGCGGCGCTCGACAAGGCGCGCTCCTGGCTCGACCGCTTCGGCCTGATCGAGCGCGCCGACGATCCGGCCGGCATCCTGCCCTATGGCGCGCAGCGGCGGCTCGAAGTCGCGCGCGCCATGTGCACCGATCCGGTCCTGCTCTGCCTCGACGAGCCGGCGGCCGGGCTTAATCCGCGCGAGAGCGCCGAGCTGAACGAACTCCTGCTCGTGATCCGCGATGAATATGCCATCTCGATCCTGCTGATCGAGCATGACATGTCGGTGGTCATGAACATTTCCGACCACGTCGTCGTGCTCGACTATGGCGTCAAGATCGCCGACGGCGCGCCCGACGCGGTGCGCAACGATTCGAAGGTGATAGCGGCCTATCTTGGCGTTGCCGACGAAGACGTCGCGAAGGTCGAGGCGGAGGTGGGCTTGTGACCGCGCCGCTGCTTTCGGTGCGCGGCGTGACGGCCTATTACGGCCGCGTGAGAGCGCTCAAGGGTGTCGACCTCGACGTCAATGCCGGCGAGATCGTAGCCCTGATCGGCGCCAACGGCGCCGGCAAATCCACTTTGATGATGACGGTCTGCGGCAATCCGCGCGCGCGCGACGGCGAGATCCTTTTTGAAGGCCGCGATATCACGCGGCTGCCGACCCACGAGATCGCACGGCTGAAGCTGGCGCAGGCGCCGGAAGGCCGCCGCATTTTTTCGCGCATGACGGTCCTGGAGAATTTGCAAATGGGCGCGACTGTCGCTGAGCGGACCGAATTCGGCGGCGACCTTGAACGCGTGCTGGCACTGTTTCCGCGGCTCAAGCAGCGCCTCGCACAGCGCGGCGGCACGCTCTCGGGCGGCGAACAGCAGATGCTGGCGATCGCGCGTGCGCTGATGAGCCGACCGCGGCTGTTGCTGCTCGATGAGCCGTCGCTCGGGCTGGCGCCGCTGATCGTCCGGCAAATCTTCGACATCATCAGAAAGCTCAACACCGAGCACGGCCTCACCGTATTCCTGGTCGAACAAAATGCCTTCCACGCGCTCAAGCTCGCCCACCGCGGCTATGTGATGGTCAATGGGCTGATTACGCTGTCCGGCACCGGCCGCGAATTGCTGGACCGGCCGGAAGTGAAATCCGCCTATCTGGAAGGCGGCCGGCAGCAGGTCGAGCCATGATGCAAGACCTTCCTACGCAGGGCTTGCTCCATGAGGAAGGCTCGTTTGGCGTCTTCCTCCTGGTCACGGTCATTCTCGGCGGCGGCGCGGCGGCGCTCTCCGGTCGCGCCATCGCCATCACCTGGCGGCCGTGGTGGCAAATCGTCGCCTATATGCTGATTTTAGGCGGCGTGGTCCGCTTCTTTCATTTTGCCTTGTTCGGCGGCACACTACTGTCGCTTCACTATTATGCCGTGGACAGCGCCATCTGTATGGCGTTCGGGTTCACCGGTTTCCGGGCCGCGCGCGCCTCGCAAATGGTCAGCCAATATCGCTGGATCAATCAGCCGAATGGGTGGCTGCGCTGGCGCCGCAAGCCGCCGTGACGTAACATCGCCCCGAACTCAAGCTTGCCGGTTCCAGTTAAGGGGAAACTCATGAAGATCATCACCACACTCGGCCTCGCGCTGAGCTTCGCGTTTGCATTGGCGGGACCCGCGGCGGCCCAGGTCAAGTTCGGCGTCGGCGGTCCGATCACGGGCGCGAATGCCGCGACCGGCGCCCAGATGAAAAACGGCGTCGACCAGGCAGTCGCTGACATCAACGCCGCCGGCGGCATTCTCAGCCAGAAAATCACGGCCGAGTACGGCGACGACGTTTCCGATCCCAAGCAGGGTGTTTCGGTCGCCAACAAATTCTCAGGCGACGGCGTGAAATTCGTGATCGGCCACTACAATTCCGGCGTCACCATCCCGGCATCCGAGGTCTATCAGGAAAACGGCATCCTCGAGATCACGCCCGCCTCGACCAATCCGACCGTCACCGAGCGCAAAATGTGGAACATCTTCCGCACCTGTGGCCGCGACGATCAGCAGGGCAAGGTCGCCGGTACTTACATCCTCGCGCACTTCAAGGGCAAGAAGATCGCCTTCGTCCACGACAAGACCACCTATGGCAAAGGGCTCGTCGACGAAACCTTGAAGACGATCAAAGCGGGCGGCATGACGCAAGTGCTGTATGAAGGCGTCAACACCGGCGACAAGGATTATTCGGCGCTGACATCCAAGATCAAGGAGGCTGGCGCCGATCTGGTTTATTTCGGCGGCCTCTACACCGAAGGCGGCCTGATCGTGCGGCAGATGCGCGACCAAGGCGTAAAAGCACCGCTGATGGGCGGCGACGGCATCACCTCGGACGAATTCGCCTCCGTCGGCGGTCCGGGCGTGGAAGGCACGCTGATGACCTACGGTCCCGATCCGCGCAACAGGCCGGAAGCCAAAGCCGTGGTGGAGAAATTCCGCGCCAAAAAGTTCGAGCCGGAGGCCTATACGCTCTACAGCTATGCCGGCGTGCAGATCATCGCGCAGGCCGCGGCGGCCGCCAATTCAGCCGACCCGAAGAAAGTCGCCGACAAAATGCACTCCGGGATGAGCTTCAGCACCGTGCTCGGCAATATTTCCTACGACGCCAAGGGCGACATCACCAAGCTCGACTACGTGATGTACATCTGGAAGAAGAACGCCAGCGGCAAGATCAGCTACGTGGAATGCCCGGCATCGGGCTGCACGATGTGAAAGCCGGCGCGGCGTATGGTGCAAAAATTTTGACTGGCGACGCCGCAACCGGGAAAGGTGCTCTTAAATGTCTACTTCGACGAACGCTGTCCGGCTCGTTTCGGAATCCGCCATGCCGGCCGATGTGCGCGTCTCACAACTTCAACCAGCACTCGGCTCAGTCATTTCCGGATTTAGATTCGATGGACGACCTCTGAATGATGAGTTTCGTTCCGCTCTACGCGATCTCCTGCACAATCGCGGTTTGGCAATCTTCGAACCCGGCACAGTGACTGCTGAAAACTTCACAGCTTTCGCCGGCTTTTTGGGTGAATTCTTCCACTATGCGGGCCCCCACACGCCTCGCGCACCCGAGAATCCCGACGCGACGATGATTGACTCCCTGAAAGATAAGAATCTTCGCAATCATATCTGGCATGCGGACGGAGGGTTTCGTCCCGATGCCCCGGCTTTCACGGCGCTGTTTGCGCAGCTATTGCCCGATCTCGGCGGCGATACAATCTTCAGCAATACGGCCTGGGTTTATGAGCAGCTCGATCCTTTGTTCGCGGCCTATCTTGAATCCCTGACCGTCATTCAGTCGGCGGATGCGACCGGGCATATCACTGATCGGTATCTCGACGCTGAGGAAGCGGCGAACGCACGGCAGCGCATGCCTCCGTTCGAGATGCCACTCGTTCGCGTTCACCCTGCGACTGGTCGGAAGTGGATCGCGGTGAACGAATCCTACGCGGGCTACATCAAGGGCGTCAGTCGGGTCATGAGCCAGAATATTCTTGGGATTCTGTTTGACATGATCAAGTCGCCGGAGGCAACCGCCCGATACACCTGGACCCGCGGGGCACTCGCGATCTGGGACAATCGCGTGGTTCAGCATAAGGGCATCAAAGATTACGGCAGTGGTCGCCGTATTCTGTATCGTGCGACGATGACGGCGTAAGGGTGCGTCCCTGGTGAACGACGCCCGTTCAAAAACGCTGATCACAGCCGACGAGCTCGCCCGGCTGCTGGACGCCCAAAAGGCTGTCGTGCTGCTGGACGTCATTGATGAACAGGGCGGGGCCCCGGAAGACAGGCCCAAAATACCGGGTGCTTTGTCTGTTCATTTGGCGACGGACTTTTCCGGCAAGCCTACACCTACAGCCGGCAGGCGGCCTTTGCCGGATATGATTGACTTGCAATCAAAAGCGCGCGCCTGGGGCATCTGCACCGACAGTATCGTCGTGGTGTACGATAATTCCGGCGGTGCGCAGGCTTCGCGCGCATGGTGGACTCTGCGATGGGCAGGGTTAGCCAACGTCCGCCTGCTGGATGGTGGATATGGCGCGTGGATCGCGACTAATCGCCCCTCATCAAACCATGTCGCCACGCGCGCTGCCCCTGCCGGAGATGTCGTTCTGACAACAGGACGTATGCCGACTATTGATGCCGAAGAGGCTGCGGATCTCGCGAAGCAATCCAGATTGCTGGATGCGCGGCCGCGGGCGGCCTATGCCGGCGATCCTGCCAAACCAGGCGCCGGCCATATTCCTGGCGCCATTCATGTGCCTGCAGGCGACAACATTGCCGATGGAAAATTTAAGCCGAACGACGATTTGCACGCCCGCTTTTCTTCCCTTGGAGCAGATGGGTCGACGAAAATCGGCGTCTATTGTGGTAGTGGCAATGCGGCTGCCCATGCAGTCGCGGCCATGTATGCAGTTGGGCTGGAGGCCGCGCTTTATGTCGGTTCGTGGTCGGCATGGAGCGCCGATCCATCCCGCCCTGTGGCAACGGGTCTTGAGCGAGGATAGGGCGGGCGTAGTCACAATTGCGCCTGACGTCCGCTTCGCATCACTATGAGACTCGTTACTTCTCGATAGCGGACATCACGACGCGGGATGGTCCTACCCGATCTTGCCCAACATCGGGAACGTGTCCAACAGCCAATAGCTCGCCTGGCTGACGGTACCGGTGAGAAAGGCAATGCCGGTCAGCACCAGCAGTCCGCCCATCGCCTTCTCGACAAGGCCGAGATGGGCGCGAAAGCGCGCCAGGAAGGCGGCAAACGGCTCGACCGCGAGCGCCGCCACAATGAACGGCACGCCAAGACCGAGCGAATAAACGGCGAGCATGCCCGCGCCCTTGGCCACGGTCGCTTCCGACGCCGCAATCGCCAGGATGCCGGCGAGGATCGGACCGATGCACGGCGTCCAGCCGAACGCAAAGGCAAGCCCCATCAGGTAGGCGCCCCAGAGGCTTACAGGCTTTGCGGGCTCAAGCCGCTTCTCGCGCATCAAGAATGCGATCGGGGTCACGCCAAGGAAGTGCAGCCCCATGACGATAATGGCGATGCCGGCAAGGATGGCGAGGTCGGCCGAGTAGGCGCGCAGCACAACGCCGATTGCGCTCGCGCTCGCGCCAAGCGCCACGAACACCGTCGAGAAGCCGAGCACAAACACGAACGCGCCGACAACGGTGTGTCCCCGTAAGCGCGGTTTGGTTTCCGCGTCGGCAAAACGCTCGAGCGAGGTGCCGGTGAGATAAACCAGATAGGGCGGCACCAAGGGCAGCACGCAGGGCGATAAAAAGCTCAGCATGCCCGCAACCAGCGCCGCGGCTATGGTGACGTTTTCCATGCCGCATGGCATGCACCGGGCCCGATGGCGATTGCAAGGCATTCGGCCTCTTCCCGCACGCGGGGAGAGGTTATGATGTGGCCATGCGCAATCTCATTACCGACGTCCCCGGCCTCAAAGTCGGCCATGGCACGGACGCCCGGCTCGGCTCCGGCTCGACCGTGGTGGTTTTCGACGAGCCCGCGGTCGCCTCGATCGACGTGCGCGGCGGCGGCCCGGGAACCCGCGAGACGGCGCTGCTCGACCCGGCGCAAACGGTCCAGGGCATCGACGCCATCACGCTGTCGGGCGGCTCGGCTTTCGGTCTCGATGCCGCGTCCGGCGTGCAGGCCTGGCTGAAGGAGCAAGGCCGCGGCTTTGCCGTGCGCACCGCGCGGGTACCGATCGTGCCGGCAGCGATCCTGTTCGATCTGCTCAGCGGCGGCGACAAGGATTGGGGCCGGTTTCCGCCCTATCGCGAACTAGGCTATGCCGCTGCCGCGGGCGCTGGAGGCGATTTTGCACTCGGCAGCGTCGGCGCCGGCACCGGCGCGACCACTGTCAATTGCAAGGGCGGCATCGGTTCCGCCTCGGCGCAAACACCGGACGGCCACACGGTCGGCGCGCTTGTGGCCGTCAACGCCGTCGGCAGCGTCGTCATCGGCAGCGGCCCGTGGTTCTGGGCGGCGCCGTTCGAGCGCAACGGCGAATTCGGCGGGCGCGGCCTGCCGCCGGCATTGCCGCCGAATGCGCTCGAACCGCGCACCAAGGGCGGCGCGAGCGAGAGCACTACGCTCGTGATCGTGGCAACGGACGCGATGCTGACGAAGCCGGATGCGAAACGCCTTGCCGTGATGGCGCAATCGGGGCTGTCACGCGCGATTTACCCGGTGCATACGCCGCTCGACGGCGATGTCGTATTCGCCGCATCCACCGGCC
>Ga0207416_1001890_pt1 | contig 25009 bp, 23 predicted proteins | sample PaiPotPPM11metaG_FD_184107 | JGI IMG/M metagenome (GOLD analysis project Ga0207416, IMG submission 184107) | Iron sulfur acid spring bacterial and archeal communities from Banff, Canada, to study Microbial Dark Matter (Phase II) - Paint Pots PPM... ... | reverse complement strand
CATCAACTCGCTCGGTATCAGCCAGAGCCTCGAGCAGCCGCCGCTGCACCCAACGCCGCGTGTCTTCCCATTCGGTGAAAATTATCAGGCGGCGATCATTCCAAATCGAGCCCGATAGCATGCTGTTCTTGATCCAGCGCACGAGCCAATGCACCCGCGCGTCCGGCTTGAGCGCGGCACCCTCGGCGAATGCCGACATGTCGTCGACTGCCGCCAATTCCCTCCGCAGGTCGCTCGGCGATGCATCTATCGCGCCGACAACAGAGGCGGCCGCCGCGGTCGCGTCCTCATCCGCCTCGAGCGCCGCCTCAGCGCTTTTGTCTTCCAGACCAAGATCATCGGTCTTGTCCGTCGTGCTGCCGTCGACGAAGCCTTCAGCCGCTGCTGGGATGCGTTCGGCCACCTCCCCGTCGACCAGGCGCTGCAACGCCTTGCGGTGCGCCTTCAGGGTGCGCACGAAAGCAGCGGTCGAGGACAGGAGCCGCTGCTGTAGGCCAACAAAGGCGAGCTTCGCCAACGCCGCCTTGTGCGCCGGGAGGGTCGCGATGCGCTGCTTGCGGAGTTCGCCGTATGCGGCCAGATTGCGCCAAAGGACTAGTTCTGGCGCATCGTTCGGTAGACCAGAGATCCTGATGGCTTCGACTTTGCGGTCCGGGAAAGCCTCGCCGAGTCGACGCAGATCGGTTTTCAGACGACGCACCATCACCGGCTCGAGATCCTTCGGGCGCGTGTCGACGCCCCGCGTGAAGCGCTGCGGATCGAGCATCTCAAGGAGCGCCGAAAAGCTGTTGGAATGGCCGTTGTGCGGCGTGGCGGTTAGAAACAGGCGGTGCTCAAAACACGCAGATAGCTCGCGTACTGCTCTGGTGAGTTGGCTCGAGATCGCATAACGGCCGCCGCCGGAGGGCGCGGCATGGTGCGCCTCATCGAGGATGAACAGGGCACGGGAGCGAAAATCGCCAAGCACGTCGCGCAGACCCGCCACGTAGTCCTCCTCGGCGAGAAGGCTATGCGAGAGGATAAAGCGCGAGCCGGTGGTCCACGGATTGACGGAAAAGCCGCGGAGGCGCCGGAGCTCGTGGATGCGCTCTCGATCCACAATATCGAAGGTGAGACCGAACTTGCTCTCGAGCTCGGCTTTCCATTGCCCGGTCATGGCGGCCGGGGCGGAAATGACGATGTAGTCGATGCGTCGGCGCAGCAGCAACTCGCGCGCGACCAGCCCTGCTTCGACCGTCTTGCCGAGACCGACGTCGTCGGCGATCAGGAGGTTGACCCGCGGAAGCCGCAAGGCCTTGCGCAGCGGCAGCAGCTGGTAGGCATCAAGCCTGATACCGGCACGGAAGGGCGCCTGCAACAGATCGCGGTCGGCGGCCGTCGCCGAGCGCCAACGGAGCGCCTTCACGTAGGCGGCCAAGACCTCGGGGCTGTCCGGAGTTGGATCATTCCGCGGCGTACCCGCGCGTTGCCTGTCCTGGCGAGCCCTTTCTGCCGGCGTCTACTGCCGCTCTCATCCGGCGAGCCGGTAAGGCCTGCGTACCGCGCAACGGCCTTTCGGTCGCGCAGATTCCGTGACAGAATTTCATGTACGAGCATATCCGCGGTCTCTACACCGACACCGATGACGCGTGCCAGCAAGCGGACCATCGCATTCGGCCCTTTCTCGGTCGCCTGCTCTAGCCGTTCCAGGCGCGCCTGCTCGATCTCTTTGATCTGATTCATGATGAAGCGTAGGCGCGCCATATCGCGCCGCAACTCGGCTTGCGTATTTGGCGGGAGAAGCGCCCCTTCCGGCGTGTGCAGGGCAGCGAGACGCTCCGGCGCCTTACGCAAGGTCGCCCGGAAGTTCCGAATGCCCAGCCGCGCCAAGCAGCTTTTCATCCGGTTCACGATGCGAGAGCGCTCACCAACGAGGCTCTCGCGCTCCCGGTTCGGGCGCCTGGCATCCTCTTCCTCAATCGTCGGGACCGCAGCCATGTGGCAGTGTTCCGGTTCACCTCGGAGCCAACCGATGAACACGCGCTTGAGCAGCTCGGTATCAAGCCGATCGGTTTTCGCGCGGCGGTGCTCACGCGACACGGCAACGCTCGTCGGATGGATGACATGAGCGTCTATGTCGCGCGCCCGAAGCCATCGCGCCAACCAGAACCCGTCGCGACCTGCCTCAAAGGCGACCGAAATGCGTGTAATCGTATGGCCAGCCTTGACCGCTTCTTCCCGCCAGCGCTGCAGCAGCTGCAAGAGTGCCTTCTCGTCCGGCTCGAGCTTTTTCAGCGGATGGCGTTCGACACCCGGAACGATGCCAGCTACGAGCCAACTGGACTGGCTCATTTCAATCACCGCAATGAGCGCGTTATGCTGGTCGAACGGGATCAGAGATCGGCTGAGGTCGTTTCGCTGCGACATGGGGTGCACTCCATCGGTTGGTTTCAGCGCCGACGGTTGCTACAACACCTTCGTCGCCGCCCCATAGCATCTGAACACCACGCATCGGCGGCGAAGCTCCGAGGCGGCGGGCGCATTCTAAACCACGGCTAAACCAGGGCTTGAAGACCATGTGCATTTTCAGCTTGACCACCGGCATGTGGCTCGCTTCGTGCACCGCAGGCACGGTGCAGCGCTTGAGGAACTCGGCGGGGCGCAGCCCGCTCAGGCGCAGAATGTCGTAGGGCGTGAGCGTCACGTCGGCGCCGTGGCAGCAAGCATTCCAGCAGGACACGCCGCGATGGCAACGATATCGCTCGGCTTGAGCTGCACCGGATGCACCGGGCTCGGCAAAACGTTAGGGGCCCCCTTCTCGCGGAGGCAGGATGGAATCGCATGTCGATGCCGATAGCCCTGCTCCGACAATCCGTGTTTCGGTGGCAAAGCCCCAAACCGGATCAAACCGGTGGACTTGATAGACCGGACGTATGCTCATTTGAGCCGGATACGCACCTTTGCGCAGTGTCGTCGCGATGCACGGCATCACTGTCGCCGGGATGCTCGCGACATGACCCGCAGCAGCACGGTGAACATGGCCACTGAAAACGGCGACGACCCGCCCGGAGTGCTGCAAAGCTCGGCGCAGCCTCGCCATTATCTCCGGTGTTTCGAAGTGGAGCGGGTCCGGCCCCACCGTAACTTCAAACGGCGGATGGTGCGTGAAAACCGCAATAGGCTTGGTGGTCTCGGCATCGATCAGGTCTATCAAACGCGCGACCCGCTCGGGGCAAAAGTCACCCTTGTTGCTGCCTGAACTCAGGGTATCCAGCGCAATCAGTCTTACCGGGTAGTCGTCAATCGCATAGTCGATAAAGCCGGAATCAGGCGCAAGATATCCGCATGCCGAAAAGGCCTCGTGCAAATTCGCCCTGTTATCCTTATTGCCGGCCAGAACATATACCGGCGCACGCGCCTTCGCGAGTGTGGCCACTGCCTGAGCGTATTCGTCTTGCCGTCCGTTATGAACGATATCCCCGGTGTGAACGATCACATCGGGGGCCGGATCGAGTGCGTTTATGTCCGCGACCGTAAGTGCGAAATCCCGTATTCTCTGATCCGCGTCGGGTGTATCCAGGGCTATATGGGTATCGGAGATTTGCGCGATGATCACGATGCCCGACCCAAACCTGCCGATCGCAGACCTGCGTAATACTCCTTGAGGATCGCCACCACTTCCGGCCGGCTGAACTCTGGCGGTATATCCGCATCGGTGGAGAGCATTTCACGCTGCTGCGTGCCGGAGATCGAAATGTGATGCTCCGGATCGTGGGGACAGGTCTTCGCCGTCGCCATTCCGTAACACTTCCGGCAGTAAAAAGTGACGCCGATCTTCAGCGGCTTGGTATGAAGTGCGCCGTCCCACAGTTGATCGAAGATGTGATGCGCATCGAAGGGACCATAGTAGTCGCCGACGCCGGCATGGTCGCGCCCGACGATCAGGTGCGAGCAGCCGAAGTTCTGGCGAATGAGGGCATGAAGCAACGCCTCGCGCGGACCCGCATAGCGCATCTCGATTGGATAGCCCGCCTGAATTACTGTTCCGGGGCGGAAATAATTGTCGATCATCGCCTGGATTGCTCGGGTGCGAACATCGGCTGGAATGTCGCCTGCTTTCAATTTCCCAAACACCTGATGGATGAAAACACCATCTGATACCTCCACCGCGATTTTCACCAGGTGCTCGTGGCTACGGTGCATGGGATTTCGGGTTTGGAAGGCAGCGACACTCGACCAGCCCCGCTCAAGAAACATGGCCCGCGACGCGGCAGGGCGGATATAGAGGTCCGGGTATTTGGCAGGATACTCGCCTTCGCTCAGCACCATGACGGGGCCGGCCAAGTTGACATCCCCCTGATCCAGTACCTTCGCTACGCCTGGATGCTTCGGATCGGCGGTGCGATAGACATGCTCGGCCTCTAGGTGCTTATCGATTGAATATTTCTCGTGAACCTCCATGACGGCGACTATTTCACCCGTCTCCGCGTCGATGAGCGTGACCTCCTCTTCGGCACGGATGCTATCGGCAAGTTCTTTGTTTACGGAAAGTGTGATCGGGATCGGCCAGAAGACGCCGCTGGTCAGTTTCATATCCAGGCACGAACCGCGCCAGTCGTCATGCCCCATAAATCCATCGAGCGGCGTATAGGCCCCCATTGCCAGCATGAACACGTCGGAGACCGCACGTGAGTCGAGAGGAATCTTACTGAGTTTCTCCGCCCGCTTGCGTTCCTCGGCCCGCTCCGTCTCCGCCAGCAGCAGCGGCTTAACTGTCTGCGAGCCGTGCGGCGGTACGAGTTGCGGCATTGCGCTTCCTTCGTGAAATCAAACTGTCTCGGACAGGATGAGCTTTGCAGACTGCACCGGGTGGCGGGGCTTGGCGCTCATGAAAGAAATGCTCCAGCACGCAGGATCCTGGAGACGCAGCGCTCTTAGCAGCCGAGCGATCAGTCTACGATATGATATACTGGAGCCTTCTCCATCTCCCACTTCCCGGAATCCCGGTCGTAGCGGGATAAGGTGAAGCAATGCCAATCCTTATCGTCCAGCTTCGGATGATCGGCCCGGTAGTAATACCCCGGCCACCGCGTTTCCGTCCGGAACAAGGTGTGCTGCGTCACGCTTTCCGAGGCCAAGACCCGGTGCTGAAGCTCCCACGCCCGCTGAAGCTGGTGAAGGTCTTCGGCCCCGAGATAGGCGAGATCTTCCTTCAGCATGGTCAGCAACTCGATTCCGCGAGTGAGTAGCGGTTCGTTGGTCGTGTAGAGGGCGCCGATGCCGCCGACATACTCGTCCATGATCTTCTCGAGACGTTGAAGTCCATGAAGCGGCAAGAGATAGCTCGGCGAAACGGTCCCGGCGACGATCTCGTTGCGGCCGACTGCGTAGTTTTCCAGGGGCTTGTAGACGGTTTTCTTGAGGTCTTCGTACTCCGCCTCGCTGACCTGAGGCTGCTCTTTACCCAAATCATTCACGTACTTGACCGCGGCCTTGCCGGCGATCCGGCCTTCCGTGAAGGATCCCGACGAGAATTTGTGGGCGGTGCCGCCGATGGTGTCGCCGGCGCCGAACAGTCCGTCGACGGTCATCATCCGGTTGTAGCCCCACTGGTATTCCGCGGGTGCATAGTCCTCCGGACCGCTCGCCCAGGCGCCTGAACAGGTCGCGTGAGAACCCATGACGTAAGGCTCGGACGTGGTCAGCTCGGGATTTATTTCCTTGGGATCAATGTTTTGCGACGCCCAGACGACTGCCTGGCCGATCGTCATGCCAAGGAAGTTCTCCCAGCCGACTGTCTCTTTGTGCGGATCCTGGAAGGCCTCCTTCGTCACCATGCGGATCGGGCCCCTGCCGGCCTTGACCTCCTCAAGCAGGGCGTGATTGCGCAGGCAGGTCGGCACCGGGTGATGATTAACGTAATCGCCGACCATCTGCTCGATAGAATCGCGCCAGAAGGCCTCGTAATCCTGCCCATAGGCGTTTTGGGTGTAGGTCTTGAGATGAAGGAAGTAGGCGCCGACCGGACCATAGCCATCCTTGAATCGGGTGAGGACAATCCGGTTCTCCATCTGCGTCATCTTGGCGCCGACTTGGATCGGCAGCGCGTAGGCAGAGGCGCTGCTCCAGGGCGCATACCATGTTCGCCCCATGCCTTCACCGACCGCGCGGGGCTTGAAAATATGCGATGCGCCACCGGCGGCCACGATGACCGCCTTGGCGCGGAACACGTAGAAGTTCCCGTTCCGGACGTTAAAGCCGACGGCCCCGGCGACCCTGTTTGGCCGCGTCTTGTCCATCAGCAGGTGGGTCACCATGATCCGGTTGTATACTTCGGTGGCGGCTTTGCGCGCGGCCTCGGCGACGATCGGCTTGTAGCTCTCGCCGTGGATCATAATCTGCCATTTGCCTTCGCGCAGGTACCTCCCGGTTTTCGGATCCCTCATGATGGGGAGGCCCCACTCCTCGAACTTGTGCACCGTGGAGTCGACATGCCGAGCGATATCGTAGCCCAGATCCTCCCGCACCAGACCCATGAGGTCATTGCGTGCGTAGCGGACATGGTCTTCGGGCTGGTTCTCGTTCCACTGCATGCCCATGTAACAGTTGATCGCATACAAGCCTTGTGCGACCGCGCCGCTACGCTCGATGTTCGCTTTCTCGACGCAGACAATCTTCAGGTCACGCCCCCAGTACCTGGATTCGTACGTGGCCCCGCACCCGCCCATGCCGCCACCGATGACGAGGATATCCGAATCTACGAACACGGTCTTTCGGCGGCGCATTACACCAATCCTTGCTTGAGTTGATCCGGAGAGAGCGCCGGCAGCGCATCGATCTTGAGTGCCTCAGGTTCGTGCGCGAGTTGCTGGGAATTCAACGCATCCACGGTGGGCGCCTCGTAATCAGCCGGAGACTTGATCGATCCCCATGGCGTGGTCCTGATCGGGGAAACGAAATCCTTTTCGCGGCCATCACGGAACTTGACCTTCCACGAAATGGTTGCCTTCTCTTCTTCCCGCAGAACCCTGACGCTGTGGCCGAGCGGCGCGAAGTCCGCATAGCCCCGGACGTCGATCGCATGCTGCGGACATGCCTTCACACAGGCGTAGCATTCCCAACAGAAATTGGGCTCGATGTTAAAGGCACGGCGGTAGGTGGTATCGATGTGCATGATGTCAGACGGGCAGATATCGACGCAGTATCCGCAGCCGTCGCAGCGCGTCATGTAAACGAAGGTCGGCATGATGTTCCCTTATCTCCTGTAGCGAAGACCGGTGTGGCGCCGATCAATAATGTCGGGAATGCTTAAGAACGCTCCCGTAAACCTCGGGCGCGTCGGCGGGAGCCGGCAGGTTGCTCCGCGTGCCGTTTGCTTCGGCTACTCTTTTCTGCAGCGCCGCAGCGGGCTTGAAGAACATATGAGAGAATTTGGACCACGGAATTGATCCGAATAGCACCGTGGTGGCGAGGAGATACAGAGCCAGGAACACGGTGGTCCAAGCGGTGTGACCCGTCGTCTGCAGGTACGCCCACACCAAGCCAAAGGTCACGCTCAAGACAAGTGCCACGATAAACAAGTCAGCACGCACAAAACGGAACGGTGAATTGCCCTCTGCGGCAACGTCGACCCGGATGAAAAACCAGAACCAGTAGCCGCCGAGGCAAACCATCAACGCCCCGATGTACCACAATGTCGGTAGATTGGCGGGCGCAGGCGTGGCGGGCGTTGGGTACGCGAAAACCATGATGGCGGTGGTGACGACGTAAATCACAAAGCCGTACATTGTCAGGAGATGGGCAATTCTGCGCCGCATGTTGCAGAATTCACCCGAGGTCATGACATCGACCACGGCGGTCTGGACCGCTATGGACACCATCTCTCCGCCGCCAACCTGCCGCTTCGCTTTTTTCTTGGAATTCCGCCAGTTGTCGAAGAAGTACTTGGCGCTCATTTTATGGAGGATGTCGAACAGCGTGCCAGCCGCGACCAGGAGGGCCATGACGACGACATATGTCTGCATGGCGACGGGCGGCACGGAAGCCGAAAGTTCGGCGAACGGATTGCTGGTGAACATTGGCCGACGTTTCCCCCAATGAGCCCTACTGTTGAGCGTCACGATAGCCGACATGACGCCCAGTTGCAATAATTTGAATGTGTTTATCTATGCCCGCAGCCGCCGACGTTGCGCGATCGTCCGATATCGCGGTGACGGCAAGCGCAAAGCAAAACCGACCGCCGGCGTGACGCAAATGTTCATTGGCGCAAACGTTCATTCACGCAAGCGAACGTTTCGTTCGATAAATTTTCTTCTTTGGAACAAGCGCGGCGAATGCGGTCGATGCCAACTCGTCTCGTCAGCAACGCCATGCCATGGTAGCTTTTCCGTAGACGACGAAATGCACCATGCCGATTTTCTCGACGTTAAACGTCGACTTCGTCTGAACGACAGGCATAGGCGAAATAAAATAAGGGAGAGTCGCCATGAGGATCGATGAGTTTCTCAAGCGCACGCATCAGCGGCTGGTGACGTGTATGCCGGACGATACTTTGGAGGCGGCCGCGAAGCTCCTGCACGCGCACAGCATTGGCGCGATGCCCGTCTGCAAACTGGGCGTTCAGATGGTCGGCATCATCTCTGAGCGCGATCTCGTGCGCGCATTAGCAACGACCGAGTGGGGCGAGCTGCAGCATATGTGCGTGCGCGACATCATGACGACACGGGTGCTCAGTTGCGGCCCCGACGACACGATGCAGGCCGCCCGAGAACTGATGCGCAGAAACCACTTCCGCCATGTGCCGGTGGTCGAGGCCGGACGGGTGCTGGGCATGCTGTCAATACGCGATTCGCTGGCGTTGCGGCTGCAGGAATCCGAGGAGGAGATCAACGTTCTTCGCGACGTCGTGATCGCAGCGCGGCACCGTTGATCGGGCGCACCCTCGTTCATGTCCGTTTGCGCGCTCGTACTGGTGAAGCTTACCGCCTATTCTTGAGGCATGACGCTTGAGCAGCTTCGTATTTTTATCGCAGTCGCCGAGAGCGAGCACGTCACCCGCGCCGCCGAAGCGTTGCGGCTGACCCAATCGGCCGTCAGTGCCGCCATCGGCGCACTTGAGCGCCGTTACGGCGTTGCTCTGTTTGACCGAGTCGGCCGCCGCATCGAATTGAACGCCGAGGGTCGGCTGTTCCTGAGCGAAGCCCGCGCGGTTCTGGCCCGCGCGGCCGCCGCCGAACTCGCACTATCCGAAATGAGCGACCTTAAACGCGGCACACTTAGCGTTCACGCCAGCCAGACCATTGCCAGCTATTGGCTGCCGCCGCGCATTGTCGCCTTCCGGCGCGCCTATCCGCAGATCGAAGTCAGGCTCGCGGTCGGCAACACTGCACAAGCGGCGAAAGCCGTGATCGAGGGCACCGCCGAACTCGCCTTCGTCGAAGGCCACGTCGGCGATCCCGCTCTCCAGCAAAGCCCGATAGATCATGACCGGTTGGTGATCGTTGTCGCCTCCGGCCATCCATGGGCCCGCAGAAAACGCCTGGCCGATCGGGACATTATTGAGGGCGAGTGGGTGCTGCGTGAGCCGGGTTCCGGCACGCGCTCGGAGTTCGAGGCGGCGCTCGTCACAAAGGGCGTGTCGCCGGAAGCGCTGAAGATAGTCCTCGAACTACCCACGAACGAGGCGGTGCGCTCCGCCGTGGAAGCAAGCAGTGGCGTAACCGCGATCTCGGAACTCGTCGTGGAAGCTGCGCTCCGCGCGGGCACGCTTGTTGCATTGAATTTCGAATTGCCGGCTCGCCCCTTCCTCGTTGCACGTCACCGCGAGCGGTACCATTCTAAAGCGGCGCAGGTATTCCTGGAGATTGTCGGCAAATTTGCGACGCCGCAGCCCGCGCATGTCGCCCATGGCGAGTGAGGGACGGCCTCAGCCGCGGGGCATGAAATGAGCTTAAGCATCGTGCGCTCGCCCGCGTGCAACCGGCCTATCATCGCACTGCTACTGACGGACGGACGGAGGTACAGTTTAGGCCTTCACCACCAGCACGGCACACCTGGCCTTGCCGATAACGCGCTCGGAGACACTGCCAAGCAATACCTTGCCAAAGCCCGTGCGGCCGTGGGTGCCCACCACGATGAGGTCGGCGCCTTTCTTCTCGGCCAGCTTGATGATCACGTCGTCGGCCTCGCCGGGCAGCACCACCCCTTCGACCTCGAGCCCGTCCCGCCTGAGTTGCGCTGTCGTGCGTTCGACGGCTTCGCGCCCTTCCTGCTGCCGCGGTTCGCTGTGGCTGGGGACTAGCGCGGAAACGACGGTAATCGGCGCCACGCAACAGTGGGCGATCTTGACAGCAGACACGGCGGCGGCGTCGGCGAAGCGCGAACCATCGGTGCCAAGCACGATGCGGTTATGCCACATGGCGGCACCTATCGGCACTGAAAGCACGCTGCATGTTGCCGTACCGATCACCCTGAGGGTCGCGTCGCCGACCATCATGCGCGCCAAGCCGCGCCGCCCCTGCTGGCCCATGACGATGAGATCGGCGTTGATCTCGTCCGCGGCCGCCACGATTTCGACATCCGGGCGGTCGCCTAGCCGCATCAACATCGTGGAGCCGACGCCTTGGCGGGCCGCTTCGGCGATAATAGACTCGACGTGCGCCTTGACGTCCTCGGATGCCTTCTCGACTAGCTCGGGCGCGAGCGCTTCGTATTCCGGATTGGTCAGCACCATGCTGAAGGGATACAGGTGCGCCCCGCTCTTCACACACATGGCGATGGCCACCTTCACAGCGTCGGCGCTGAAGGAGGAGCCGTCTGTGGCGACGAGAATCTTCTCGAAGCGCGCTAGCGGTGAGAGTTGCATCGGTTGCGGCGTCGTCATCGCGTCGAGTCCCTCTGCTTACTCCAGTGTTGACTAAAGCTTAGCGCTAATGGCCGCCGGCCAGAAGCCCGGAGGCAGCAAACGACAACACGATCACCTCAAGCATCAGCATCGCGCCTGACACAAAATCCTTGCGTTGCAACGAGAACGGCAAGACGCGCAGATAACACGCGATCGTCAAACCGGATAGAAAGGCGATGCCGAAGAAGTTCATATAATCGCCGTAACCGATCAAGGCGAGCCAGTTCCAACCGGTGCCCACCCCTACCAGATTCGAATATTGGTCGGCCGCCATCGACCAGTATGCGGGTAACTCGGACAAGGGAATCTTGGCCGGGCTGACCCCAAACACGTAAAGGATGAAAGTGCCCGCCAAGAGATAACGTGCTATCGTGGTTCCGATATCGAGCAAATCCGCGTAGGCGAGCTGCTCGGGCGTTGCGTACTTCAGTCGCTGGCTCCTCGAGCGCATCGCTTGCTGCCGGCGCAGCCGCGCACGCGCGCGCAGGCGAGTTGTCACCTGCTTCCACGCACTTCGCAGGCCACCGCCGTTTACTCCAGTCGTGCTTTTCGCTGCTCCGTCGTCCCGATATTCCCGCATCACACACCGAGACCCCTGAGCAAGGCGCGAACGCCAGCCAGCAGCAGAAGAACGATGACGAGCTTGCGGATCACCGCCACGTTGGTGCGCGAGAGCAGCCCCACTCCGATGGTCGATCCCAACATCATGCCGAGGATCGAAGGTACGGCAATAATGGCCAGCATGGCGCCATGGTTCAGGTAGACCCATGCAGCCGCGCTGTTCGCGATCGACAATATGACGGTGCTCGTCCCGATGGAGACCTTGAGCGGCACGCCCATTACCAGATTGAGCGCCGGAACATTGGCCCAGCCCGCGCCGATCCCAAACATGCCGCCCAGAACGCCGATAAGGGCGAACAGCGCGAGGCCCTGTGGTGTGCGATGCACCTTCCACTCTATGTCCCGACCGCTGAACGGGTCGTGGTAGACGCCGTGCATCCGCAGCGCCGTCGACAATGCATCGGCCCTCGCGACCTCAGGATTATCGGATTTGCGGGCGATGGCCATCAGCCCAACGACGCCCAGGATCATGGTACCAAGCGCAAGTTGAACGATGTTGTGCGGCAAGATCAAGCCAATCATCGCGCCAACGATCGCTGCGGCGGAAGCGGTCAGGGCGGGCGGCATCGCCAGTTGAAGATTGGCCATTCCGCCGCGCAGCAGGGTGGGGCCCGCGGCCAGAGCGCCGGCGAGCGCGATCAAGAGGCCGGTTCCCCGCACGAAATCCAGATGGAAAGGAAACAAGCCGCTGACGATTGGCACAAACAGAACGCCGCCGCCCACGCCGGCTACGACGGCAACCACTCCGAGCACAAAAGTCACGACGAACAGCGCCAGCACCCATGCCCACCAGGGCAAGGCGCTTGCCGTCGTGGTCGCGGATTCCGCTATTGCGGATTCGCTCGCCAGCACCATGGCCACGAGGGCCAGAATAACTAAAGAGATCGAGAGCCGCATGGACTCCCCACTTGGACCGGCATCAGTTTGTTCTCAGCCAGCGCTCGCAGTACTCGGCCCGCCAACCCAACCATCACGGCGGTGCGTTAAGGAGCGATTACTGCAGGCTGGCCGGACGTTTGAGAGCGCGAGTCTTAGCTAATCGGCAGGGCTTTGGCATCGGAAACATATGCACGAATTGCTATATGGTGTCCATCGCAGACGAGGCGAGACGGTATCCAAAATGCAAAGTCCTTAATTCTGATCGGACACGCGGATCGCGTGATGTTGCTTGGTTTGCAGTAGGCGCGGCCGAGGCAATCACTCAATTTTGGAAAGCCGGCGACCATCGAGGCCGCGCCGCATCTGGCTGGTAACATGCCTCACCCGGACGCCGGAGGCGTCGGGTGAGAGCGCGCTAGCTAATTACGCATTCTCGGGCCTAATCGACTGGAAGATCGCGCTCCTGTTCATTGTCGGCGGAATAGGTGGCGGTATTCTGGGCATCTGCACTGCAATACTCCTGGTGACCGAACGGCACGCGCTTAGTTTTGTTTTTGCGGCAGTCGTTTTCGCCGTCGCCATCTATATGCTGGCGCGCGCCGGCTTTCTGTCCTGGCGATAAATGCGATAAGGCGATGCCGCGTGGCGCGCCACGTGCCCGCTATTCACGGATATGTCAGCCAGCGGCGGTCGCGCCACGTTGGCGGAGTGCCATTTCGACGACCTGGCGGAATTCGCTGGCACTCAGACTCAGGAAGTCGGCTGAGGTGTGAGCGAAGAAAGTTTCAACCGCTTGCCCCACCTCGGCAACGTCAACGCCGCGCAGGGACGCCTCGAGATTAAACACGACGCGGGGAGGCGTGATGAAGAAATCCCCGGTAATCAGCGCTTCGCGGATGCGGTCGCGGTGCGGGCCTTCCAGGCGGATATCGGCGCGTACGGTGCCGCCGCGGCTGGTCAGCGAGGCGCTGACCATCGCATCGTCCGCCGGCGGCGCGTCGAGCATAGTGACATAGGCGTCTGTGCCGATCTCCTCGCGAAACGCCCGCTCAGACAGCTCTTCCTCATAAGCCGTGATCGCTCCCCATTGCGGGGCGATACCGAGGCCCTCGGCAAATCCCGCGACCAGGCCCTCATAAATGGTTTCGAGATTCGGCAAGGAGTCGCCCATAATTTCGCGCATTGTGACCACGCGCTGCGCCGCCGAGTCGATCCCGCGCTTGGCGAGCTTTTCCGCCGGCACGTTGAGGCAGGCCAGCATCTTGGCCGGGTCGAAATCGATCAGCAAAGTGCCCTGATAGAAAATGAGGTTGCCGTCGAAGAAACCGCCGGTGCCGCTGATCTTGCGGCCGTCGACTTCGATATCGTTGCGCGGCCGATATCGCGCCGGCACCCCCAGCTTTTGCAGCCCGAGCGCCGCGGCTTCGCAGATGCGCTTAGTCACTTCGGCGAGGTCCGTCAGTCCCAAGGTTGCGCGATCGAATACCAGCTCCCAGCCGATCTGCCCCTCGTCCAAATAGAGGCCGCCGCCGCCGGTGATCCGCCGCACGGTCTCGATGCCGTGCGCGTTGCAGTAATCGAGCTTGATCTCGTGGCTGAGGAATTGATGGATGCCAATCAGGGCGGACGGGCGAAAGCGCAAAAAACGAATCGTGTCGGGAATTCTGGATTCCCGGCGTGCTTCGATGAGCGCTTGGTCGAAAGCGATATTGGCGCGACCGCCGCGCAAGTCGGTGGCAATGACCCGGAACGGCTTGCTTGGCGAATCGGCCATGTTTTGCCCTTGCCGGCTCTTCTTTATTGGCGACCGAGACGCGTGGAACTGCCGCCCATGCCGGCATCGATCTGACGGCGCGCCTTGCGAATATCATCGCGGTTCAGCTTGAACGGATAGGAGGCGATGTCACGCGGAGGAGAATCGCCGTAGGGCCGGTCGCAAGCTGAAATGTCGTCGGCCTCCTTGCCCGGACAGCCCGAGGTGCGGAAGGCTGTACCGGCATCGATCACGGCGTCGATCTCGTCCTGCGGCAGGCCAAAATCGATCAGCGCGCCGTTCGCGTCGAAGCGCATCCGTTCGAGGCGATGGTTGCGATAATCGATCAGGTAGCGCGCGAGCTGGATGCGCCGCCATTGCGGTCGCGGCGCCGGCGGCAGATGGTCCATCAGCGAGCCGCGTTCGGGAAAGAACGCAAACATGTGGCTATGGCCGCCAAGGTCGCGAACCGTTTGCACCTGAGTGAGCACATCACGATCGCTTTCGCCCATGCCAACAATCAGATGCGCGCCAAACCGCTCTGGTCCGAAAATTTCGGCCGCGGCGTGGAGAATGTCCCAATATTTGTCCCAGCTGTGCGGCGACTGAACGCCGGATCCGCGCGTTCGGTCGAACACTTCGGGATTACAGGCGTCGAGCGCGACGGTGAAGATATCGGCGCCGATGTCCTTTAGCTCCTGCACGTCTTGCCGCGTCATCGTCGTCGGATTGGACAGGATCGACACCGGCACATGTTTAACGCGTTCGACCCATTTCTTCAGCACGATCCTGGTGTCGTCGTCGGAGCGCGGATGCGTAATCATGCTGATGCACATGCGGTGGAACCGACCGCCATCGCCGCCTGCTGCGACGATGTCGATCACCTGGTCGTAGGGCACAGCCGGCCAGTCGACACGGATGAAGTTGCGGTCGGCGTAATTGCGCTCCGCTTCGCGATGTCGCGCAAGCCCACAATAAGCGCAATTGGCACGACAGCCTTCGGGATAGGTGAGCAGCAGGTTCAAGCAACGCGTGCAGCTGGTGCGATGCATGTAGCCGCCCATGACGCCGAGCGTGATTGCCGCTGCGGTCGACATTTGCACGTAATCGGGCGAGCGCATGTTAGGCGTGAGGAAATTGTAGTTCGGTCGATACACGCCTTCGGGCTGCACGTCTTGCGTCTTCACCCGCGCACCGTTTCGCGCGTCGGCCGGCACCGCCGCCGGAGCCCGCGGCTGCATCGTCTCGGCATCGTTGAACGCACGCCGCGGCTCGCCGAGGAAATCCGGAACCGGACTGCGGGGCATTTCGAGACAGCTCATCACGCCTCCTTCAGGTGCGCTGACGTTCACGCGGCCCAATAATGCGGTGAAGCGATCCAGCCTTCGCTCAGCGCGCGGGCGTCGGGTCGGCCGCCAGCCGCGTAGCACGCAAGTACGTCGTGCCGGCGCCGCAATGCGCGGTTGAGCGCCGCGTCGAAAATGTCGCCGAGCTCCTCCTCATAACCTTCGATTGCGCGGGAGCAATCGCCAAGAAAATCCGCGGCTGCTCGCCCGGCGAGCGTGCCCGATTGCACCGCCGAAGCGATGCCAGCGCCGGTTACCGGGTTGGTAAGACCGGCGGCATCGCCGGTGAGCAGCACAGCGGTGCGGCCGAGACGTCCGACCGATCGCACGCGCCCGCCGACCGGTATTGCGCCACCCGTCAGAGCAAACGCCACGGTCCCAATGCGACGCTCGTCGGCAAGCTTATCGCAAAGCGCGGCGAGCATCGACTTGAGCATCCTTCGCGCCTCGAAGGCGACGCCAAGACCGATGTTAGCAACGGCGCCCTTGGGGAATAGCCACGCGTAGCCGCCGTAATAATCGGGGCTGAGAAAAATGTCGGTCGCATCGTGCGGCATGATTAGCGGTACCGTGACCTGCCGCGTATCAACCAGGTCGCGGTTGATCTCCCCGATCGCCATACCGACGCGCGAGTGCGGACCGTCGGCGCCAATCAATATTCGGGGCCGCAACCGGGTGCCGGCTGAAGTTGTTACCGTGCCGTCGACGTCAACAGACATGACGGGTTCACAGTACCGGCACTCGGCTCCGTTCCACGCCGCTTCGTGCGCCAGCATGCGGTCGAAGGCGCCGCGGTCGATCATGAGGCCGTGAAAGTGATCAGTCACCTCCGGCTGCTGCGCCTCGACGAAGGTCAACATGCGTGTGACCTCCTGCTCGGTAACCGTGCGCACGCGGGGAACGTCGTGTTCGATCAAACTCGGCACGAATTCCGCGCATTGCACCGGCGCGCCGGCGGTCTTCTGCCGTTCCAACGCGACGACGCCGAGACCTGCGGCCGCTGCCGTCGCGGCCGCACGGCTGCCAGCCGGGCCGAGTCCAATCACAAGAACGTCCGGAGTTTCAATCGGCATCGCGTTCCTCATGCTGCGGCACAGGCGCGTCGCCCGGCTAAACCGTCGAGCGCAATCGAGCAGCAGGCGTGGTCTTGCTCGATCGGACGGCCGATAGCGCGCGCGAGTGCCACGATTCCTTCAGCGGGATAGGCAATGCCGTCGAAACCGGCCATGACGGCATAGGCGTCGGTAACGAGCTTATGACGGCCGGGCGGGCGAATGCAGCCGAGTTGCACGGGCGCTTGGCGGACGCGGTTGCGCGCGGCAACGAAGACCTTGGCCACGTCATCGGTCGAGACCGTCGCAAACGGCTTCTCCGCCGGCGCGTAGATCGGCGTAACCACGACCAGCACCAGGGCGGCGACCGGATAACGCGCGATGATGTCCAACGCGGTTTCCTCGCCCAACAGACGCCCGTAATGGAGCCCGATCACGATATGCGGCACGACCTCCATCGAGGTTGCGGTCAGCGCGGCAACCGTCGCCTCGAAGTCGGCGACCGGGCGGTCGAGATGATAGACATCGCGAATCGTCTCCTGCGCCCCGATCACGTCGGTCATAGCGACGTCGATCCCCGCCGCCTCCATGCGTTTGGCGCGCGCCTCGTCAAGCAACGCCGAATGCGCGGCAATGCGCAGGTAGGGAAAATCGCGCTTGAGTTTCTCGATCGTCGGATAATATCGCTCGTATGGTACTTCGTTACGGCGATTGGAGCCCCCCGAAAGCAGGAAGCCGCGCAAATCCTTGAGCTGCACCAGATCGCGCACCTTGCGCTCAAGTTCCGCCGGGCTCGTCGCTGCGATCATGGGTTCGAGAATCTTCGCCTGGCAATGGTCGCAATTAAGCGCGCAGGCCCCGCCGGTGATCGAGAAGGCCGGAAAGCTCGCCTTGCCACAACCTTTCAGCTCATCGCTGGCATAGGAACGGAATGTGGGGGTGAAAAACCGCAACACGCCAAGCGGTTGCGCGTGCGCCGCTCCCTCCAGCGCTTCAACCAGCGCCCGGTCGAACGGCAACTCGTCGAACGGTTCGATCTCCCGTAGCACGTCGAACCAGGCCATCGTCTCCCCGTTGATTTTCTTCGCTCGATTATCACATTCAGAAACTTCTATATGTTTTCCGCAAGCGGCGCTAGTGTCTTTGCCGCCGCCGGTCAATGGATTGATGTCCAAGCATGAAGACGCTGTGCGTCCTCCAGCACGTCGAAGCGGAATATCTGGGGTTGCTGGAGGATCATTTCGAGGGCCGCAATATCCGCTTCCGCTATTGCCGGCCTTTTACGCCGGGCGCGTCCATTCCCGCGAGCGCCGAGGACAATGACGGTCTCGTTGTTCTCGGGGCCGGCCCGAAGGGCGTCGTCAGCGGCGATTTGATTCCGAGTCTCGGCGGGGAATTGCGCTTGATCCGAGACTTTCTCGATCGTGGATTGCCGGTCATCGGTATCGGTATCGGGGCCTGCTTTCTCAGTACCGCGGCTGGCGGCGGGGCCGAGGAGGCGCCGCTGCGCTTTACGCTTGACAACGCCCGGCGCATCGTCCCCGACGCGCTCGGCGGGCATTTGCCGCCGACATTTCCGGTTGCGGTCTATATGCGCGACCGTCCGGTCTTGCCTGGCAACGCCAGGGTGCTAGCGGTCAGCCCGCGCAACGAACCGGTGCTTTTTCAAGTGCGGGACAATTGTTTCGGTTTTCTCGGCCATCCCGGGATCAAATCGGCTCTGATCGAGGACTTGATCATGGAGTTCGAGGAAGTGCCTGACGGAATTGCCGAAACGCTCGCCGACTTGCGCGCTGTGCAAGGCGAAATCGCGGCGAATTTGGGTCCGATTATGGTCGGCTTAGTCGACGTGACGCGTTTGATGCAGCCGGGTCCCTAGCGCGGACCTCGCGTCGAGGCGGGCCACGCATTTTTTCTATCACGCCCATGGCATTCATTCAAAATTTGGAATATGTTGTTGCTGGCCCGGCGACATTGACCCCAGATCAATGAGCGTGGTCGCGCAGCGCGCATTATTTGGGAAGGACGCCTGGAAATGGCGAAAAAGCTGATCATCATCATGGTCAACACCGACCCGCGGAACGGCGAAGAGCTCGGTGCGCCTTTTTTTCAGGCCTCGGTCGCGGCAGCCATGGAATATGACGTCGAGGTGATCTGCACCGCGACGGCGGGCAAGCTCATGAAAAAGGGCGTTGCCGAAAAGCTGGTCGTCAAGCCGGGCTCGCCGAAGACAGTCTACGACTTCATCAAGGATGCGCATGAAGCCGGCGTGAAATTCTATTGCTGCTCCCCGAACCTAGACCTGTTCGACATGACCGAAGCGGACCTCATCCCCGAATGCGCCGGCATCGTGGGCGGCGCCAAGGTCATCGAGGACGTCATGGAAGATAACGATGCCAGGGTGCTGACCTACTGATGAGTGCGAACCTAGTCCACACGGCCGAACACAGCGACCTTATCGGCGATCCGGTGTCGTCGACGCCTGTCGTTCCATACGAAAAGCTCGAAGAAGTCTTCAACGATATCCGCTCGCACATTCTATACGACCACGAACTGCACGGCTGCCTCAACTGCGGCATCTGCACCGCGACTTGCCCGTCCGCGCACTACTACGACTACTCGCCGCGCGAGATCGTCCAGCTGCTGTGGACCGAGAATCTCGAAGGCATCTATGACTCGATGCAGGAGAAGATCTGGGCCTGCGCCCAGTGCTACACCTGCGCCGCACGCTGCCCGTTCAGCAACTCGCCCGGCGGCCTCGTCATGATCATGCGCGAGGTTGCGATCAAGCACGGCATGCAGTCGGCCAAGGACGTGCTGCGACCGTTCTCACGCGTGCTGCTCAAGGTGATCTCTACCGGCAACCAGCTCGCGCCCAACATGATCACCCGCGACGCCTTCCCGGATTGGGGCCCGAACGTCACCAAGGTCGACGCCCCGCTCGACATCCTGCGCAAGGCTATTCCGGTGCCCACCATGCACACAATGGATACCGCGTGGGAGGTCAATCTGAAGACCTCGGTCGAGCTTTACACCATCTGGGAAGCAACCGGCGTGCTCGATCAGTTGGAGATGGTCGACGAGAATCTGTTCGACGTCGTCAATGACGTGATGGACGAGAAGCGCGACGAGTATAACGAGTGGCTCGAGGCACAGAAAGAAGAAGATGACCCCGGCGAGTGACGAGACGAGTTCAGCCCGCCGACCAACGGAGGAAGCCATGGACGACAAGCGTAACGAAAACCCGCCGGCCTTTACCGGCTTTGGCGCCGAATGGCGCCCGTCCAACCTGACGCCGAGCGAGGCGCAGGCCGCCACCTCCTGGGTGGAGGCAAAGATCGACCGCCGCTCGATGCTGACCAACAAGGATCGCGTCGCGGACGTGCGCGACGCCATGTGGCAGCTCGAGAAGGAGGGCGAGATCCTCGTCCACCGGCTCGACGAGCGGCATGAACCGGTCGTGGCGCGCACCCTCTACGGCTGGGAGAAGCGCATCCCGACCACCAACCTTTGGCACCACAAATCGTGCGGCCAGTGCGGCAACATCCCCGGCTATCCGTCGAGCGTGATGTGGCTGATGAACAAACTCGGCACGCGCTATATCGACGAGACCGACCAGACCTCGTGCACGGCCTGGAACTACCACGGCTCCGGCATCGGCAATGTCGTCAGCCTCGCGGCGGTGTTCCTGCGAAACTTCCACCAGGCCTACGTGTCGGCCAAGGCGCACGGCTTGCCGATCGGTACCTATTATCCACTCGTCCACTGCGGCACCTCCTTTGGCAATTATAAGGAGATGCGCATCTTCCTCATGCACTCCGCCGAGCTGCGCGAGCAGGTGAAGAAGATCCTCGGCAAGCTCGGCCGTCTGGTTGACGGCAAGCTGCTGATCCCCGAGGAGGTAGTCCACTATTCGGAATGGCTGCACATGATGCGCGATCGCATCAAGCAGCATCAGGTGATCGACGTCAGCAATATCCGCGCCACCATCCATCCGGCCTGCCACGTCTACAAGATGGTGCCCGAGGATGTGATCTATGACGACACGGTGATGGACGGCAACCGCGTCGCCGTCTCCACCGGCCTGATGCAGACGCTCGGTGCCCAGGTGATCGACTATTCCACGTGGTACGATTGCTGCGGCTTCGGCTTCCGCCACATCATCGGCGAGCGCGAGTTCACGCGCTCCTTCACCATCGATCGTAAGATCAAGGTGGCGGTGGAGGAGGCAAAGGCCGACGTGATGGTCGGCCACGACACCGGCTGCATCACCACGCTCGACAAGAATCAGTGGATCGGCAAGGCGGTGGACAAGGTCTATGCGCTGCCGATCCTGGCCGATTGCCAATTCGCCGCGCTCGCGCTCGGCGCGCATCCCTACAAGCTGGCGCAACTGCACTGGCACGCCTCGCCGTTCGAGGGGCTGCTGGAGAAGCTCGGCATCGACTGGCAGAAGGCCAAGATCGAGTTCGAGGCCTATCTCGACGAGGTCAAGGCCGGTCGCATCGAGACACTCTATGACCCCAAGCGCGCGATCACCTCGGGCCCGGGCTACGTCAAGCCCAAGGCCGTCGCCGCGCTTTCGGGAGCCGCAGAATGAATCGTTCGGTCCTCGTCGTCGGTGGCGGTCCGTCCGGGTTGTCGGCTGCGCATGCACTGGCTGCGGCCGGGCAGCGCGTCTTGCTGGTCGATAAGGCCGAACAGCTCGGCGGCGCGCCGATCCTGTCGGGCTATGCCAAATTGGTGCCGTCGGGCGAGTGGGCAAGAGACGCCATCGGCGGCATGGTGAAGCGGGTCGAGAGCAATAAGCTCGTCGAGGTCAGGAAGAATACGACGGTCAAGACCTTCGTCGGCGGCCCGGGCGATTTCCACGCGACGCTGTCAGACGGGACCCAGGTGGAGGCGGGCGCCACCGTCTTGTGCACCGGCTTTACCCATTTCGACTCGATCAACAAACCCGAATGGGGCTTCGGCACCTATCCCGACGTGGTCACCACCACGCAGGTCGAGCAGATGTTCTCGTCGGGCAAAGGCGTGCGTTGCCCGTCCGACGGGCGCGAGCCCGAGCGGGTCGCCATTCTTCTGTGCGTCGGCTCGCGCGACCGTCAGATCGGTCGCGAATGGTGCTCGAAAATCTGCTGCACAGTGTCGTCCAACCTGGCGATGGAGATCCGCGAAGCGCTGCCGAAGTGCAACGTCTACATCTACTATATGGATATCCGCACATTCGGCCTGTACGAAGGCCAATACTACTGGGAGAGCCAGGAGAAATATAAGGTCAAGTACATCAAGGCGCGCATCGCAGAGGTCACATCCGATGGCAAGCGCTTGATCGTGAAGGGCGAGGACACGCTGGTGAAGCGTCCGATCACCATTCCCTTCGACATGGTCGTGCACGCCATCGGCATGGACCCTAATGTCGACAACTTGACGTTGTCCGCGGTGTTCGACGTCAAGCTGGAGAAGTACGGCCACATCCAGAAGGCGTCGACCTACTCGAGCATGTCGGAGACCTCGCGGCCCGGCGTCTTCGTCGCTGGCGCCGCGACCGGGCCTGAGACCATCGACGATTCCGTCGCGCAGGGACAATCGGCGGCGATGGCGGCGCTGACCATGGTCCGCAGCGCCCTGCAGGAGGCGGCGGAGTGATGTGGGCGATCGGAGCCCATAAGGCCAAGGTCCCAGCGCCGGCACGGCCGGTTCTCGACCTCTCCGGCCCGAAGCTGCGGAGCGCCTTCGAAGGCCTGGTAGACGCGGCCGAGAACACCGGCGGCGTCGAGCGCTATGTCGGCGCGCTGGCGCTCAAGGCGTCGTTGTTCGAGGAGTTGCTGGGCAAGGGTCAGGTCGGCGAGCTGACCGAGACCGAGTTCTACGATCTCGCTGCCTTCATTACGCCGGTGCGCCGGCGCATTAGCGCTTGGCTCGGCCGCAACGGCTTTGCCGCCATGCACGGCTGCCTGGTTACGCTGCTCGACGGCTGGTCCGATCACGGCACGGCCGATCAACGGCTCGGCACCTTTGTTGCGAGCTTTCCCGCCGATCGCGAGCACCGCTGGTCGCGCGATCTTGCCGCCGAGGTGCTGCACTTCACCGCGCCCGATCGTTATCCGCTGATGACGCGATGGATGTGGGACAACCGCGTCAACACCGGCGTGCTGCGCGAGATCTGGCACGGCGACAATTGCGACGCCGGGACCATCCCGGTCGACGACGACTTCACCACGTTCGTGACGATGCGCGAGGAACTGGAAGGATTTCTGCAGGGCAACGGCGTCTTCCGCGATTTGCCCTTCTACGTTGATCTGCTCTGCGCGCACGTCTACGCTACCTACATCAACGACAAGGGCGGCCAATACCTGCGCGCCGATTTCTGTGGCGGCGGCAGGGAAGACTCGATGGCGCATACGCGTCGCCTGCTGGGGCTCGATGCGGTCGATACCGAGTCCGGCCGCACGCGCCTCAAGCTGATCGACGGCGAGGCCTATGTGCTCGGCGAACCGCGCCGGCTGAGTTCGCAAGGGAGCGCCGATGCCAATTCATGAAAAATCGCTGATCCGGCCCGAGAACCTCGTCACCCACGAGCACTTGGAGATCGAAGGCGTCGACGTTTCCGGGCACTGGAGCACGTTCATTACCTCGCGCGCCGTGACCGACTACAACGAGCAGATGGAGGAAGAGATCGGAGCGCTGCCAGGCGGTGAGTTCATCCACCGTTGCTGGCAATGTGGCTCGTGCACCAATGCGTGCCCAGTGAACGCCATAAATCCGGACTTCAATCCGCGCTATTGGATCTATCTGATCCGCATGGGGTTCGAAGATGAGCTGCTGCGCGACAAGGACATCATCTGGCAGTGCGTCTCGTGCAACAAATGCACCTACGCGTGTCCGCGCGACGTCATCCCGGAAGGCGTGATGAAGGCGACCGCCCATTGGCTCGAGCTCAAGGGTCACACCGAGAAGAAGCCGTCGATGACGTTCGATGAAATCTTCTCCGAACAGGTCTTCGCCACCGGCAAAATCGAGGACGGCCTGGTGCTGCGCCAGTTCTTCGCGCGCACCAAGCAGTCGCTGTTCCAGGACTGGCTCATCGCGCTGGTCCGCGGCCTGGCGATGCGGCTGCCGGTGGGCCTGTTGATGAAGCTCGGCCTCGCCACGCTGTTTCGTCCGCGCACGCGCGGTTGGGGTGCGGCGGGCGCCGCGATCGAGGAATACGTCGCCGAGCGCAAGGCGGCCGATCGCCGGTCGCTCGGGCTCGACGTGCAAGGAGCTGAGTGATGAGCGGCAAGTATCAGAAGGTTGCCTACTATCCGGGCTGCTCGCTCGAAGGCACCGGCCACGCCTACAACCGCTCCACCAAGGAGCTCGGCAAGGCGCTCGGCCTCGACGTGGTCGAGCTCAAGAACTGGAACTGCTGCGGCGCCATGGAGGTCAAGAACATCGACCCTAAACTGCAGACCTATTTGTCGTCACGCAACCTGTCGATCGCCGACGATATGGGCTTCGACACCGTGATGGTGCCCTGCAACGGCTGCTACCACAACTTGAAAAAAGCGGAATACGATCTCGCCAACGATGCAGGTTCGCGCGAGGTAGTCGACCGCCTTTCGAGCAAGGCGGGGCACAAAACCTACGAAGCAGGCAACGTCGAGACCATCCACGCGCTCGACTGGATCAAGGAAGCGATCGGCGAGGAAGGGCTTCGCGCGCGGGTCAAGAATTCGCTGAAGGGCCTGAAGATCGCCAACTATTACGGCTGCATGTACACGCGTCCGCGCCACATCTTTCCGGAGAAGGACAAGGGCCCGGGCTCGGAATCCACATCGAAGCCGCACTTCATGGACGATCTCTTGGCGGCGGCCGGTGCCGAGAATGTCGACTACCCGCTCAAGACCGCCTGTTGCGGCGGCGCCCACACACTGTCGGATAGCGATACTTCGACCAAGCTGGTGCTTAACCTCTTGACCACGGCAGAGGCCTGCGGCGCGGATGTCATCGCCACCGAATGTCCTACTTGCCACACTGGGCTGGAGATGCACCAGGTCCGCGCCGAGAAAGTGCTCGGCAAAAAGACGACGGTGAAGATTCTCTATTTCACCCAGCTTCTCGGCATGGCGATCGGCCTGTCGGCACGCAAGGTCGGCGTGCACGAGAACCTTTCCGAATCTGCTGGTTTCCTGCGCGCGCGAGGATTGGGCTGATGGCTGGCATGCGAAGCACACGGGTTGACGATGTTGCAGCGCGGCTCGACTGGATGGTTGCGTCGCCGGACGCAATCCTTGTCGCGGCCGCACCAGACCTCGCGGATGAGCTTTTGGCACTTGGCGAAGCGATCCTCGAGCTTTGGCTGTCGGCGCATGACGCAACGCCGACGACGAACAAGGTCGAAGGCTTTCGCCTTCTGGCTCTGCAGCGCCAGGGGGCCCGGGGCGATGCCAGCTTCAACGCCTGCCGCGAGACCTGCCGCGAACTTGTCTAC
>Ga0207416_1001889_pt1 | contig 25021 bp, 25 predicted proteins | sample PaiPotPPM11metaG_FD_184107 | JGI IMG/M metagenome (GOLD analysis project Ga0207416, IMG submission 184107) | Iron sulfur acid spring bacterial and archeal communities from Banff, Canada, to study Microbial Dark Matter (Phase II) - Paint Pots PPM... ... | reverse complement strand
CTCCCCTTCCCCCAATAATAGGGGAAGGGGAGATCTTTGTACGGAGGAATTCGGCTGAAGGCGCGGATCGGTCGGCCACTTGTCGTACGCGCCCAACGGCGCCGCGCTAACCCGGCGCCCTCCGGATCGCCCGGCGCCGGATCGCCCCTCTCCCAATCCTGGGAGAGGGGAAGGGGGTGAGGGCCGCGCCCCCGAGTAACAACCCGCCGCCCCGCCGCCCGCGGACGCCGAGAATAGGGGATTTCCGGAATGGCTGGCGAACCCCGTGTGGCTGAGAGTGAAGACCAGCAGGAGCCGGTACGCGGCGTCCTCTTCCGCCTGAGCCTTCGCATCGGCGCCGTCGTCTTCTTCGCGGTGCTCGCGGTGGCCATCAACAGCGGAGTGGAGCCTGGTAACGCGCTCATCCGTGCCTCGGTCGCACTGCTCGTGATCGCCGCCTGCGGCTGGCTCGCTGAGAAAGCCGCGGCGCTGAGCCCGAAGCAACAACCCGAGGAGACGGAGCCGCAGGTCGAGGCGCTGCCCGCGCCGGAGCCTGCCGCGAACGAACCTTAGGCGGGACCAATGCTGGACCGCGGCACGGACGCCGCACCGCCGAGATGACTGATGCCAGGGAAGCGCATTCTGAACGGCGAGGACAGCAATGGTCGCGATGATGGCCCCAGCCAGGACACCGAGTAAAACGCCGGCCACAGTAGAGGAAGCGTGGGAGCGGTTTCTCGCTGACAACGACCCCGAGAGCCGCGAGCAACTGATCATTCAGCACACGCCGCTGGTCAAGTATGTCATCGGCCGGCTCGCCATCCACCTGCCGCAGGTGATCGACTACGAAGACGTGCTCGCCTACGGCACGCTGGGCCTGATTCAGGCGCTCGATCGCTTCGACCCCACGCGGGGCGTTAAGTTCCAGTCCTATGCCGTGATGCGCATCCGCGGCGCCATCCTCGACGCGCTGCGCGCCCTGCGCGGCCTGCCGCAGTCGGTGACGGACAAGGCGAAGCGGCTGCAGCGCACCTCGATCGAGCTGGAACAGACCCTCGGCCGCCCGCCGACGGACGACGAGCTGGCCAGGGCGCTGGAGATCACGCCCACCGAGCTGAATCAGCAGATGGTCGACGCGTCATGGGTGACGGTCTCGCTGGACTCGATCCTCGAAGCGCAGAGCGACGGCCACCTCGGCGCCCTCACCTCGCGCAACCGCGACGACGATGTCGCCGGCACGGTCGAGCGCGCGGAGATGATCGACGAGCTGAGCGAGGCGCTGAAGGCGCTGGACGAGCGCGAGCGGCTGATCCTCAGCCTCTACTACCACGAAGAGCTGACGATGCGGGAGATCGGGCAGGTGCTCGAAATCTCCGAGGGCCGCGTCTGCCAGTTGCACGCCCGCGCCCTGCACAAGTTGCGCGTGGTGCTGGGCCAGAAGACGCCCGCCTTCTTCATGGGCAAGTAACCGGGAAGTAACTCGAAGCGGCCGCCCGGTCGCCGCGGCGGGCGCCGCGGAACGCGCACGGAGGCGCGACGCCGGAGCGGTTCAAGAGGCCAAAGGAAGGCCCGCCGATGCTGATCGCGTTGATCCTCGCCGCCCTGCTGGCCACCGATGTCGCCGTCGCCGTGTTGTACTTCAGCACGCGCCCCGGCCGCAGCGCCCGCGCCGTCGCACCCCACGGCGCCGCCGCGCGCGAGATCGAAGAACTGGTCGTCACGCTGCGTCGTCAGGCTGAGCAAGCCTCGGCCGAGATCGGACGCCAGAAAGCGCAGCTTCGCCGCCTGCTCGCTGGCATGGACGGCGGCGATCCGGCCGGGGCTTTGATCGCCGAGGCGCCGGATCGCCTCGGCCTGGCCGCGGACGAAGCGGCGGTCGGTACGCCGGCCGGCCGGCCGGCCGTCACGCGGCCCGCCGCGCTCGCGCCCACAAGCGCCACGCCGGAACAGATCCGCCGTCTGGCGAGTGAAGGGCTGCCGCCCCGCGCCATCGCCGGCCGCACGCGCCTCAGCGTCGAAGAGGTGCGCTTGATGCTGGCGCTGAGCGAGGAACGCAAGAGCGCCTGAGCCGCCGTCCGCGCGAAACAGCATGCCGAACCGGCCATGTCATGACTGGAGACAGAGACGAGGCGATGCCCATCGATGCTGCTGTTCGCACTCTGGTACGCCGCACCGGCCTCGCTGTGCTGGCGCTTGCGCTGGCGGCGCTGCTCTTCGGCACCGGCGCCGCCTCGCCTGCGCGCGCAAATGGTGTGCCGCTGCGCATTCCGCTGAGCTATCTCGCCGGCCTCTCCAACTGGGGGCCGACGGACGCCAGCGGCAGCGTCGAGATGAGCTTCGCCGAAGGCATCGTCAAGCTCGACGCGCACGGCCTGCCGCAGCTCAACGGCCAGCAGTACCAGCTCTGGCTGGTGAAGTCGGCGACGAACAAAGCCTTCTCGCTCGGCACGTTCAACGCCGACGCCAGCGGGGCCGTGAGCTACGCCGGCAAGATCAGCGGTATCGACGGCTACGACTACGATTTGGTGCAGATCACGGTCGAGCCCGTGCCCGATCCCGACCCCGCGCCCGCCGCTCAGCGCTCGATCGGCGGCTTCTTCACGCCGATCAAGCAGGTTGACAACGGCACGGGCGGCATTACCAGCGACGTCATGCCCGCCACGCTGCCGAACACGGGCGATGCGCCCGCCGCTGTCTCGACCCCAACGGCACACCGCCTCAGCCGCCACGCACTCGGCGTTGTGCTGATCGGCGTGGGCGCGGTTGTGCTGATCACCACGCTGCGCCGCAGGAGGCCCGCCGCATGATTAAAGGACTGTACACCTCTGTCGCCGGCTTGCAGGCGGCCGAGAATCGCCAGCAGGCGCTCGCCGCCAGCCTCGCCAATGCCAACACGCCCGGCTATAAGTCGGACGACGTCACCACCGAGAGCTTCGAGAAGATCTTCAACGCGCTGTTCACCACGCCCGGCATGCCTGGCACCGGCGCCCTCACCAGCGGCGACAAGCTGGACATGACGCAGGGCGCCTTGCAGCAGACCGGTGCGCCGCTCGACCTGGCGCTCGACGGCGACGGCTTCTTCGTGCTCGACGGCCCCAACGGCCAGCTCTACACGCGCTCCGGCCGCTTCATGCGCGACGCCGGCGGCACGCTGCGCTCGCCCGACGGCAACGCTGTCGAAGGCGTGGATGGCCAGCCGATCACGGCAACGGGTGTGAACGTGCAGGTAGGGCCGGACGGCACCGTGCTTTCGGACAACGTGCCGGTGGGCCGCATCAAGCTGGTGACGCTCGACCCGACGACGCTGACCCGCGCCGGCACCGCGACCTTCACGACCAGCGGCCAGCCCGGCGCCGCGAACGCGAAGGTGATCAGCGGCGCGCTGGAGTCGTCGAACGTCGACGTCTCGTCGGTGATGACGGCGATGACGCTGCTGCTGCGCGCCTTCGAGGCCGGCAACAGCGCCATCCAGCTCCAAAACCAGACGCTGAACGCCACGGTGAACCAGGTCGGCGCCACGCCGGGGGCATAGGCGACGCGGCCCTCACTCCCCCGTCCCCTCTCTCCCATACACAGGGATGCAGGAGATCTGCCCCGTATCACGAGCGGTATGGGAGAGAGGGGCGATCCCGCGCGGAGCGATCCGAACGGAATTGAGTCAGTCGGCGCGCTGCTGCTCGCGGCTGCGCATCATGTGTCATGAGGGGCGGTCGCAGCTATAGTCTCCGACGGTTGCGCTGCGGTCATCTGCAGTCTCCGACGGTTGCGCTGCGCTCAGGCCGCCCCTATCGGAGTTTGGGTAACCCGACGCCCTCTGTACCAGCAGCTCAGGATCGCCCCTTCTCTCCCATACTGCTCTTTTCAGGCGGCAGATCTCCCAAACCCATGTGTATGGGAGAGAAGGGGCAGGGGGTTATGAGGGCCGCCCACCCACCCGTGGTTAGGGATCTCCCCCGATATGCGCCTCTGCGTCACGCCCTTGTAATAAGGGGGCGGGCGACGCTCTACACGCCGCGCGAGGACGCACCGATGCTCTACGCGATCGACCTGAGCCGTGCCGCGATGCTGCGCCAGCAGCAGTATCTCGACGTCTCGGGCCAGAACATCGCCAATGTGAACACCAACGGCTTCCGCCTGGACATGGCGAATCTGACCACCGGCGAGAACTCGGCAGCTGGCAGCGATCCGAGCCTGGCCACCACGTCCGGCACGCCGCCGCTGACCTCGGCCATGTACGTCTCGAAGCTGTTCGTGCAGGGGCCGATCGCCGGCACCGGCAATCCGCTGGACCTGGCAATCAACGGCGAGGGCTTCTTCGCTGTGCAACTGCCGGACGGCTCGCAGGGCTACACGCGCAACGGCGCCTTCCAGATCGACACCCAAGGCCGCATCGAGGACGGCGCCGGCAACCTGCTGCAGCCACCGATCACGGTGCCGCAGGGCGCGACGAACCTGCACGTCGGCAGCGACGGCAGCGTCAGCGCGGACGTGAACGGCGCGCCGCAGCCGCTCGGCCAGATCCAACTCGCCTCCTTCGTCAATCCGAACGGTTTGCAGGACGGGGCGAACGGCGTCTTCACGGCCACGGCCGCCGCCGGCCAGCCGCAGTTCGCCGTGCCGGGCCAGAACGGCTTCGGCAGTCTGCGCCAGGGCGCGCTGGAAGGCGCGAACGGCGACCTGCCCGGCCAGTTCGCCAACCTGATGGCCGCGCAACGCGCTTATCAGATGAACACGTCGGCCTTCAGCATCGCCGACCAGATGCTGCACATCGCCAGCACGATCGGCGGCTAAGCCGAAGGCCGAACGCTTCGATACCTGAGTGAGCGCCCCGGATCGGCGCTCGGAGAGCACCAGGAGCGAACCATGCAGGTTGGGAATCTGAACGCCGCCAACGTCGCCCGCACCTACACCACGCAGGTGGGCAGCGGCGGTGCGGGAACAGGACGCTCGGCAGCCGCCGCCTACGGCGCCCAGGCCAAACCGCGCACCGACAGCGTCGCCGTCTCCTCCACGCGCATGGAGGTGATGCGGGCGCGACGTGGCGGCGGCGCAGCCGGATGTGCGTGCGGACAAAGTGGCCGCGCTGAAGCAGCAAATCTCAAGCGGCACGTATCAGGTCGATACGCGAGCGCTGGCGGCGAAGATGCTCAGCCACTAGCGCTCGCGCACGAGGCGCGGTGAGGAAACGGCTCAGACTGATGATTCATCCGGCAGGGACGCAACGATGACCGACCGCGATTCCGGTGTCGCCGTGCTCAGCATCCTCGAAGAGGAGGGCCGCCTGAGCCGCCGCATGCTGCGCGTGGCGCGGGCCAAGCGCGAGGCGCTGCTGGCGACCGACACCGAGACGCTGGCGCCGCTGGTGCGCGAGCTTGAGGGCATCAGCGAGCGGCTCGGCCAGCTCGAGCACGACCGCGAGGTCCACGCGGCCGTGGCCGCCGGCGCACAGCCGGGCGCGAAGGTCAGCTGGGCAGACGTGGCCGGTCGCATGAGCGCCCCCGCGGCCGAACGCTTGCAGGCGCTGCGGGCCGAGCTGCTGGAGTCGTTGCAGGAGCTGCGGGCCGTGAACGACGGCAATGCGCGGCTTGTGCAGCAGGCGATCGACTTTAATGAGCGCTACGCGCGCACGCTGCGCCGCGCCGCCGCGCCGACCCCGACCTATGAAGCGCGCGGCAAGCTCAGCGCGGCGGCGCCGCGGCAACGCGCCTGGAGCGCGTAGGCGGGCGCGGTGTTGCGACAGAGGACCGGGACCGCCTCGGAGCGTGTGTAGGGCAGGACAGCTCGGCAGTGAAATCAACGCGACAGCTACACATTCGGGGGTGAAAGGGGGCTTGCCCCCTATGACCAACGGAGTTCTCAAATGGCCCTCTCGGTCAGCCTCGACACCGGCGTCACCGGGCTGCGCGCCGCGCAGTACGAGATGGATACGGCCGCGCACAACATCGCCAACGCGAACACCGACGGCTATTCGCGGCAGGATGTGCAGCTCGCCGCCGTGCCGCCGCCGTTCACGCAGTTCAACGGTCCCGGCAACCCGATCAGCCAGATCGGCCTCGGCGTGCAGTTGCAGCAGGTGCGCCGCGACCGCGACCAGTTGCTCGACACGCAGTACCGCGACATCCGCGGTCTCAACGACCAGTACCAGGCGCAGGCGAACGCGCTGCAAGAGGCCGAGAACACGCTGAATGAGCCGGGCGATCAGGGCATCGGCGCCCAGATCACCAACTTCTTCAACGCCTTCCGCGACCTGACCTCGCAGCCCGAATCGCTGGTCGCGCGCAGCGCCGCCGTACAGAGCGGCGCCACGCTGGCCGCTGCCTTCAACCGCGAGTCCACGCTGCTCGGCCAGCAGCAGTCGGCGCTCGACCAGTCGCTGAACGTGGACGTCTCCAACGTCAACAGCATGGCGCAGCAGGTCGCCGCGCTGAACGTGCAGATCCAGCAGGCCGTCGTGGCCGGCGGCACGGCCAACGACCTGATGGACCAGCGCGACCTGCTGCTGGACAACCTCTCCGGCATGGTCGGCGCCAGCTCGCAGGCGGGGGCGAACGGCTCGGTGGATGTGATCGTCGGCGGGCACAAGCTCGTCGATTCGACGAAGCCGCTGGCGAGCGCCGTGGATCCGCTGCAGCGCACGAACACGCCGCCGCTGACCAACGGCTTCGACACCATTACCTGGACCAGCGACGGCACCGCGGCCAACATTACGACCGGCACGGTGAAGGGCACGATCGACGCCCGCGACATCAACGTCACGGGCCTGATCAACAACTTGAACACGCTGGCCGGCGGCTTTATCAGTGCGATCAACACCGCGCACTCGGCCGGCTACGGCCTCGACAACGCCACCGGGCTCAACTTCTTCACCGGCACCGACGCCGCCACGATCGGCGTGAACCAGACGCTGGTTTCCAATCCGGAGAAGCTGGCGACCTCCGACCAGCCGAACGCGCCGGGCAACCCGAACGCGGCGAACACCATCATCGGCGTGCAGGGCGCGCTGCTGTTCAACGGCGGCACGGCGAACGTCAACGACTCGTACAGCTCGATCGTCTCCAGCCTCGGGGTCAACGCCGCGCAGGCGCAGAACCTGGCGACGAATCAGCAGACGCTGCTGCAACACATCGATACCTCGCGCCAGTCGGTGATGGGCGTCTCCATCGACGAAGAGATGGCGAACATGATGAAGGCGCAGCACTCGTACGAGGCCGCCGCACGCGTGATCACCGCGTCCGACAGCATGCTCGATACGCTGATCAACAAGATGCTGGTGTAATCGCCATGTTGCGCTTTCCCGACCGCGTGCTTTCTGACACCGTGCGCTTCGATCTGAATACGAACCTGGGCAACCTGACCAGCGTCGAGCAGGAGCTGGCCACCGGCAAGCGCATCAACTCGCCCTCGGACGATCCGGTCGCAACCGCCTCAGTGATGCGCTACAACAACGACATCGCCCTGGACAACCAGTTCACCCGCACCGCGGGCGACGCGAAATCGCGGCTCGACGCGGCGGACACGGCGCTGAGCAGCCTGACGGACGTGATGCAGCGCGTGCGCGAGCTGACAGTGCAGGCCGGCTCCGGCACACTGAACGCCACGGACCTCACCGCGATCGGCAACGAGCTCAACCAGCTCGTCGGCCAGGCGGTGCAGATCGGCAATACCAAGGTCGGCAACCAGTACATCTTCGCCGGCACGAAGACGACCACCGTGCCGTTCGCCCCGGTCGGCGGCGCCGTGCCCGCGTCCGTCGCCTTCAACGGCGACAGCAACCCGATCAACGTGCCCACCGGCCAGGGCACGCAGACGCGCGTCAACGTGGACGGCAACGCCACGTTCGCCCCGGTGCTGAGCGCGATCATCCAGATCCGCGACGCGGTAAACACGAACAACACGGCCGGTATTCAGGGCGCGCTGACGACGATCGACAACGCGATGGACGGCGTTTCACAACAGCGCGGCACGATCGGCGCGACAAGTAACGGCCTGGACGCGCTCACCAACCGCATCAGCGCCGAGCTGACGACCTTCCAGAGCCAGCGCTCGCAGCTCCAGGACACGGACATGGCCGACGCGGCCGTGCGGCTCAACCAGGCGCAGAACGTCTATCAGGCGGCGCTGGGCGCGGCTGCCAAAGCGGTGCAGCAATCCCTCGCCGACTTCCTGCATTAGCCGCAGGACCGTCGTTCGCAGAAACAGCAGCAGGAGAGGACCACCATGACCACGACGCTTGCCCCCACCCCGGCCGCCGAAGCCGATCAGCTGCAGGCAGCTGCCGTGCGCTTTGTGAGCGGCATGCCCGGCCTGGAGGAGCACACCGCGTACCGCCTGATCGGCATGGAGGGTCTGCCCGTCTTCTGGCTGGAGTGCGAGGCCGCGCCGGAGATCGCGCTGCCCGTGGTCGTGGCCGCGCAGATCGAGCCCGACTACACCTTCGAGCTGACCGATGCCGATGCGCACGCGCTCGGCCTGACCCGAGCCGAGGACGCGCTGGTGCTCGCCACGCTGACGATCTCGCAGCAGCTCGGCACGGCCACGGCCAACCTGTTCGCGCCGATCATCGTCAACCGCAACACCTTCGCGGCAAAGCAGGTCATATTGGAAGGCTCGAAGCACAGCCTGCGCCACCCGGTGGGCTCGCTGTAACAGCGCCCGTCGCCTATCCCTGATTTCGCTGAAGCGAAATCTGTCCCTTCCCCACAGGGGAAGGGTTGGTCCGAGAGCTACCGAATTGCCTCAGACAACCCCTCCACCGTGGGCCAGAGCGCAGCGCAACCGTCGGAGACGTTCAAAGCACAGCCGAGCCTTCAGGCGAGGCAGAGTTAGGCACCGCGCCCCGCCGCCGTCGCACGGTGTTGGGAACGCTCCAGAAGTCCCTTCCAGCTTCGGGAAGGGACAGCTTTGGCTACAGCCAAAGCAGGGTTAGGTGCCCCGGGCGGGCGCAATCAGTCGTGCCACTCAAAAAGGGAGGCATACACCACCATCCATAAATAGCGTGTACCGGAACGGATTCCGGGCACGAAAAAGCAGGCTTGGAGGCCACAAACATGGGCTTGCAGATCAATACGAACATCATGGCGATCAACGCGCAGCACATGCTCGCCATGAACAGCGCGAAGTACGCCAGGGCGCTGGAGCGGCTCTCCAGCGGTCTGCGCATCAACCGCGCCGCCGACGACGCCGCCGGCCTCGCCGTTTCGGAGAAGCTGAAAGCACAGGTGCGCGGCACCGAGCAGGCCTCGCGCAACGCGCAAGACGGCATCTCGATGATTCAGACCGGCGAAGGCGCGCTGGTTGAAGTCGACGACATGATGCAGCGCATGCGCGAGCTGGCCGTCGAAGCGGCGAACGGCACGCTTGGCGCAAGCGATTTGGGCCAGATCAACCAGGAGTTGCAGCAGCTCCAGGCGGAAGTCACCGCCGTGGCGCAGCGCACGCAGTTCAACGGCCAGAACCTGCTCTCCGGCTCGCTCGTCACCACGCAGGGCGCCGCCAGCACGGTCAAGGTCGGCGCCCAGTACAATACGACCGGCGGCAACTCTTCGATCGTCGCCGTCGATGTCTCGAAGGCGGCGCCAAACACCACCTTCAACCTGACCTCTCCCGCCGCCGGCCAGTTGACGCTGACCAACGCCACAACCAACGTCGCCCAGACGCTCACGCTCAGCAACCTGGCCGCCAACTCGACCGGCACGCTGAACTTTGCCCAGATCGGCGTCAGCCTGCAGGTGAGCACGGACGCGGGCGGCAAGACCGCAAACGGCCTGGCCACGGACCTGACCGGCGGCACGGTGATCACGGCCGCGGGCACTGGCTCCGCCCAGTTCCAGGTCGGCGCCAACGCCGGCAACACGCTGAGCGTGGCCTTCAAAGAGATCGACCTGACGGGCGCGACCGGCGACACCGGTCTCGACGGTCTGGCGACGGCGTTGACGAACTTCAACACCACGCAGAGCGCCGCCAACGCCACGGCGCTGATCACCGCGGTCGATGGCGCGTTGAACTCGGTCAACACGCAGCGGGCCAATCTTGGCGCCTTCCAGAACCGGCTGGAGCACAACATCAACAGCCTGGCCGTGGCCGACACCAACCTGAACGCCTCCGAAAGCCGCATCGCCGACGCAGACGTGGCGCAGGAGACGACGAACATGGTCTCGGCGCAGATCCTCGTGCAGGCCGGTGAGTCGGTGCTGTCGCAGGCCAACCAGGCCCCGCAGGGCGCCCTCTCCCTCCTTCCGCGCGGCTAACCGCGTCTGAACTGAACGAACGCCATCCCGGCGCATCGAGCCCCGGCCCGCTCCCTAAAGGAGAGCGGGCCGGGGCTCGATGATCAACCGAACCCCGCCCGCTGCCGGGCCCGGCGAGTGCCGTGTCGGCAGCGCACACGGGCCGCGAGCAATGGGAGAGCACGGATGCTGATTCTCACACGCAAGCCGGACCAGCGCATCATTATCAACGACAACATCATCATCAGCGTGCTCGCCGTGGACGGCGACCGCGTCAAGATCGGCATCAGCGCGCCGGCCGACGTGCCGGTGCTGCGTGAAGAGGTGCTGCGCGCCGTGGGCGGCGAGAATCGCTCCGCCGCGGCGCACAGCACCGACCGCCGCGAGCTGGAGCGCAGCCTGCTCGGCCTGCGCCGCGGCGCCCTGGCGCCATCCGTACCAATACCCGCGTCACGGCCCGTTCGGCCCAATCTCCCGGCCGGCAGCGCGGCGCCCAAACGTTCGTGAAATTTTTTCGCCATGCCCCCTAAAGTCCCGGCCGGGGCCTTCGAAATACAGGGCAGAGAACACCGGCAGGGAAGGGAAACACGGCCTGCGGCCACCGGGCCGGCAGGCACACAGGGCGAAAGTGTCGAGCCTCACGCGGCAGGGGCGCCCACGGAGCCGCACACGAACGAGCGAACGCTCGCATCACAACACCACAAACCGCGTGCGTGGACCGGAACGGAATCCGGACACTCATAGCAAGGCTGGGAGGCCACAAACACCATGGCGCTGATGATTTCCACCAACATCAATGCGATCGAGGCGCAGCACCTGCTGGCCGCGAACAGCATGAAGTACAGCAGAGCGCTGGAGCGGCTCTCCAGCGGTCTGCGCATCAACCGCGCCGCCGACGACGCCGCCGGCCTCGCCGTTTCGGAGAAGCTGAAGGCGCAGATCCGCGGCACCGAGCAGGCCTCGCGCAACGCGCAAGACTCCATCAACATGATTCAAACCGGCGAAGGTGCGCTGAACGAAGTCGACGACATGATGCAGCGCATGCGTGAGCTGGGTGTGCAGGCGGCCAACGGTACGCTGAGCAGCAGCGACCTGGGCCAGATCAATCAGGAACTGCAGCAGCTCGGCAACGAAGTGAACGCCGTCGCCGGACGCACGCAGTTCAACGGCCAGAACCTGCTGAACGGCTCGCTGGTGACCTCGCTGAAGAACACGAGCACCACCCAGGTCGGCACGCAGATCAACACCACCGGCGGCAACGCCTCCATCGCCGCCGTGGATGTCTCCAAGGCCGCCGCGAACACGACCTTCAACCTGACCTCGGCCGTCGCCGGCACGCTGACGCTGACCAACGCCACGACCAACGTGGCGCAGACACTGACGCTGAGCGCGATCGCCGCCAACAGCACGAATACGTTGAGCTTCTCGTCGCTCGGCGTCAGCATCCAGGTGAGCACGGACGCCGGCGGCAAGACCGCGGCTGGCCTGGCGACCGACCTCGCCGGCAAGAACGTGATCACCAACGTCGGCAACAACGCCGCCCAGTTCCAGGTCGGCGCCAACGCGGGCAACACGCTGAGCGTGGCCTTCAAAGAGATCGACCTGACGGGCGCGACCGGCGACACCGGTCTCGACGGTCTGGCGACGGCGTTGACGAACTTCAACACCACGCAGAGCGCCGCCAACGCCACGGCGCTGATCACCGCGGTCGATGGCGCGTTGAACTCGGTCAACACGCAGCGGGCCAATCTTGGCGCCTTCCAGAACCGGCTGGAGCACAACATCAACAGCCTGGCCGTGGCCGACACCAACCTGAACGCCTCCGAAAGCCGCATCGCCGACGCAGACGTGGCGCAGGAGACGACGAACATGGTCTCGGCGCAGATCCTCGTGCAGGCCGGTGAGTCGGTGCTGTCGCAGGCCAACCAGGCCCCGCAGGGCGCCCTCTCCCTCCTCCCGCGGTAACGCGTGAGCCAGTAATGGGCGGTGGCTGAACCCGCCGCCCTGACGGCCCCGGCCTCCCTCCCCGACCGGGGAGCGGGGGCCGGGGCTGAACCGCTAACCAGTGCCTGCCGATAGCTGATCGTGGGATGTCTCGTGCCCGTATGGCCGCGGCGCCCGCTCACGTTTCAACCGGCAGTCCAGCAGGCAGTCCGAGGAGGGCGGCCATGGTTTCCTTCGGTAACGGCTCTTCCGCGACGCAGCCGGTGACGCTCACCGGTCTCGTGTCCGGCTTGAACACCGCCTCGATCATCCAGCAGCTGCAGGCCGTCAACAAGGCCAAGCTGCAGCCGATTCAGAATCAGATTACGCAGCAGAATTCGATTTCTCAGGCCTACACCAACCTCAATACGAATTTGAGCGCACTGCTGACAACGATTCAGAACTTCAGCAACGCCAACTACCTGCAAGGGGCGACGGCGAGCGTCCTGCCCGGCGGCACCAGTCCGACCGTCTCCGCGACGGCCAGCGCCGGTGCGGCCGCGGGCAGCTTCAAGGTCACGGTCAACCACCTCGCCACGGCCACAAACGTCGCCAGTCCCGGCGCGATCGGCGCGGCCATCGACCCGACCGCGCTCTTGCAGAACGACAAGCTGGCGATCGCGGTCCAGGCGGGCACCTTCACGGTGAACGGCGCGCAGATCTCGATCGACCCGACCACCGACACGCTGAACTCGGTGATCGCCAAGATTCAGGCCGCGGCGCCCGGCACCACCGCGCAACTCGTCAACGACAGCAGCGGCCGGCTCAACCTGCTGCAGATCAGCAACGCGGGCGGCGTGCAGCTCGGCTCCGGCGGCGACACCAGCAACTTTCTTGGCGCCATGAACCTGCTGGCCTCGCCCTCGGGCACGACGCGCACGAGCACGGCCAACCTCGGCGTCGTGCAGACCGGCGCCACGCTGCAAAACGCCAACCTGAAGACCGCGCTCTCCCCGAGCACCGGCAGCTTCACGGTCAACGGCGTCACGATCAACTGGGACGCGACCAAAGACAGCCTCTCGACCGTGCTGGGTGAGATCAACAGCTCCGCGGCCGGCGTGACGGCGATGTACAACACCAGCAACGACACCGTTTCGTTCGTCAGCAAGACGACGGGCAGCACGGCGATTCAGCTGCAGGACACCTCCGGCAACCTCCTCGCCGCGATCGGCGTGGGCAGCGCGACGCAGACGCTGGGCAGCAACGCCCAGTACCAGATCGACACGGGCACCGGCCCAACGACCTATTACAGCACGACGAACACGGTGAACAACGCCGTGCCCGGCGTGACACTCAACCTGCTGCAGCAAGGCACGACGGCCGACACCGTGACGGTGGGCCAGGACACGAACGGCGCCCTCGCGAACGTGAATCAGCTCATCGGCCAGATCAACGCGACGCTCGACCTGGTCGCGGCGGATACCGCGGCGAGCACCAGCAGCACGCCGACCTACACCGGACAGCAGTCCTCGGCCGCGGCGCAGAACGGCCCGCTCTCCGGCGACTACGACATTCAGCAGATCGGCTACAAGCTGCACCAGATCCTGGCGGGCAACACGCAGGGCGCGACCGGCAGCTATACAAGCCTGAGTCAGATCGGCATCACCTTCGGGTCGGTCGGCAGCGCAGCGGGCACGACCAACCATCTGCAACTCAACCAGCAGCAGTTCTTGAGCGCGTTGCAAAGCAATCCCTCGGGCGTGGCCAGTGTCTTCTCGGCCTTCGGCGCGGCCGGCACGCTGCAGCCAGGCGGCACGAACGTCGCCTCGACGTCCGGTGCGCCGAACCAGGTGCGCTCGCCCGGCAGCGTCAGCATGACCTCCGTGATGAACGGCGATGGCTCGGCCACCGTAACGGCGATCTTCACGCCCTCCAACGGCGCCCCGGCGACGACGACGGTGGCGAATCACGTCACCGCCGGCAGCAGCAACACCACGCTCGTCCCGGGCATGACGCTGACGTTTAAAGGCGCCCTGGCGGCCGGCACGGACAACATCACCATCACCACGCCGACGCTGGGCTTCGAAGCGCAGCTCGAGCAGATGCTGACGCCGCTCACCGGCAGCGGCGGCGTGCTTTCGCAGCTCCAGAACGACTCGACCCAGACGATCACGGATTTGAACACCCAGATGACCACGATGAACACCACGCTGCAAAACCAGCAGCAACGCTTGCAGAACGAGTTCATTCAGATGGAGCTCTCGCTGCAGCAGTTGAACAACCAGAAGGGTGATCTCAACTCGATCCTCGCGCTGCAGCCGCAGACCGGCCTGTAGTGCGCCCGGCGCGTCCGGCCCTCATCCCCCTTCCCCTTCTCCCAATCCTGGGAGAAGGGGCGATCTGGTGGAGCACAAATCGGACAGCGCCGGGTTAACCGCACCGGCCACGGAACGCCCGACGCTGGATCGTCTCCTTCCCTCCAGGATTGGGGGAAGGAGACAGGAGAGGATGGGGGCCGATGGCCGAGTGCCGCTAAAGTTCTGGCGGAGTGCTTCGAGATACAGGGTGAGACACGGATGTCTGCTCACTCCCACGCACACGAGGTGCCCCCGATGCAGCCCAACCCTTACCGCCAGTACCGTACCAACCAGATCAAGACCGCCAGCACCGGCGAGCTCGTCGTTCTGCTCTACGACGGCGCGCTCCGCTACCTGAACACGGCGCTGCCCGCGATCGCGGCGCGGCAGTACGACGTCTCCGGCCACAACCTCTTCCAGGCTCAAGAGGTGGTCCTTGAGCTCTACGTCGGCCTCGACTACGAGCAGGGCGGTGAGCTGGCGCAGAATCTGAGCCGCCTCTACCTGTACATGCACCGCACGCTGGTGCAGGCGAACATCAAGAAGGATGTCGAGGCGATCACGGGCGTGATCAAGCTGCTCTCGCAGCTGCGCGACGCCTGGCGGTCGGTGGTGCACGGCGCGCCTGGCCAGAGCGCTGCCGCTGCGGAGAGCCCGCTCGTGGCCGGGGGGCTGGCGGCATGACGGACCTGATGCTGATGCAACGCCATGAAATGCTGACCCACCTGCTCCACCTCGCGCGCGACCAGGCCGAGGCGCTGGAAAGCGACCGGCTCGACCTCTTCCTGCGGCTGATGGAGGAGCGCGTCGAGCTCGTCGCCGACCTGGTGACCGCGGCGACGCAGCCGGCGCCCGAGAACGTGGTCGCCTTCCCCGCGGCGAGCTGGCCGCCGAAAGATAGGGATCTGCACGAAGCGACGCGCGGCCTGATCTCCTGCATTCTGCTTCAGGACGAAGAGAACGAGCGCCTGCTGCACATGCGCATGGACGCGATCCGCGTGGCGCTGGGGCAGATCGGCCACGGGTTCGCCACGGCGCGGGGCTACGCCTCGGCGCTGCGCGGCGCACCCGAGCACCGGCTGCTGGACGTCGCCTATTAGGCGGAGCGCCCGGCGCGGCGCGGGCAACGACGAGGCTGCGATGCGGTCGACCCGAACGCTGATCACCTTCTTCCTCGCCCTCAGCGGCTTTCTGGCCGTTGGGGTCGGGGCGTTGCTCGTTGCGCCGCACGGCAGCAAGTCCGCGCACGGCACTGGCGCCGCCCATGCAACCGCCTCACCGGCGGCCGGCGCTCAAGCGACAGCCGCCGGTACGCCCCAGGCGCTGCCTTCCGGCGATGTCGTTGCTTCCGCGACGCCGGCCGCGCCCGGGGAGTACAGCCTGCTGGCCGACGCCGCCTCGATCGGGCGGCCGGACGAGCCCAGCCGCATCGTCATTCCCTCGATCAGGCTCGACTCGAAAGTCGTCGAGGTCGGCATCGTCATCGACAAGGGCAGGCCGGCCTGGGACACGGCGGCGTTCGCCGTCGGCTATCATCGCGGCTCGGCGCTGCCGGGCACGTTGGGCAACACGGTCTTGAACGGCCATATCAGCAGCCCCGTCAGCCACAAGGGCGACGTCTTTCGCCACCTGCCCGAGCTGCGCATCGGCGATGAAGTGGATGTTTACGTGGGCGACAAGAAAGTCGCCTACGACGTGACCGAGCTGCGCGTGGTGCCGCCGACGGATATTCAGGTGCTGAATCCGACGCCCGACGCAACACTGACGCTGATCACCTGCTATCCCGATAACGTCTACACCAGCCGGCTGATCGTGATCGGCAAGCTGGCGAGTGCGACATCATGAGCTGAGCGGGCGGCCGTACGCCGCGCGGGCTTGCCAGCCCGCGTGGGCAGTGCAGTACGCTGGAAGGGTGAGAAAGAAGCGGGCGATGCGCATCGATGCGGCAGTCATGCAGCCGAACGCCGTGCCGCGCGCCCTGAGCGCCGGCCAGTCCGCCGCGCCCGCGCCGGCCCCGGCGCAGCCGCCCGATTCGGTCGAACTCTCCCGCCGCGGCGAGCAACTGCTGCGCGCCGCCGAAGCCGCCGTGCAGGCCGAGAACGCCCGCGCCGAGCGCGTGGCCGAGCTGCAGGCCCAGATCCGCAGCGGCAGCTACCAGGTAGACACCACCGCCGTGGCAAAAGCGCTGCTCAAGCGGGAGTAGCGTATCCTGTACGGACTATGCTGCCTAAGCGAAGTAGTGTCCTAACCTGGAGGCTCCAGAACCACGAAAGCTATGCCAAAGCCAGAGCACCCGTATCGAATTGACCTCCGCCACACGACCAACCGCCCGATCCAATCCGCGGAACTAGCACGTCGTCTTCAGTCACCAGGTAACGACCTCAGGATTGAGATCGTGGTGACGAATCCAGGCCACGTCGCTTCGCCGCAGGAGCCAGATCACCTCGGCGGCGGCTACCTATTCCACATGCTGGTCACTCCCACTGGAGCGCTCCAATTGATTCCGTACAACGATTCTGACAGATTCTCGTTTCGCGATATAGAGTCAATGGCCCGATTCATTAATCACGCAACCGGCTTGGAGTTCGACCATGACTCTTGGCAAAGAAGCGAGGAAATCAATCGCAAGATTGATCCTGTTTCGACGTCAACGAACACAACTAGCACTTGAAGTGATTCCGAATGTAAGCGATCGACGTGTCCAACTTCTTGCCTTCACCAACCCTGGTAAGAGAGTTATCCGTCATCATATAGGCGAACCAATTGAACTTTTCGGTGTACACGATCACCAATGCTTGCGAAATACCGTCTCTGAGTAGTTGGCGGTGATAGGCATCGCGCATGGCAGCGGTCATCGCAGCGCCAGTTGCTAGAACCAATTTCTCGTCAGATTCTATTACGTCACCATACCCTAGTGTTTTTATCTGGAAAGTTGAGTGTGCGAAATCGTCAACCGGCGTGAATTCGACGCCTGTGAGTTGAGATATACTCCCGGCACGATAGATCAATCCCAATGACTTTGCAGCCACTACAAACTCTCTATAGAGCTTGATAGATGGTTCTCTGGTTAGAACCTCTGGCAAGGCCGCGAACGATTGGTTATCAAGTATTCGCATCAGTTTTCCAACGTTTCCCTCCTCCTCTCTGAAATACCCGTCCCTGCCAACCACCGGGCCGGCAAGGTCGATGGCCTTTGACATTTGGCGTGTTCTCAGCCTCAGCCATCCGAGGTCGCGTGCCTGCGCAATCGGTCTTGCTTCAAACGCATACGCCTTGGTCACTTTGGGGATGTCGTGCATGACCCCGTCGATGGAAAGTACGTCCCACGCCCAGAGCAGCACGAGCAGGATGTCTCGATGAGGGTGAATGTCGCGAATCTGTGCATCGAAGTTGGCAGACTTTTCCTCAGATGTGAGATCCAGCGTTTTAATCTCTATGCGGATAATGGGTAATCCGTGGCTGTCTCGGATGTATAGATCGGGATAACGATTGGCGACAACGAAGGATACTCGAAAGCGATCAACTTCCCGAGCTTCGATTGCGTGGTGAAGCGCAAGTGCGAAGAAGTACTCCAGCAGAATACCGATTCTGGTTCGTGTGTCAGTGAGGTTTCTCTGACGTGTTGGAAGCAATTCTGTAGGCAGTTTTATGAGATGGCGCGGTGCGAAGGTGTTGTTGACTTGATCGATACATTCAACCAGAAGGCCACTATTCAAAAGGTCGGTAAAGATGGCGGCGCCACTGGAGAGTGCATGAATTAGGGTGGGTGTGTCAATATCAGTATCTTCTTTGCCACTCATCACCACGGCGTTGGCCTACTTTCTAGGGGGTGGGACATGCCTGGCGCATACTGGCTGGGAGGCTGCTCAAACATGTGGCCGATGAGTTCATCGTATGCTCGCTCGATCTTCTGGTGAGCGTCCTGGTGGTTTTGGTGGGCTTGCGCCCGCAGGTACGCAGCCTCGGCGTGGGCCCTGTGCAGCCTGCCTAGGAGTTCCGTTTGGTCACATATAGGAGGCAGGGGCAACATGACATGCTTGACGGCGTCGACCGAGACGCGCGGGCGGCCGATGCCGGTGACCTGGTAGACAAGTTGACCGTAGGCGAGGTCACTGCGCAATAGATACGCTAGGAATTCCGGAAGGATGGCGGTGGCCCGCTGTGGCGCGAGCCGGAGCACGAGAAGTTCCGAGGAGCAGATACCCCCTTCATCTCCTGCTGGGATAAACACGGTTTTACGAAGCTTCGGCCGGAGCCGCGAGAAGAGGATGTCGCCGGACTTGAACCCATGTGCACTCGACTTTATTCGATCACCCGGCATCTGCCTCACTTCGTAACGGCCAGTGACGGATTCGATGTCGCCGAGTCCGATCCAGCGCACCGCCAAGTCGCCAAACTCTGAGGCAGGGTTAACTCCAGAATTGTCTATCTGGACGAGTTCCCCAAGTCGAGCCAGTGGGTACCTGCTATGGCCGAGCTGTGCCTGTGCGGCCGACCGGGCCGGGTGGTAGAAGTTTACGTCGAGTCTTGTCCCGTCGGGCTCGCTTAGGTGGGCCTCAATATCCGCGGCAAAGACGACAGGGCTCGCGGGTTGACTTCCCAGCGAACCGCAGTCCCGGAATGATCGATAGCTTTGAAGAACTGCGGGCAGATCGGTCTTGAGCCTCGGCTGTCCCCCTTCTCCGTACTCATCGGCATAGAGCGGATCGCCGTTTGGGCGGATGCCGACTTCGTCTACCTCGGCCATGAATACAGGCCCTGTGGTCTCAGCCTGCGACAGCCGCGACCGTGCAATCAGGATCGAGCACTTGGCCGTGGAGTAGGGCATGAACGCAACTTCCGGGAGGCTTATGACCGCCTCGATGACGGCGCGCTTCCGTATCAGCCTTCGGACGTCGTCGTTGGTTGGCAGGTTCAGAACGCTGTCGTCAAGCACGATCGCCAGACGACCACCTGGGCGCAGCAGCCGCAGGCAGCATTCCACGAAGAGAATGCTCCGCCGTCTAGAAAGGCGGCCGCGACCCGTCTCGTATCCCGCCAGCACTTCGCGATCGGTGAGGTCACTCCCGAAGGGGGGATTCGTAAGAATCAGATCAAAGGACTGTGGCGGGAGGCAGGTAGTCGACGCCTGCGGACCAAGCGAGCCGGCACTTGGCAGGTGGCAGATGGCGGATGGTTCGCCCCCGTGCATCAGCATGTTCATGCGTGCCACCCAAGCCATGCGCTCGTCAACGTCGGCGCCGCGTATGGATTGAGTACGCCGTGAAGTGGCTGCATCACCTCTGAGAAGTCTTGAGAGGGTGGCTACTAAGAATCCTCCGCTGCCGCAAGCCGGATCGCAGATATCATCGTCTAGGGAGGGACAGCACAGATCCACGATGAGGTCGACTATTTGGCGAGGAGTGAAAAACTGCTGATTCTCGTTCTTCTCAAAAGTGTTCCGCAGGATATCCTCGTAGACATCGCCCTTGACATCCGATCCTACTGAGCGTAGATCGATGTTGCCTAGGAGCGTGGCTACCCTCGCCACGGCTCGTACGTCCTTGGGAAAGCTTCCCCGCTCCCCATCAGCAATTCCCTCATGGCCGGCGGTTGTTCGTCTCCATATACTGAGCACACGCTGGTAAACGGTTCCTTCGGTGTCACCGGGGCACCAGCGGAACTCTGGTGAAGACTTGGATGGCCGGCCGTCCCAATGACTCTCTAACTCTCTCTCATCCATGATCTTGGTAAACAGCAGCTTCGAGACCGCCTCAAAGCGCTCGACAATGCCTCCGCCCTCCGAGTCGCGAAACGCGCGGTTCATTTGGTGGATGAGCTGCCGCAGCGACCGTCGGTCGGGCGCGGCCTCCGTGGATGGGAGGAGGGAGAGCTGCATTTGCGTCTCCGACTCTAGTGTCTGGAGTGACGATATAGTCGTCAATATATAGGCCACTAACGAGCCTCGCAACCCTTCCCGATGGCGAGCCCTTGCCGGACTCGTCATAATTACGATGGCTCGATCATTTGATGGTGATCGGCCAGGGACAACGAGGCTTCTCGCCCCATGGAGAACTACGTCTCGGCCGCTCTGGCTGTGCTGGGGTCCTTCGAACAGCCTCTGACAGCCAAGGAGATAACCACCGAAGCCATCGATCGTGGGTTACTGGAGTCAAAAGGCCGAACGCCGCATGTGACGATGAGTGCACGGCTTTACGTGTTCACTCGGCAGCATCCTGATGGACCCATTGTGAGATTGTATGCCGGCGGCGAGCCGCGCGCTCGGCGTGGTTCAGTGAGGTGGATGCTCCGACGCATCTGACGTCTGCACAGTGCGTGGATCACCCTCGGTGCTCGCCGCGCTAAAGGCCGCATCGCCAGCAGACCTTCGACCGCGGCGACGCTCAGGCTGACCGTGTACGCCGGCGCAGCCACGCTGCCCTCCGCACCGCCGGCTTGCGCCGTTTCAGGCCGAAGCGCGCCTCAATCTCGGCGAGCGGGACGGCATCGCCGGCATCATGCGCGGCCCAGGCTGCCTGGGCGACCGGGCCGAGCCGCTCCGGCTCGGCGCTGATCTCCAGCGAACGGCCGCGTATGCGCAGAGAGACAATCGCGCCCGGCCGGAGTCCGAGCCTGCGCTGCATTGACGGCGGAATGAGCAGCCGCCCGCGTTCGTCGATGTGTGCGGTCGCCACCGATTGCCTCCGGTCAAGTAGTCGTGCGGACATCGTAGCAGTGCTCCGGTGGGCGCTCATTGCTGACCTACCGTGCGCACCCCATCCAGCTTGATTCGGCGGGCGCGATTTCCGGGTTTCTCCGAATGAACCGCTCGGGCCGCCGCTCGTAGACTCGGCTTGTCGGCGGGCGTCTGCCCGGGGCAGCGCCGCCGCGCCGTTTCGGGGGTCCGCATGGGCTTCGTCAGGCAAACCATCGCCCAGCTACGCCAGCTCTGGGGCCGGCTCAGCCGCACGCAGCAGCTCGCCATCGTCGGGCTCGCCGCCGGCGCGCTCGTCTTCTCCTTCATCTACCTGCGCATGAGCGGGCAGCAGACCTTCGTCACGGCCTACACCAATCTCGACCCCAAGGACGCCAGCGCCGTCGCCGACCAGCTCAAGGCGAACAACATCCCCTACCAGGTCACACCCGACGGCACCACGGTCAAAGTACCGCCCGCCAATGTGGCCGACGCGCGGCTGAAGCTGGCGTCCAAAGGCCTGCCGCAGGGCGGCGCCGTCGGCTTCGAGCTGTTCGACAAGACCTCGTTCGGCGTCACGGACTTCCAGCAAAACGTCAACTACCAGCGGGCGCTCGAAGGCGAGCTGACGCGCACGATCAACACGCTCTCGCAGGTCTCGAACTCGCGCGTCAGCATCGTCGTGCCGCAGAACCAGCTTTTTGTGCAGGACCAGAAACCGGCCACCGCCTCCGTGCTGTTGCAACTGCGGCCCGGCAACACGCTGGACGGCAGCCAGCTCAAAGGCATTGCGCATCTCATTTCCCGCTCTGTCGAGGGGCTGGACGAGAAGAACATCACGATCGTCGACGACTCAGGCAAGCTGCTCTGGGACGGCGGCGCCACCGACGACGGCGCCAGCGGCCTCAGCACATCGCAGCTCGACATGCAGCACAAGGTCGAGCAAGGGATCGAGACCAACCTGCAATCGCTGCTGGACAAAGTGGCGGGGCCGAACCGCAGCGCCGTGCGCGTCAAGGCCGACCTCGACTTCTCGCAGCAACAAACGTCGAGCGAGACCTTCCAGCCGCAGACGAACGGCCAGGGCGTGCAGCGCTCCAGCTCGAGCGTAACCGAGAGTTTCGCCGGCGCGGGCCAGGCGGGCTCGGGCGGCACCGCGGGCTCCGCCAGCAACGTGCCGGGCGTGCGCGCCGGCGCCACGCCGGCCGCGGGCGCCAACGGCAATTCGGCCTATCAGCACACCGAAACGACCACCAACTACGAGATCTCGCGCACGACCACGCAATCGACCGTGCCGCCGGGGCAGATCAAGCGGCTCTCCGTCTCCGTGCTGCTCGATTCGAGCATCAGTGCGGACGACGCGGCGGCGCTGCGCGACTCGCTCGCCGCGGCGGCCGGCATCGACCAGAACCGCGGCGACCAGATCGTGGTGAGCACGGCCAGCTTCTCTGCCGCGCAGGCCAACGCGCTGCCGCCGGCCAAAACCAGTCTCTTCGACCTGATCGGCAAGTACGCCAAGGTGCTCGTGCCGATGCTGGTAGCGCTCGTCATCCTGATCGCGGTCTGGCGCATGTCGAAGGGCATAGCCACTCCGCCGGCGGGCAGGACGCTCGTGCTCGCCACGCAGGCTGCGTTGCCCGCGGGCACGGCGGCGCAGGCCTACGCGCTCAACGCGGGCGGCGGCGAAAGCGCCCTGCCGGAAGCAAACGGTCAGCGGCTGATCGCCGAGCCGCAGATTCCACCCGAGCAGATCGAGATGACGCGCCGGCGCAATGAAGTCACCGATCGCATGACGAACCTGGCCAACGCCAACCCCGAGGCGTTGGTGGAGATTATCCACGACTGGATGGCGCAAGACGACCGCAGGCGGAACTAGGCGATGCCGATAGACACGCGCAACCCGCGCAAGATGCCCGGCGCACAGAAAGCCGCGGGGCTGCTGATCGCCCTCGGTCCTGAAGTCTCAGGCAAGCTGCTGCCGCGCTTCAAAGACCACGAGGTCGAGCGGCTGACCTGGGAGATCACCAACCTCGGCACGCTCTCGTCCGACATCCGCGACGCGCTGATGGAAGAGGCCTACAAAGTCGCGCTTTCGCAGGACTACGTCTCCACCGGCGGCATCGACGCGGCGATGGAGATCCTCGAAAAGGCGTTCGGTGTGGACAAGGCGCACCAGATCGCCGAGAAGATCTTCGACACCTTCAAGACCGTGCCGTTCAGCTTCGCCCGCGAGCTGGACCCGGCGCAGCTCGTCTCCTTCCTCGCCAACGAGCATCCGCAGGCCGTGGCCCTGATTCTGTCGTATGTCGCCACCGATCGCGCCGCCGCCGTGCTGGCGCAGCTCCCGCCCAACCAGCAGGCCGAAGTGGCGCTGCGCATCGCGCGCATGGAGCGCACGGCGCCGGAAGTGGTCAAAGAGGTCGAGGAGCTGATGCAGCGCAAGCTGGCGACGGTGCTGACGCAGCGCTCGGATTTGAAGCAGTCGGGCGGGCCGGACGCGCTGGTGAAGCTCTTAAAGAGCGTGGACCGCGTGACCGAGCGTTCGATCCTGGACACGCTGGACCGGTTGGAGCCGCATCTCGCGGACGAGATCCGCAAGCAGATGTTCGTCTTCGAGAACATCGTCATGCTCGACGATCGTTCGATCCAGCGCGTGCTGCGCGACGTGGACACGAAGGATCTCGGGCTGGCGCTGAAGGGCGCGGGCGAAGAGGTCAAGCGCCGCATCCTCAAGAACATGTCCGAGCGCTCGGCCAAGATGCTGGAAGAGGACATGGCGGTGATGGGTCCGGTGCGGATCAAGAACGTCGAGGCGGCGCAGGGCAACATCGTCAACATCATCCGCACGCTGGACGAGGCCGAAGAGATCGTCATCTCCCGCGGCGACGACGACGTTTTGTAGGGATTCGGGCGAAGGGCGAAGGGCGTAGAAATGCGTGCAGGGGCGCACGGATCGGCGCCAGCCCATATTGAGGCGAAGGCATGGCGTTGCTGGGCAACCGGCTGATTAAGGGCATGGCGACGGGCGGCGTGGTGGGCGCCGACGAGCTGGGCCGCTGCCTGACCGAGCGCCAGCAGGCGTTTCTGGTGGAGCGGTTGACCGAAGACGTTGTTACCCGCGGCAACGCGCTGCTGGCCGAGGCGCGGGCGCAGGCTGCCGCCATCGTCGCCCGTGCGCACGCCGAGGCGGACGGCATTCGCGCCCGCGCCCACGGCGAAGGCTTCGCGGCCGGCCAGGCGGAAGGCAATGCCGCCGCGCTCGCGGAACTTGAGCCGCACGCTGAGCTGCTGCGCCGGGCGACGGACGCGGCCGCCGAGATTCGCACCGCGTTGCTCGAAGGGCTCGAAGAGCAGGCGGTCGGCTTCGCGCTGGCCGCGGCGCGCAAAGTCATCGGCGCGGCGGCGGAAGAGCATGCCGGGCTGGCGGCGCAGATCGTGCGCGCGGGTATTCGCGCGGCCGCCAATCGCATCGTGCGCGTACGCGTGCATCCCGAAGACGAGCCGGCGGTTTCGGTGGCGCTGCTGGCGCAGGGCAGCGAGATCCCCGTGCACGCCGACGCGGCGATCGAGCTGGGCGGCTGCATCATCGACGTGGAGGGCGGCAGCGTGGACCTGCGCATCGGCACGCAGCTCGACGCGCTCGAACGCGCCTTCGCGGCGTAGCGCAACGCGCTGGCAGCGCTCAAGCATCGCGTTCAGAGCTACGTTTTCGGCCCATAACCAACATGTAACCAACCTGTAACCGGATAGCTCTTGACAGGTTATGCGGGGGAGGTAGCCTTCCCGGCGACGGCTCGACCCGAACCGCTTTCGGAGTCTGGCGATGCGTCTGCCCCGCCGGCGCCTGGTGCTGCTGCTCGTGC
>Ga0207416_1001888_pt1 | contig 25023 bp, 22 predicted proteins | sample PaiPotPPM11metaG_FD_184107 | JGI IMG/M metagenome (GOLD analysis project Ga0207416, IMG submission 184107) | Iron sulfur acid spring bacterial and archeal communities from Banff, Canada, to study Microbial Dark Matter (Phase II) - Paint Pots PPM... ... | reverse complement strand
ATAGCCAAGATCGCGGCTCACTGTTCGCCACCCAGCGTATCAGCAATCGGCATGGCCCATGCCAGCAACTGCTCGTCCGCCTCCGCCCGCGCGATACACTGGAAACCGAGCGGCAGGCCGTTCTCCGCGTGCCCGGCAGGGACGGTGATCGCGGGCATGCCGGTGTGCGTCCACGGTAGGTTCATCGCCGGATTGCCGGTCGAGGCGATTCCTTCCGGCGCGGAGCCGGGCGCGGGCGGGCAGACCCAGAGGTCAATCCCCTGCGCGTCCATCAACGATTGCAACTGCGACCGAACCCGCATCCGGCTCGCGCGCCCTTCCGCCAGTTGCTCCGGCGTCACCTGTTGCCCTTTGCGGAAGGTCTCGGCGGTGACGGGGCGGTAGTTCGCCTCGTGCTCCGGGAACCAATCCTTGTGCAGCGCCGCCATCTCCGCCGTCGTCATCCAGGTATGTCGTTCAGTGATCGCGGCGATGTCATCGAGCGCGGCCACTCGCTTCACGATGTAGCCCGCCTCCTGAAGCATCGTGATCTGCTGTGCAAACGCCGCTAACCCCTCCGGCGATGACTGCGCGAGATACGCCCCCTCCGGCATACCGAGGACGGGCCTCCTACTCTCCGCCGCCGGTTGCCAGTCGCGACAAAGCACGGACGCGGCGACGGCCATCCCCGCGACATCCTGCGTGAACAGCCCGACGTGATCTACCGACTGGGAGTAGTAGACGATCCCGGCGGTCGGGATGCGGTCGTAGGTCGGTTTAAAGCCGACGACACCGCAGAACGCGGCGGGGCGGATCACGGAGCCGACCGTCTGGCTGCCGAGCGCCAGTTGGCAGAACCCCGCCGCGACCGCCGCCGCCGACCCGCTGCTCGAACCGCCCGGCGTATGGTCGAGGTTGTGCGGGTTGCGTGTGCCATTCTGCTCGAAGCCCGCGAACTCGGTCGTCACCGTCTTGCCGAGGATCAGCGCGCCCGCTTCTCGCAGCAGCCCGACGACCGCCGCCTCCGGCCCCGCGAACAGTTCCGGCGGCACCTCCGACCCCGCGCATGTCACGAAGCCATCCACATGATAGATGTCCTTCACCCCGACGAGCACGCCAAAAAGCGGCGGGCGCGACGCGGGATCGGGCCATCGCCGTTCCAGTTCCTCTGCCTCCCGCAGCAGCCGCCTCCGCCGGTTCGACTCCGGCAGCAGCGCATGAATCTCAGCGTCCGCCGATTCCAGCCACGCGCACTTGTCGTTGATGTACTGATCGAGTGACAGCGCGCCGGAACGCAAATCGGCGGCGGCAGCGGCAAGCGGAGCGGGCGCGAGGTACATGCGCGAAACCCCCTTCACAGACAAACAAAAGCGGATGAGGTTTCTCCCCATCCGCTTCATCATACGTGAGAATGCCACCTGTTACACGTCGAGGTTTTGCACCTCGCGGGCGTGGGTCTGGATGAAGCGGCGGCGGGGCGGGACATCCTGGCCCATCAGCATGTCGAAGGTCTCGTCGGCGCGGACGGCGTCGTCGATCGTCACCTGCAAGAGGGTGCGGCGGGCCGGATCCATCGTCGTCGCCCAGAGGTCGTTGGCGTTCATTTCGCCGAGGCCCTTGAAGCGGGAGACTTCGACCTTCTTGCCGGTCAGCGTCTTTTCCAGCAGCGTCCGCTCGCGCTCATCGAGTACCCAGCGCTCCTCCTTACCCCACGACATTTTGAAGAGCGGCGGCTGGGCGATGTAGATATTGCCGCTCGTGATCATCTCCTGCATGTGCCGGAAGAAGAACGTGAGAAGCAAGGTGCGGATATGCAGGCCGTCCACATCGGCGTCCGTCATCAGAATGATGCGGTGGTAGCGGAGTTTACTGATGTCATACTGCTCGCCGATGCCGACACCGAGTGCCGTAATCAGCGTGCGGATCGCGTCGGACGAGAGCATGCGGTCGAGCCGCGCCCGCTCGACATTGAGAATCTTCCCGCGCAAGGGTAGGATCGCCTGGAAGCGCCGGTCGCGTCCCTGCTTCGCCGAGCCGCCCGCCGAGTCGCCCTCGACGATGTAGAGTTCGCTGCGCGCCGGGTCGGTCTCCTGGCAGTCGGCAAGTTTGCCGGGGAGCGCGAGGCCGTCCATCATCCCCTTGCGGGTGACGTCGCGCGCCTTGCGCGCCGCCTCCCGCGCGCGGGCGGACATGATGCACTTCTCGACGATTCGCTTGGCGGCGGAGGGGTTCTCCTCCAGCCACATGCTGAACGACTCGTTCATCGCCGATTGCACCGCGCCCGCCATGTCCGGCGTCGTCAGTTTGACCTTCGTCTGGCTCTCAAACGACGGGTCGGGCAACTTGACGGAGACAATCGCCGTCAAACCCTCGCGCACGTCGTCGCCAGTCAGCGCGTCCGCCTTCTCGCCGAGGATGCCCTGCTTGCGGGCGAAGTCGTTGATCGTGCGGGTCAGGGCGGCGCGGAAGCCGCTCATGTGCGTGCCGCCGTCCACCGTGTTGATGTTATTGGCGAACGAGAAGGCCGCCTCGCCGAAGGTGTCGTTGTATTGCAGCGCCACTTCGATCAGGTAATCGCCGACCTGCTTGCGGACGAAGAAGGGCGGCTGATGCACCGGCGTGCGGTGCTTATTCAGGTGGCGCACATACGAGACGATGCCGCCCTCGAAGTAGAAGGTGCATTCCTGGTCGCTGCGCTCGTCCACCATCGTGATCCTGAGGCCCTGCGTCAGGTACGCCTGCTCGCGGAAACGATTGAGCAGCGTCTCGTAGGAGTACGACAACTCCTTGAAAATCGTCTCATCGAAGCGGAAAGTGGTCACTGAGCCGCGATCGGTCAGGTTCGGATTCGCCTTGGATTTCACTTTGTCCAGCGGCTTGCCGCGCTCGTACTCCTGCCAGTAGATCTTGCCCTTCTGATGCGACTCAACGCGCATGAAACTGGACAATGCATTGACCGCCGAGGCGCCAACGCCGTGCAGGCCGCCGGAGACCTTATAGCCGCCGCCGCCAAACTTGCCACCGGCATGAAGGACGGTGTGGATCACTTCGAGTGTGTCTTTGTCCTTCATCTGATGGTGGCGGCCGACCGGGAAACCGCGCCCGTTATCGCGCACCGTAATTGTCTCGTCCTTACTGATCGTCAGCGTGATCTCGGTGGCGTGACCGGCCAATGCCTCGTCCACACTGTTGTCCACGATCTCAAAGACGAGATGGTGTAGCCCCTTCGTGTCCGTGTCGCCAATGTACATGCCGGGGCGACGGCGGACCGCCTCCAACCCTTCGAGCACTTGGATTTGCTCGGAACCATACTTGCTCGTGATCTTCTCGCGCGGGATGCGTGCGCGGCCATTGCCGTTCGTGCCGTTGGCGCTGTCGGCTCCGTTCGCTCCGTTCGCGCCATTTGTGCCATTCGTTTTGATCTCGTCTGCCATGTATTCGCTACTCCTCACACTTGCTCACGACGCGTGCCGCCCCGTCGCCGCTTCTTCGGTCTCGATTATCTGCTCGGGCCGCACATCCAGGACGCGCGCCCGGCGCTCTCGATAAAACAGTAAACTCCCCGTCGCCAGCCCCGCCGCGACATAGGCATGCGCGATCATCGCGAGCAGCGCTCCAATCGGCTGCTGCACCACCCGAGTCAACGCGAGCGGAACACCGCGCGAGATCAGGATCGTCAGCGCGATGAATCCTGCCGTCGGCCAGACATTCCGGCGCACCACGCGGTAGGACAGGTAGATCGCCCGCATCGGCCCGACCCTTTCGAGAAAGATCGCGTCCATCGCGAACGCCCCGTAAAAGAGCGCGCCCATCACCGGCACGAGCGTCGCGAGAATAATCACACCAAAGCCGTTGAGTCCCGCCAGCACGAAGGTCGCCGCGACAATCACCACCGGGATCAACGTCAGCGCGAGCATGCCGAAGGCGGTGAGAAACAAGAGCACGGTCCGCGTCGCCGCCTCCCAACTCATCCGCAGCGTCGTCCCTAATACGAACGGCTCGCGCCGCACCATCTGCGCGATCGGCGCGACGAAAAGCGACTTCAGCCACAACCCAATCACCAGGAGCGCGAGCAGCACAAACACCGCGACATACCACGGCCCGATTGCCGCCGTTGGCCGCTCGATCACATTCGCGACGCGCCCCCGGCCCAGGGTGCCGACCAGGCTCGATACGCCATAGCCGTTCCAGAGTTGTGCGATCCCTGTGGTGATTTCCGCCGATTCGCCGCGCGCCCGCAGCGTCTGAGCGAGATCGGCGCCACTCGCGCTCTGTGCCGGCCACCGCGCGAGCCACGCGAACAGCGCGGGCGAGGTCAGGCGCGGCCCAAGCCAGAGAACGAGGTCGAGCGCGAGTGGTACGGCGATCAAATACGGGCGCGCGTTCAGCATGTCGTACCCACTCTGGAGCGTCTCGATGACACCCGGCGCACGGTCGTCCGTCTCCGCTTCGCCCCATGGTCGCCACGGTCCGCGGTTCATCGCCCGCTCCCGTCCGTGCCATACGGATCGTCCTCGAAACCGATCTCGATCAGCCGTTCATCCGAGATCCCGAGATGGTGCGCCAATTCATGCACGACGGTATGGCGCACAGCCTCGACGAGTTCAGTCTCGCTGTCGCACTGCGCCTCGATCGCGCGTTGGAAGATCGTCACCTTATCCGGCAAGACCGCTCCGTATCCGGACGTCCGCTCCGTGAGCGGAATCCCCTCGTACAGGCCGAGCAGCGCCTCGTCATCGGCCAGATGCATGCGTCGTTGCTGGTGGGGCGTTGGCACATCGGCGACGACCACCGCGACATTGTCAAGCATCCGCAGGATCGCGTCGGGCAAGCCATCCAGTGCGTCCGCCACGAGGCGTTCAAATGCGCGTTGGCCCACCCGCATCATGCACCACTCCACGCCCCGCCGCCCCTTCCGTATGCGGTTTCCCGCACGGATATTCTACCATACTTTGCGGATAATTACCGCATTAATGGCGCGTACGTACTAGGGGAAGTCCGCAGTCGAAAGCGAGAGCGCTTTCGCGCATCGTCGCCCACTTCTCGCCCCTGCCGACTGCCAACTTCGGTGCTACAATCGCCGCACGAAGTGTCCGGCATTATTCGAGGAGGGGAAAACGTGGCGACGATGACAACGAACAATCTCCTGGCGACCGACCGGCAGATCATCGGGGACATTTTTACAAGCGATACGTCGTATCAATTGCTTCTCGAACTCTGCGATGTGTGCGGCAACCGCTTCGCGGGCAGCGCGAGCGAGCGCCGGGCGGCGGACGTCATTGCAGCCACAATGCGTGCGAACGGTCTCGACAACGTCCATCTCGAACCGCTGGACATCACCGCCTGGACGCGCGGCACGACGACGCTCCGCATGACCGCGCCCGTCGAGCGCACGTTTTCCACCCTCGCCCTCCCGTACAGCCCGGCGTGCGACCTGACCGCCGAGATGATTGATTGCGGCGGCGGCGAGCAAGAGGATTTCGCCCGTCTCGGGGACACGGTCAAGGGGAAAATCGCCGTCTGCGCGGCGGAGACAGGCAACTGGTTGACGGCGAAAAAGGTCAGCCACCGGACAGACAAGTACCGCTGGGCGATCGCGGCGGGCGCTTCCGGCTTCATCTTTATCAACCAGAATCCCGGCCAACTGCGGATTACCGGCAGCCTCTTTCCGAACGCGCCGATCCCTGGCATCGGCGTCTCATGGGAGACGGGCAATGCCATCCTCCGCCTCGCGAAACACGGCGATCATCCGGCGCTGCACATCACGGACACCGGCACGAGCCAGCGTGTCACCACGAACAATGTCGTCGGCGAATTGCCCGGCGACGGCTCGACCGATCAATTCATCATCACGGGCGCGCACTACGACGCGCACGACATCGCGGATGGCGCGGGCGACGATGGCGCGGGCACCTGCACATTAGTCGAGGCCGGCCGCGCGCTCGCCAATGTCCGGGACCAACTGGTGCGCGGCATCCGCTTCGTTGCGTTCGCCGCCGAGGAAGTTGGCCTGTTCGGCGCGTGGGCGCATCGGGACCAGCACGCCGACGAGTTGGGTCGCGTGCGCTACGTGCTCAACCTCGATGGCGCCGGGCAGGGCGGTGGCGGCGCGGAGGTGATGGCGCTTACCGGCACGCCGGAACTCGTCCCCTTCTTCAGCGGCCTCGCGGACGAGTTCGCTTACAAATTCGATGTCGCGGACCGCTTTGCCGGGCACTCCGATCATTTCCCGTTCACCCTCGCGGGCGTCCCGGCGGGGACGCTCTCCAGCCGGGACGCGCGACAAGGGATGATCGGTCGCGGCTGGGGCCATACCGAGGCGGACACCGTGGACAAGGTCTCGCTGCGCGGTTTGCAGATGGCGGCGATCCTTACGGCGCGCCTGCTGCTACGAATGAGCGTGACGCCCGATGCGGCGTGGCCGGGCCGCCACCGGACACCGGAAGAGTTGCGGCAGCAGGTCGAGGAAAATGACTACACGGAATCCCTGACCCGTTCGGGTCGTCTTCCCTAGGAGCGCCGTGAGAAAGACGATCAGTCCGCGCCCGTGTATACGCCGAACGGGATGCGCGAGCGTGCGGGGTCTGCGATAATCGCGGCATCGAAAGGAGAGCGACGGTGCCGCGCGGAACGGGACAACGAACCTATCGCACCGAGGGGATCGTCCTGCGGGGGCACGACCTGCGCGAAGCGGATCGCCTCCTGACGATCATCACGCCCGATCGTGGCAAAGTGCGTGCCGTCGCCAAAGGCGTGCGGAAGATGACGAGCAAGAAGTCCGGGCATCTCGAACCGTTCTGCCGGTGCGCGATGCTGCTCGCGCAGGGGCGCGATCTCGATGTGATCGCGCAGGTCGAAATGCTCGAACCGTTCCCGCGCCTCCGGTCCGATCTCGATCTCCTTGGGCCCGCGTATTATCTGGCGGAACTGGTGGATACCTTTTCGGAGGAGGAGAGCGGCAGTCGCGTGCTCTACGACGCGTTCGTCGCGGCGCTCGTCGCCCTCGATGTCGGCGCGGACGCATCGGCGACCTGCCGCTGGTTTGAGTTGTTCATTCTCACCCTCAATGGCCTCGCACCGACCTGGTCGGCGTGCGCCGGGTGCAATGCGCCGATTGCGGCGGATGTCTCGTATGTGTACAGCATTGAGCGCGGCGGACTCCTCTGCCCCGCGTGTCGGCAACTCGACGTACTCGCGCAGCCGATTGAGACGGCGACGATCAAAGCGCTCCGTCTCCTCGCCCGCGAGCCGCTCACGCGGATTGTCCAAGTCCGCTTGCCGCCAGACGCGCTCGATGAAGCGGGGGCGGTGCTCGGTCGGTGGATTCGCGCCGCGACCGAGCATGATCTCCGGTCGCCTCTCGTGTTGCAACGGATGGATGACGGGTATCGGGCGGAAAGGGAGGGACGCGATGGCGTACATTGACGACCTATTGGGGAACGGTGAAGAAAAACTCTTCGAGGCGCATCCACACTGGACGGTGCTGGCACGACGCATCGCCGGCAATACCGTTCTGACGATCCTCCTCCTCGCCATTGGCATCGTCGCGAAGATCAAGATCGGCCACGGCAATGTTGGCCTGATCGTCCTCGCGCTCTTTCTCATCGCGGCGGCGGTCTTTTTCGTGCAGGTCGTCATCCAGTTCTTGCGCTGGCGGAACGAGCATTACATCATCACCGACCACCGCGTCATTCAGGTCTCGGGATTGCTCGGCAAGCACTCGATTGACTCATCGCTCAACATGATCAACGACCTCGTGACGAATCAGACCCTCGTTGGCCGCATGCTGAACTACGGCGACTTGCAGATCGTCACCGGCAACGATGTCGGCACGGACACGCTCGAACACGTCGCCGATCCACTCGCTTTCAAGCGGGCGGTGCTCGCGGCCCGCGATGCCTACACCGACCGGGTGAGCGGCTATCGCGCCACGCCCCCGCCCGTCACCCCGGCCGAGCACGAAGACGTCGCTTCGTTGATCGCGAAACTCGCCGACCTTCGGGATCGCGGCGCAATCTCGCAGGCCGAGTATGACGCCAAGCGCACCGAACTGCTGAGTCGCATGTGAGCGCAGCGTGATGGCCACGGTTGCTCCAATGACCCCCGATCCCGGTGCCGTGTTCACCGCTGCCGTTCACGCGACAGGCCTGCAGCCGCGCATCGCTGTGATGCTCGGATCGGGCCTGGGTGATGCGCTGGCAGCCTGGCCGGTCGTCGAACGGTGGCCATGGTCCGCATTCCTGCCGGTGACCGCAGGCGAGGTACCCGGTCATCGCCGTGAGTTCGTGCTCGCTGCCTGCGGCGGCGTTCCCGTCCTGCTCGTCAGCGGTCGGCTGCATTATTATCAAGGCGTTGACACCGCAACGGTCGCCGCGTATGTTCGCCTCCTGCACAGCGCGGGCATCACGACGTTAATTCTCACGAACGCGGCGGGCGGCCTCAACCCGGACTTCGGTGTCGGTGACATGATGCTGCTCACCGACCATGTCAATCTCCTCGGTCTCGCGGGCGATAACCCGCTGCGCGGCGGGCCAAACTTCCTCGACTGCACGAGCATCTACGCACCACATCTGCGCGCCCGTGCCCATGCCGCCGCCACGAGTGCGGGGATTGTCCTGCGCGAAGGCGTCTATGCGATGGTCGGTGGCCCAACCTACGAGACACCCGCGGAGCAGCGTTTTCTCCGTGCCATTGGGGCGGATGCCGTCGGAATGTCCACCGCGCCGGAGGCATTGGTTGCGCGCCAATGCGGCATGGATGTCCTCGCTTTCTCATCCATCACGAATATTGCTGGCGCGGCATCGCTCACCCACACGGAGGTGTTACACGAAGGGGCGCGCGTCGCGAAGCGGCTCGCGACATTGCTCGCACGGCTCATACCCGAGTTAGACGCACACATGATGTCGAACTGACGGCGCGCAAGTTGCGATAGGGCAGGAAGAAAAAGGAGGCAACCGATGGCAGTGACAACACAGGACCAGGAAACGAAGGGACAGAAGCTCGCGCGGTTCGGTGCGGGTGGCGCGCTCTCGGCAGGCGCCGTGGCGCTCATCATGTACATGCGCAGCGAGCAAGGGCGGACGAAATTGGCAGCGATGTTCGGCTCTCAGTTCGCGAACATTGATGAGCAACTCCAGAATGCCGTCCGAGAGAATCTGCCGCTGATCGAGGAATCTATTGACCGCCTGATCGAAATGCTGCAACAGGGTGTCAGCAGCCTCAGCGATGAGATCAATCGCCTCGGGGACGAGGCGAAGTCTCGCATCAACCAGTATGTCAATGTCCTGGAAGAACCGACGAAACCAGCCGTTGAGTCGAAAAGCGGCGGGACGTCGGTGTAAATCACCAGCACCTTGAGCCATTCCTCGTCGCGCAGTAGACTGGCGGGATGATCGGGATCGGGATCGGGATCGAGATCGAGATCGAGCAGAAGTTCACCGATGACCGTCTCGCCGCGCTATATGACGCCTTCTACCTGCCATGGGTGATGCCCGCACGGGCCGTGCTCGACGCGGCGGCGCTGTCTGCATTTCTGTCGAGCGCGGGCCTGATGATCGAGGAGCAGTTCGGGGACTGGGCCGGGCACCCGCTGACCGAGACCAGCTCAGCCAAGAGTTGGTTGACCAATTGTGATTGCGTCGGTGGCGGAATGCAGCTACGTAGTTGCTTCGCCGTCACCCTTTCGGCCAATGTAGAGCAGATGTCGCGAGGCCCCCACCGTCGTCTCGTCGGCGCTCACTTCGAGCAGCAGGTCGAGCCACAGATCGCGTCGGGGCGACTGGAGCGTGTTGTAGCTCTCATCGTCGGCTGAGATCGCCGGCTCGACGCCGGCGAGCGCGACAGTCTGGATTCCGAGCGCCTCGTGAAGCGGCCTGATCTCCGAGACGCGTGCAAAGTACCCCCGAAAGCCGCCTCTGGGCAGATCGTCCGGGCGCCTCCCTCTGTCAAGCAGGGAGCGCACTTCCTCTCCACGCTCGATCCACTCAGGCGTTCTCCTCATCAAGTCGCCGAGGATGCCCAATCGGCTCAGGAGTGTGGAAAACAGCAGCCCCCCACTACGGAGACGATCTGCCGCCTGGCGTACCGCTTCCCGCCGGTCCTCCGCGAAAACCAGATGGTACAGCGGTCCCATGAGCAGCACCGCGTCGAATGTCGTGGTCGGCACCGCATGGAGGTCTCGTGCGTCAGCCACGACAAACTGCACCTGTCCATGCAGTCGCTCCGCAGCGAGCCGCTGCTGGCATCGTTCAAGGAGGGCCGCCGATAGATCGACCGCCGTGACGGAATAGCCGCGTCTACACAGAGCGAGCGTGTACCTTCCCGTCCCGGCTCCGATCTCGAGTATGGAACCTGCGGGCGGCAGGTACCGCGTCAGGTAGCGCCAGGTGAGGTCGTACTCGAGCTGATGCCGCTCCAGCCGCGCGTCCTCGTCCTCCACGCCGCGGTCGTACGAGGCTGCGATGTCGCTGATGTCGTCTCTCACGCTAATCACTCCATGATCTACGGCACGATGACGCGCGTCCCCTCGCTGACGCCGCTCGCGATGACGATCACGCCATTGGCGCGAATGCCGGTTCGCACCTCGACGCGCTCGCGCGATCCGTCGTTGTGGAGGACGGTCAGAAAAGTCTTCGCGCCGATCGTCTCCACCGCGAGGTCCGGCACGACGAGCACATTCTGCTCGGTTCGCGTCGCGACGGTCACGTCCGCGCCCATGCCCGGCCGCAAGTCGAGACTGGGCGGGCGGGCGAAAGTCACGCTCCCTTCGTAGACTGTTCGCCCGCCCCGGTTCGTCGCGAGCGGAGCGACGGAGACAAGCGTGCCGGTGATCTCCATACCCGGGAAGGCATCGAAGATGATCGTCGCCGTGCGATTGTCGCCGATGCGCGGCACATCGAGTTCGTCCAGATCAACGGTCAGGATGAGGTCGCGGAGATTCGCTACTTGTGCGACTTCCTGACCCTGGTTGTAACTACCCTTCTCGACGACCGAGACGGAAAGAATCGTCCCATCTACCGGCGCGAGAACGAGTGTGCGGCGAAGCGCGTCGCGCGCTGTGTCGAGCCGGCGTTGTGCGTCCTGTATCGCCGCCTCGGCATTGACAATCGCCGACCGGCCACCCGGATCACCGGCGCCATGCGCTCGCGCGCTCGTGAGGCCGTACTGCGCCGCGTCGAGCGCGTCTGATGCAGCCTGGAGATCCTGGCGTTGGCGCGCGTCGTCTAGCGCCACAATCAGGTCGCCCGCCCGCACGGCATCACCAACCCGAACGGCGACGACGCGGATTGTACCTGATTGTGTGAGAGGGATGGGCAGTTTGCTTGCGACGTCCACTTTGCCAGTCGCCCGCACCGTCGCACTCAGTTCGGCGCGTCGTTCTACGGTCACCGTATGGACATTACCCCGTTGTGTGCGGAAGAAACCCGCCCACACTGTCGCACCACCAACAGCCACCAGCAGCAACAGACTGAATGCTGCAACCACCGTCCGTCTACTCATACCGTACTGCCTCGATCGGGCGGAGCCGCGCCGCAAGGATGCCGGGAGCGACGCTGGAACCCGCCGCGACGACGAGCGTCAACGCGCCGGTAACCAGCAGCACGAGCGGTGACACGGTGAATTGCATGCGGAAGAGTTCCGACCCGGCGAGCGCGACCAGATAGCGCGCGAGCGCGTAGCCGCCCGCAAGCCCGATCCCATAGCCAAGTCCACCGAGCACAATCCCCTCGCTGACGAGCAGACGGATAAGCGCACCGCCGCCCGCGCCAATCGAGCGCAAGATGCCTAACTCGCGCCGCCTCTCGGTGATATTGAGGACGAGCGTATTCATGAGGCCAACCACACCAATGACCGCGACGACAATCACCATCGCATCGAGCAGCACGGTGAGGATGCGGATGGTATTCTGCGTATTCGAACGATCCTCGTATGTGGCGAGAGACTGCGGTTCGAAGGTGCGGAACTGCGCTTCGACCCGCCGGAGCGCCGCGTTCACACCGCTCGGCGATGAGTCCGTGAAGCGCACCGCGAAGAAGTCCGCGACATCGGCACGGCCGATGAGCGTGTTCGCGTTCTCCGGCGTCATGAAGACCTTGCCGGTCGCGCGGCTGCCAAGATAGGTACTCTCGTCATCCACAATGCCGACGATGCCGTAGGTCTGCTGCCGTTTGCGGACGACGACGGTCAGCGCGTCGCCCGCGTGCAAACCGAGACCGCGCGCGAGGTTCGCGGTCACCACGACCCCGGCCGGATCATGGGCGGAAACCCATCGTCCCTCGATGATTGGATGGAGATAGAGGGTCGTATCAGCCGGGATCCCCCAAAGATCGGTCAAGGTTTGCTGCACGTATGCGTCATCGCGCACCCACCCTTCCAATGCGACGATATCGCGATCCCGGCGGAGTTCGCCCGTGAAATCGGTGGTCATCTGCCGGTTGAAACTCAACCACGCATCCGCCGCATAGGTGGCATAGAGCGTATCAACCGTACGCGTAACCGACGCATTCAACGCCTGCGTACCGATAAACGCCGCCGCGCCGACCCCGACAACGAGTATCGTCACGACCGAGCGAACGCGCCGCCGCCAGGTATTTCGTACCGCCATCGTGACCATCGTGCTCGTCCCCCGCAAGCGGGCGAGCAACTGCTGCACGAATCCGACGCCATAGTCCGCCCGGACGCCATAGTTTCGCAGCAGTTCGAGTGCGGAGACCCGCGTGCCCTGCCATGCCGGGAAGATTGCCGCGGCGATACCGACGCCCAGCCCCACCAGTAATCCCAGCAGCACCTCACGCGGCGCGAGTGTGAACGACGGTAGCGCGAGGCCGATCAGCCCGCCGAGAAACGAAGCCAGCGCGCCGCCACCGACCACGCCAACGGCAATGCCGACGAGACTGCCGACAAAGCCGACGACGATTGCCGGGAACAGATACGTACGAAGGACTTGCCAGCGACTGGCGCCGAGCGCGCGTAGGATACCGACCTGCCGCAACTCCTCCGACATCACTGCGGCCATTGTGTTCCAGACGAGGAAGCCGCTGAGCACGACGCCGATCACGGAGAAGACCGACATCAACAACAGGAGCGCGCCAAGTTCCTTCGTCCCCACCGCCTCCTGTGGATCGCGAATCACACCCTGACCATGCACGATGCCGCGCTTATCGAGGACGCGGATGATCGCCTGCCGCGTCTCCGTTGCCCGCCGTAGTTCACCGAGGCGTACGAGCAGTTGATTGTCGCCCAGGTCCTGACGCCACGCCTGTACGTCCGTCGCGGGTGCGTAGCCCGTCGCACGGTTCTGAATCGAAGCGTCTGGCTCTCCTGGTGTGCGGGTAAAGCCGCTAATTCGCGCGTAGACGGGCGCTGCCGCGACGCTCTCCCGGAGCGCGATCGTGTCGCCAATCTCCACTGCTTGCAGCCGCCGCGACGAATAATCGAGCACCGCCTCACCCTTGCCCGGCCAGTGACCGGATAACAGGGTCGGACGATTGATCTGGATATTGCGGAAATCATGCACACCATAGATGAGAACATCCCGGTACGGGCCACCATTCGACCACTGGAGATAATCACCGACACGCGATTCGACGGTTTTGACGTTGTCGCCCTCCAGAATGACATTGGCAAGCCCGGAGGGAAAGTTGCGCACGCCGATGAAGAGGTCGGCCTGCGAGGCGGAGACGTATGCCGCGCGCTGCGCCTCGGCGAGGTTGCGGGCGGTATAGGCGATCGCAACAACACCTGCCACACCGATCACGATGCCCAGCAGCAAAAGCGCCGACCGGACGCGGCGAGCGCCGAAATCGCGGATTGTCTTGGTGACCAGTACCGTCATGCGCGTGATACACCGATCCGTCGCGCCGCGCCCACCCGCTACACCGACTGTGACTCCGCCGCGAGCGTGGCTCCCGTGAGAACTGGCGCGACAGCGGAAGTCCTAGTGTCCTGCATGATGACGCCATCCGCAAGCCCGATCGTCCGCGGCGCGCGGGAGGCCAGGCGCGCGTCATGCGTGACCATGAGGAGCGTGCGCTCGCCGTCGGCAAGATCCGCAAGCAATTCGATAATCCGCTCGCCTGTCGCGGAGTCGAGATTGCCGGTCGGCTCGTCCGCGAGCAGGATCGCCGGGTCATTGGCGATCGCGCGCGCGATCGCGACCCGCTGCTGCTCCCCACCCGACATCTGCGACGGCAGGTTGACCGCAAGATCGGCCACGCCAACCCGCTCCAGGAGCGTCATCGCCCGCCGCCGCCGCTCGCCACGCCAGCGGCCGCGCAGTTCCATCGGCAGGATAACGTTTTCGACCGCCGTCAGCGTCGGCATGAGCTGAAAAAATTGAAAGACGATGCCGACCTGTCGCCCGCGCCAGCGCGCCAGTCGCTCCTCAGAGAGACGGGTCAACTCCTGGCCATTGACCCATACTTCGCCCGCGCTTGCCCGGTCTATGCCGGCGAGGAGATTCATCAGCGTGCTCTTGCCACTGCCGGATGGGCCGACAATTGCTACCCACTCACCGCGCGTGACCGCAAAAGTCGCTTCCTGGAGCGCCGTCACAACCCCGCGACCCGTCGTGTACTGACGCGTCACACGCTCGAAACGGATGATCGGCATTGAGATCGGGGTCGGAACCGGGGGCGGTTCGGTCGTCAGATTATTGTCGGTCACGGCCAACATGAACAGACAAGGTACGGAACCACATCACGACAAGGGTGATGAACATAAGCGCGCCGACCAGCGTCAGGCCGGCATGCGTGTGATCGTACGGTATGCTGTTCATCCATACTTGAACATCATGCCACACTTCCGGCACCATCAGTTGCCGCTGGCGCCCCGAATCTGGCCGCGAATTACCCGCGATAGCCACAACGAACGTCAGACAGAGCATCAGGAACGCGAGCGAGACACCCAATGCGCCGACGACAAAGGCGACGAGATGCGGCACCTGCTTACTTTGCTGCTCGTGCCGATAGACCCACGGCGGCGGGAGCGGGCGGACATTGGCGAGCACACGTTCGGTGAGGTCCGGTGCGGTGCGGCGCCGCTGCTGGGCGGCGGCATGGATCGGCCATGCATGCATCGCTTCCGCGAAACGGCGGCACTCCGTACATTCCGCGACATGCGTCTCGACCGCGCGCTGGCTTTCGGGATCGAGCAGATGATCGTGGGCGTGGAGAAGGAGTTTACGAGTGTGCTTGCAATGCATCAGCAAGCCTCCCGTCGCCGTTCACGAGCGCCGCCAGCGCGTTCCGCGCGCGGTGCAAGCGCGCCTTGATCGTGCTGACGGGCAGATCAACAACCTGCGCGATCTCCTCATAGCCGAGATCATGCCAGTACCGTAGCAGGAGGACGAGCCGGTAATGCTCCGGCAGTCTCGCGAGCAGATTGCGCACCGTATCCTGCTGCTCCTGCACCAACGCCGCCGCCTCCGGCCCGCGCGAACGCGCGCGCATCCAGTTCGAGATATTCTCCAATGGCACGAGCCAGGGTCGCTTCCGGCGCAGCAAATCAATACAGTAGTGGCTCGCAATCGAAAGCACCCATGTGGAGAAGCGGTGGTTGGCATCGTACGTGGCAAGGCGCCGGTAAATGCGCAGGAAGACCTCCTGCGCGGCGTCTTCCGCCTCGCCCGCGTCGTTGAGCATCCGGTAGGCGAGGTTATACACCGCCGTCTGATAGCGCGTGACGAGTTCCGCGAATGCCCGCTCGTCGCCCGCGATTGCTCGCTCGATCAGGACGAGTTCATCGGCATCCTGGATGGCCGGGCTGTGATGATAGGTCGCGGCGCGGTGTTGGTCGTGGACAATGATTGCGACGATGTCGCTGTCATCGTCGGTGATCGGTGATTCCGTTGCCGTCATCGTTCGGTTCGCTTTCATAAAAACGATTCGCACACGCGTGCGGCTACTGAATAAGATACGAGAAACGGCGTGCCGTGTTCCACGAATTCAACACCGCAACATGACAAAAGCGGACGAGGTTTCGCGCATCCCGTCCGCCTCAACTGTCACTGGTCGGGGCGAGAGGATTTGAACCTCCGACCCCCTGCTCCCAAAGCAGGTGCGCTACCGGGCTGCGCCACACCCCGAATTGCTACCAGCATAGCCTACCTCGCCCTAACGGTCAACAATCGCGCGTTCTGTGATACGCTAACGCCCTGTACTGCCGCATGCCAGCGGGGAGGGATTTGGGGAATGTTCATGCACGCGGGAAAGCCGATGCGCGGCCTGTCACAGCCCGCACGTGACGCCGTCGCGGGGCTATCGCAATTGCGGGTCTCCCGCCATCCTGTTGTCGCACACAAACTGACGATCCTGCGGGATATGACGACAGACAGCGCTACCTTCCGGCACGCGATGACCGATCTGACCGTCTGCCTCACCTACGAAGCGCTGGCGGAGATGCGCCCCACACCCACGCGCGTCCAAACGCCATTGGAGGAGACCGACGGCACGACACTCAGCGAGCGGTTCGCGATCGTGCCGGTCTTGCGTGCCGGCCTCGGGATGGTAGATGGGTTCCTGGCGCTCTTTCCATCGCTTCAGGTCTGGCACATCGGCCTGTACCGCGACGAGGCATCTCTCCAGCCCGTCACCTATTACAACCGGCTGCCGGGCCTCGCGACGGTGGATACCTGCTTCGTTCTCGATCCGATGCTGGCGACGGGCGGCAGCGCGGTGAAGACCATCGCAATTCTCAAGGAGTGGGGCGCGCGCAATATCTCGTACGTCGGCATCATCGCCGCGCCGTATGGCGTCCAGCGGCTCGTAGATGTGCATCCGGACGTCTCCATCCATGTCGCCGCGCTCGACCGCGCGCTCAATGAGGATGGGTACATCGTGCCCGGCCTCGGCGACGCCGGCGACCGGCTCTACAGGACAGGCGGCGAGTCGCCGCCATCAACCGACCAGGCCATGTGATATGCGGCGGCGCATACGCTCCGAAGAAAGGAACAGCGATGACTAGTTTGCTCGAACGCCCTCTCGCTCGACGACCCGGCACCTGGGATGCGCCCTTTAGCGCGAACATGATCGCAGAGACCCGCATCATCGGCTCACCGCTCGCCTCACCGGACGGGCAGTTCGTCGCGTACATCCAGGATTACAACCAGCGTGCGGACCTCTTGGTCGTGCCAAGCAGCGGCGGTATTCCCGTGCTCGTCACCGCTGATGCGCCCTGCACCCCGGCCTTTACCGGCGGCGTCGGCGCGGGGTACGTGTGGACTCCTGACAGCACGGCACTCGTCTATACCGCACCGGAGGATGGGAAACTCCGCCGCGTGTCACGCAGTGGCGGCCGCGCGGCGAAGATCACCGACGGCGAAGGTGGCAATGCGTCGCCGTGCATCGCGCCAGACGGATCGTTCGTCGCCTACCTCGTGGATCGGGGCGACGTGGACGAGCAAATGTTCATTGCGGTCCGCGATCTCGATGCCAAGACACCGACGACGCGACGGATCACACCGGAGGGTATCTTCGCGGCCAGCCCACAGGTTTCACCGGACGGCACGCGTGTTGCCTGTGTCATCGTGGATACCTTCGGCCGCTGGAGCCATGACTCGCAAATCGCGGTGATCGAGATCGCGACGGGGCGGATGACTGTCCTCACGCCGACCGATGATGTCGTCAATACCGCGCCGTACTGGTCGCCGGATGGTGCGACGATCGCGTTCATTTCTGATCGTTCCGGCTACGCGAATGTCTGGACAATCCCGGCGGACGGCGGCGAACCGCGACCGCTCGCTGCCGAGTCGTTCGAGCAGGCCGAACCGCGCTGGTCGCCCGATGGACGCCGCATCGCGTATACCCGCAATGAGCACGCGGACGTGCAGATCATGGTCACGACGGTCGAAGGCAAGGCTATCGAGCAAATCTCGACACGGCGCGGCGTCAATGGTGGCCTCTCGTGGTCGGCAGATGGCGAGCGGATCTATGCCCTGCACCAAAGCCCGGCGCGCGCGCCGAATGTCGTCGTGTATGGCGGTGGCATTCGTGAGACGATCTCGCTCACTGAAGGCGCACCGGGTGGCCTCGCGGACCCGGAGGAGTTCGTCTATCCGGAGCACGTTGCATGGCAGTCGAGCGACGGCACGGAAATCTATGGCCTGCTGCTTGAACCGAAGCGCATCGTACCAAATTCGCATCCCGCGCTGATCCACATCCACGGTGGCCCAACGGCCCAGACGATGATGCAATGGGACCCGATCTCGCAGTACTGGGTGTCGCGCGGTTGGGCGGTTCTGAAGCCCAATTTTCGCGGTAGCACCGGCTATGGCCGGAAGTACACGGACATGTTGCACGGGACATGGACGGATCTCGACCTGCAAGACAACGTGACGAGCGTCAACGTCCTCCGCACGCGGCATCTGGTGGATGAGCGACGCGTCGTCGCATGGGGCGGCAGTGGCGGTGGCCTCGCCACGTTCGCCTGCATGGCGATGGCGCCGGGCGCGTTTGCGGCCGGCGTAGCGTTGTTCGGTGTCAGTGATTACGTCAATTTCCGCCATCAGACCGACCGCCTTGCGCGCTATCTCTTCGATGCCGAACTCGGCCCAATCGAGGAACACTACGATCTCTGGGTGGAACGCTCGCCCGTCACGCACGCCGCCCATACCGAAGGGCCGCTCCTCGTCCTTCAGGGCGACGCGGACCGGCGTGTCCCGCCTGCGCAGTCCGAAGCGATGGTCGAAGCGCTCAAAAAGGCGGGAAAGACGGTCGAGTACCACGTCTATTCGGGCGAAGGGCACGGCTGGCGGCAGACCGCGACAATCCGCGACTACATCACGCGCATGGAGGCATTCCTCACGCGATACGTTCTCGACCGGTAAAGGGGGCGAGACGAATTGAACGAAATTCATGGCGGCACATTGCATATCCGGGGTGGCACGCTCGTCACCGAAACGGCGCTCGTTCGGGCCGATCTGCTCATACAGGGCGAGCAGATCGTCGGCATCGCACAGAGCGCTGTCGCTCGCGCGGCGGATCGCACGATTGACGCCACCGGGCTGCTTGTCCTCCCTGGCGGCGTGGACGCCCATGTCCACGCGCGTGACCCGGATGAACCGCTTATCGAGGGGTTTCATACAGCGACGATGGCTGCCGCCGCCGGAGGGATCACAACGATCATCGAAATGCCACAGGCCGCGCCACTCGCGGCGGACGGCGATTCCTTCCTCGTGCGCCGATCCGCCGCCGAACGGAACGCGGTGATTGATGTCGCGATGTACGGCGCGGTCGTCGGTGGCAAGACGACACCGGACGATCTTATCGCGATGCGCGAGGCGGGTGCGATCGCGTTCAAGGCATTCATGGTCGGTGGATCGGCAGGGATGGTGCCAGTCAGCGATGCCGACATCCTGCACACGCTCGAAGCGCTCCGCGATACCGGCATGATCTTCACGGTCCACGCGGAGAACGCCGATCTCGTCGCCGATGGTATCCGGCGCATGCGGGCGGCAGGACACGGTGATCCCCTCGCGCATGCGCGGTCACGCCCGGCGCCCTACGAGGCCGAGGCGGTGCAGCGCGCCATCTTCCTTGCGGAGGTGGCGGGCGGTCGTTTACACATCGCGCACGTCTCTTGCCAACTGGCACTCGAATTCATCCAGGCCGCGAAGGCGCGCGGCGTGCATCTCACCGCCGAAACATGCCCACAGTATCTCGTCATGGATGTCTCGGATCTCGCGCGCAAGGGCGGCTTCGCCCGATGCGCCCCACCCCTGCGGACGCGCGGCGACGTGGAGGCGATGTGGCGGGGCCTTGCGGATCATTCGCTCGACTTCGTCTGCTCGGATCACTGCGGCTACACCATCGCGTCGAAAGAGGCCGGTTGGGTGAATATCTTCGACGCGCCGCAGGGCCTCTCCGTCATCCAGCATATGTTCCCCATTGTCTACGATGCGGCGATCAATGTGCGCGGCTGGTCGTGGCCCGACATCGTCCAGCGGACGGCAACGGCGCCGGCCCAATTATTCGGCCTTGCCCCCCGCAAAGGCTCGCTCGTCCTCGGCGCGGACGCGGACATCGTGCTCTACGACCCAAATGCGGAAGGGACGGTGACGCGGGACGGCCTGCTGACGCGCCAGAAGTGGTCCGCGTTTGAGGGACGGTCGTATCGCGGGCGCGTCGTCCGCACGATCGTCCGTGGCCGGGATGTGTACGTGGACGGTGAGATCGTCGCGGACGCGGGCGACGGACGCTTCCTCACCCCCGCATATGCGCGCGATGCGAACGTTCTCGTATGAACCAACCGGCACCGTCAGTCTTCACACTGCGCGGTGGAACGATCATGGATGGAACCGGCGCGCCGGGATTCCGCGCCGACCTGCGCATCGAAGGAGATCGGGTCAGCGCCATCGAGCCAACGCTTCCCTCGCAAGGCGCCATCGTTGATGCGGACGGTCTCGTGATCGCGCCGGGTTTCATTGACATGCACTCACACTGCGATCTGATGGCACTCTTCGCGCCCGCCGTCAGCCCGAAAATCCGCCAGGGCATCACGACGGAGTTGATCGGTCAGGATGGTCTCGGCGAAGCGCCGATACGGCCGACTGGCATCGCACACTGGCGCACGCATCTCTCCGGCCTCAATGGCGATCCCTCACCCGATTGGCAGTGGGAATCCTTCGCTGATTACTTCCCACAGTGTGCCGGTGCGGCGACGAATATCGCCGCGCTCGTCGGGCACGGCACGATCCGCAACTACGTGATGGGTATGGAAAATCGCCCGCCAACACCGGACGAACTCGGCGCGATGCGGGGCATTCTCGATGCCAGTATCCGCGCTGGAGCGTGCGGCCTCTCGACCGGCCTGATCTATACGCCGTGCGTGTACGCGGAGACCGAAGAATTGATCAGTCTCGCGGCGGTCGTCGCGCGGCATGCGTCATTCATGGTCTTCCACATGCGCTACGAAGGAAAAGCGATCGAAACGGGGATGGGCGAAGTCTTCGCGATCGGGCGGCGCTCCGGAGGACACATGCATATTTCTCACTTCAAAGCGCGGGGTCGCTGGGTCTGGGGCAGGGCGGCACGGCTCCGCGAACTCGTTGACGACGCCCGTGCCTCCGGCTTGACCGTGACGGCCGATCAGTACCCCTACACGGCGGGGAGCACGATGCTCGGCGCGCTCCTCCCGCCGTGGATACACGCGCTCGGCATAGATGGCATGACCGAATTGCTCCGCACCGCATCACGCCGGGTAGAAATCAAGGCGCAAATTGAACAGGGTCGTGATGATTGGGAGAGTACTGTCGTCGCGGGGAGTTACGACGTCATCTTCATCGCCAGTGTCAAGAATCCGGCGCACGAACCGATCGTTGGGAAGACGCTGGCGCAGATCGCCCGGCTTTGGGAGATGGAACCATACGATGTCGTCGTCAAACTGCTCATCGAGAACGAATATGCGGTCGGCATGGTGCATCATCTGATGGACGAAGAAGACGTCAAGACCCTGATGACTGCACCATGGCTTGCACCCGGCACGGATGGGCTGATGGGCGGCAAGCCGCATCCACGCACGTACGGCACGTATCCGCGCATTCTCGGTCATTATGTCCGTGACCTCGGCTTGATGCCGCTGGAGGAGGCGATCCGCAAGAGCACCTCGCTCCCCGCCGGGATCGTCGGCCTCAAAGATCGCGGCGTGATCCGTCCCGGTGCGTACGCGGACCTCGTACTGTTCGAGCCGGATCGGATTGCCGAAACGGCGACATATGACGACCCGCGCCAGTTTCCGCTTGGCATCCCCTACGTCTTCGTCAATGGGCAACCCGCCGTCTGGCAGGATCAACAGACGGATGTGCGAGCCGGACGCATCCTACGGCGCGAAATCGCTTCCCCCGTTTCACCACCGATCCGTGCTACGACTGGGATATGACGAAGGCGCGACGGACAACCGCTTCAGCGAGTACGCGTGTCGGGTCAATCACCGGAACGGATGCATCACCGTCCCGGAAGACGAGCGGCAGTTCCGTACAGCCAGCGATCAGCGCTTCGGCGCCCTGTTCGATCAAGTATGAAGCGGCTTCCGCGAGCAGTTCGGTTATCTCCCGCCCCGTCTGCCCTGCCTTCACTCGATGGATCGCGGTCATCACGATCCGCTCTTGAAGATCGTCACTCGGCGCCACGACTTCGATGTGGTGTTTGACGAACCACTGCTGATACAGGCCGCTCGCGATGGTGCCGGTTGTCGCGAGCAGGCCGACACGTACCACGGACGGATGCGCCAGTTCGACCGCCGAGGCGGTCTCGTCCATCATATGCACCAATGGGACGGCGATTGCTCTTTCGATCGCCGGAAAGAATGCGTGCGCGGTGTTGCACGGCACGGCGATCAATGACGCGCCCATCGTGACTAACTGCGTGGCGCCGCGTAGGAGCCAGGGGGTCGGATCTTCGCCGCCGTGCAGCAATGCGGTCGAGCGATCGGGGACCGTCGGGTCAGCCCAGATGACGATATGAAGATGATCCTGATCGCGCGTCGCGGGCGTTGCCGCGATGATCTTCGTGTACAAGTCGGCAGTCGCGGCGGGGCCCATGCCACCGAGGATGCCAACAATTGGGTGTTGCATGTCCGCTCCTTTCACACGTTCATCGCGATCAGTATACGGCGGCCGTGCCGTGGTATCCTTCTCGCGATGATAGGAGAACGATGACGGACATGCACGCACCGACAACAACTCAGCCGCCCACAGTTACAGACGACGACTTGAATCGCTTTCTCTATGGCGCGGACCCAACCGAGCGCATCGTCTCCGTCGAGCGCAGCGGGCCCGATCGCGTGCGCGTTTACCGACGCGTTGAGGGCCGCGTCGTCGAGGAACGTGCCTCGTTCCGGCCGTGGCTCCTGATGACACATGAATCCGCCTGGTCCGACATCGCGAGCGGTATCCGCGCCACGCGGTTGGCAGGCGATGCTGAGTATTGCTGGTTCGTCGAATGCCGGAACTGGAACGTTTTTCAAGACGTACGCGGCCGCCTGCGGGATGCCGGCGATGATCCGCTCCTCTTCAACTCGCCCATTCAGCAATATTTGATCAGTTCGGGCCGAACGTTGTTCAAGGGAATGGTCTACGAAGATCTGCTCCGCATGCAACTGGACATCGAGGCAACGTCGCTTGATCCGCTCGCACCCCATGCCCGCATCTTTCTCGTCAGCATCCGCACGAGCGCGGGCGAGGAGAGGCTGTTCGGCGCTGCAGGCGAGGATGAGGCAACGATTTTCGAGGATGTCACCGCCTTCATTCGTGAGAGTGACCCCGATGTAATCGAGGGTCATAATATCTTTAATTACGACTTGCCGTACTTCCTCGCGCGGGCGACTGCCTGCGGAATGACGCTCGCATGGGGGCGAGACGGTTCGCCGATCCGGCCCGGCAACAATGCGCGGACACAGTTTAAGGTGGGCGCACGTTCGATCCCGTATCAGCAGCATTTCGTCTATGGTCGCCATATCATTGACACGTACCAGCAGATTCAGCGGTACGACGTGGCGGGGATGTTTTCCAGTTACGGCCTTAAGAATGTCGTCGAAGCGCTCGGCTACACCCGCGATGACCGCGAATTTATCCCCGGTGCGGAGGTCGCCCGCGTCTGGGAGGAGGACCGCACGCGCGTCGTCCGGTACGCGCTCGATGACGTGCGCGATGTGGCAATTCTCAGCGATCTCTGCGTGCCGACGGAGTTCTATCAATCGCAGATCGTCCCGGACGCTTTGCAAGACATCGCGACTGGCGGGCCGGGAGAGAAGATCAACGACTTGATGGTCCGCATTTACCTCGGCGAGCGTCAGTCCATCCCAAAGCCGGAGCGGTCACGCGAGTATCCGGGGGGCTATGCGGACGTGCTGCGGGCCGGCGTCTTCAAGCCGGTCGTGAAGTGTGATGTGGCGAGTATGTACCCAAGCATCATGCTGACGTGGCGGATTGGATCGCGGCGCGACCCGCTCGGCGTTACCCTGCCGCTCCTAAGGACGCTCACGGAGCGACGCCTGCACGCGAAGGCCGAGGCCCGCCGCGCAACGGGGCGCGAGCGCGGCTACTGGCAGGGCATTCAGGGCAGTTTCAAGGTACTCATCAACTCGTTTTACGGTAATCTCGGCTACTCGCGCGCCTTCTTCAACGATTTCGGCGCCGCCGAGGAGGTGACGCTCCGTGGTCAGGAGATCATCAAGGCGGTCGTGCGGGAACTCGAAGCGAATGGCGCGACGCCGATCGAAGTAGATACTGATGGCGTCTATTTCGTGCCTCCCCCCTCCGTACCTGCCGATGAAGCGGCCGAAGAAGTCTTTTTGGAACGTATCGCCAGGGCCCTCCCAGCGGGCATCGAACTCGCCTACGATGGCTCATACGCCGGCATGGTCTCACTGAAGATGAAGAACTATGCGCTCGTCGAGCGCGACGGCAGGACAATTCTCAAGGGAAGCAGTCTCCGCAGCCGCCGGGAGGAGCCACTCCTGCGCGAATTCTTGCAGGAAGCGGTCACGCTCTTCGTGGCGGGCTCCAAAGAAGACGTTCGCGAATTGTATTTCCGATTCGCGGGCCGCATCCAACGCAAAGAGTATGAGCCGCGTGAGGTCTGCCGGTGGGAAACAGTGACGGAAAAGACCTTTTCGAGCGACAGCAACCGGCGGTTCGCCGAGGCGGCGCGCGGTGTCGCGGTCGGGGAGCGGCTGGAAGTGTATCAGCGCACTGACGGAACGCTCGGCCGTCTCGAAAACTACGCCGGTGACGAAGATGCGAACTATCTGCTGCGCCGTCTCCGCGATATGGCCGACCGATTTTCCGATCTCTTCGAAGATGCGCGCGCGCACGATTACCACTTCCCGTTGTTAAGTGCGACGAGCGATCTCGCCAGCGCCCGCGACGCGCGGCCCGTCAAACAACTCGGGCTCTTTTGACCCACACAAAAACGCTGCTGGATTGGCAGCGTTTTCATGATCTTTCGAGAGTGCTGGTAGCGGGGGTGGGATTCGAACCCACGACCTTTGGGTTATGAGCCCAACGAGCTGCCGCTGCTCCACCCCGCGACAAGAAGAGAGGAACGGAGG
>Ga0207416_1001887_pt1 | contig 25049 bp, 18 predicted proteins | sample PaiPotPPM11metaG_FD_184107 | JGI IMG/M metagenome (GOLD analysis project Ga0207416, IMG submission 184107) | Iron sulfur acid spring bacterial and archeal communities from Banff, Canada, to study Microbial Dark Matter (Phase II) - Paint Pots PPM... ... | reverse complement strand
CACTCGCATAACCCTCCCAGGCCCCGCCCGGCCGCAGGACCCGGAACCTGCGCATACGCGAGGTTTCCCAGGCTGCAGCGCTCAAGCAAGATCTTCAGCGGACTTCTAGACGGATGCCCGGATCGTTCCACGCCGCCCGGGGCCGGGGCATTCGCAGTATGCTACCCGGTGCGCTACTTCTGGTGGCGGCGCCGATGCCGTACCCTTAGCGAAGCGCTTCGACCAGCGTGGGCAACAGCGCGGGCAACAGCGCGGGAGAACCGTGCGGGGAACTCCGGGAGGTATGGGGATGGCGACGCTTGCCGACGTGGCCCGGCACGCTGGGGTCGCGGCCAGCACCGTGTCCTATGTGCTCAGCGGCAAGCGGCCGGTGTCCGAGGAGACCAGGGAGCGGGTAGCGCACAGCATCAAGCTGCTCGGCTACCAGCCGCACGCCGGCGCGCGGGCGCTCGCGAGCGCCCGGTCGAACGTGCTCGCGCTCGTGGTCCCGCTGAACCGGGACCTGTACGTGCCGGTCATGATGGACATCGCCATCGCGGTGACCACGATGGCCAGGCGGTTCGGCTACGACGTGCTGCTGCTGACCAACGACGAGGGTCCCGAGGGGATCAGGCGGGTCGCGACGAGCGCGCGGGCGGACGCCGTCATCCTCACCGACGTCGGCATGGAAGACGAGCGCATCGCGATGGTCAGGCAGACGGGCGTGGACGCGGTCCTGATCGGCGTGCCCGCCGACCCGGCCGGCCTTGACTGCGTCGACCTCGACTTCGCGCGGGCGGGGCGGCTGTGCGTCGAGCACCTGGCCGGGCTCGGGCACCGCGAGGTGGCGTTCATCGGCGAGGCGGAGGGCATCTACCAGCGGCATGTCGGCTTCGCGGAGCGGACGCTGGGCGGTATCCGCGCGGCCGCCGCCGATGCGGGGATGAACCTGGTGCACCGGCCCTGCGGCGGCAGCTACGAGGCGGCCGCCGGCGTGCTCGCCAGGATCCTCGAGGAGCGGCCGCGCACCACCGGCCTGATCGTGCAGAACGAGGCGGTCATCCCCCCGCTGCTCAGCCTGTTGCGCACCACCGGCAGGATCGTCCCTGAGGACGTGTCGATCGTCGCCGTGTGCCCCGACCAGATCGCGGAGCAGACCTCGCCCCGGCTCAGCTCCGTGAACCTCCCCGCCGCGGAGCTCGGCGCGCGCGCCGTCGAGCTGCTGATGAGCAGGCTGGCCGACGGCGGCGCCGGCGAGGTCGTGCTGATACCGCCGACCCTCACGGTCCGCGGCAGCACCGGACCCGCGTCCGGCGACGCCAGGGCCGGCAACCGCGGCTGACCAGCCACCCCGCCGCATAGCCGGCCGGGCGGTCAGGCAGGCGGCTTTCCCGGTATCGCCATCGATGCGATTCCGTAGCCTAATTTACTGGGTTAACACTCTTGCAACGTGCGTTCGGCTGGCTTAGTCTCCACGTCATAGCGAAGCGCTTCGACTGGCTGTCCCTCCACTTTCGAGAGGATTCCCATGCCGAGAAAATCAGCGGGTCTGCTCATCGCGGCCCTGGTAGCCCTGGCAGGCGGCCTCGCCGCCTGCGGCAGCAGCGGCGGCAGCGGCGGCACCGCGTCATCGTCGAACGTTCTCAAGGTCTGGTGGTACGAGGGCCCGGGAAGCGCTTATCAGGTCGCCTGGGACCAGGCCATCACCGACTTCAAGAAGCAGCACCCCGGCGTGACCGTGCAGTTCTCGCTGAAGAGCTTCAACCAGATGCAGCAGAACGCGTCGATGATCCTGAACTCCTCCGACGTCCCCGACGTCATGGAGTACAACAAGGGCGACGCGACCACCGGGCTGCTTTCCAAGCAGGGTCTGCTTACCGACCTCACGCCGGAGGCGGCCAAGTACGGCTGGGACAAGCTGCTCTCACCGAACCTGCAGGTGACCGCCCGGTACAACACCAAGGGCGTGATGGGATCCGGTGACTGGTACGGCGTCTCGGACTACGCCGAGTACCTGACGGTCTACTACAACAAGAGCCTGTTCGCGAAGTACGGCGTCCAGGTGCCCACCACGACGGCCCAGCTCACGGAGGTGATGGCCAAGTTCGCGAAGGCGGGGGTCACCCCGTTCGCGAATGCGGGCAACGACTACATGGCGATGCAGTACCTGTACGAGATGGAGCTGAGCCAGTCCACCCCCCAGAACGTGCAGAATTACGAGCGCTACACCGGCTCGGTGAACTTCCACGACGCCGCGTGGACCAACGCCGTGAACACGTTCCAGGACTGGGTCAAGAAGGGCTACATCGCCAAGGACTCGGTCGGGCTGACCGCCACCCAGGCGGGCAACGACTTCGAGACGGGCAAGAACCCGATGCTGATGTCGGGCAGCTGGTGGGCGGGCACGTTCGAGAGCGAGATCAAGAACTTCGGCTGGGGCACGTTCCTGTGGCCGGGCAACACGCTCAACGCGGGCTCGGGCGGCAACCTGTTCGTAGTGCCGAAGAACGCCGCGAACAAGCAGCTCGCCTACGAGTTCATCAACGACACGCTCCAGCCCGACGTGCAGAAGCTGCTCGCCAACAACGGCGCGGTGCCCGTTACCGCGAGCATCACGGGCGTGACCAACCCCCTCAACGTCCAGCTCATCCAGAACTTCCAGACCCTGGCCAACGACAACGGCCTGGCCTACTACCCCGACTGGCCGACCCCCAGCTTCTACAACACCCTGCTCGCGCAGACCCAGGACCTGATGAACGGTGCGAATGCCAGCGGGGTCCTGAGCACGCTGCAGACCGACTACGACCAGTACGTCTCCAGCCTTGGCTAACACTGTGACAGCAGTCGTGCAGCGACGTAAGTCTGGCCCGCGGGTCCGCAACACCGGGACCCGCGGCGCCGGCTCTGGTGCGGGGGCGCGTACCGCCCCCTACCTGCCGTACCTGCTGCCCGCGACGGTGCTGTTCACCGTCGTGATCGCGATACCGCTGGTGATGAACGTCTACACCAGCTTCACGAACTGGACCGGGGTCGGTCCCCGGCAGTGGGCCGGCCTGGCGAACTACCGGCAGCTCATCCACGACTCCGAGTTCTGGGCGTCGATGTGGCACAGCCTGGCGCTCGTCGCGGCGATGGCGGTCATCCCGACGGTCGTCGGGCTGCTCGTGGCCGCGGCCCTCTTCGACGTGATCGCCAAGCGGTTCAGCCCCCGGGTGGCCAGCGTGCTGCGCGCGTGCATCTACCTCCCCCAGGTGCTGCCGATCATCGTGGCCGCGATCGTGTGGGGCTGGATACTCGACCCGCAGTACGGCGCGCTGAACGTCGCGCTCCGCGACATCGGCCTCGGCTTCCTCGCGCACGACCTGCTCGGCGACCCGAACACCGCGCTGCTGACCGTGATGGCGGTGCTGGTCTGGTTCCAGCTCGGCTACCCGGTCGTGATCTTCATGGCGGCGCTGCAGCGGACCGACCCGGCGCTTGGCGAGGCGGCGGAGATCGACGGTGCCTCGTGGCGGCAGCGGCTGTGGCGGGTGACCGTGCCGCAGATCAGGCCGGAGATCTACGTGGTCCTGCTCACCTGCACCGTCGCCTCGCTGCGGGCGTTCGGCTGGATCTACGCGCTGACCAGCGGCGGGCCCGGCGTGGCAACCCAGGTGCCGTCGTACTACTCGTACCAGAGCTTCTTCACCAACCTCGACGTCGGTTACGGTTCCGCGATCGCGACCGTGATGACGCTGATCATCCTGGCGGTGTCCGTGGTATTCCTCTGGCTGCAGCGCAGGCACGCCGGATGAGCGCCCAACCCGCGGATCACCGGCTCCCACGCCACCGGCTCGCACGGAACCGGGGACCGGCCGCCTGGCTCACGCTGACCGCGATCGTGATCGTCGCCGTCGTCATCCTGATTCCGTTCGCGCTGATCGCGCTCAACGCGTTCAAGCCGCCGGCGGAGTACTCCGCGCACGGGCCGCTGAGCTTCCCGGACGGCTTCTCCACCGGGGGGATCCAGACCTTCTGGGACACCACCGACTTCGGCCGGGCGCTGTGGAACAGCATCATGATCAGCGGCTCCGTCTGCGTCCTCGCGGTGCTGCTCTCGATACTGAACGCCTACGCACTCGGGATCGGGCGGGTGAAGGGCAGGACCTGGATACTCGGCGCGTTCCTCATCGCGAACTTCCTGCCGCAGGAAGGCCTCGTCTACCCGCTGTACGACCTGGCGAAGCAGTTCGGGCTCTACGACACCCAGCTCTCCGTCATCATCATCTTCACCGTGATCCAGGCGGCGTTCGGCACCTACCTGCTGTCCTCGGTGCTGAGCAGCTTCCCCACCGAACTGCTCGAGGCGGCGCGCATGGACGGGGCGGGACGCGGCCGCATCCTGTGGCGGGTGGTCGTGCCCGTGAGCCGGCCCACCATCGGCGTCCTGCTCGTGTTCTTCTTCATCTGGACGTGGAACGAGTTCTTCCTGCCGCTGGTTTTCCTCATCTCGAACCAGAACCAGACCGTGCCGGTCGCACTCGGCACGCTGCAGGGCCAGCACATCATGAACCCGCTGACGACCAGCGGGGCGGCGCTGCTCGGGGTGTTCCCCACCATCATCTTCTTCCTTATCTTCCAGCGGACGCTGACCCGCGGCGTGACCGTCGGCGCGATCAGGTAACCAGGACAGGGAAAGGCAGACCCCTCGCATGAAGTTCACCGATGGCCGCTGGATGCTGCGTCCCGGCGTTGAGGCGTTCCACCCGGTCGAGGTGCTCGACGCCGAGACCGGCCCGGGCACGCTCGTCGTCCGTGCCGCGGTCAGCCGGATCAGGCACCGCGGTGACCTGCTCAAGGGGCCGATGATCACGCTCACGCTCAGCGCACCCGCCCCGGACGTGATCGCGGTGCGCATCACCCACTTCACCGGGCAGGTGCACCGTCCGCCCGCGTTCGCGCTCGAGGAGCCGGTGGTCGAGGAGCCAGTGCTCGGCGAAACAGTATTCGCCGACGACGCGGCGACGGCCGCGCGGTCGTTCCGCGACGGCGAGTGGGCCGTGCTCACCTCGGGCGAGCTGTCGGCCCGGGTGCGCACCGGCGGGGACTGGCGGCTGGAGTTCCTGGCGGGCGGAAGGCTGCTCACCGCGAGCGAGGCGGGCGCCACGGCACTCATCAACACGGGGATCGTGACCACCGCCGCCGGCGCGGGCAATCCCGGCCATTACCTGCGCGAGCAGCTCAGCCTCGCTCCCGACACCGCGGTGTACGGGCTCGGCGAGCGGTTCGGGCCGCTGGTCAAGAACGGCCAGACCGTCGACATCTGGAACGCCGACGGCGGGACCGGCAGCGAGCAGGCGTACAAGAACGTCCCGTTCTGCCTGACCAGCTCCGGCTACGGCGTGTTCGTCAACGACCCCGGCCGGGTGTCGTTCGAGGTCGGCTCGGAGTCGGTCTCCCGGCTCCAGTTCAGCGTCCCTGGGCAGTCGCTCGAGTACCTGGTCATCTACGGTCCCGAGCCGAAGGACATCCTGCGCAACTACACGGCGCTGACCGGGCGGCCGCCCGCGGTTCCCGCCTGGTCCTTCGGCCTGTGGCTGTCCACGTCCTTCACCACGTCCTACGACGAGGCCACGGTCACCGGCTTCATCGAGGGCATGGCCGAACGCGGGCTGCCGCTCTCCGTCTTCCACTTCGACACGTTCTGGATGCGCGAGTTCCACTGGTGCGACCTCGAGTGGGACCCGCGGACCTTCCCCGACCCGGCGGGCATGCTCGCCCGGCTCAAGGCGCGCGGCCTGCGGATCTGCGTCTGGATCAACCCGTACATCGCACAGCAGTCGGCGCTGTTCGACGAGGGCAAGGCGCAGGGCTACCTGCTGCGGCGGCGCTCTGGCGACGTATGGCAGACCGACCAGTGGCAGCCGGGGATGGCCGTGGTCGACTTCACCAACCCGGCCGCGCGCGACTGGTACGCGGCCAAGCTCGACGCGCTGCTCGCGATGGGCGTCGACTGCTTCAAGTCGGACTTCGGCGAGCGCATCCCGGTCGACGACGTCGAGTACTTCGACGGCTCCGATCCCGAACGGATGCATAACTACTACACCTACCTGTACAACCAAACCGTCTTCGAACTGCTGCGCAAGCGCCGCGGTGACGGTGAGGCCGTGCTGTTCGGCCGCTCGGCCACCGCGGGATCGCAGCGGTTCCCCGTGCACTGGGGCGGCGACTGCGACGCGACGTTCGCGGCCATGGCGCAGATGCTGCGCGGCGGCCTGTCGCTTGGCCTGTCCGGGTTCGGTTACTGGAGCCACGACATCGGCGGCTTCGAGGGAACCCCGGACGCGGCCGTGTACAAGCGCTGGATCCCGTTCGGGTTGCTGTCCTCGCACAGCCGCCTGCACGGCAGCGGTTCCTACCGGGTCCCGTGGCTGTTCGACGAGGAAGCGGTGGACGTGCTGCGGACGTTCACCAGGCTCAAGATGCGGCTGATGCCGTACCTGCTCGGCGCCGCCGCCCAGGTGACCGACGAAGGTACCCCGATGATGCGGGCGATGGCGCTCGCGTTCCCCCGCGACCCCGGCTGCACGTACCTGGACCGCCAGTACATGCTCGGCGACGACCTGCTGGTGGCGCCGGTCCTGTCGGCCGACGGGGAGGTCACGTACTACGTGCCGGAAGGCCGGTGGACGAACTTCCTGACCGGAGAGCAGGTCACCGGCCCGCGCTGGGTCACCGAGCGGCACGGCTTCCTCAGCGTGCCGCTCTACGCGCGGCCGGGGTCGGTCATCCCGGTGGGCGCGGTGGACCACCGGCCGGACTACGACTACGCGGACGGGGTGACGCTCCGGCTTTACGAGATCCCCGACGGCGCCCGCGTGACGACGGTCCTGTCGCCTGGCGACCAGGAGTTCGTCACCACCAGGGCGGGCGACGTGATCAGGGTCGAGGCCACCGCCGGCCAGGACGGCTGGCAGGCCTGGCACGCCGGGCGGACCGTCCGCGCCCGGTCGGGCGCGGCCGAGTTCACGGTGTTACCTGGACCCCGTGTTACCTCGACCCGGGGCGTTTTAACTGCGCGTAACCCCTGTTCCTGGGAAACCGGGGGACTTATCGTCGATCTATGGCCGATGGCGTCTATGTAAAGGTCCCCAAAGACCTGGCTGACTGTCTCGTCGACGACGGTTTCCGTTCGGCCGGAATCGAACGCGGCATCGATTCTGTACTGGCCGACGGCGCGAATCTTGTGACCGTGCTGGTGGGCAGTCACGAGATTTCGCGGTTCGTCGGCCAGCTATGGGCGGCCATACGCCGCCGCAGGAATTCTCCGGCTCCCGGACTAAAAGTAATTGCCGCTGGTCACAGCAATCGAAGGCCAGGGAACGTTGTTGCGGCGTTTGCAGCCAATTACCGGGAACTCCGCGCAGCAGGAAGTCCCCGTGGTGCAAATAGGCCCGTGGTGCAAATGGGATGGCGACGGGGATACAAGCCCGTCCTGGTGCGCCCGGGCGATCATTAGGGAGGAACCGTGATGGGGGGCTCTGAGTCGGATGAGCTCGCTGGCCTGGCCGAAGTCGCCGGCCGGCTCGGCAAGCTAGAAGGACAGCTGGCCGAGTTCCACCGGCGTTCCGCGCACCGGGAATCGGTCATCGACCGGCTGCACGAGGAAAACCAGCGGCTCCGCTCCGGCATGGAGCGAATCATCCTCGAGCCGGTGATCACCGACCTGATCCGGCTGCATGACCAGCTCAGCCGCGAGGTGCGCCGCCTCGACGCGGCAGGCGAGGACGCGCTGCTCCTGCGGTCCTTCGCCGACGAAATCGAGCAGATCCTCGACCGGAGCGGCATCGAGCTGTTTTCGGCCTCGCCCGGTGATCCCTTCGAGCGCGGCAGGCACCGGCCGCTGACGGTCGTGGCCTGTGACGACGACGCCAGGCACAACACGGTGGCCGAGGTCGTTGCCGCCGGGTTCAGCGAACGCGAGACGGGGCGGGTCAGGCGCCCCGTCCAGGTGCGCGTCTTCCAGCACGTCCACGAATCGCTGTGAGGTGACATGGCTACCTACGGAATTGACCTTGGCACCACCAACTCCTGTATCGCGTACGTCGATGACTCCGGGCGTCCGGTCATCTTGAAGAGCGCGGTTGGCGAGGACACGACGCCGTCGGTGGTCTACTTCGAGTCGCCGGAGAACGTGGTGGTTGGCCGGCAGGCCAAGGACTCGGCGCTGCTCGCGCCGGAACTGGTAGTCGAGCTCGTCAAGCGGCAGATGGGCGAGGACGTCCACTACACGTTTCACGGGCAGCAGCACACCCCCGAGTCGGTCTCGGCGCTGATCTTGCGCGAGCTCGCCCGGTCCGCCGCGGAACAGGCCGGCGAGGAGGTGCACGATGTGGTCATCACCGTGCCCGCCTACTTCGGGCTGCTGGAACGGGAGGCCACCAAGAAGGCCGGCCAGATCGCGGGGCTGAACGTCCTTTCGGTCCTGGCCGAGCCGGTCGCCGCCGCGCTGGCCTACCAGGCGCTGGACGAGGACAAGGGAGTGCGGCACCTGCTCGTCTACGACCTGGGCGGCGGCACCTTCGACACCACGGTCATCAAGATCGACGGCGACGATGTCAACGTCGTGTGCACCGACGGGAACGCGCGACTCGGCGGCGCCGACTGGGACAGCAAGATCATCGACTTCCTGCTGAGCGGCTTCGCCAGCCAGTACCCGGACCTCGACCCGCGCGGCGACGAGCAGTTCATGCAGGACCTCGCCACCGCCGCCGAACAACTCAAGAAGGCGCTCAGCGCCACGCTGACCCGTAAGCAGACGGTCCGCTTCGGCGGGTCGGTCGCCCAGCTTGAACTGACCCGCGAGCACCTCGAGGAGCTCACCTCTGAGCTGTTCGAGCGCACTATGGAGATCACCGGCCGGACGATCGACACGGCGCGGGAGAAGGGCATCGGCCATTTCGACGACGTCCTGCTCGTCGGCGGCATGACGATCATGCCGGTCATCGCCAGGACGCTGAAGGAGCGGTTCGGGCTCGACGCGCGGCAGCAGGACCCGAACCTAGCCGTCGCCAAGGGCGCCGCCATCTTCGCCCTCATCCAGGGGATCAAGGAAAGCATGCCTGACGGCGGCGACGCGGCGCAGGTCGAAGCGGTCGCCGCCCGGCTCGGCAAGGACCCGGAGGAGATCAGCAGGATCTACCGCAAGAAGGTTGCCACGGTAGTTCCGCGCGCCTTCGGCATCAAGGTCGTCGACCCGGACGACCCGGTGTTCAAGACCGACCCCGGGGCAGCGCGCGAGTACATCGAGCACCTCCTCCCGGCCAACACGCAGCTTCCCGCCGACACCGCGCCCGAGACGTTCATGACGGTCGCCGCGAACCAGCGCCAGGTCCTGCTCGAAGTCTGGGAGCAGGCCGGCGCGGTCGCGTCGGAGGAACTCGGGCACAACACCTTCGTCGGCCAGGGGATGCTCACCGATCTCCCGCCCCGCCCGGCGGGCACGCCGTTCCAGGTCGTGTTCCACATGACCGACACCGGGCTGCTCCAGGTGCACGCACGGGAGCCGCGCTCCGGGAGCGAAGTCCGCTTCGAGATCCAGATCGGCAGGCTCGACGAAGACCAGGTACGCGCGGCGGCGTCCCAGTCCACCAGCTACGACGTGAGCGGATAGGTGTCCTTCGACCGCGAGCGCTACCGCCTGGAGGTGCTCGAGCCCGCCCGGCAGTCGGGCGACGTGCCGACGCCTGACTTGTACGCACGGTACGGGCTCCCGGCGGGTCACTCCTCACCTGGCGCGTTCACCAGCCAGGTCGCCGAGGTGCTCGCCTACTGGCGCGAGCTGGACCGCCCGGGACGACGCTACCAGCAGCTCGTGCGCGCGCTGCTGACCGCCCACGCGGAACTCGAGCGAGACGGGCCGCTCACCCTGGAGAAGTTCGCATCGCACCACGAGCAGGCTCGCCGGGAGCAGGCGCAACGGCTGGCGCGGATGGCGGAGACGGAGGCCCGCTCGGCCACGCACGCCGGGCCCGACACGGTCAAGCGCCTGTGCGAGGCATCCGGGGCCACCGAGGAGGAGGTGGTCGCGGCGCTTGGCCAGGCGGGCGTCCGCGTTGTCCGCGCGTTTCCGCAGCTGGCCGCCGAACCGCATCCGAAGCAGGCCGCGCTCGCCAAGAACGTCCGCCAGCTCGGCCTGCGGCTGTCCGCGGAAGTCCCCTTCCCCGACGCCGTGCGCGACGGCTTCCGCGTCATCGACGGGTTCCGGCTCACCGACGGCCGAAGGCTCGACGCGTCGGCACTGCGCGAGGCGAGCGACCGCACCGCTAAGCGGCCGCACGCCAACCCGGCCCGAGCGCCCACCGAGGACATCCTCGCCATTCTCGGCGCGGCCGCGCGCCGGCCGGGAGACCTTGACGAGCTCCTGCTGTCCGAGGTAGTCGAGCAGCTCCGGCCGCTGGCGCGCTCGGGATTCTCCCACCTGGCCATCGTGCAGGAGGCCCGTGCCATCGGCCTGCACGAGGACGACGCGGGCCTGCTCGCGGGTGCGCTGCGCGCGGGGGAAGCGCCGCGGCAACTCGAGGCCGTGCGGAGCCGGGCGGCCGAGGCGCTGGAGGCCGGCCAGCTGCGGGCCGCGCAGCGGCGGGCCCGGGAGATGCGCGCCGACGATCCGCTCGCGGCGCGCATCGCCGCGCAGGACGCCAGGGTCACCGCCCTCGCCAGGGAAGCGGACGAGGAACTGGCCGCGGGGCGGCGCGAGCTCGCGGCGGCCCGGCTCGCCGACGCGCTCGCGCTGGCGGTCGACGACTCCGGCCTGGCCGGCCGCCTGATCGCGCTGCCGCCGCGGCCGCCGCGCAACGTCACCGCCACCCCCGACGGAAGCCAGGTCGTGCTGGCATGGGAGTCAAGCCCCCTGCTCGCCGGCCGGCTTCGCTTCCTGGTGACGCGGGATCAGGGCCGCTGGCCCGCCGTCCCGACCGCGGGCACCCCGGTCGGCCCGCGGACAGCCCGGAACCAGGCGATCGACGAGGGAGCGCCGACCGGCGCCGAGCTGTGCTACAGCGTTTTCGCCGGCTACGACATCCTCGCCGACCGGATGGCGGATGCTTGGTCGTCGCCCGGCGTCACCAAGCCGGTGATGCTCACCGCGGAGGTCGCGAACGTCGGGCTCGCCGAGGAACCTACCTCGGTCACCGTGTCCTGGCAGCCGCCGCCCGGCGCGCGGGCCGTCATCGTCCGCCGCGGCGTGGGCACCGCGCCGCGCGGCGCCGGCGAAGGAACTCCGGTGAGCGCGTCGCTGACCGGCTTCACCGACACCGGGCTGCGGACCGGAACGGAGTACGCCTACCGGATCATGGCGTCGTACCCGGCGGGCGACGGCCACCGCCACCGCTCCCCCGGCGTTGTCGTCCTGGCCACGCCGGCCCCCGAGCCGGCGCCGGTCACCGACTTGACCGTCACCGCGCCGGGCAACGGGGTGTCCTCGGTCGTGGCCAGCTGGACGCCGCCGCCGCACGGTGAGGTGCGGCTGCTGCCGAGCGAGGCACCGCCACGGTGGCAGACGGGTCAGCGCGTCACCGCGCAGAGCGTCGCCAGCCTGCGCGAGCTGCACGGAGTGGTTCGGCGCGACAGCGACGGGCGCGCCCGCGTCGAGCTGACCCTTCCGCCCGGGCGTTACTACATCCTGCCGCTGACCGTGGCGGGTAACCGGGCGGTCACGGGGGCCGTCACGGTGACGGAACTGGTCGAGCCGGTCACGGACCTGGGCGCCGACCGGATGCACGACTGCGCGCGGCTCGCGTGGGAGTGGCCGCGGGGCGCTACCGACGCCGTGGTCCGCTGGGCGGGCGGTGAGTACCGCTGCTCTAAGCGGGTCTACGACGACGAGGGCGGTGTCACCGTCACGGTCGGCCCCGCGGAGACGCTCATCGAGGTCCGTGCCCGGTACCCGCACAGCGACGGCCCGCTCACCGCGCCTGCCGCCAGCGTTCTCGTGCCCGCGCGCGGCATCGCGGTGCGGTACCGCGTCCGCCGCGGCGGGATGCTCCGCCGGCAGCGGCGGACCGTTGAGTTCTTCGCGGAGAAGGAGACCCGCCTGCCCGCCATCCTGGTAGTGCAGAGCGGCGGCAGGCACGCGCCGGACGATCCCGCCGAGGGCGACCCGCTGCTGCGGATCGAGCCGCAGGCCGTGATCCCGCAGCGGCCGCTGCGGGTCACCGTCGACGTGCGGGCTGGCCCGGGCTGGCTCGCCTGCTTTCCTGAGGAGGCCACCACGGAGATCCTCCTTTTTCCGCCGCCCGCCGACGAGATGAGGCTCCCGTGAGACGGGGCGGCGGCGGCCGCCTGTACTGCCCGTACTGCTACGAGTCCTGCGTAGAGCAAGAGATCGAGTTCAGGTGCGCCGGCGGGCCCGGTCGCGGCTGCGCGTCCGAGGTGGACACGGTGCTCCGTGACCGAATCGGGTACGCGGGGGCGCTGCCGCCGGTGTTCACCGCCGACGGCCGCCAGAGCTCGGCGGCATGCCCGCGGTGCGGCACCGTGAGCACCGCGCGGGTCTGCTCGTCCTGCCACAGTAGGCTCCCCGTCCTGTTCGGGAAGGTGCCGAGCCGCTTGATCGCGCTGGTCGGCGCGAAGCAGTCCGGCAAGTCGGTATTCATGACGGTCCTGCTCCATGAGCTGATGCACGACCTCGGCACGCGGCTCGACGCGGCGATCAGCGGAGCCGACGACGAGACCCTGCACCGCTTTGCCAGCGACTACGAAAGACCGCTCTACCGCGAGTCGCTGCTGCTGCCCCCGACCGCAGCGGCCGGGCTGCGCAACCGGGTGCCGCTCGTGTTCCGGTTCACCACGGCTGGACGCCAGCCAGGCTGGAGCGCGTTGCGCGCCCGCGCCAACGGCGGCGTTCCGCGGCACACGCTGCTGTCGTTCTTCGATGCCGCCGGCGAGGACCTGCTATCGCAGCAGTCCGTCGAGCAGAATGTCCGCTACCTCACCGCGGCCGACGGCGTCATCCTCATCCTCGACCCGCTGCAGATGCCGGGAGCCCGCGGGCTGGCCGGCTCCGGCGCCCTGCTGCCGGCCCCGGCCACGACCGATGACCAGCCCGCCACGGTGCTCGCCAACATCACCGACCTCATGCTCGCCCAGGAAGGCAGGCGACCAGGCGAGCCAATCCGCAAGCCGCTCGCCATCGTGTTCTCGAAGATGGACTCGCTTGCCAGCGAACTCAGGCCGACCAGCCCGTTGCTGCGGCCACCGTCCCGTACACCGCACCTCCCTGAGCAGGACAGCCTGGCGGTGCATCACGAGATCCGGCAGCTACTCGAGCGGTGGGAGGGATCTCGGATCGACCAGATCGCCCGCCTGCACTACCGCACCTACCGCTATTTCGGCGTGTCCGCGCTCGGCGAGACACCCACCACGGACAACCACGTCTCCAGGCGCGGCATCCGGCCGCTCCGGATCGGCGATCCCTTCATGTGGACACTTGCGCAGTTCGGCGCCATCCCGGTGAAGAGGGATTGACATGGCATTTCAGCAGCTGTACTACACCTCCTGCGAGCACGGGCTCAGCGGGTACAGCGGGTTCCAGTTCAACGCCGTCACGCGGGGCACCTCCCCGGCCGTCATGCGCGAGGTCGAGGACCGCACCGTCTACGAGCCGCCGGGCTCGCTGCTGGCAAGCCCCGGCTTCGGGCCGCCGAGCGCTTACCCGGTCGCGTTCTGCTACGGGACGAGCGACGCCACGGGCGTCGTCATCACCGCTCAGGTCGTGTTCGCCGGCCGGGACTACTCCGGCCGGCCAGGTAACTACTTCGCGCACGCCATCGTGACCGCCACGCCGGCGGACTTCGGTCCGCTGTTCCCCGTCGAGCTATGGCGGGCCGAGCTTTGGCGGGACCGGCCGGCCGACGGCACGGAACTGCCCGAGTTGACCGGGCCGCTGCCGCGGGGCAGCGTCGACCGCGCCGGCACCCGGGCGTTCCTCGACGCCCGCGACGCTGCGGGCGTTCTCCCGCGGCTGGTCACCGCCGTCGGCAAGGCCATGGCGGGAGACCGGCCGGTCCTGCTGGCCAGCCGCGACACCAGCGACGGCATCTGGTGGATCGCCGCCGTCTCCTACCTGCTCGGCGAGCGCCTGGCCCGCCAGATGACGTTCACCACGTACACCCACCGGCCCGCGCACACCAGGTACCACCTGACGGGCGTGCTGCCTGAGTCCCTGCCGCCCGACGCGGGCAGGAACTTCCAGCTGTTCGACCTGACCACCGGGCAAACGCCAGACGACGGCGTGCATCCGCTCGCCGCCATTCTCAGCGACGCCGGCGTCGCCGCCGCTCCCGAGCTGTGGCGGCAGGCGGCGGCATTCGAGCCGGGTGCCGGGGCAGGCTTCGACGACTGGCTCGCGCCCGTCACCGCGGCCGCGGGGCTACTCGGCCGGCGCCTGTCCCCGGGCGAGACCGACGAGATCGCCCGCTGGCTGCCAGCGGCGACGGGATCGATGCCACCGGAGGTCGCCGAAGTGGCACTTGGCATCCCGCTCGGCCAGCCAGACGGAGCGCTCTCGGACCGGCGGCTCGCGGAGTTGCACGCGGTCGCGCGCGCCCTGCCCGCGCCCGGCCTGGCGGTCCGGCTCGAGCTGACGCTGGCCGAACGGTCGCTCGCCCGCCTCGCCGACGGGCAATGGGCCCCCGCGGTACCGCTTTCCGACCAGGCCGCCGCCCAAGCGCGGGCCACGGTGATGCGGATCCTCACCGCGGCGACGCCGGCGTCCGCGCTGGCGGTGCTTGACTGGGCGGCCGCCTCTGGCCTGGCCCTCCCCGACACCGCACTCGAAGAGTACGGGCGAACGAGCCTCGATCCGCGGACTCAGGCGCCGGAGCTGGCGCGCCTGGTACGCCAGTCGCCCGCGGTTCGCCGCGGGCTGCTTGCCCGGCTGGCGAGCGAGCCGCCCGCGGTCGCCGAGACGTGGTTCGCGGGCCCCGCAGACCCCCCGTTCGAGCGGGACGACCTGACCGAGCACCCCTGGCTGACCGAACTGTGGCTTGTCCACGCCGCGACGCACGGCACCGTCGAGCCGCTGCGTGCCTTCGATGAGATCTGCGACATCCGTTCGGTGGCCGGAAGATCGCCACGGGTCGACGGCGAGCTGCTCGCCCACCTGTGGCCGCGGGGCTGCCCGCCGGAACAGCTCGCCGAGCTGCTGCAGGCGGTGACGACGCCGACGACCGACGTGCTCGCCTGGGTCACCGCGGAGATAGCCGCGATCGCCGCTCGCGGCGCGGGCGGCGGCCTGACGCGGCTGGCTCAGGCCCTCGACGGCCACCCGGTCGTGCCGCTGCTGCCGGAGGCGGAGCGGCGGGCCATCCAGGAGGCGGCCCACGTCGAACTGCTCCTCGGCAAGGCCCGCGCGGCGGTCAGCGACGGCGACCTGAGCGTGTTCGCGGGACTGTTCACCGCCTACGCGGCGGCCGACGCGGACAGCCGGAGGCTCCTGCGGAGGGACCTGTCGCCGCTGCTTGCCGTCGCGGACCCGCTCGGCGCCGCGCTGCGGGACTGCCCAGACGAGGCAGCGGCCGCTTTCTGCCGCGAGCTGGAGAACTGGCTAAGCCCGCTGCGGGCCGACACCGGACTCGCCCGGCGGGTATTCGCCGCTCTCGTCCACCCCGACGTGGTCCGACGCCCCGCCCTCGTCCAACTGCTGCGGGCGCCGCTCGAGCGGGTGCGGGGATGGCACCGCCGCGATCTCGCCGTTTTCGCCCGGGCCCTGCAGGACGACGGCCTCGGTCAGGCGTTCCAAGCCTGGCGCGGCGAACAGCCGACCGGGCTGGCGCGCAGGCTCTTCGGCGTTGAACGGCGGAGGGGGTGAAGCGCCGCCATGTGGTTTGTCGTCGCGGTGGTGTACGTGGTGTACGTGGTTGTGGCCGCGCCACTCGCGGCGATCGCCGCTTGCGCCGTTTACACCGCGCGGATTCCCTACACCTACCTGCGGGCCCTGGCCCGCGTGCTGGTGACAAGGCCCGCCCGGCTGCCCGAGTGGAAACGCCAGCCCGGTGTGCCGGAGAACGCGGACCCGGCGGTGCCGCAGTACTTCTACGGCCCCGCGGCGGCGGACGCGGACCTCATCATGCGGGTCGCGTACGACGACTGCCGGCGGTTCTTGAGTTCCGGAATCAGGCGGTTTACCGGGTGGTTCACCTCGGACGCGTGGTGGCTGGCCGCGCCGATCGCCCTCGGCGGGGTGTTCGGCCTGGCGGCGGGCACCGCGTTCGGCGGCGCGATCGCGGCGGCCTGCGGCCTCACCTACCTGCTGGCCGTCGGCATCCTGGCGGGGCTCGCCCGGGTCACGGGCATCGTGCTGCGCGGCATCGACACCGCCGTTCTCCGGATCAGGCACATCAAGATGTTCTGCCCGGTCTGCTTCGAGCGGGTGCCTTACCCCGGGTACGTGTGCGCGGGTGACCGCCGCCACCCGCACCGCGACGTGCGACCGGGCCGGTTCGGAATCTTGCGGCGCCGCTGCGAGTGCGGCGAACCGATGAAGACCCTGCTGCTGTTCGGCTCGTCCCAGATGAGCGCCTTCTGCCCGCACTGCGACCACCTGCTTGAGCACCGCCCGGGCGAGGCGCCGGAAGTCGTGCTCCCGTTCTTCGGCACCGTCGGCGCGGGCAAGACCCGCCTGCTCTTCAGCGCGGTCACGCAGCTCCAGGCGTGGAACGGAGCCGATGAGCTCACGGCCGAGTTCGCCGACTCGGTCACCACCAGGGAACTCGCCACCGCGGAAGAGATCCTGCGCTCGGGGACCTCCACCTGGGCGACGCCGCCGGACCTGCCCCGGGCCCACGTCATCCGGCTGAGCACGGACAAGGGCACCTGCATTCTGCATATGTTCGACTCGCCGGGTGAGCGCTTCTACACGGCGGACCGGACGCGGGAACTCGGATACCTCGGCAAGGCGAGGACCTTCGTCCTCGTCATCGACCCGCTTTCCGCCGACTCGCTCTGGGCCCGCTTGCCGCCGGGGCGGCAGGAAGACTCGAGACGCGTTCGCTCCACTCCGCCATCTCTCGATCTCGCCTTCTACCAGGTGCTGCACGCAATCGAGGCCATGAAGGTGAACCCGAAAGAAACCAGGCTCGCGGTCGTGTTCAGCAAGGCGGACAAGTTTGACCCGCCGGAGGGTGACGTGGCCGGATGGGCCGAACGCGAGCTTGGCCTCGGCAACATGGTCCGCTTGGTGCGGATCCAGTTCAAGGACAGCCTCTTCCTGTGCGCGGCCGCGGTGATGGAGGACGAGGGCATCCACCCGTCCATCGCGACGCTGTTGCGCTGGATGCTCGCCGATCAGGCCGTCACGGTGCCGGGGAGCACGCGATGATCGATCCGGCGACGGTACGGGACAGGGCTTACCGCTGGCAGCGCAGGTGCGTCTTCGCCGTCGTGCTCGCCGCGATCATCGCGCTTCCGGTGCTGCTGATCGTGCTTTGAACAGCCCTGGCGGCCGAAGGACGGCTACGGGAAAATAGCCGGGTGCAGACGAATGGTCGCGGGCAGACGATGTCGGGGCTCACGTGCCTGGTGACCGGGGCGACCAGCGGGATCGGCAAGGAGACCGCACTGCGGCTCGCCATGCTCGGCGCGACGGTGATCGTCGTCGCCAGAGATCCGGCGCGCGGCGAGGCGGCCGCGGCGGACATTGCCGCGCTGGCACCGCACGCCCAGGTCGAGGTCATGGCGGCGGACCTGTCCAGCCTCGCGCAGGTGCGCCGGCTCGCACGGGAAATTCTCGCCGGACGGGACCGGCTCGACGTGCTGGTCAACAACGCCGGCGTGCTGTCCACGTCCCGCCGGCTGACCGCCGAGGGTCTTGAGACGACGTTCGCCACCAATCACCTGGGCCCGTTCCTGCTGACCGGCTTGCTTCGCGGGCTGCTCGAGCGCAGCGCTCCCGCCCGGGTGGTGACCGTGTCGTCCGCCGCCCACAAGCAGGTCAGGGCCATCCCGTGGGACGACCTGCCCTACGGCGCGCGAACCGCCCCCGGACCGGCGTATCCCCTGTCCAAGCTCCTGAACATCCTCTTCACCGCCGAGCTGGCCAGGCGGCTCGCCGGCACCGGTGTCACGGCCAACTGCCTGCACCCGGGGTTCGTGCGCACCGAGCTCGGCCGAGACGTGACCGGCGTGCTCGGCGCCGTCGTGCCGCTGGCCCTGCGCTTCCGTCCCGGCCCCGCGGCCGGGGCCGCGACCTCGGTGTACCTGGCCAGTTCGCCGGAGGTGGCGGGCGTGACCGGCCGCTACTTCGTCAAGTGCCGCCCTTCCCGGCCAAGCTCCTTGGCCAGGGACGCCGGGGCCGCCGCGCGGCTGTGGACGCTCAGCGAGGAACTCGCCGGCTAAAGGAGGTCGCGGCGGACGAGCCAGCGGGGCTTGCCGCCGCGGCGGCCCGTGGTCGGTGCCACCCGGCTGAAGCCGTGGGCCTCGAAGAGGCCCACGGTGCCAACGTACCCGCTGGTCTGGTCGATGCGCCCGCCTTCCGGGTCCACCGGATAGCCCTCCACCGCCTGGGCGCCGCCGGCGCGCGCGTGGTCGACCGCGCCGTCGAGCAGGTCGTGCATCAGGCCACGGCGGCGAAAGCCCGGGCGCACTACGAAGCACACCGCCGACCACGCGTCGCCGTCGTCCACGTGCGGGATGGTACGCGAATTGACGAGGGCGCGGTACGTGGACTTCAGCGCGATCGAGCACCAGCCGGCCGCCTCGCCGTCCACGTACGCGAGGACGCCCGGGCCCGGCTCGGTCTCGCACAGGCCGCGCATGTACGCGACCCGGTCCGGCATGGGGAGGCCCGATCGCCGGTAGGCCATGCACACGCACCCGCCGCCGCCTGGCTTGCGCGGCACCATAAGCGACGCGAAATCGTCCCAGCGCCCGGTGGCGGGCCGCACCTCGATCGTCACGGGGCCGAGCATAACGCGGCGAGCATGACCCGCGCCCCCCGCGCCGTCAGCGTCAGATCGGGGCCTCCAGGCGGGCGGCCTCCGCCGAGTCGTCGTCCGGCTTGGTCTGGGACTCGCGTTCCGCGGCCACCCGGGCCTGGTAGCGGTCGACTTCGCGTTTCCTGACCTCGTCGGGCCAGTCAAGCAGGCGGGCCATCAGGCCGGCGACCTCCGGCGCCGCCGCGACGCCGCGGTCCCACGCCTCGATCGAGATGCGGGTGCGGCGGGTCAGCACGTCCTCCAGGTGCAGCGCGCCCTCATGGGTCACCGCGTACCCGGCCTCGACCGCGAGGTAGTCGTCCGCGCCAGGAAGCGGGGCCGCGAGCGACGGGTCGGCCCGCAGCATGCCGAGGACCTCGTGGACGCGGTCGCCGTACCGGTTGAGCAGGTGCTCGACCCGGGCGACGTGAATGCCGAAGGCCGCGGCGAGCGTCCGGCGCTGATTCCACAGCGGCCGGTAGCCGTCCGCGCCGATCAGCGGCAGTTCACCGGTGCACGAGTCCGGCACGCGGGCGTCCATCGTGCGGGCGGCCTCGTCCACCGCGTCGGCGGCCATCACCCGGTAGGTGGTGAACTTCCCGCCGGCGACCACGACGAGGCCCGGCACGGGGTGCCCGATGACGTGCTCGCGCGACAGCTTGGACGTGGACTCCTCCTCGCCGGAAAGCAGCGGGCGCAGGCCGGCGTAGACGCCCTCGACGTCCTCACGGGTGAGCGGCGAGCTCAGCACGGAGTTCAGGTGCTCGAGCAGGTAGTCGATATCCTGGGCGCTCGCCGCCGGGTGCTCCTTGGCCAGCTTCCAGTCGGTGTCCGTGGTGCCGATGATCCAGTGCCGTCCCCACGGGATGACGAACAGGACGCTCTTCTCCGTGCGCAGGATGAGACCCGTGTTCGACGGCAGCCGGTCGCGCGGCACCACGAGGTGGATGCCCTTGGACGCGCGGACGTGAAACTGGCCCCGGGTGTCGGCCATCGCCTGCGTGTCGTCGGTCCACACGCCGGTGGCGTTGATGACCTGCTTGGCCCGGACCTCGAATTCCTCGCCGGTCTCCAGATCGGTGACGCGGGCACCGGTGACCCGTTCGCCCTGCCGCAGGAACCCAGTCACCCGCGCCCGGCTGGCGGCGAGCGCGCCGAACGACACCGCGGTCCGCACCACCGTCATGGTGAACCTGGCGTCGTCCATCTGGGCGTCCCAGTACTGGATCGCGCCGGTGAGGGACTGTTTGCGCAGGCACGGCGCCTCGCGCAGGGCCTGCTGGCGGGTCAGGTGCCGGTGGTGGCGCAGCCCGCTAGCGGTGCCCGAGGTGTAGGCCATCGCGTCGTACAGCGCCACTCCCGCACCCGCGTAGCCGCGCTCCCATACCCGGTGCTGCAGCGGATAGAGGAACGGCACCGGCTTCACCAGGTGCGGCGCGATGCGGTCGAGCAGCAGGCCGCGTTCCCGCAGGGCTTCCCTGACCAGGCCGAAGTCCAGCATCTCGAGGTAGCGGAGGCCGCCGTGGATCAGCTTGCTCGACCGGCTCGACGTGCCGCTCGCCCAGTCCCGCGCCTCGACGATCGCGGTGGTCAGCCCGCGGGTGACCGCGTCGAGCGCGCTGCCCGCACCGACGACGCCACCGCCGACGACAAGGACGTCTACCTCGTTCTCGGCCATCCGGGCGATCGCCTCACGGCGCCCGGCAGGCGATAGCGCCGTCACTGCCACCCTCTCCCTGTCCAAACGGGTCAGTCGACCTCTACCCAGTTCAGCGTGCGCTCCACCGCCTTCTTCCAGCCCCGGTAGCCGACGGCCCGCTGCTCTTCCGTCCACTGAGGCAGCCAGCGCTTGGACTCGTTCCAGTTGGCGCGCAGTTCCTCGGTGGTGGACCAGAAGCCGGTGGCGAGCCCGGCCGCGTACGCGGCGCCAAGCGCGGTGGTCTCGGCGACGACGGGGCGGCTGACCGGCACGCCGAGCACGTCCGCCTGCAGCTGCATGCACAGGTCGTTCGCGGTGACGCCGCCGTCGACCTTGAGCACCTCCAGGTGCACGCCGGAGTCCTGCTCCATCGCCTCGCTGACGTCGCGGCTCTGATAGCAGATGGCCTCGAGCGTTGCCCGGGCGAGGTGGGCGTTGGTGTTGTACCGCGACAGCCCGACAATCGCACCGCGGGCGTCGCTGCGCCAGTAGGGCGCGAAGAGGCCGGAGAACGCGGGCACGAAGTAGATGCCGCCGTTGTCGTCGACCTGCCGGGCCAGCGTCTCGATCTCGGCGGCACCCGAGATAATGCCGAGCTGGTCGCGCAGCCACTGCACCGCCGACCCGGTGACGGCGATCGAGCCTTCGAGCGCGTAGACCGGCTTCTGCGCGCCAAGCTGGTAGCAGACGGTCGTGAGCAGGCCGTTCTTGCTGCGGACAACCTCCTCGCCGGTGTTGAGCAGCATGAAGTTGCCGGTGCCGTAGGTGTTCTTCGCCTCGCCGGGCGAGAAGCAGACCTGCCCGACGGTGGCGGCCTGCTGGTCGCCAAGGTCGCCGGTGAGCGGCACGCCCGCCACCGCCATCAGGCCGGTCACCTCGCCGTAGCCGCCAGGCGCCGAGGACGGCCTGATAGCCGGCAGCATCTGCCTGGGGATGCGGAAGAACGACAGCAGTTCCTCGTCCCAGTCGAGGGTCTCGAGGTTCATCAGCATCGTGCGGCTGGCGTTCGTCGGGTCGGTGACGTGCACGCCGCCGTTGACGCCGCCGGTCAGGTTCCAGATGACCCAGGTGTCGGTGTTGCCGAAGACGGCCTCGCCGCGTTCCGCCGCTGCCCGCACCCCGTCGACGTTCTCCAGGATCCACTGGATCTTCCCGCCGGAGAAGTAGGTCGCGGGCGGCAGGCCCGCCTTGCGCCTGATGACGTCGCCGCGCTCGTCGCGGTCGAGCGCGCTGGCGATCCTGTCGGTCCTGGTGTCCTGCCAGACGATGGCGTTGTAGTACGGGCGCCCGGTCTTCGGGTTCCACACGACCGTGGTCTCGCGCTGGTTGGTGATGCCGAGCGCGGCCAGGTCCGCCGCGACAAGCCCCGCGCCGTTCAGCGCGGTCTGGATGACCGAGGCGGTGCGCTCCCAGATCTCCACCGGGTTGTGCTCCACCCAGCCGGCCTGCGGCAGGATCTGCTCGTGCTCGAGCTGGTGCTTGCCGACCTCGTTCCCTGAATGGTCGAAGATCATGAACCGGGTGCTCGTGGTGCCCTGGTCGACCGCGGCGACGTAATCCGGCATGGTGACACACTCCTTATTCGCGGGCTCTGCGCGCCGGGGTCTCCGACTCGGCGGGCCGCCTGGTCTCCGGGATCGTACCTCCGGCCTGCGCGCCGGTCCCGTCGGGCGCCTCGACCAGCTGGCTCTCGGGGATGGGCCCCTCCACGTCCTGGTTCTTCTTGAGCCTGGCGTGCAGCACGTCGCCGATGAACAGGTCGTACAGCACGACGCCGATGACGCCGCCGATCAGCGGCCCCACGATGGGTATCCAGAAGTAGTTGCTGAACGCGACACCGCCCGAGTTGTAGGTGCCGGGCAGCGCGACCTTCCCCCACCCGGCGAAGTAGGCGAACAGCCGGGGCCCGAAGTCGCGGGCCGGGTTGATCGCGTAGCCCGCGTTGGCGCCGTAGGACATGCCGATCGCCGCCACGGCCAAGCCGATCGCGAGCGGCGCCAGGTTCGACCCCACGGCCGTGTTTCTCAGGTCGATCAGCGCGACGACGAAGATCAGCAGGAACGCCGTGCCGACGATCTGGTCGATCAGCGGGCCGCCGATCGCTCCGTGGAAGTAGCCCGCGGGGAAGGTGGCGAAGATCGAGTACGTCGCCAGGGCACCGCCGCTGCTCCTCGGCGTCTTGTTGGCGAGGTTGAACGCGTCGATCGCGCTGAAGTACACGAGGAAGACCAGCGCGGCGCCGACGAACGCGCCGATCACCTGGGCCGCCATGTAGGGCAGGACCTTCGCCCAGGCGAACTTGCGCCGCACGGCGAAGGCCAGCGTCACCGCCGGGTTGATGTGGGCACCGCTCACGCCGCCGGCCACCCAGACACCCATGGCGACCGCCATCGCCCAGCCCCAGGTGATCAGCAGCCAGTCGCCGGCCGCCAGGAAGATCGTCGTCGGGGTCTCGGCCCGCCCGGATCCCGGCAGCGCCGCCACGGCCATCGCGACCACGCCGTCGCCGAAGGCGATCAGCACGAACGTCCCGAAGAACTCGGAGAGCAGCTCGCCCCACAGGCCGCTGATGCGTCCGACGGTGCGCCCCTCGCCGCGCAACGGAGTGATATCAGCCATGACTATCCTCTCCTGCCGCGCTGGCCTCTCTGCCCGCGCGCATGGCCTCAACGTACGACCGGCCAGCGCTCACGACAATGCGCCAAGAGAGTAAATTTTTGGCAAAATCAGCACGAGCGAGGGTTCCGTCGTTCCGCGTGGCGGCTCGCCGGAGCGTGCCCGGGGCGCGCGAACGGTGCCGCCGGTGCCGCCGAAAAGCCCGTATGAGCAGGGGATCTTAATTCGCGCGGCGACCCGGCGCGGCCCCGTGACCGGCTCTTGACGGACGGTGGCGGCCGTCCTATGTTTCGCGTAATAAACGTCGTTCTACAATGCGGAACACTATTCCGGGACATCGCGCACGCCCGGGGTTACCGTCAAATCCGGGAAGGCACGCCGTGAAGAAGCTCATCAACAGCCCGGAAACCGTCGTGACGGATGCCCTGGCGGGCATGGCCGCCGCCCATCGCTCACTGTCGGTCGACATCGAGAACAGGGTCGTCACGCGCGCCGGCGGTCCGGTCGCCGGCAAGGTCGGACTGGTGTCCGGCGGCGGCTCCGGCCATGAGCCGCTGCACGCCGGCTTCGTCGGCTACGGCATGCTCGACGCCGCGTGCGCCGGCGAGGTGTTCACCTCGCCGGTGCCCGACCAGATCGTGGTCGCGACCACGGCGGCCAACGGGGGCACGGGCGTGCTGCACGTCGTGAAGAACTACACCGGCGACGTGCTCAACTTCCGGATGGCGGCGGAGCTAGCGTCCGACGACGGCATCGAGGTCGCCTCCGTGGTCGTCAACGACGACGTCGCCGTGCAGGACTCGCTCTACACGGCGGGCCGCCGCGGTGTCGGCGCCACCGTCTTCGTGGAGAAGATCGCGGGCGCGCTCGCCGAGCGCGGCGCCTCGCTCGCCGACGTCGCCGCGGTGGCCTCCGAGGTCAACGACCGCAGCCGGTCGTTCGGCGTCGCGCTGACCTCGTGCACGGTGCCCGCCGCGGGCAAGCCCACGTTCGACCTGCCGGAGAGCGAGATCGAGCTCGGCATCGGCATCCACGGCGAGCCCGGCCGCACCAGGGCGCCGCTGCGCCCGGTGCGCGACATCGCGGCGGCCGTGATGGACGCGATCCACGCCGACCTGCCGCTCGAAGGCGACCTGCTCGTCATGGTCAACGGCATGGGCGGTACCCCGCTGATCGAGCTATACGGCGTCTTCAACGAGGTCAGCCGCTACGTGACCGGCCGCGGCGCGCGGATCGCGCGCAACCTGGTCGGCAACTACATCACCAGCCTCGAGATGCAGGGCTTCTCGGTCACGGTCGGCCGCCTCAGCGACGCGCTCGCCGACCTGTGGGACGCGCCGGTGGAGACGCCCGGGCTGCGCTGGGGGCGGTAGCGCGCCGGCGCAGGCACAGGCACAGAGCAGGCACCCTGGAGGTGGTCGGTACGAATTCGCCGCGCGCGGTTGCCAAGTTCCTCGTGCCCGACGTGATCTTCGGTGTCGGCGTGCTGTCCGAGGTGGGCCAGGCCGCGCGGCGCCAGGGCGCGGTCCACGTGCTCGTGGTCAGCGACCGCGGGGTGGGCGAGGCCGGCTGGACGGGCGAGGTACTCGGGCACCTGGCCGAGGCCGGCGTGTCGGCGCAGCTGTGGGACGGGCTGACCCCGAACCCGAAGGACCACGAGGTGGCGGCGGGCTGCGCCGCCTACACCGACGGCGGCTGCGACGTGCTTGTCGCGGTCGGCGGCGGCAGCTGCATCGACGCGGCGAAGGCGATCGCGGTCCTGGCCACCCAGCCCGATCACGGCAGGGTGGGCGGCGCGGGGG